>BCSF01000195.1_pt1 | contig 28378 bp, 45 predicted proteins | sample 1016431 | NCBI WGS metagenome assembly BCSF01 (sample SAMD00045685;SAMD00045686;SAMD00045687;SAMD00045688;SAMD00045689;SAMD00045690;SAMD00045691;SAMD00045692;SAMD00045684;SAMD00045690;SAMD00045691;SAMD00045692;SAMD00045684;SAMD00045685;SAMD00045686;SAMD00045687;SAMD00045688;SAMD00045689, study... | reverse complement strand
ATCTTTAGAGGTAGGCGGCAACTGTTTTGTAATTCAGAAGACCAAGCGTACACCTGGTACCATTCTTAAAGTAAACAAGACTCGTTGTGTTGTTGAAATGAAAGGTGGCAAGTACAATGTACCAATGGCAATGCTGGAGGCAGCGTAATGCCTATGGCAGCTAAGAAGATAATTGTAACCGACGTAGATGGAGTCCTCCTAAATTGGGAGGACGCCTTCCAGATCTGGATGGAACATCAGGGTTACAAACGTAAGAAAGGACACCAGTTCATTTATAATGCAGCTGCGCAGTTCGATCTTACTAAAGGCGAGGGGAGGAAGTGGGTTAAACTCTTTAACGAGTCAGCCGCTATCGGCTTCCTACCTCCCCTCCGTGATGCACAGGAGATTGTAAAACTACTTCATAACAATTATGGTTATAGGTTTGTAGTTTGCACTTCCTTGTCCAAAGACAAGAATGCTCAAGCGTTGAGAGATCAGAATCTCAAAAAACTCTTTGGCGATGTGTTCGAGGAAATCGTTTATCTTGATACTGGAGCTGATAAAGATGATGCTCTATACAAGCTAGCTAAAAAGTATAGAGGCTGCTTGTGGGTAGAAGATAAAGTTGAGAATGCTTATGCAGGTGACAATGTAGAGTTTGAATCTATAGTCATGGAGCATGGGTATAACATGAATGATGACCACCCTTTCTTTGTAGCAAAAGATTGGGAAGACATTTACCTACATATAATCAAAAGGAAGTAAAATGCCAATAGCAGTTTATCCATCTGGAATGAAAGGTGGGGCTTTAGGTAAAGCCCGTGAAGACTTAATCTATGCAGTAAGTGCATTTATGATAGAAGAACTTAAGCTGGACCGGTTCAAAGCGGTCGTACAAGTAAAGCAGACGCGTTCTAGACGTCTTTTAGATGGCTGGGCGAGTGGATATGCCAGTATGGACGTAATACCCACTCAGAACGGAAATATGAAGTGGGGACTGATTGAGATTGCTCAAACAGATAAGTCCCAGTTTGTAGAAACATTAATTCATGAATGGGTACATATCAAACAGTACCTACGAAAGGAACTGTCCATGGATGGACGGAAATGGATGAAGGTAGATGAGGCGGACCTTCCCTATGAAAAGCAGTCTTGTGAGCAAGAGGCTTATCGGCTTCAGAAAAAACTCTACAAGAAGTGGTTGACCTCAAATTGGAGTTAAGATATAATCTTAGCTAATATAAACCTATAGGAGAATATATTATGGCTAACAATAGTCAATTTAAAAACATCGACAAAGTGGTATTCAATATCGCTGGAGCGTTGGATGGTAACCTAAGAGTCTTCGGACACGTGGCTACCTCTTTTAACGACCTGGAGTTGGACTACTTGAAGAACTGGCTTAACAAAGAAAAAGATCCTTTGTTAGGAACTGTGATTGCACAACTCTGTGGACTCAGAGAAGTCGATCAACCAAGCGCACCTGAGGAAGGTGAATCAAATGATTAAGAGCGGAGAAAATCTACCCCTATTCAAATATAAGGATAGGCAAGCAGGAGACTTCGTAACTATAAACCTTCAACAAGAAATGAAGGGAAAGAAAGTTGTTATCTTTGGACTGCCTGGAGCTTTTACTCCAACGTGTAGTACACAGCAACTTCCTGGTTATGACTCTCTGTATTCTAAGTTCGTTGCAGCTGGCATTAGTGATATCTATTGCACATCTGTTAACGATCCATTTGTAATGAACAGTTGGTTTGATAACCTCAATGTTCAAAATGTTAGATCATTACCTGACGGCAATGGCGACTTCGCAACAGGCGTTGGAGCACTTGTACAGAAACGTAACCTTAACTTCGGCCCAAGAAGTTGGAGATACGCTCTGGTAGTAGATGGTGATTCTAATACCGTATTAGCTTCATTCCCAGAAGCAGGACAGGTCGACAATATCGAATCTGATCCCTTCGAAGCTAGTAGCGCAGAGGCTGTTCTTAAATGGGTTCAAAAGAACCTATAAGAAGGGTCATCGAATGGGGTGAGTTTGACGAGCTAGTCTCGTCAATCGCTTCGCAGATTCCTGACGAAGAGACCCCACAAGTGATTGTCGGACTAACCCGTGGAGGGTTAGTTCCGGCCGTCAGACTGTCACATATGTATAACGCAAAACTGTTTTGCCTTAACATCTCTCTAAGAGATGGAATGGTAGACGATAGTGATTTTGATTGGGACAAATTACATGGGTATACGCGTATACTAATTGTGGATGATATTAATGATTCCGGGAAGACTTTGACAACTGTGCTCAATGAGTCATATTATAACTTAGTCTCGACTCCTAAATTTGCTTGTTTGCTAGAGAAGCCATCGTCAAGTTTTACTTGCATGTATTCTGGCGAGCGTATAAATAAAGGACAAGAAGACGATTGGATCGTCTTTCCTTGGGAATAAAAAAAGGAGTATATATGTTAAAACTATGGAACTGGATCAAAGCGAGAGTTATTGAATGGTCCTCAATCGATGGAGCGCTTATTGTTGCTGTATCGTTGTTAGTACTTTTAGGTCAGCTAGACCTATTAGCTCTGTTGGCATGGCCAGCATTGGCGTTTGGAATCTATAGAATAGTAATAGCAGAGAAATAATCGGAGCATTTATGTGGAATTTATCAAAAATATTCAAAACTACTAGGTATCTAATGTCAACTGATGCTCAAGGTTTTGGAGACCATGACAACCCTGACATGAATGGACAACATCGTCTTGATCATATTGTTAATATGTACCGTGAGATGAACATTCCATTCGGTCCTATAATGGCAGCAGCCAATAGAAAGACAAAAGCAGGAAGAGATATAATTTGGGCTAGAGGAGACTTTACCGAAGATCATATCGATAAAGTTGTCGTACCTACTTTGATGGATTTCGATTATTTAAAAACACTGGCACCTAACACGGTAGGTGCCCACTACTATCACCTAGTTCAAAACTGGGGGATAGAAGAATTATACAATCAAAGATTTAAACATGGTGAGGAAGATCTCTTAGGAGACTTCGCCGCTGAGATAAGAACAAATCTTTCAAGACATCTACTATTGAGCCATGACTTGTGGCACGTATTGTTTAGATACGATACATGCACAATGGGCGAAGCAATGATACAAGAAGTCACATCACACTTGTCTCAATTTAAACCGCCAAGACTAGTATCATTTTTTGGTAGTTGGAAAATGGCAAGGAAGTTAAAAAGTAATCTTCCATGGAAAGTTAGAAAAGAATGTATTCAACTTTCAAAAGAATGTTCGAGAGAATTATTCTTTCAACCTCCGCTATCTTTACTAGAAAGAGATATACAAGAGGTAAGAGACACATACAATATTGGTGTGCCAGTAGTGTACAAACAATATGTAGAAGAATTTGGTTCACAAGGTGAAGCAAGACTGGACACATTCCATCCTCAATATAAGGATGAGCAATGGGACACATCAGGCATGGTAATCTAATCTATGTTTATCAAACAAGGTAAGTGGGATTGGCCAATTGCCAAAAAAATCAAAACCTTTTATGGTGCAAACGGATTAATTAAAACAATTTTATATGTACTTTTGATAGTACTAGGGTTGAAATTAGTTGTCCTTAATGGTATCATATTCGTATTAAACTTATTTGGAGCTGGTTTTGAGTATGCTCCAATATTAAAATCCCTCGGGATAATTTAGGAGAAAATAAATGGATATTGGAATTTTAATTCTAATCATCTTTGCTGGCTGTGTATTATACGCTGTCAAAGGTGCGAACGCTAATGCAGCGGTTCAATTGAAAAAGGAAGCTCCGAAAGCAACTGCTAAGAAAAAGGCACCTGCTAAGAAGAAAGCTCCTGCTAAGAAAAAAGCAACACCAACAAGTGCGGGTGGTAGAACAAAAAAGGCACCAACCCAAAGGAAGTAACCTTCGTTCAAATGGACGATATATATTATTAGGAAATATTATGAAGTGGACAATTTATTCAAAAGACCAATGTCCTTATTGCGACCAAGCTAAGTTTGCATTAAGGGACGAGCCAAACGTAGAAGTAAAAAACATCTCAGAAGACCAGAGTTATCTAACAGAGCTAATGGAACTTAATCCAGCTGCTAGAACTATGCCTCAGATCTTTAAGGATGGAGTACTCGTAGGTGGATATGATCAACTACAGTTCTTACTATCATCGCAAGGACGGGACGTACTATGAAGCTAAACATACAAGGCGATCCAGATAACGTCCAGGTCAATGAAGTAGATAAGAATGCAATGGGTGGTACTGAATTAATGAAGTACGCTCTTGCTAAGAAATTGGATCCAGCACTTCTGGATAAGTTTCAAATCATTCCTTCTCGTGTTCGTGAAATAGAGAAAGGAAAGATCCCTATCCTTTGGTTACACGATTTACCCTCAGATCCAGAATCCAAGCACCTAGCAGATGGTGGCTGGGAGAAGTTTGAGGTTATCGTTTGCGTATCTCATTGGCAAAGACAACAATACCAAAACCACTATGGCATTCCAGCTAGTAAGATGGTTGTGTTGCAGAATGCTATTGAGCCAATTGCAGATCACGAAAAACCTAACCCATCAAAATGTGTAAACATAATCTACCACACTACGCCACACAGAGGGTTAGAACTTCTTATTCCTATATGTGATTGGTTAGAAGAGAATCTAAAGGATGTCAACTGGCACCTTGATGTATATTCTTCTTTCAAGATCTATGGATGGGAAGACAGAGACATTCCTTATAAAGCTCTGTTTGACAGAATCGAAGAAAGTCCCAATATGACTAATCACGGTTTTGTTTCTAACGCAGAGGTTCATAAAGCGTTACAAAAAGCACACATCTTCTGCTTACCTTCTATATGGCCTGAGACAAGTTGTATAGCAATGATAGAAGCTATGAGTGCTGGTTGTATTTGTGTACACAGTTCGTTAGCTGCTCTCCCTGAGACTACTGCTAACTGGTCTTTGATGTATGACTTTACAGAGGACAAAGATCAACACGCTACACGTTGCGCGTTCATGCTTGCAGATGCTATTCAGTTAGTTGGAGACATTACTATGGATGATCGTGTAGATATGCAGAAGGCATATACCGATGGTTTCTATCAATGGGATGTTAGAGCGAAGCAGTGGGAAAATCTGTTAATGAAAATTTTACGAAGTAAGGGAATAGAGGTAGATGTCAAATAGAGAAATTATTGGAACGATGATATCACTAGAACAATCTCTCAAGAACAATATTACTGAACTTGAAAAAGCAAAGTATGAGGCTTTAATTAGACTTGAGGAACTTAAAAAAGAGAATCAGGATTTAGCAAGACAGGTCGAAAGGCTTACGACACTTCTCCAAAATTCTCGCGCAGAGTAAGAAACTCTAGTAGATACTTATTACGCTCTTTGGTGTTCTTAATGAACACCTGGGGCTCTCTTTCACCATCTACCCCAATGATGGTTACCAACTGAGGAACTTGCATCCCAGTTCTTTCTTCAAACATAAAGCTATAAGCAGACTCCTGGACAAAGTAATTCTGGATCCAGTCTTCTCTCTTTTTCTTCTTTGCTGTCTTGAAGTCTATAATAGATAACACGCCATCGTACTCAGCAATAAGGTCAACCTGGCCAGCAGTTCTTAAGAAGTCGCTGTATAGAAAACCTTCTACTGATCGTATCACATTAACGTGCTCGTCTAAATGATTCTTGATTGTAAGGAACATTTCTTTGTTGGAAGGCATTACCTTCTCTTCTGTTAGTTGGTTTAAACAATAGTCTTCACACAACTTATGTACTGATGTTCCTCTAGCTGAAGCCTGCGCAGTAATCTTATTTGCAGTCTTTGCTCCAACTCTAGCTCTCCACTCACCAATTGCCTTAGCGTTCATCTGAGACGTTACAGTCGTGACTGACGGGTATTGAGATCCATCTGGTGTCTCATATACTCTTTTGCCGTTAACGGTCTTTCTAGGCAGTTTATGAAGCTCTGAGAGCTGTAAATCAAACATATCTTAGCTCGTTACCGCTAACACGGCCTCTAGTGGAAGGATAATTGCTTGTCTGTCTTCTACATCTACTGGAACTCCATTAGACCAGTTAACATAAACAACGTCATTAGGTGTAATGTATTTTACATCTGGTCCAACAGCAATCACCAAACCTTTTGGTGCAGACTTATTGTCTTCTGCTGCTGACTTGAGAATGATACCGCCCTCACTCACATCATCTTTCTTCTCTTTTGCAATCTCTGCTATCAGTAGATTGTCTCTCGTCATTTTAATCATAATATTCCTTGCTCTGCTTTAGCAATAATGTAATCTCTGACCAATCCAGATCTTACGATGTCGTCGATACCGAATTCAATTCCCTTGAACGAATCAATACCATTTAAAATTTGCATGAAGTTGATAATACCTGACAGCTGATTAGTCTGTACTAAGTCACTCTGTCTATAATCACCACAGAAGATAATTCTACAATTTACTCCTGCTCTAGTGATCACACTATCAAGTTCATGGAACGTCATGTTGTTTACCTCGTCAACAATAACAATACAATTATTAAGAGTGGTTCCACGTATATATGAAGTCGGTATGAATTCATACATAAACTTGTTGTTGAGAATGTCATAAGCATCCCCTCTTTGGAATAACTCGTTACAAATGTTCTTATAAGGTTGTTCATAAACTTCCATCTTTTGTTTGGCTGTGCCAGGAAGGAAACCAATGTCCCTTGTAGGCACTGCACTTCTTACAACCACTACTTTTTTATAGTGGTTACTCAGTACTTCTTTAAGACCCATAGCCATAGCTAAGTATGTCTTACCAGTACCAGCATATCCATGCAACAATAAGTTGTACCCTTCTCTAAAATATTCAAACGCCTTCTCTTGGTTTGCTCCCTTAGGAGTTACCGAGAGATGAAACTTGCTTGTGTTTATTTCGTTGTCAGGTGTGAAGACTTCTTGTTGTCTTAATGCTCTATTCTGCTTCTTCGTCAGTCGCTTCAAAGCCCCGCTCTCTTCTTATATCTGTCCACTGCGTTATTAATTGCAACCTGTTTGCTATTGTGTGTATTTACGGATCTACCAAGTGGCGTATGAGGGTTAGCTTCACCAATACGAGACATCAACTCATTGAAGCCTCCATCAGTCTTGTGCTGGCCTTCTAATCCACTAACGGTCATTGGTGCTTTGGTTATAATTTGTTTCAGCTCTGGGTTAGCCTCGAGAAACTTTTCTCTCTCAGCTAACTTTAACTGTAGATCAAACTCATCACCAGTGTTCGTATCCTTAAATGTGTAGAGGGGCATTAGGCATCCTGATTTTCTGGCTCATCCAAGAACCCAGGGAACGCTTGCTTAACTACTTTTTTAGATACGCCCTTAATCTTTCTTGCTTTTACTTCTAGTAGAAGTTGAGCGTCGTCTGGATCAATCTCTTCAAGCATCCTTACAAAGATTTGTTCTCTCTTTGCTTGGTGTACTTTATTAAGACCTTCTAGGAAGATGTACATTCTTTTCATCTCAACATACAAATGTCCTTGAGCATCCATAGACTTTGCTAAGGGTTGGTAAGGCGGGTTGCCTTCTGGAAGTTGCCATTTCAATCTGTTGTCATAAGCAAGCTCAAACAATCCCAGCAACTCTTTGAGTTGATTGTCTTGTAAGATCTTTACTTTTTGTCCAACTGATTTGGCTTTTTTGACTTCATTAACAATTTCAGCTAATCCTTTCTTCATATTAAAACTCACTTATATTTTCTATGAGGTTATTTAGCTTCCTTGATACAAAGAAGTTAAACAACTTACTTCTACCCTTACCTTCTTGTTCATGATACTGTCTGATAGACTCTTCAACAATATGGTCTGGGGTATTACTCAGATCGATGATTGCAGCATTACGTTTATAGCCTTCGTACCATTCTTCGGACTCGGCTTTGTTCGATGCAATCGCTTCGACTATTTTATTTAACGTAGTCTGTCTAACTGGCTTCTGTCTTCCACCAGCAACAAACACGTCACCAGGAGAAAGTGCATTTGGTACACCATCTCCTCTATCACCTTTCACAATATGCTCAACCAGATACAGGTGAGGGTCTTTATGAGACACCTTTCTCTTTCTAATTGGATCATACTGATCAACATTGGTAAACTTTTGTAGTTGTATAAAGTCTTTGTCGCCTGAGAGGATTAGAATAGGATCTGCTTGTCCTAACTCTCTCCCAAACTCATGACAAAGTGCACCAATAACATCATCAGCTTCTGATGTGCTTACTTGGATTACTCTATACGGGAAAAATTCTTTGAGCTCATCACGCACTGTATTCAAACAGTTAAAGATGTGAGGCCAGTCATATGTAGACTCGTCTCTAGCTGTCTTTCTATGAGCTTTGTAGTATGGAAAAATCTTCTTTCTCCAATTGTTAGTATCGTCACAGCAGATAATCATCTCGCCATACTGAGCTTTGAACTTGACGTTATTCATACGCAAAGAGTTAAGCACCATATGTCTCAATAGATCTTGACTTACGTCTACATCACCACGTCCGTGGATCTGCGCCATAAGATTACTAATCATAACCTGGTTTAGGTCAACTAAGATCATTATATATTCTCCAATGTGGCCCAATTATACAACATTGTGTATATCAAGTCAACGTCAATTATTCTTCTATTGTGATTCCATTACGCCATTGTGATGTGAACATCTGGCTTTCTTCTTTGTTAACTATTTGCTCTGTTATCTTGTGTAGAGGATGATCGATATCACATCCTTTAAGCATCAATGCTTTTAGAGACTCAGCAACCATTAAGATATGCTGATCTAAATCTTCTCCAGTTAGTTCTATACCTCTTGCCTGTACTTGCTCTAAAAGCAGGTACGTAAGTTCGATGCTAGTATCGAGACATAGATCCATTCTATACCTCTTAACATTCTCAACTCTCTCCTGTTCGCTCTTAACGAAACCAGGATCCGTATTACTATTTGGAAATTGTATCACTGTGCCCATGCTACTATTTAGCATTCTTTTTCGCCTTTGCTTCTCTTGCCAGTCTTAATCGCTCCACTAGAGCCGCCTTCTGTTCTTCAGTCATTGGTTTACGTTTCTTCTTTTTCTTGCCGGTTTTAGTAACAGTGTTTACTCTTTCAACAAGCACTGCACCTTTATCTGTAAACTCGAGAGGCTCCATACCGTACGATTGACGCTCTTCGTTTTCTAATTCAGGAGTCCACACTTGCATATAGTCATTATAGTATACGCCAAGTTGTCTTTTAGGTTTTCCATTCTCATAGTATGCCATTGAGTGACAATACATCTGAACTCTCTTTTCCATATTGTCGCCAGCAAACAATGAGATGTATGAACCAGACCTTAGATAGCTTTCAAGCTGACTGATATATGAACCCCACTTTTCCTTCTCTGCCAATGCACCAGGAACATTTGCTCTGTATGATTGTTGTGCTGCCGCTTTGTGCTCTCTTGCAGACTTGATCCAACCACGTACATTCTTTACACTAAAAGGATGGTCTTCATCAAGGCCTACAACATATGCACAGTACTGACTATACTTAGGTGGATTCTTTTTTGCTTTGGCTTCTCTTGCCTTAGCTAGATTGGTCAACTTTTTTTGCTTCTGCTTTGAGGTCATCTATTATCTCCATTTGCCTATATGTCGTGTCACCATATCCAATCTGTCCTTTGCTCTTGTGATGTTCCAGAGTATTCTTTCCTGGACAATACACTTGAGTAACCGGCGCTGGGTATGTGGTTGCTGGTCTCATCACTTCACTTGAATGATTGACCGCACACAGCGTGTTGTTACTTTTTATCGTTGGCCATAATAACACACTTCTTGATTTGAGGTCAAGCGCTTCTCGTGTAGCCCGCTCTACTCGCCCGTTATACATTTTTAGGATTTTATCCCACTCTTGCATGCAAGTAAATAACTCTGCCATTGGACCCGCATCAATAACGTCTCCTAAGTTGAGCCACTTCTGCATACAGTATTTTGCAAACTGTTGAGACATGGATGCACACTCCATTGCTATTCCTGGATTCCATAAATCGAATTGATCCATAATAGATAACCATCGCTTTAGTTGTTCAGGATCCCTAACAAAGGCATCGTGCTCTAAAATTATAACTCTCTCACCAGTGTCAGCAGTATGCTTCCACCAATGGAACATAGATGTAAGACACGCCTTCTCTGTTGGCGTAATCTCGTGCTTGTCTTTTTGATACTTACCTGCACTACTATATCTGCCCCAGTTGATTTTAAATGGTGCGTCGTCTATAGTGTCTGGTGTATAGCATTGCCAACGCTCAACTGTTACGTTGTCGATGGGCTCCCAGGTCTTCATAGCTATTTTAGAATAAGCGACGGACACAGGATTCTTTAGATCACATATCATGATTGCTCTGTACATAACGGACATTATCCTCCATAATAAATATAATGTCAACTCAATAATATATATGGAAATTTAAATTAATGAAAAAAAAATTGCAAAAAAGGGTTGATCTCAAATCGCTCGGTCTAGATAATCTCCTGTGTCAGGAGGCAAGGTAGAGATGGCTACTAAATTAGATGAGTCTTTAATTAATAGTGATGTGTGTGTTAAATGCGGTCACTGTTGTAAGTGGACCTCTGAGATGCAACATTGTCATCCCGAAACCGGCCCGGAGTGGTTGAACGTCATAGCTAAGCAAAATGACAGAACTAAACTAAAATGGTATGCTAGTGAAGCTAAAGAGTATTACAGCAAGTCGGAAGATAAACCCATCATCGAAAAGCGGGCTCAATTTAGGATTGAATTCACATGCCCCAAACTCGACATCGATGAAGAAAAAGGAACAAAGATGTGCTCCATCTATGAGTCCAGACCAAAAGTTTGTTCCAACTATAACTGTTTTAAAAATGCGAATCGCCTCAATCAAAGGCCTCAAGCATGGGACAAAATCAAGCAAATCATTAAAGATGTACACGGAATTGATGTAGAATGGGACGGACCCCTCACCAAAGCCACTATTCCTCTGGTGGAAATTAAATAGATTTTTTTAAAATAACTGTTGACTTCAAATAGGCTATTTGGTATAATAGTTGTATATTAAGTAAGGAGTTAAATATGAAAATCGTAATTCAGACACAACACAAAGAAAACTACGCTTGGAACGAAGATGGTTCCTTGGGTACCGGTGAGAATGCTTACTGGAAGTTCAAGGGTGGTGACACCTATGTTGTTAAGTGCAGCTTCGCTGATGCTTGCGATGCGGATTTCCGTAACTCAGCTATTGATGCTGTTACTTCTGAAAGCGATGCTTTCCAAGAGTATGTTCTCGATTGGGAGATCATCGATGATGCTGACTACATTGAGTCACAGCACGTCCAAGAGTGGGAGTCGCCAACCTATATGTGGTTCGATGGTGACGCTTGGGTTTGTCACAAAGTAACTAAGAACGAGGAGTTCGGTTACATGAGATCTGAGATCTCTAAGAAGTACGAAACTTGGGTTCAGTCTCAGGGCGGTGAGCGTTCTGAGTATGCATCATCTTTCGAGATGGTTAATGGTGAGCAAGTTCTTCATGCTGACCTCAACGAATGGTTTGAGAGGATTGCAGCATGATTGAAGTACTTCAAGAAACTACTGACTGGGGAGACGCTCCAGTTGCTAATGGAATATATCACGTCAATGCACAAGGACATCTTGTGCAGCACAACGATAAAGTTTTTAAGAATCCGATGAAGCAGTTTAGTAAAGCTAGACGTACCTTCGAGAAGATTGGCGAGTACGCTGATGTGCTAACACGACCTGATGTAAAAGTCGTTATCGGATCCAAGGGTCAAAAATATTTCATTGAAGATGGCAGATGTTCTTGTCCTGGTTTTACATACCGTGGACAATGTAAACATATTTAATTTGAAATAACCGTTGACTTCAAATCAACCTTTTTGTATAATAGACGTATAATTTAAACAACTGGAGAAATAAATTATGGCACATATGGTAGAAACGATGGCTTACGCAGGACAACTTCCTTGGCATGGGCTTGGTACGAAAGTCAGCAATGACATTTCAGTAGACGAGATGATGGTAGAATCAGGACTAGACTGGAGAGTCGCTAAGGTTCCTTCTTACGCATCATTTAATGGTGAAGACATTTATTCAGGACACGACATGTTAATTCGTGAGTCTGATGGAATGCCTTTAGACATGGTTAAGCAGAACTGGCATCCGGTTCAGAACGCTGACGCATTTGAATTCTTTAGGGAGTTTGTTGAAGCTGGTGATATGGAAATGCATACTGCTGGATCATTACAAGACGGCAAGAAAGTTTGGTGTCTTGCAAAAGTGAAGGACGACTTCACGATCAATGGTAAAGACTTAGTTGAGTCATACTTACTATTGACTAACCCTCATATGTACGGACGTGCAGTAGACATTAGGTTTACTCCGATTCGTGTAGTATGTAATAACACATTGACCTTGTCACTTGCTCAGAAGGGTGAGTATCAAGTATCGATGAATCACAAGAAAGCGTTCGACGCAGACGAAGCGAAGTCTCTTCTTGGTATTGCAAAAGGTAAAATGGAAACATACAAAGATATGGCTTCATTCTTATCTTCTAAGCGTTACTCAGAAGACTCCTTAAGACAGTATTTTGCTACAGTGTTCCCTAACCAGAACCCTAAAGTAAAAGGTGTAGGATTCAATCCAGCATCAATTGTTGACTTGTATAAGAACACATCTAAAAATGCTAAACTTGCAATGAATGTCGTAAAGACTCAGCCAGGTGCGAACTTTGCTGAAGGCTCATACTGGCAAGCATTCAATGCTGTTACTTACATGACTGATCACGTGATGGGTCGTGAGAACGATACTAGGTTGAACTCAGCTTGGTATGGTGTAAACAAGACTAAGAAAGTTAACGCTCTCGAGTCTGCACTATCTTTCGCTGAAGCAGCGTAAAGTAGTTCTTAAAAGGAGAAAAGGTCCCTCTAGGGACCTTTTTGCGTTGACTTTTAACAGACAGGATAGTATAATAGCTGCATGTATACGATTGACGATTATCTAACAGTTAATGATGTTCGTGATTTGGTTAAACTGTATGACTCATTAGAGTCTAATATGGCTCACCAGGATTACAATCTATTTGATGTTGATAAGAGACTATTGAGATCTGAGCATAGAACTATTCCTGCTTTTGACAAATTAGAAAAAGCAGCTGGTAGTGATAAGAAGTTATATTCACATTACTTCTTAGATTATTTGCCAGAGTCGTTTACAAGATCACATACAGACAATGTAGATGATGTTGTGCTGACAATGGTAACGATATTAGATGAAACTGGTTTAGTTGGTGGAGAGACAATTGTTCACCTACCCTATGAGAAAAGGATTAGACCAGGTGATAGATATGCAAAGAGAAGTGGAGACGGTGAAGCTCCTTTAGGTCAGGATATTATTCCTAAGGTCGTTTTAGTGAAAGCTGGACAGACAATGACTTACGATCATGCTTTAACTCATGGTGTTTGTCAAGTGAGTGAAGGTCGTAGATTAGTATTGGTGAGTTGGTATGCAAAGGCAGATTGATCCAGCTAAAAACTCACCTAGATTTGGTGCAATAGAAGAGCACTATGATTGGGGCTTTGGAGTTCTTAGGAACTTCTACAAAGTCGAACACACTGCACTAGATGTAGCGCAGCAATTCTATCATGCCAAATCAAAAGGGTTCTTATCTAAGGACAACCAAGTAAACTATAACAATAGATGGTTACAGTTTTCAGGAGACTTCATAGGTAAAACAAAAGATGTAGTTGATACATTAAAAGCCAACTATAATTTTACAAATGCACACGTTTATGCAAACTGGATAAGAGATGGGCACAACTATGGCAGACATACGGATGCTATGGATGTTATCATCCTCCAGATGTGGGGCGAGACTGCGTATTGCTGTGAAAGTATTTACGGTGAGAAGGCGCATAGCTCGTGCACACTTAAACCAGGTGATGCAATCTTTATTCGTAATGGTGTTCACCATACACCGATCATTTTAGGTGAGCGAATGTCGATTAGTTTTTCTTGGGTTTAAAGTGTTGACTTTATATATAACGTAGCGTATAGTTGGTTTTTTAATTGCCCGTAGAGCGCTCTGGTGAGCTCCGGGTAGCGGCAAGGTCTTCGTCGAGCGGGTGGAAGATCGGATAAATGGGCGAGGGTACAAACGAGGGGCCACATTATCACCTTTTAGAATGTTAGGAATTGACCATGAAGAAGAAAGTAGGAAAGACAAATCCGGTGAAGAAGTACATGGACAGGTTACACAAACCTGCCACTCATTCCGACCGTACTAAATATAATAGGAAGGCCTTGAGGAAAATAAATTATGAAGACGCCAGAAGAACTGATTGAACATTACGTACAAGCTCACAAGAACCAAACATTCTCAAAAGGCACAGCTCTACTAAAACACATCCCTGAAATCGCAAGACTAACAAAGCTACTAGACTGTAAGACAGCAATGGATTACGGTTGTGGCAAAGCGTGGTTTTGGAATATTCCTCACTGGAAAGCAATACTAGATGATCAAGTACAATCGGTTAAGTTGTATGATCCAGCTATTCCAGAATACAGTCTTGTTCCAGAAGGTCGCTATGATATGGTAATTTGCACCGATGTTCTAGAGCACGTTCATCCAGATCAATCAGATGACTTCTTAAAGACTCTTTTCCTTTACACAAGACGGGTTTTGTTTATAAACGTCAGCACCAAGCCAGCACGTAAGACTTTTGATGATGGAACTAATCTACACATCAATCTTAGATCAAGATCTCAGTGGGACAAGAAGTTAATGGATATTAGAAACTGGTATGGAGAGAAGTACAAATCTTTTCCAGCACTAGTAGTTAGATATGATGAGGAGATAGGTAGCTAATGCCAAATAATCCACACACTCCTTTGCGAGTGGACGATCCGTTAGTACCGGACTATAATGAGTACTCAATACAGGATAACTTTAATCCTCTAGTTATAAATTGGAAAGGCAAGATTGGTTATGGGGACATCATAAGTCCAATATCATATGCAATGAATATGGCAGAGAAGAATAGCACAGATGTTATTCTAAGGTTCCATTGGCCACAAGAAAAACCAATCAAGTATAAAGAGGATGATACAGAAACAATTCAACAGTGGATTGATGTTACTTTCAATCTACTAACTAAGCCAGTCTTTTATGGGCTTAGAATAGAACACGTGTATGATAGTAAGCTGCCATACAACCATGACAATTATGACTCTACTGATATGGAGTATCACAATTTAAGGTTTACTTGTAATGGTCTTAATGACTATGACAATGGTAGAGATACATGGAACAAAATTACAATGGTGACTAGCATGAAGCACAAACAGCTGCTACATGAATACGATCCAGGTAAGGCATGGAAGGATCCATTAGCACAGACTCCGTCAGGCTATGCTTGGCCAAGAGTTGGAGAGCTAATAAAGAAAAGAGGTTGGGAGATCACTCACGTACATTATGAGACACCAATGGAGACGGTCATCAAAAGGATGTTGACTTCTAGGTGCGTTATAGGGTATCATGGAGCTCATATGTGGATAGCTAGAATGCTAGGTCTGCCGATGATTATCTTTAGCAAAGGTAAGATAACTCAGAAGGCCTTTCCATGGGCTATTGTTTGGGAGTACTGGAGTGACTTCCATCCAGAATTAATTGAAGAGTACATTCAGAAGAGTGTACAGAAAAGGAATGAGGTGATAGATGAATACAAGTACTGGTTGTCAACCCCAAATGTTCATAGGCTACGACAAAAGAGAAACTAAGGCTTATGACGTATGTGAATTTTCATTAAAGCAAAGATCAGAAATAGAGATTAACAAACTCTACAGTGAAGATATCGAAGGATATAATAGAGATTGGGGCGAACCTCAATCTACAGACTTCACGTTTACCAGATTCTGGGTACCGCATCTTAGTGGATATAAAGGTTGGAGCTTCTTTGTAGATTGCGACTTTCTATTTTTGGCTGACCCGCTCGAACTATTGGAAGATATAGATCCTAGTAAGGCTGTTTACGTAGTTAAGCATCCAGGATATATTCCAAACAGCCAAATCAAGATGGACGGAATTCCACAGCATAGAGCTTTCAGAAAAAACTGGGCTAGCTTCATTCTATTCAATAACGAACATCCAAAGAACAATAGACTCTCGCCTGAGTACTTGAACAACCATAGACCAGGCTTAGACTTCCATCAACTGAGATGGTTAGACGAAGAGGATATTGGTTCACTTCCATTAGAATGGAATTGTTTAGACGAGTATTATCATTTGGAGAATCCTAAAGCGATTCACTACACAGATGGTGGTCCTTGGTTTGACAATTATCAAGAAACATTCTATAGTGATCTGTGGATTAAAGAACAAAAGGAAATGCTCGCGTGAAGAGATTTAATGATATCACCTGTGTGATGACATGGTATGGTCAAGAAGACCATCTATATAATCAATGTGTATTTTACAGCAGGATGGTTGAAAAGTATGGATACTCACCGAGGATTATTTTTGTAAATGATGGCCATGAGGACGGACGAGAGTTCTTCCACAAGACTATCAAACAACATAAGTGTAGGTTTGATTGCATGGGTATTGATGTAACTAAGGATGTGGGATTCAACTCTCACGTTTGCCGTAACATTGGTGCTAAGCATGTAAAGACAGATTGGATGATGCTAATTGACGTGGATTGTTTTGAGTCCCACGGAATGTATAAGCATCTAAGGTTTGATAAAAAACTTGATACTAATATGTACTATGTTCCTAAAGTGGATATGGAGGCTCCAGAAGTTATGTCTGGTTATGAGCTTTTATGTCCCAAAGGAATTGTTAAGTACAAGACGCATCCTAATACTTGGATCATGACTCGCGAGGCTTTTTGGTCTACGGGTGGTTATGATATTGAGTTCCAAGGTGTACGTCACGGTGATGCCGAGTTCTTTCTTGGCCAAATAAAACCTGGTGAAAAGAGTTGGGATTATGACTTGCTATCTGACGACGATGACCATCGTATGACAGTTAAGATACCAAGAAGGGATCCTTTCTATGTGAGGCAGGAACGCGGTAAGCAGAAACAGGCTTCACCAATAGTTAACTTTATTCGGGTCAGGAACCGAGATCCATATCACAAATATCGTAAGAGGTTGTGGAATGTACAATGGGATTATGTCTAATACTAATAAACAAATAGAGCTATCATTACTAAGTAGTGCAGCATTTGCCAAACTTATTGATGATATTGTTAAGGGATCGAAAGGCGATATAAATCATCTGGAAGCAGTTGAGGATTTTATATTGCAAAACGAAGACATAGAACCTGAGACAGTGGCATCGTTAATACAAAGGAACCAGAAATTGAAGGCTATTTTATATGAAAACGCTGAACGACTAAACTTAGTTGCAAAGCAAAGTAGGTTGCCTATCGATGAGGGGTAGGATTGCTAGAGTGGAACCATTTGATGCATATGTAAAGTACTTAGCACTTAAGTCTCACTTTAGTGACAAGAACTATGACTATCACAAATACAATGGAAAGGTGAGAGCGTGGCGTACGACTTTTGATACAAGACGCGATAAGTACTTCTTCTACAAACTAACTAAACAAAAAGACCCTGTAGAGTTTCTGCTTGCTAATTTTGTTGATGGTAATGACTTCTATATTGGAGACATTAGAGAAGACAAAGCGAACGAAGTTTATAACGAGTTCAAAAAGAGACAACAATCTCTTGGCTATGTTTTCAAAAGCGATCTTAGCAAAATGAAAGAGGAGTTCAATGACAACATCATTGTACCTCCAAATGAACATCCATATCTATTAAGATTATACATGCGAAAAGATATTTGTCTTGAGACGTTGATTTTAATTGATAGATGTTGTAAAATGTTCGCATATTGGGATAAAGAATTGTCCGATGATATAATGTGGCCTGAGATAAAACTTAAGGCTAATAAGTACAGTTCTTTTCTTAATGTTGACATAAATAAGTATAGAGATATTATTATCTCTACATTTAATAAAACGTAATATAACGTCATACAACGACATACAAGGAGAAATATATGACTGATTCATTCGGCGCACTCAAGCGCAACAGAACCGAGGGCTTTGACAAGCTAACTCAATCTTTAAACAAACTCAACCAAAAGTCTCAAGGACAGAACGGACCTGACGAAAGATTCTAGAAACCAGAAGTCGACAAAGCAGGTAATGGCTATGCTGTTATTAGGTTCCTACCTGAGAGTGAGGGAGAGGACGTACCATTCCAAAGAATTTGGGATCATGGATTCCAAGGACCTGGTGGCTGGTACATCGAAAACTCTTTGACTACTTTAGGTCAAAAAGATCCAGTATCTGAATACAACTCTATGTTGTGGAACTCAGGTATTGATGCAAACAAAGATAAAGCAAGGAAGCAAAAGCGTAGACTTGGTTTCATTAGTAATATCTATATTGTTAAGGATCCATCTAATCCAGAAAATGAAGGGAAAGTATTCCTTTATAAGTATGGTAAGAAAATCTTTGACAAGTTAAATGAGGCAATGAACCCTCAGTTCGAGGACGAAAAGCCAGTTAATCCATTTGACTTATGGGAAGGCGCTGACTTCAAACTTAAGATTAGAAATGTAGAAGGTTACAGGAACTATGACAAGTCTGAATTAGATACACCAGCTCCTTTGTTTGACGAAGACAGTGAATTGGAATCCGTATGGAAGTCACAATATTCTCTAGTAGAGTTCGTTGACCCAAGCAACTTCAAAACATACGAAGAGCTCCAAGCTAAACTGAATAGAGTGTTAGGACTAGATGGTGCTGCACCATCGACTACTGCTGAGTCTCCATTTGAGGAAGCTCCGGCAGCGTCAGCACCAGAGGTGCCTGCTGCAGTAATGGCAGAAGCATCTACCAGTGATGATGAGTCTTTGGATTTCTTTAAGAAGTTAGCTGAAGAATAATAATAAGATGTATTAGTTAGGGAGCAGAGCTGATCTGCCTCCTAACGAACTTGCTCCACCGTCATATATTATGCCGGTGGAGTTTTTTACATTATTCACTTGAGAGCTTTGAGTTACAGGGCTCATGTTAGTAACCACGTTAGTAGTATTCTGATTGTTAACTGTACTATCATTCACGTCACCCGTTCTAGTTGCAATCCCTTCGCCTGATGTAGGCTTTTCTGAGAAATCAACTGTTTGCGAAGTTGCATCTGCTCCAGTCTTAGCTGGTCCTCCAGTTACATCTTCGGCTTGAGCTACTGTTCCCTCATATATTGCATCCATGACTGGAGCTATTGGACTTGTTCTACCAATACGTATTGTGTTACCGTCTTCGGTAATTATTGTACGACGTCCACTTCCATCCTTAGCAGTCATTTGGAAGTTCTGAGGTAACCCTAAGTCGCTTGCAGACTCTTTATCGAGCTGCACTTGTACAGTTTGAGGTTCTATCTTTTCAGCATTAGTTGTTGCTTGTTTAGTTTCACCTTCTGCTGTTTCTGTAATTACTGTTGTTTCTTTTGTTGACTCTTTTGTAGCATCGGCGGATTCTTTATCAGCTAATGCTTGAGCTTCTTTTGTTTTAGCTTCATCACGTTCTGCCTTTGCATCGTTACGTGATTTTATTCTAGCTTCTGCACCCTCTTTGAAGGGGAAGTATCCATCAAAGTCAAATCTAGGTATAATTGTTTTACCGAATGCTTTGATAGGTCCAAAACCAAAAGCAGGGATCCCTATTCTAGCAAGAGCTCCATCGAGCATATTAGGTAGTGTGACTCTAAAGAAGTCCATAAATCCATTCTTGAATCCGTCCCACAGTCCAGCAAAACTGAAATCATCAAACATATCAGCAATACTATCAAGACCTACAGCTCTTAGAATCAGTTTTGGAATAAACATTGCTATATCATATAAGATGTCAAGTAGATCAATTACTAGGAACTTAAAGATGCCATCTAAGAAGGCTCCAATGCCTCCAAGGAAATCTCCTTCTGCAAACTTATCAAACGATGCTGTGATACCTTTGAACAATGCCATTATAACTGTTAAAGGTAAGAATGCTTTACTGACTACAGTAGCTACTTTAGATACTATACCCATGAACTTGCTCATAAAGCCTGAGATCTTACTAAAGAACCCTCCAACTTTAGATGTTGTTCCAGTGATACCATTTAATAATGATAGGATAGGTGCAAAGAACTTACCAATCTTAGTAAAGAATCCACCAATAACTGAGAAGAATTTCTTAACCTTATCAATGCCCTTGATTATTCCTTTGCCGAGCTTACTTTCTGTAAACATTGTAGCAATCATAGTACCAAAAGATTTGATTGAAGTGACTATGCTAGTTCCAAATGACCTAATGCCGGTCATTATTCTAGCACCAAAGTTCTTAACTCCTTGAGGAATTATTTTAGCAAAGATGTTCTTAATACCACGACCCAGCATCTTAAGATAGTTAATGGATCCAATAACAAGACCTTTCAGAACACCTACCGCTACAGCTAAAGCTGTTCCTATGCCACCAAGCTCTTTTTTACCATCTTTAATTGCCTCAGCAACTTCAGAACCAGTAGTGATTTGTTCATTTGTCGCATCATCTGATAGAGCAGGGTTTACATCCTCAGCTCCTTCTTTTACTGCATCAGCTGTTGCTTTTGTGTTATCTTCTATTGCTTTTATAGCATCATTGTCTTCTTCTGCAATATTCTCTAACTGCTCGTAATGCTGTTCCGTTTGTTCTAAATTGTTTTCTTTGATTGCATCTACCATTTCTCTTTGAGACTGTAGTAGTGCATCGTGTCCAGTAATAGTAATACTAGTTAAGTTCTCAATACCACTATTAATTTTACTTAAATATGATTCGTTGATGTCAGCAACTTTTGTAGCATGATCTTCTAACGCTGCTATCAACTCTCCGTCAAGACCAATCTCCTTGATTGCATCACTGACGTCTTCACCGATCACTTCCCATTCACCCTCAATGGTAATTGGTTGAGCGGTGTTCATATTGCTTTGTGTTATTGCTTTACTCGGCTCCATTACAGACAATGCAGTGCCCATTGCTTCTGCAATAGGAGTAGTGTCTATTTCTTGATTATTGTTTGTAGCTAGAACCGGTAATGCCATTACTTCTTACCTGAGAACGCTTGTGCGCCAAAGAATGCTGCTACGATACCAGCAACTGCTACAAAGTATGTAGCTGCCATATCGCCTAGAATTTTACTTGCTTGATCTAACCCAGCGAGGACAGCAAGGACGACTGCAAAAGGATATAACAACATGCCGCCTAAAGCGAACCATGCCATCTTACGTTGAGCGTCTCTCATTGCATCTTGGTCTTCTAACTCTTTACGTTTGAATTCCAAGTACATTGCCTCTTCGGCTTTGGTTACTTTACCATCTCCATTTGTATCAGCGGGATGGTGTCCGCTTGCTTTAATTTCTTCTTCGCCCATATCTATCTCCTGTTTGAGTTCTGTTGTTTCCTTGCCTCTGCTTTTTCTTTTTCCTTCTGCAGATGGTCGAGTAACATAGCAACGTAAATATCACGCTCGTAAGGAATTAAATTTTCCAATTCTTCAATACTATATTTATGATGCTGAACCAGGTTAAAGATTGTTGAATAATAGTTTGCTAAGCTATTATGGCTCAGCAACATTAAAAAAAATCTTGTAGACCTTGTAAAACTATCTTTCTTTTATTTCCTGTGCTATTTACATATTCAAAGGTATGGGTTAGCTTAGGTAAAGTATCAAAGAAATCCTTTATCTTTGAGAACATGTTAATGTCAAGACTAGTGATAAACTCAATAGCCTCTTCCTTAGTAAACTCGTCATAGACTTGTTCACTATCATAAACTTGTTCTATGCAACCAGCTAGCAACTCATATACATTATCGTTTAGATCAGCTTGACCGATATCTAATTCTTCTAAAAGTCCAATCGTTGGTTCTTTTAGCTTAATGCCTATGTTGCCATCTAGGTCGACTACATTTTCATGGTTCGGATCAATCTCCGGTTCCAATTCATCGAGATTAACAGAAAAGTCATACACTTTTCCATCTTCTTTATCTCTATACTTTAACTCAACAATGTTCTGTACAGATCTAGCTCTCAAATTAATAAACAGATATTCCATATCTGCTAGAATGAGATCTGCTGGGTCAAAGTTCTTAGGTTCTTGTACTACTGATTTGAGTAGTTGTTTTAACGCTAACATCTGCTGTTTAGAATCAGCCTCTTTTCCAACTAAAAGGATCTTCTCTTCTTTTACTATGAAAGTTTTGAACTTAATGTTGTTGCCACCGATGGGTAGTTTCAATTCAAACAGCGGTTGCTGTATTTTTGGTAAAGCCATTATTTTTCTCCATTATATCTTACCGCCAAGCGCTTTCAAGAACGTCTGGCCATTACTTACAACATTTATTACATCACCAACGTTGTTAGGTGTTTTAAAACTTGACTTAAGAGCTTTGGCTGATTGACCAATTCTTAAGATTTGTTCAAATGCTGATAGCTCTCTTGGATCGGAACCAATAGCAACCTCTGCATTATTCTCTGTAAAGTATCTCAACTGAAAGTTAACTTGCACTCTAGCAAATTCATCATTCTGTGTCCAACCAAGAGATACTGGTGATACCTGTGAAGGCCAAATGTCATAACACGTTACTCTATTTGTTAACCTTGCAGCAGTATCGTAAACTTCTATTTCTATCTTAGGTGAGAGGTAGTGGTCTCTATAGAACACTTCACCGGTAGTGGCACCATTTACAGCACCGTCCTCACCAAACTGAGCATTCATGTTTACTATGTTAGCTAACCACTGATGAAAGAAAGATAGATTTCTTCCTGCACTGTCTAGCATTATCGAACACGTTACCTCTTCAGGGATTATGTTTGACGCTCTTCTATCAAATGTACCATAGCCTTGTTTCTTAATGTCAACTGGTACAATAGAGGCTCCTGGTAAGTTTACAGCATCACAAAAGAACATTAGATCATTAACTGTATCTGATTGTCCAAGTGCCCATGCAGGAGGAGCTATCTTTACTACAAATCTGTTTGCGCGAGCTAAACTATTTCGCTCTTGGATCTTACCGGTAAACTTGTCTAGGCTAAATTCTTGTTGCGCACCGGTTGCTTCTTTTGATAGACCCAGGCCTTTCGTCAGATTAAATAGATCCGATGCAATGTCTTTTATTTTAGCCACGTCTTCTTCTTTCCTCTCTTGAGTCTGCGTATACTCTATTTATACCTGCTCCTCTAAAGCGTGCTAATGGCATCATCATAACAGCATCCCATCCTATTGGAGGGATGTATAAGTATCTACCTATCACATTTTGCATTCTATAACGCTTGAAAGTTGGTTTAAACGATCGCAAACTATATCTTTGAGCCATAAATTGGTAATTGACTCTATTAGTATTTAGCCTTGCTCGTATAGAACTGCCTATATCTTTTGATTGGACGCCAGGAGCAATAATGTATTTGTATAACTCATCCATTAACTCTGCACGATATTCTGGCGGCAGATAGTGAAAGTTGATCCCTTGAAAGTATTTTGGATACACATTAGTTACAAGTACTACAGGAAACATATCGTAATAAGGAAGGTTTGGCTTTCCTTTATTGATAGGATTATACCTAAACATATAAAATCTTCCAGGAAGAAGACGTTTAGTGCTACCTACTCCTTGCAATAGCTTTTGAGGATTCTCTTTAACTTCTTCTTGAGCAAGCTCTCTGAGATACTCAATAGGGTCACCATTCTCCTTTACATAGAGATCTCGCATAGACTTAAACTTGATTCCGAACTCATCAGAAGTCAAATTAAGTACTTTGTCAAAAATATATGCTGGCATTATCCTATTATTCCTAGTTCGTCTTGTGTAAATATGACAAACTTCATTCCTCGATTACGGCAGAACTCTTCTGCGACCTCAAACTTTCTTTGATTAACTGCAAACGTATGCATCTCTCTCAAGTATCTTTGAGTCTGCCTCTTAGGTTTCTTTGGTGGTTTTAGTTGCTGTTTAGGTTTAACTTCTATCACCAATTGCTCACCACTTTTCTTTTCTACCCAGAAATCAGGAAAGTATCGGTGCATTCTTCTATCAATAGGACTTCTATATGGTATTACAATCTCTTCAGAAGCCCATCTTACTATCTCATCGTGGGCATCTAAATACTTCATTAGCTTGAACTCCCACAAGGACCTATAAATAATAGTAGAAACGTTTCCAGTATATTTATCTGGATTCTTAGGAACAAATTTGCCGGAGTACGCCATATAGGTATTTAGATGTCAGTAACAGAGATAGGAAGAAAGAGAAAAGGTCCTTTAACGCCAAAGGAAAAAATTGCCAAAGAAAAGAACTCGATGTCAGGGTCGAAGGTATTCACGTATCCGCTAGATCTTGGCTTTCATGGTTTTTGTATGCATTTCATTGACTACAACTTTGATAACAACAAAGGAGATGAGACAGTGAACCTTGCAGTTGCATTACCTATGCCAAATGCTGGTATACAAGATGCGGCAGGTATGGAGTACAATCAAACGGATCTAGGTCTTCTAGGTGCAGGAGCATCTACAGGTGCTGATGCATTGCTTAGTGCATTTTCAGCTGAAAGAGAAATGGCAAAATCAAAAGGCACTGAGGGAGAGACTGATATTGATTATGGTAAAATAGCATCTGATGTTCTTACCGGTGGTGCAGCTGTAATAAGAGCAACTGCAAGTATTGCTAATGAGGTTCAAGGCGGACTTGACCAGGCTGTTGGAAACACATTAAACCCTCACGTTGCATTATTGTTTAACGCAATGAAGCTAAAGACATTTACTTTAAACTGGAAGTTTGCTCCAGCCTCTCTAAACGAACAGACCGTTCTTAGAGATTTGATTCTTAACATGCAGAAAGCTATCCATCCAGAATTCCAAGGAGAGAGTGGAGAGGGTACAAACTTCTTCCTCAAGTATCCAAACCAAGTTGATTGTTATTACATGGGTGCGCCAGACTATTTACATCCATTCAAAAGAGCAGCAGTAACTGCATTCAATGTTAACTATCAGCCTGAAGGCGGAAATATATTTAACGCAGGTGGTGCACCAGCATTCATAGAACTTTCAATGACACTACAAGAAGTTGAGATTTGGACTGCTGAAGATTATGAGGAACTAATACGATGAGTATGGAATATTTTAAAAACTTTCCTAGAATAGAATACAATGCTAAGGTCTGTAGAAATATTATTTCTAGACCTAGACTAAAAGAATCTATTCTTAGTAATCCATTATCATTCTACAATTATGTAATTGAAGATGACATGAGACCAGACCAAGTCGCGTCTGCTTATTACAACGATCCAGAACTAATGTGGCTAATTTTTCTAGCCAATGATATCATAGACCCTTATCACCAATGGCCGTTGAGCTATAGCCAGTTCATTGAAATGCTAAAAAATAAGTACGGCACAATAGAAACTGCTAAATCAACTATACTCCATTATGAGCACAGAACAAAAGGAACTATCATATCAAAAGACACTTATGATTTACATACAGCAACTACTATAGTAATTAGAGACTTAACAAACCCAATCAATTCGACAACGTATAAGCCTGTGACTGTATACGAATATGAGGATGAGCTTAACGAGTCTAAACGAGAAATAAAATTAGTTGACTATAGGCTATCTGGCAGAGCTGCCAAATTACTTAAATCTGCTATGAAGGACTAATGCCAAAATACATTCCAAAAAGTAGAAACGTAGATGAGTTGATGTTCAATCACTCAGGTGGCCGTTTGAATATTACGGACGCTTTCCATTCCTTTCAGCTAGAAGAAGACTTATTCTCAGACTCGCTGAAAGCTAGGTTTACTGTAATGGATGCATCTGACTCATTTAATAAAGTAGACTTTGATGGTACAGAAACAATAGACTTGCGATTCTCCAGTCCTAATCAAGAACCGATTGAATTAACAATGCAAGTATACAAATCAACAATAACTCCGGATCCTAATTCAGGTTATGGAAAGGTGCTACAGATCTTCTGTGTCACTCCAGAACATTTTACTCAATCTACTATAGACATCAATAAAGGGTTCATAGACGCGATTCAAAACGCCGTACAGGTAGTTTATGATAGTATTGGTAGTGATAGACCAATTGATATACACGACACTACTGGCGTTGATAGGTTCATTGTACCAGGTATGACTCCATACGAAACTATGGTAATGTTGCAAAGAAGAGCATATAGCAGCAAATATACGTCTAGTGTGTTCACATTCTATGAAGGAATAGAAGGTTTTAACTTCCATAACGTAGAACAATTGATAGCAGATAACAAGAAAGATGCCATTACTTATACGTATAGTCCAACGTCTTCGCTAGATTCTAGCTCAGAAACCCGTCAATTTATGATTGAAGACCTTGACCTTAAAGCTAAAAAGGATGTAATGTATAGGATAAAATCTGGTTCTTATGCAAATCAATGCAGAAAATTAAACCTAATAGATCAAAGAGTCGACAATGGTATACTATTAGTCAATGAAAACTTTGGCGATTTTGAACATTTAGATGATGATGCTATGTCGTTTGACAGTAAAGAAATGATTAAAAGACATCTAAGCACAATCAATAGCACAAAATGGATCCATGAAACCAGAGCGGATCCAGCGTTCTCTACAAACTTTGAGTCTCTAATACCTGCTCGAAGATTCTATGCAGATAGTTTACGTGGCGTAGAGATGAACATGACTGTTTGTGGTAACTCAGATTTAAGAGTAGGAAAAGTTATTAATTTAGATATGTTGGAGCTTTCAGCAAAGACAAAGAACAAACAACAGGAACCAAAAGTCTCTGGTAAGTACCTTGTCAATAGGGTGTTGCACCATGTTGATAGGAAGCAATATGTTTGTATGGTCGATTGTATGAAGGAAAGTTATCACGCGAATGTTGATAACCCAGAAAAGAATGTGGTGGCATAATGGATAGTGGAATAGAAAGTTTTACACAGCTGAGACACTTTGTTGGTGTAGTAGAGGATAGAAACGATCCTGCTGAACTAGGCAGAGTTAAAGTTAGAGTGTATAGCGTACACAGTGAAAATAATCAAGATGTTAAAAATGAACACTTGCCTTGGGCAATGGTTCTTAATCCAATAACGTCTGCTAGCATGAGTGGCGTTGGCAGATCGCCAACTGGAATAGTAGAAGGCACATGGGTGTTTGGTGTATTCTTAGATGAGAATGAATATCAAATGCCATTGGTAATGGGCACGTTAGTAGGTAACCCATCTGAGAACGCTACTAAAGAAAGAGGGTTTCATGATCCAAATGAAATATATCCCCTTGACGAAGAGGACTTGTCTGTGCTTGGCGAGTCGTCTGTAAACAGACATGCAAGAGCAGAAACAGCAGAAGAGCATGCAACATTAATAGAAAAAAGAGAAAAAAGAGTTAGAGGTGTAAAGACAGCACAAGCACCTAAAGTGTCTCAAGTACAGCCAGACAAAGCTGATTCATATTATGAGAGACCAATGTGGGATGAGCCTCATCCAAGATTTGGAGGAGAGGGAGACGATTTCCCTGTAGGCGTTCCTCAATCCGTATACCCACTTAACCACGTACACTTTACAGAAGCAGGTCATTTGTTTGAAGTAGATGATACTCCTGGTGCAGAAAGAATACATTGGCTCCATACAAAAGGAACATACCAAGAAATTCAGCCAGATGGTAATAGAGTTACAAAAATAAACGGTACGGATTACGAAATAGTTATAAAAGATAAAGACGTATTAGTAAAAGGCAGCGTCAATGTTAGAGTGGAAGGCGATGCTCGTTTATATGTAAAAGGAAATATGTTTACAGAAGTTGAGAATGATTACTTCTTAACTGTCGGTGGAGATTATGTTAAGAAGGTCGGTGGTAACGAAGCAAAAGAAATAATGTCTGATAAAGCTAGCGTTATTAATAGAAACGAATACAAAACTATTCATGGCGAGACTGAGCACATTAAGGTTGGCCAGTTTACAGAAACTCTAGCTAACACTCATACAGAAAGCATCAAAGGTAAAGAAGAGATTAAGAACTTTGCTAACACCACAAGAACAGTTGCTGGTGGCAGTGCTGGACCAGCTAATATGAAAACTATGGTAGAAGCCAATACAGTATTCTTAACTGGATCAGATATGTTACTACAAGCAGATGCTACACAGGTAGTGTCATCACAGGGCAATCAAACAATTAAAACGTCAGCAGCACAACAAATTAATGTTGGAACTACTCAGACAATGTCTATAACAA
>BCSF01000194.1_pt1 | contig 28380 bp, 22 predicted proteins | sample 1016431 | NCBI WGS metagenome assembly BCSF01 (sample SAMD00045685;SAMD00045686;SAMD00045687;SAMD00045688;SAMD00045689;SAMD00045690;SAMD00045691;SAMD00045692;SAMD00045684;SAMD00045690;SAMD00045691;SAMD00045692;SAMD00045684;SAMD00045685;SAMD00045686;SAMD00045687;SAMD00045688;SAMD00045689, study... | reverse complement strand
ATAGGATTTAATAATAGATCTCCATTTGATTACAAGAGCTCTATGCCTACTAACTTTATATCTATACCTACTATAAGTGCTAGTCCAGGAGATTATGCTTTAGGAGCTAACTACGCGTCTTTTAATACTGGTGGTGCTGAATTTACTAGAAGTTTAGGGCAAATAGCAAAAACTATTAAAGATAAATCTGATAGAAAAAAGCAAGGTAAAAAATATCAAGAAAATATTGAAAATTTACCTGATGTCTATGAAAAGTGGAAAAAAAATAATCCAGCTGGAGATGCTGAAAGATTTAAAGAAGAACATTACGATCTAGTTAATGATTATATGAAACAAAATAGACACATGGGATTTACAATAGAAAAAACATAACAGTCATGGATCTGTATAAAACCAAAAAACTATAAATAAAACAATAACAATTAAAAACAAAAATCATGGCAAAATGGATTAATTTCAATGTAGTAGGTGGACACGATGCTGTTGGTGCTGTACCAGCAGAAGACGGAGACAACTTATTACTAGCTGATTCAATCATTAGTGTTTCTGTTGCAGAAACAGCTTCAAGAATGACAGCTACTATTAAAACAAACGGACCTGCAGCTGCAGACACATGTACAGTATTAGTAAGCACAGATGCTGCTGCTACTGATCCTGACACAGCTACTCCAACTGCTACGGACTATGAAGTTCAGTTAAAAGAAGCTATTAACAGAGCTATTACTGCTAATCCTGGAGGAGTAAAAACTAACGTTTTAGCACCACAAGATCTTGTTGCTGGATCTAAATATGATCCTGCAAAAAGAGTTTACTTTAAGTCATTTAAAGTTGCTTAATTATGAGATCTAGAGGATTAGGCGATTCAATCGCAAAATTCACTAAAAAAACAGGTATTAAGGCTGCTGTGCAAAATATTGCTAGCAGTCTTAATAAACCCTGTGGTTGTCAACAAAGACAAGATTATTTAAATAAAAAATTTCCTTATAAACAATAATATGTTTCTTAGATTAAGCAAAGGTTTTAAAATTAAACCTCCATTTATGGAAGATAATACACCAATATACAATGCTAATCTTGAAGATGGTGTTTTAGGAAAAGCAAATAATAATGGTACTATTTTAGTATCAGATAAAATAACTGATCCAGAAGAAAAACAAAGCGTTATAGAACATGAAAAAGTTCACATAGATCAAATGAAAAGAGGCGATCTTGATTATGATGATGATTTTGTTTATTGGAAAGGTAAAAAATATTCAAGAGAGCAAATGCAAGAAGGCGCTGAAAATTTACCATGGGAAGCAGAGGCATATGCTAAAACTGATCCATTTGAAAAATATTAATTATGGGATATAAACAGCACAACAATCCATTTAGCAGAAAAATTTCTAGTCCATTAAAACATAATGTAACTAATGCAGCCGGTGAAACATGGAGACATGGTCATAGGAAAAATGGTAAAACAGTTTCACTTGAATCTAGAAATATAGCTGGTAGTTCAGATTTTGGTAAAAGAGCTAATAGAGCGGTTAGAGATCAAGAAACCAGAACAAAAAGATTATCTGATGAAAGAGGTGGAGGAAGAGCTACTGAAAAAAATTATGCTATGGACTATGCTAATCAAATAGCTGATATGTATAATAGAGGCGAATTAGTAGATGGTCAATTTATAGCAGATGATTTTGATAAAAGAAAATCTAAACTTAGTATTAAAAACAATAGACTTAAAATAAAACCTAGATTTAAAAGTGTTGGAGATGCTCAGAGATATAACGTTCAATATGCTGATATGCAAGAAGGATTTGATCCAGAAGTTGGTTTTCAAGCTGCTGAAACACAGGTAACGCCTGAGCAGATATATGAAATGATGGTTCAAGGAGGTGGAATGGTTAGTATTGTAGATGGTCAAATTGTAGCAGGTAATCCTAATGAAGTAAAATATGAGTTATCTGATGAAGATTATAATAAGGCTAGTTTGTCTGGAACTAATAGATATAATACTAGTATTTTTGATTCTAATTATGTTCCTGAAGGATTTACTAGTGATGAAAGATCAGATCAACCAAAGAAAAAATTAACTGTAGCTGATGCGCTACTTGAACGAAGAATACAAAAAAATAATCCTATAAATAGAGTAATGAGTAGTAGTCCACTTCATTCAAATCACGAAGAAATGGACGAAAGAAGTAATCAAACTTTTAATTTACAAGAAGGTTATGATTATGATGAGCCAGTAATAAACGTAACAGAGGGTGAATGGGTAAATGATCCTAATAATCCTGGTCAACAAATGAGGGTTATAACTACAGATGAAAGTATTACAGGAAGAAGAAAAAATTTAAATCCAGGAGGACTTGGTCAAGGTCAAGCTGAAAATTGGGGTAAATTAAAAGAAGAGATATGTTCTGGTAAAAGAAAAGGAAATATGAGTATTTGTGACGATGTACAGAGTATAAGCAATTCAGTTACTGAGTACAGACCTATAGAGGTAGAAGAAGAAGAAATTCCACCACCAATAATAGAAGAAGAACCAGTTGTTCAACCGGATAGATTTAATACAAGTTCAGGTTCTTTAAGAGGTAAAGGACTTGACTTACCACTACCTAGTGTTGATCTAAGTCAATTAATTAAAACAGCTACAGGTTGGTTTGAACCTAAAAGTGCTGGTGGAGGAAGAGGCTGTGGTTGTATGGTAAACCCAAGATAATGTCTAAAAAACAATTTAAAGATACAACAGTCGGACAATTATTGTTTGGAGCAGCGTCTGTAATAAACCCTACACTAGGAAACGTATTACAAGGTGTTACTTCTCCTAAAGAAGCAATAGCTGAAATAACTAAATCAAACGTTTCTTTAGAAGATAAAATTAAATTACAACAATTAATATACGAACAACAAAATAAAGAAATAGAAGCTATTACTTCAAGATGGGAAGCTGACTCAATGTCTGATTCTTGGTTGAGTAAAAATGTGCGTCCACTTGTTTTAGTATGGTGTATTGTTGTATTTTCTTTTGCAGGCATATTAGACAGTATCGATACCATTCCATTTAACATACATGAAACTTGGAACGATACTTTTGAAAAAGTAATGATGTCTGTAATATTAGCCTATTTCGGAGGACGCACAACAGAAAAAGCAACTAGTATATTTAAAAAGTAAAAACACTTAATAATAAGTAATTATAATTTTAAGAAATTAAATTAAATTAAATAAAATGAAACAATTACTATTAGGAGTTGTAATGCTTTTTAGTGTTACAATGCAAAGTCAAGATTTAAGTGACGAATTAAGAGGTGTTTGGTCTAGTCCAAATACTAGTTATTATGTTGTTATACTACATGATGATGAAAATGGATACGAGTTTGTTAATTTTTCTTTTGTAGAAAATCAAACATTAAAAGAAACCTTAATAGAAGAAGGTGAAAATTATGTAAAAACTCAAATACATAATCTAACAAATAATTTTAAAACTAAAATAAAATATACTTTTGTAGATGGTGAACTACATTGTACTTTCGAAGGAGGTTCTAATCATGTTACTGTATATAAAAAGTATTGGATAATGACAAATTAAATTAAATAAAATGGCAGAAAACAAAAAACTTACAGAAAAAGAGTTTGAAACAGTGGTAGATTTTCAAACTAAATTAAACAACTTATTACTTAACATAGGAGCTATAGAGTCTCAAAAACATGGACTTTTACACGAGTTAGCTGGTGTTAATCAAGATCAAGAAAAGTTTAAAAAAGAATTACAAGATAAATACGGATCAGTTAATATTAATTTAAAAGATGGTTCTTTTGAAGAGATAGTGCAGGAAAAAGAAAATGAATAATGTAATACGTAAAATCAGTATTGGTGCTGATTATAAAAATGACGCAATGCATTATTCTATAAATCAAGAAGTGTACGGTGGTCATACTATATCTCATATTTTATTTGAAGAAAAAGACAATTCATATAATATACATATAAAAAAGAACAATGAAATATTACCTTGGAAGAAGTTTAATTCTAACATGGCAATATCAATTGAATATGATTTAGAATATTAATGAAAAGTTTATATAATTTTATTGTAAAGCCATTAGGCGAAAGATATGCAAATACTAAAAAAATAGGTGAAAAAGAATTAATTTTAAATACTAAAATTGAGTCTTGGAAATTTGTAAATAGGTTTGCTGAAGTAGTATCAACGCCTTTGGCTTTTACAACTTCTATAAATAAAGGTGATATTATAGTTGTGCATCAAAATGTTTTTAGAAGATTTTATGATATGCAAGGTGAGCAAGTAAATAGTAGGTCATATTTTAAAGATGATTTATATTTTGTAGCTATTGATCAAGTATATTTATATAAAAATAAAGATAAATGGTTGTCTTTTGGTGATAGATGCTTTGTAAAACCAATAAAAAATTCTGACTCTATATTGAATAGAAAGGAAGATCCTTATGTTGGTATACTAAAAATAGGTAATAATTCACTAGAAGCATCTAGAATTAATCCAGGAGACATGATTGGTTTTAAACCAGGTGCTGAATGGGAGTTTTTTATAGATGAAGAACGACTTTATTGTATGAAATCAAATGATATTGTAATTAAATATGGACACAAAGAAAATAAAAAAGAATATAATCCAAGCTGGGCGAATAGCAGTTGATGAATTAATTAAAGTAGCTAAAGAGCCGATTATTGATTTTGGTCCGGATATATCTGCTGATAGATTAAAAAACGCAGCAGCAACTAAAAAATTAGCTATATTTGATGCTTTTGAAATTTTATCTAAAATAAACGAAGAAGAAAATATTATTGAAGGTAAAGTAGAAGAACAAACTAAAAAACCAAAAGAGTTTAAAGGTTTTGCAGAAGGGAGGTCTAAATAATGTATCAACAAAGTTTATATAAAGTATTAGACAACCATATTAAACCTAAAATTATTAAAAAAAATAATAGGTATAAAAAATGGGAGTACGGCTATAACATAGAGCATGATGTTGTTGTTATTAGCAAAACAGGTGAAATAGGTGAAATATATGAAATACAAAACTTAAAAATAGCTCTACCTAAAGAAAAAAATACACATAAATTTGAATCAAATAGATTTGAATACAAACCTATACCTAAAGAATTACAAAGAATAAAAACTATATTTGATTGGGAAGAATATTCTTTAGATTTTAAAGAAAAATGGTATGATTACATCGATGAAGAGTTTAATCGCAGAGAGCAGGGTTTTTGGTTTTATAACAAGGACGTTCCTACTTATATCACTGGCACTCATTATATGTACTTGCAGTGGTCTAAGATTGACGTCGGGAAACCAGATTTCCGTGAAGCAAACAGATTATTCTTTTTATTCTGGGAGGCTTGTAAAGCCGATGTACGGTCTTACGGGATGTGCTACCTTAAGAACAGGCGTTCTGGGTTCTCATTTATGGCATCCGGAGAGGTCGTTAATTTGGCAACCATATCCTCTGACTCTAGATATGGTATATTATCCAAGTCTGGGCCTGACGCTAAGACCATGTTCACCGATAAGGTGGTACCCATATCCGTTAATTACCCCTTCTTTTTCAAACCGATACAGGACGGTATGGACAGGCCAAAGACCGAGCTCGCCTACCGTGTCCCAGCCAGTAAATTTACCAGACGTAAACTTACCGCCAACGAAACCTTACCGGAATTACAGGGATTGGACACCACAATCGACTGGAAGAACACGGGGGATAACTCCTACGATGGGGAGAAACTCAAACTCCTCGTCCATGATGAATCGGGGAAGTGGGAAAAACCCAACAACATCCTCAACAACTGGAGGGTCACGAAGACAACATTAAGATTAGGTAGTAGAGTTATAGGTAAATGCATGATGGGTTCAACGTGTAACGCGTTAGATAAAGGTGGTGGTAATTTTAAGAAATTATACAATGATTCAGATGTTACAAAAAGAAACCGCAATGGACAGACTCGCTCGGGACTATATTCTTTGTTCATACCTATGGAATGGAATTACGAAGGATACATTGATTCTTATGGAATACCTGTATTCAATACACCGAAAGACATTATTAAAGGACCTCAAGGAGGTCCAATAACATTAGGAGTAATAGATTATTGGCAAAATGAAGTTGATGGTTTAAAAGACGACCAAGACGCTTTAAATGAATTTTATAGACAGTTTCCAAGAACAACTGAACATGCTTTTAGAGACGAAGCGAAATCTTCGTTATTTAATTTAACTAAAATATACGAGCAGATTGATTGGAACGAAGATATTAAAAATACATCTGTTGTAACACAAGGTAATTTCCAGTGGATAGGAGGAATAAAAGACACAGAAGTTGTTTTTAATCCTAATGCAAATGGAAGATTTTTTATTTCTTGGGTTCCACCTAAAAGATTACAAAATAATGTAATATTAAAATTAGGTAAAAAATATCCTGGTAATGAACAACTTGGAGCATTTGGTTGTGACCCTTATGATATATCAGGAACTGTTGACAAACGCGGATCAAAAGGTTCACTACATGGTTTAACTAAGTTTAGTATGGAAGATTGTCCACCTAATCATTTCTTTTTAGAATATATAGCTAGACCACAAACAGCAGAAATATTTTTTGAAGACGTATTAATGGCGTGTATATTTTATGGTATGCCAATACTTGCTGAAAATAATAAACCAAGATTATTATATCATTTTAAAAGGCGAGGTTATAGAGGTTTTGCCATGAATAGACCAGATAAAGTATATAATAAACTGTCTGTAACTGAAAGAGAAATAGGTGGTATACCTAACTCAAGCGAAGATATTAAACAAGCTCACGCGTCAGCAATTGAAAGTTATATTGAAAGTTATGTTGGATTAAGGTCAGATGGTACTTATGGTGATACTTATTTTCAACGAACATTAAACGATTGGTCAAGATTTGATATAAATAATAGAACAACTCATGATGCTTCTATTAGTTCAGGTCTTGCTATTATGGCTTGCAATAAACATAAGTATAGACCTGTTCCTAAAATAGTTAGACAAAGTTATGATTTAGGAATAAAAAAATATGATAATAGAGGTTCTTTATCAAAAATTATAAACTAAATGAATATAAATTATAATAATAGTGTATTTCCTAGCCAAGTAGTTAGTGATGCTGAAAAATCTTCAATAGAGTATGGTAGACAAGTTGCCAGAGCTATTGAAAGCGAATGGTTTGCGCAAGGTAGAACTAATGGCAATAGATATTTAACTACATGGAACAATTATAATAGATTAAGATTATATGCTCGAGGAGAACAACCAACCCAAAAATATAAAGATGAATTATCTATTAATGGTGATTTATCTTATCTTAATTTAGACTGGAAACCTGTTCCTATAATTTCTAAATTTGTAGATATTTTAACAAATGGCATATCTAATAAAGATTATGATATAAATGTTTTTGCTCAAGATCCAGATTCAGTAGAAAAAAGAACTAATTACGCAGAAATGCTAGCTCAAGACATGTTTGCTAGAGATGTAATGAAGCAAATAACAAGCACGTTAGGTTCTCAATTATTTAATACTGATATACCTGAGGATCAAATGCCTCAAACAGCAGAAGAATTAGAACTTCACATGCAGTTATCTTATAAACAAAGTATTGAAATTGCAGAGGAAGAAGCTATTAATCAAGTATTAAATGTAAATAGGTGGGATTTAATTAGACGTAGAATAAATTATGATTTAGTTACCTGTGGTATTGGAGCTGTTAAAACTAATTTTAATGTATCAAATGGTATAACAATAGATTACGTTGATCCAGCTAATTTAGTATATTCTTATACAGAAGATCCAAATTTTGAAGATATATATTATGTGGGTGAATTAAAAATGGTTACACTGCCAGAAATAGCAAAGCAGTTTCCGTCTTTAGATAACGCTACATTAGAAAAAATACAACAACAAGAAGGTAACAGAACTTATATGTATGGTTATGGTAATGGACCTTACGATGAGAGTACAATACCTGTATTATATTTTGAATATAAAACATATCAAGATCAAGTATTTAAAATAAAAGAAACTCCAAATGGTTTAATAAAAGCTATTGAAAAACCAGATACTTTTAATCCACCAGTAAATGAAAATTTTGAAAGAGTAGGAAGAACAATAGAAGTATTATATAGAGGAGTTAAAATACTAGGAACTGATTTATTGTTGCAATGGGAAATGTGTCCAAATATGACAAGACCTTTTGCTGATACTACTAAAGTTGAAATGAATTATGCTATATGCGCGCCTAGAATGTATAAAGGACGTATTGATTCTACAGTAAATAGAATAACTGGATTTGCTGATATGATTCAAATAACTCATTTAAAACTACAACAAGTAATTGCTAGAATGGTTCCAGATGGTGTATTTTTAGATATGGACGGACTTGCTGAAGTTGATCTTGGTAATGGTACAAATTATAATCCAGCTGAAGCATTAAACATGTATTTCCAAACTGGTTCTGTAGTTGGTAGATCATTAACACAAGATGGTGAGTTAAATAGAGGTAAAGTTCCAGTACAAGAATTAGCAACAGGTTCAGGTCAAGCTAAGATACAAAGTTTAATATCTACATATAATTATTATTTACAAATGATAAGAGATGTGACAGGATTAAACGAGGCTAGAGACGGTAGTTTAGCTGATAAAGATACTTTAGTTGGTTTACAAAAAATAGCAGCACAAGCTTCTAATATTGCTACTAAACATATTAATAATGCTAGTTTATTCTTAACGCTTAGAATATGTGAAAATATATCTAAAAAAATTAAAGATATGTTAGATTATCCATTAACAGCTAACGCTTTAAGAGATAGTTTAAATATATTTAATGTATCTACATTATCTCAGTTAGATAAATTAAATTTACATGACTTTGGTATATTTTTAGATTTAGAACCAGATGAAGAAGAAAAAGCAAAACTAGAACAAAATATACAAATAGCTTTATCTAGTGGCGGTATAGATTTAGAAGATGCTATTGAAATACGTCAAATACGTAATTTAAAATTAGCAAATCAAATGCTAAAACAAAAGCGTAAGCGTAAACAACAAAGAGAAAGACAAATGCAAATTGAAATGGCTCAGCAACAAGCTAATGCTAATTCTCAAGCAGCTCAAGCTGCAGCAGAAGCTGAGGTTCAAAAACAACAAGCGTTAACTTCTGAAAAAGTAAACTTTGAGCAAGCTAAATCTCAATTTGAAATACAACGTATGCAAACTGAAGCTGAAATTAAACGTCAATTAATGGCTGAAGAATTTAATTATCAACTTCAATTAGAGCAAGTAAAAGTACAAGCTGAAAAACAGAAAGAGCAACAAATAGAAGATCGTAAAGATAAAAGAACAAGAATAGCTGGCACGCAACAAAGTCAAATGATAGATCAAAGAAAAAATGATTTATTACCAATAGACTTTGAACGACAAGGTGGTCAACCACCAATGCCTGCTATTTAGTATTAATTATTTAATTATATTATATTATGGCAGAAAAAAAGGCGGCCGTAGAGGTCAAGCAAGAAGGTGAATTTACTTTAAAAGGTAAAGTAAAACCTAAAAAACCAAAACAATTAGGTAAAAAAGCTGAAGTCGCAAAAGTAGACTTATCTAAAGATCCTAATGTTAAAATAGAAGAACCAATAAAAGTTGATTTAACTAATAAAAAAGAAGACAATGCCGTTCAAGCACAAAAGACAAATGATAGCGATGTTGTTGTCGAAGAACAGAAAGACGGTGGCAACAGCAAAGGAGTGGTTGAAGAAATACGGTCCACCGAAGAAAAAGTAGAATCTCCTATTGAAATAATAGAAGAAATAAAAGAAGAAGAAGTTAAACAAAAAGAGTTTAAAAAAGAAGAAACTCCAATTATTGAAACTCCTAAACTACCTGAAAACGTAGATAAACTAGTTAAGTTTATGGAAGAAACAGGTGGTACAGTAGAAGATTATGTAGAGTTAAATAAAGATTATTCAAAATTAAACAATGATCAACTTTTAACAGAATACTTAAGAAAAACTAAACCTCATTTAGATTCAGAGGATATTAATCTTATAATGGAAGATTATAAATACGATGAAGACATAGATGAGCAAAAAGACATACGAAGAAAAAAGCTAGCTTATAAAGAAGCTGTGGCAAGTGCACGACAGGATTTAGAAAGTAGAAAAAATAAATACTACGCTGAAATAAAACAAAGACCTGGAGTTACACAAGAACAGCAAAAAGCTATGGACTTTTTTAATCGTTATAATAAACAGCAAGAAACTATAAAGCAAACTCAAGAAGATTTTCAACAACGTACTAAAAGTTTATTTAACACTGATTTCAAAGGTTTTGATTATAATGTGGGAGATAAAAAATTTAGATATAAAGTTCAAGATCCGAGTAAGATAGCTGAAGCTCAAGCTAATATTTCTAATTTTGTAGAAAAATTTTTAGACAAAGACGGAAAAGTTAGTGACACAGAAGGTTATCATAAAGCTTTATATGCTGCGATGAATGCTGATAAACTAGCTTCTCATTTTTATGAGCAAGGTAAAGCGGACGGTGTCAAAAACATGGTTCAAAGATCTAAAAATCCAAGCGTAGATGCACCAAGGCAAGTTGCAGGTGGGGACGTTTATGTAGCAGGTTTTAAGGTTAAAGCGATTAGTGGAGCAGATTCATCAAAATTGAAAATCAAAAAACGAACATTTAATAATTAAAATTTACAAAAATGGCTTTATCCCCACAGTTTGGCTCGATTATACCGAGTCAAGTACAGGAAGCTTTAGCAAGCAACTTTTTATCCTTCAATGGAGGAGCAAATCCTGGTGATTCTGACTCATTCGCTCAACAATATCTGCCTGAAATTTATGAAGCAGAAGTAGAGAGATATGGTAACAGAACTTTATCTGGATTTTTAAGAATGGTTGGTGCTGAACTTCCAATGACAAGTGACCAAGTAATCTGGTCAGAACAAAATAGATTACACATTGCATATGATAACTGTACATTTGCTGCTCCTGGTGTTGGTGCTGCTAACGCAATTACTATCCCAGCTGGTGTTACTAATGTAATTTCTCCAAGATCTACAATTGTAGTAATGGATGATTTTGGTAACGAAGCAAAATGTTTAGTTGTATCTTCTAACTTAGGTGCAGGACCTGTAACGATCAATGTTGATCCTTATACAGCGGCTAACTTAGCTGGTGCTGGTCTTGTTGGAAACGTAAAGATATTTGTTTACGGTTCTGAATATAGAAAAGGACAAACTACACCTAACGCTGCACTTGGTGCTGCTCCTGCTACAGGAAATGAAATCGCAAGTATTGATCCTGCGTTTTCTCAATTTAGCAATAGACCAGTAATAATCAGAGACAAGTATGTTGTATCTGGTTCTGATACTGCTCAAATTGGTTGGATTGAAGTTTCAACTGAAGACGGAACAGGTGGATACTTATGGTATCTTAAAGCTGAGTCTGAAACTAGACTAAGATTTGAAGATTACTTAGAAATGGTATGTGTAGAAGCTGAATTAGTAGCTGCTGCATCTCCAATTCTTGTAGGCGAAGCTCAAGGATCAGAAGGTCTTTTTGCTGCGATTGAAGCAAGAGGTAATGTACAAGTTGGATTCTCTGCTGCAACAGGTATCAGTGACTTTGATGATATTCTTAGAAACTTAGATACTCAAGGAGCTATTGAAGAAAACATGTTATTCTTAGACAGACAAACTGCATTAGACTTTGATGATATGCTTGCTAGCATTTCAGCTGGTGGTGCAGGTGGTACTGCTTATGGATTATTTGAAAACTCAGAAGAAATGGCATTAAACTTAGGTTTCAGCGGTTTCAGAAGAGGTTCTTATGATTTCTATAAGACTGACTGGAAATACTTAAATGACGCTTCAACTCGTGGTGCTATGACTGGACCAAACTCTATTGAAGGAGTTTTAGTTCCTGCTGGTACTACAACTGTTTATGATCAAGTTTTAGGAACTAACATCAGAAGACCTTTCTTACACGTAAGATATAGAGCTTCACAAACTGATGATAGAAGAATGAAGTCTTGGTTAACAGGTTCTGTTGGTGGTGCATTTACTAGTGATCTTGATGCGATGGAAGTAAACTTCCTTTCTGAAAGATGTTTAGTAACTCAAGCTGCTAACAACTTTGTATTATTCAAAGGAGTGTAATCATTATTATAAGGTAAGGGCGCTTCGGCGCCCATATACCTTTAACTTATTTAATTATATTATATTATGGCAAAAAAGAAAACAGAAGAGGTTGTAGTTGAAGAACCAGTTGCGGTTGCTGCACCTCCAAAAGAAAAACCAGTTGTTAAAAAAGATAGCTGGGAAATAAAAGATAGAACTTATATATTAAAATATAATAAAGAACCTTTAACGTATACTATACCTAGTAAACATACAAGAAGACATCCTTTATTATGGTTTGATGAAAAAACAAATTCACAAAGAGAATTAAGGTATGCAACTAATATGTCTTCACCTTTTGTAGATGAACAAAAAGGAGAAGTTACTTTAGGTCATATTACTTTTAGAGATGGAACATTATCAGTTCCTAAAGAAAACATATCTTTACAAAAGTTATTATCTGTATATCACCCAATGAGAGACAAAAAATACATCGAGTATGTTCCTGCTGCTATTGCTGAAAGCGAATTAGAAAGTATTGAATGGGAGCTTGAAGCTTTAAATGCTGCAAGAGATATGGATGTAGATATGGCAGAAGCTATTGTTAGAATAGAAATTGGAAGTAAAGTAAATCAATTAAGTTCAAAAGAATTAAGAAGAGACTTAATGATACTTGCTAAAAGAAATCCAAAATTATTTTTAACTTTAGCTAATGATGAAAATGTACAGTTAAGAAACTTTGGTATCAACGCTGTTGAACAAGGTATTTTAAGACTAGCTCAAGATCAAAGATCAATACATTGGGGTAGTAATGATAGAAAGTTAATGACAGTTCCTTTTGATGAAAATCCTTATTCAGCTTTAGCCTCTTGGTTTAAAACTGATGAAGGTGTAGAAGTATATAAGTCAATTGAAAAAAGACTAGTATAAAACTAAATAAATACAAGGCGGATTCGTCCGCCTTTGTATTAAATTAATAAAAATATAATGGTAAACGTAAATACAGTATATCAAACAGTATTATTGATACTTAATCAACAGCAGCGAGGATATATGACTCCAGATGAATTTAATAAAGCTGCTATTCAAGCTCAATTAACTATATTTGAAGGCTACGCAAGTGATTTAAATCAGCAATATCGTTTATCACAAAATGACACTGAATATTCTAATCGTATAAAAAACATTGAACAAAAGCTTCAGTTTTTTCAAAGAAACGCTACACCAACATACGATGCTGTTAATGGTGTATTTACTCTTTTAGATTTTGCAACACCAGATGCTCCCGTTGTTGTTGGAACAACTGATGTTTTATATAGATTAGGTTCAGTATTTTATAAAGATCAAGATCTAGGCGAATATGTCCAACCTAATGAGTTAAGACAATTATTACTTTCCCCTTTAACTCAACCTACAGTAACTTTTCCTATATACACGTACGAAAACAATGTGTTAAAAGTAAGACCTTCTAGTATCACAAGTGATATTACTATTTCATATTTAACTAAACCTAGAGATGTTATTTGGGGTTTTACTACAAATGCTCAAGGAGCTTATCTATATGCTGAAGGTTCTTCGATACAATTTGATTTAGATGTAACAGAACAAGACGAATTAATATTAAGAATATTAGCTTACGCAGGAGTTATAATACAAGATCCAACAATAATACAAGCAGCTTCACAAGCAGTTGCTACACAGGATGCAAACGAAAAACAATAAGATATGCCAACACCAAATGGAGGTTTAATAATAGAAACCAATGAACAATATTACGCAGGTGCGCAGGGATTTGTAGGAGATAATACTACTGATAAATATACTTTCACGTTTAACACAAAATTAAATTTAGGAAGTCCAGATCCTACTAATGTAAACTATGCATTAAATAATTTTAAATTATATGCTAGTTCTGACGGTATAACTTATACAGAAGTTACAGCTGCTAATTGGCCAGCTTTATATCCATATACAGTTAACGCTATGGATAACAATAATAGCGTTGTTGATTTAGCAGGTAATTTGCCAGCTAATCACGTTTTAGTTTGTCAACTAAAAACTATAGATGGTGGAAATTTTGGAAGTGGTGATGCTTATGGAACTACTGTAGAGCAAAATTATGGAAGTTATGGTTATCTTACATTAAAAGATATAGTTAATAATTTTATAGTAGGTTTTGTAGGTCAAGATAAATTAATACCTAGAGCAAATAGAAGCGATATAATATTTCATGCCAAACGTGGTTTACAAGAGTTTAGTTACGATACATTGAAATCTATTAAGTCTCAAGAGTTAAATATACCACCAAGTCTAAGTGTTGTATTACCGCAAGATTATGTTAATTATGTTAGAATATCAAGGATCGACGAGCTAGGTGTTCAAAGAATAATATATCCTTCTAATAATTTAACTAATTCACCTTATGAAATGCCTTTACAAGACAACTTAGGTGTTCCAACTCAAGATAATTTTGGTGATAATGTAGAAGGAACTTCAATTACAGAAGACAGATGGAGTAAAGCAAACACTAACTTACTTAATCAAAACTTTAATATTCAACTTTATAACGAAGGCATGGACTGGGCTGGTTATAACTGGGGTTATGGAGGTTACTGGTATTGGGGTTGGGGTGAACAATACGGTATGTCGCCACAATATGCACAATATAACGGTTGGTTTAATATGAATGAAAGAGAAGGTAAAGTTTCTTTTTCTAGTAATTTAGTAAATCAATTAATAATATTAGAATATATTTCTGATGGACTTGCATATGATTTAGATAGTAGAATACCAAAAATGGCAGAAGATGCTTTATACGCGTATATTTCATACGCTATATTATCTACTAGAATTAATCAACCAGAATATATAATACAAAGATTACGTAGAGAAAAAAGCGCTAAATTAAGAAATGCTAAAATTAGATTGTCTAACGTAAAACTTGATGAAATAGTACAAGTTATGCGCGGAAAAGCTAAATGGATAAAAAGATAAAACATGCCACAAGTAGTTAATACATTTCTAAAGTCTAAGATGAATAAAGACTTAGACAACAGATTAATACCAAACGGCGAATACAGAGATGCTCAAAATTTACAAATAAGTAGATCACAAGGATCAGAAGTAGGAGAGTTTGAGAATGTTTTAGGTAATGAGCAGTTAACTTATTTATATACTGGTAGAAATGGAAGTAATTATACTGGTAAAATTATTGGTCAATTTACAGATGAAACTAATAATACACTTTATATATATAGTGCTGGTTATAATGGTAGTGGTAGATGTCCTAGGGATTTAGTTGTATATGCTGATCCTGCTGGCGTGACTAATCAAACAGTAATTATATTATATGATGCTGCTGGTAATCAATTAGATCCTGCAGTTACAGGTGTTGAAGTAGGTATGACTTTATGGGGTAATAACTGGAACGGTCAACCATCTGGACCCGGTGGTCAAGGTGTGGATCCTTTAGTTACAAATATTAATATAGCTACTAATGAAATTACACTAAGTCAAGCTGTTTCTTTTGCAGGCGGTGGAGCACCTGGAGATGTTATAAACATAGGTTTTAACAATACTATACATAGATATGAAATTGATACAAACACTTTAACATTATTAGTTAGAGGATCTTTTTTAAATTTTCATCAAGATTTTAGAATATATGGTATTAATTTAATAGAAGATTTATTGTTTTGGACAGATAATCGTAATCAACCAAGAAAAATAAATGTTAGCTTAGCTAATCCAACTTCTTTAATAAGTCCAACTCACTATGTTAATGAAGATCAAATATCTGTTGCTAAATATTATCCATATGAAACTCCTTTAGTCTTACATCAAGTAATAAGAACAGTTGATTCAGGCGGGTATGTTTCTCAACGTAAAGGATATAGTTTGAGGTTTCCTATAAATACAGATTTAAGTAAAGTACAAATTGGAGACATAGTCACGGGTTTTCCTGATCAAGGATATAATGAATTATGGAATGTTATATTTGTTAATAGAACAACAGGTAGTGAAGAAGTAGTTATATATAATAATTTTAAAACCGGTGCAGCGGGTCAAGAACCTGGTACTTATAACGGTGCTGATAATATACCTCTTACCTTCAGTAACACTACGATGAAAAATTCTTCATCAGAATTATTTGATAGAGGTTTTGATACAACTGTTGTGACTGCCGCAGGTAACATACCTGTTGGTACTAATATTACTATTGATTATCCATTTAGAAACACTTTTACAGATCCTTCACCTCAACCTTCTCCAAGAGTTGGTGATTATATAACAAGTAATACTTTAGAAATAACAGGTAGTGGAGCAGGCGCAATAACAATAGCTGACGAAGTAATAATAACAGAAATAAATTCTTACACCTACGCGCCTAATAATGATATTGTAGTTAAATTAAGTAAACCTATAACCATAGCAGCTGGTACAAATGACGTAAGTATAGCCGCTAATCCAAACTATGATGCTGAATTTACAGGTGATCCTGATTTAATAGAAGAAAAATTTATAAGATTTAGCTATAGATTTAAGTATGAAGATGACGAATATTCTTTAGCAGCGCCATATACACAGATATGTTTTATACCTAAGCATGATGGTTATTATGGTGGCGGTAAAAATGAACAGCTTCAAGACATGTCTAATAATTATGAAGCTACTGTGTTAGAATGGTTTACAAATAAAATAGATACAATTTCTTTAAAAATACCTTTACCTAATAATGGTAATACAGCTAAACTAGCTGTTGATACATTAATAAATAGTTATAAAGTAAAAAACATAGAAATACTATATAAAGAATCTGATGCTTTATCTACAAAGATACTAGAGGTTATAAATGTAGATGTTGGATTAGAGTCTTTTGTAGAAGAAATACCAAATGATGCTCAATTAACTACAAGTACTCCAAATGGACCACAATGGTATTATAATTTTGATTATAAATCTATAAAACCTTATAGAACTCTACCAACAAGTGAGCAAAATAGAGTTTATGACAATGTTCCTTTAAAAGCATTAGGTCAAGAAATATCTGCTAATAGAGTTATTTATGGTAACTTTTTACAAAGACACACACCGCCTGTTAATTTAAATTATGAAGTTTTAGAAGCGGATAGATCTTTAGATTATAATAATTATGCTCAATATCCTAATCACTCTATTAAACAGAATAGAAACTATCAAGTTGGTTTTGTACTAGCTGATAGATATGGTAGAGCATCTAGCGTTGTTTTATCTGCAAATGATGATGATCCTAATAAAGCAGGATCTACTATATATATTCCATATAAATCTTGGGCAAATGTAGGAGGTCCAAATGCTAATATAACTACAGGTGTAACACCTGATGTTAATAGAATTTATTCTTGGTTAGGAAGTGCTCTTAGGGTTAAGTTAAATAATGGTATTACACAAACTACTACTAATGAAACAAGTGGTGAGCCTGGTTTATATAAAGCAGAATCAGACACCAGTGTTGACAATGTTATAGTTACTGGAGGAGGTGCTGGTCATGCTGTTGGCGATGTGTTAGGTTTTGGTTATCCTCCTGGAAATTTTGCGTTAGGTAGTGGTTTAACTGTAAAAGTAACAAACGAAACTGCAGGCGTGATAACAGGTGTGCAAATAGTAACTAGAGGAACTGGTTATAGAAATGATCAAACATTGTTTCAAACTTCTACAACTGGAGGTGGTACTTCAGCTGTTATTAAAACAGTAGTAAATCCAGCGAATCCTACAGGTTGGCAATCATATAAGTTGGTTGTTAAGCAACAAGAACAAGAATATTATAATGTATACTTGCCTGGATATATTTCTGGTTATCCTGTACTTAGTGCTAGTGAAGTTGGTAGAATTGCTTTTGCTGTTTTATTAGGTGATAATATAAATAAAGTACCAAGAGATTTAACTGAAGTAGCTCCATTACAACGAGAATTTTCTGCATCTATTAAGTTGTTCGGAAGAGTAAATAATCCAGATATAAACAATTTAAATAAAGGTGGTCTTAATTATTATTACAATATAAGAGAATACCCTTGGAATACTCAATACTTTCCAGGTAGATTAAATGATGAGGCTACGCTTATAGGTACAATTGGTGCTGATGGACTACAATTAGGTACTTCACCTTTTGCAAACGGCGTAGGATTTGGTGAATTTAGTAATAGCACAGGATCTATTCCTTGGGGTACAACTGGTCAGGAACAAAGTTTTTTTAATCAACAACAAACACCAATATCTGTAGGATTAAAAATTGGTGCAGAAGAAGCTCAACCTCAATTACAACAACCAGGAACCGTGCAGTTAAATACATTGGGCGCTAGAGTAACAAGTAATCCTGTGCCTCCTTCACCAGCTGCGTCAATAGGTTGTATGATACCTTATTTAAGTGTATCTGAAACTTTTCCAGTTGAAAGTCAATTAGAAATATTTTATGAATCATCTACGTCTGGAAACTTTGTAGATTTAAATAGAGAAGTTATAGCGGATTATGGTGGTGTTTCTGGAACTACAAGCACTGCTGGTAATTTTGACGAAGATGAAGCATCTGGATCAACTATAATAACAGCATTTAGTTTTATTGATTCAGCTGGAAACGAATTAACATTAGATAGCGTACCGCTTATAACTCAAGTAATAGATAGTAACGGTGTAGATGTTACAGGTATTTTTACAATAGTTCAAAATGGAGGTACTCCACTAGATTTTGATTTACGAACTAATCAATTATTTTGGTATGGTGCACCATCTGCAACTAAATCTAATCAATGGCAAATTAGTTTTCAAACAACTTACACATCAGGTGGTGAAACTTTTGTAGATAACTTATCTAATCAAATAACTATTAGCTTAAATAATATAGCTCCAACAATTGGTGGATTTACTCCAGCCGTTGGCTCAGATGCAGGTGCTCAACAAGCTTGTGGTAAAATAGGTGGATCTAGTGGTTATGATTCTACAACAGTTAACTACGGTCAATTTACAAACGTAGTAAACGGAAGTGCTGATGTTACTAATAATACTGAAGAGCTATGTTATTCTTTAGCAGTTATAAGCTCTCCAGTTGGTTCTACTGCTACATACGCAATAGATCAAAGTGGTAATGTTACTAAAACAGGTGGTACAGCAGTTAATGGTACTTATGAATTTCAATGCACTGTTACAGATGCTTCACCTAGTTGTGTTACTTCTGCTGGAAGTTTAACAGCTACTTGTAACTATGAAGTTGTTTTAGGTACACCCCAAACTAATAAAGCTATTTGTTTTGGACAAGTAGATTCTTGGTATAGTAGTAATGATACTAGTTGTTTGTCTGGAACTGGATTACCACTAGAAGTATTTTTTGGTGTAAGTCAAACCGTAGCTAACGGAACTACTCTTGGAAGTAAAACAGATGGATTTTTATCTACTTTACCTGGTTCAGCAGGTAGTGGACCTAATAGTTATAATACAACATCAGGAGGTGGTGTTAATTTAAGATATTATAATGTTAAAGCAAGAGCTTTAGCTTATTATGTAGCTCCAACATATTGTGCTCCTGGACCTGCTCCAGCTTTTACAACTGGATCTTTAACTCAAGGAGTAATGACAATTGTAGTTAAACTAACTAAAATTGCTACAGCAAGCGCAGCAGACTTTAATACTAATTTTACAATATTATATAGAGCATCGTCGACTGATCCTTGGCAATTAGCTACCGACTCAAGTTCTGTAGTTGTTGGAAATTTTGTATTACTAGAAGTATTTGGAACTGGAGCATCTACTGATAGTGCTACTTATCAATTTAATACACCAGGTGAATATGCTTTTAGAAACAATGGAGTGAGAGGTCCTGGATGTACTTCTTTTGCAGGAGACGCAACAGTAAAAGTTGAATTTTTTGACAGTGGTGTTGGGGCAACTGTTAATCCTTGTGCAGATTGCACTGGACCATTGTAACAATTAACAAAAACGAGTAATAATAATATATGGCAACTACATTAGAAGTATCATATTTTAATACATTTTGGGTAAAAAGATTAAAAAATTTTACACAATACCAAGATAGACAGTCTGATGGAACTATTGACGTAGAAAGTGGTGGTACTACTACAGGTACACCTAATCTTACAACAGGAGCTGGATATGTTAATTCAAATGTATTTGAAGATTGGTTTATTGAAGAATCTAGAATACGTGGAGGATTTAATAATACTAGTGTAGATTTTGGTAATAAAGCATATATAGTAGAAGAAGAAGAAAAACAAATTAGAAGAAAAAATGCTTTAATATATTCTGGTGTTTATAATGCTAAAAATGGTATAAATAACAGTAATCAGTTTCCAATTGGTGAAGATATTACAAGATCTGTTGATCCGGCTTCTGGTAGTATACAAAAACTTTACGCTGAAAATACAAACTTATTAATATTACAAGAGCGAAAAGTAAATAGAGCACCTATAGATAAAGATGTTATATTCACTCAAGAAGGACAACCACTTCAAGCAAATAGTAGATTAGTTATTGGAACACCATCAGCTTTTGAAGGCAACTTTGGTATATCAAGAGATCCGGGTTCTTTTGCGGTTTATGGTTATAATAAATTCTTTACAGATAAAGATAGATCAGTTGTAATGCAGTTAGGACCAAATGGTTTAAATCCTATTTCTAATTATGGCATGGTTGATTATTTTAGAGATACTCTTGCTGAAGGCGGTGAAATAATAGGTGGATATGATGTGTTTAATAAAAATTATGTATTAACGCTTGGTAATCCTTCTAAAACAGTTGTTTTTGATGACATGATAAATGGTTGGGTTAGTTTTGTAGATTACATACCTCAATTATCAACTAGTTCAAAAGGTCAATATTATACGTTTAAAAACAATGCAGTTTGGTTGCACTACACAGGTAGTGTTTATAATAATTTTTACGGTGTACAATATAATTCTAGTGTAGATTTTGTATTTAACCCACAACCAACAAGAACAAAAACATTTACAACTATAAATTATACTGGTAGTAATGGTTGGGAAGTATCAAATATTGCTTCTGATTATACTGGTGTAGATACAAATCCTCAACAACCAGCGTTAGGTGATACTACTCATACAGATGTATCTTCAAGAATTTTAAGTTATGACGAAGGTTACTACAGTAATTCTGGAATACAATATAGAGCTGGTTTTGATAGAAAACAAAATACGTATTACGCAGCTATTAAAAATAATTCTAACACTTTAGCTCAAGAAGTAATAACACCTGGAAATACTGTAACAGGTATAAAAGGTCAATATGCTGTTGTAACTTTTACTCAAGATGCTACAACAGATATTACAGGTGCTAAACAATTATTTAGTGTAGGTACTACGTATAATAATAGATAATTATATGAAATTTAATGCTAGAAAACTAACAGAGCAAGATTATAAAATGTTAGTTTCATGGTGGAAGTGGTGGCGTTGGTCTCCACCCGCTATAACTTTACTACCTGATAATGGTACAGGTGGTTTAATAATAGAAAAAAATAATGAACCTATTGTTGCTGGTTTTTTATATTTTACTAATTCAGAAATGGTATTACTTGAATGGATAATATCTAATCCTGAGTATAGACAAAAAGATAGAAAAGATGCTATAGAGTTTTTAATTAAAGTTAGTGAAACTTTATGTAAAAAACAAAACAAAAAACATATGTTTACAATAGGTAGGAATAAACATTTAATAGACATACATAAGAAGTTAGATTGGCATGTAGATAATAAAACATCTTATGAAATGATTAAAAATTTATAATAATGGCAGTATTTAGTGCAATAGCGTCTGGTAAACAGCACAGAGAAATGCGTAGGCAAAGATCTTTAAAACGTGAAGCAAAAGCTAATATGGATCAAGCTATAGCTGACAGACAAGATATAATTAATCCTTATGCAGGAGTAACAGATTTATCTGGACTTGCTAGTGACTTATCTAGTATGATTAGTAATCCCTTTGAAAATCTTCAAGTATCTACTGCTGCAGCAGAAATGCAAGCAGAAGAAACTGATATTGCATTAGCTAATACGCTACAAACATTAGAGCAAACTGGCGCTAGTGCTGGTGGAGCAACTGCTTTAGCAATGGCTGCTTTAAAATCTAAACAACAAGTATCTGCAAGTATAGAGCAGCAAGAAGCTAAAAATGCTGAATTAAAAGCAAGAGGTGAACAAGCTGCGCAAGCTCAAAAAGTAGCTGCAACTCAAAGATACCAAGATACTTTAATAGAGCAAGGACAAAGAGTACAAGATGCTGAAATTGCAGGTGAAATATTCCAATATCAAGCACAAGAAGCTAGAACCAACGCAGATATAAACATGTATAACTCTATGTATCAAGGATTTGCAGCAAATCAATCAGCTGCTTCTATGGCTTCAGCTCAATCAATAGGTGCTATTGGAACTAATATAACTAATCTAGCTACATCTATGATGGGCGCAGGTATTATTGGAGGCGGGAAATCCCCAAAATAATTTAAAATTATGAATAAATTAATCAAAGCAAATACAGAAAAACTAAATAGATTAGTTAATGTTTCTAGATCTAGAAGAACTATTGAAATGGATTTTTTCACTGAGGCTAGTAATAAGTATCGTAATTTTTTAAATTATCCTCTTGCTACAAATCCAAATGAAGACGAAAGTTTAACTGAAATAGCTAAACAAGCATTTATTGAAGAAGCTCAAAGACCTCTTGATGGTGTGATTGCTAGACAAACAAGATTAAAGTTAGACATTAAAAACATGTCTCAAGAGCAAATAAAAGCAGATAAAAAATATATAGACAACTATTTTAGTAGATTAAATAAAATGGTTGAATTAGTAGGTTACACTATAGTAAGTGTTGAACCTATAGCTCCAGAAAATTTACCTGATTTTATTTCTAACTATGATAATATAAACATAAACGGTACTAGTGAAAGAGTAAAAGATAGAAACATGTTTATGGCTGCTGGTTGGGCTAAGCTATTTAACTACTATAGCGATGTAAAAGTTACAACTGATTTTTATTTTGATCAAACAAGCTCAGAAGAAATAGCGATTATACAGCAAAATGTTGATTTTTTAATTAAAGGCGAAACATTTAAAAAATATTTACATAAAAAACCATATATAGTAGATGATTTTTTAGCAAATAAAAATATAGTAACAGATTTAAATGGTGAATCATACTATAGAATATCAGGTGAAATAGATTCATTTCAAGTAAAAACAGGTGAATTACTAGATTTATATATAAGCGAAGTACCTAACGGTTTAAAACTAGGCGATGTATTTGAAAACGCTGGTATAACTAGAAACGCTACATTACAACCACAATATTTCTTAGGTGGTTCTATGCTTAGTGAAAATACTTCAGATCCTGCTCAAGATACTTCTATAAAAATTCCTATGTATTCTGTTGAAGCTGGTAAGGTGAAAAGATATTTTGTAAAACCAATTAATACAGAAGCTATAAACAAAACAGCTGCTTATGTATCTCAAATAAATTCTCATATATCAAGTATATTTGCTGTTGCTAGTGGTAATATTTCTGTATTATCTGGTTATTCAAACAAAAGATTAGGTTTAGATTTACCTCTTGGCATAAATCAAAATGTAACTGGTGATTTAGAAAAATTATATGAAGATTTATCACCTGAAGGTAAAGTAAATTTTGTAGGTAATAGATATGCTTTTAACAAAATAAGTCCTTATAGCAGCACTAAAATAAGTTTAATAGATGCTCAAAAAGCTTGGTTAATGCAAGCAGTTATGGATCACGCGTTAGACGTTAAACTTCCACAACAAGGACCTGCAGGAACTCCTGTTATAGTTAAAGAAACATTAGAAGATTTTACAGCTAGAGGCAAAGATTTAATAAAAGCATTAAATGAAAATCAAATGCCAATACCTGAATTCTATAGAGACATGCTTGATATCAATGAGTGGCAAGCAGGTATGCCAGTTTATTTACAAAAATTACCAGAAGAGGTTAGTGAATTACCTAAAGAACAAAACGAGCAAATAGCTGCATTTGTAGAACAATATTCTTAATAAAATTATATGGCAGATAAAAATGAAATAGTAGGAACTGATAAATTTTGGGATCCTGCAATGATATTTACCAACTATGAACCTGATGAAGAGGAGAAAGATGAGTCAATTGAAGATGTAATTTTTGGAAAAGGATCTGCTGTTTTGCCTCCAATTGAAACCAAAGCGGGACCAATGCCTGTTGTTAAAGAAGAAGGTGATGTAATTATTCAATGGAAAACTAATGAAGACGGAAGTAAAACTCCTATACCAGTTCAAATAGGTGATCCTGCTCAAAGTGAATTTTATAAAAAAACTACAGAGATTGTAGATGAATTAAATGATATTCAATTAGAACCAATAACTGCTGGAATTCAATATGGAAAAGATTTTTTAGAATTTAAAGGGTTTAAAGACGCTGAAGACATTATGTTAATTGATGTAGATAGAACTATTGCTCAAGTAGATGAAGCGTTAGAAAATACTCCAGATATTTTAGTAGAAAAAAATAAACGTGAATATCCTGCTGAAATTGTAACAGAACCATTAACTTGGGAAGAGCTTCAAATTATTAGAGAAGGTAATAAAAAAAGAGGAATATATGGTCCTATTACTGAAGCTGACATAGGTAGAGAAGGTTTTGTTGATGAACGAGGTGAGCCAATTGACGCGGCGTCAATAGGAGAAGATTTAATAAATCCAAAAGAACAAAAAGCGTTTACAGATAAGTATCAAGATCAAATCAGCGCTATTATAGATTCAGGTGGTAATGTAATAGAGGCTATTAATAAAATTCTTTATGGAAATAAAATAACTGAAGAAAGAGTAGCTTTATACAACGATGTTTATAGTCTTCAAGGTATTACAAATAAAAAAGAATTTGATTTATTAAATAGTAAAATTAGAGGGTTTATAAAAAAAGAACAACCAGATGATACTTTTGACTATGAAGAAATAAAAGAAATAGATTATTTACAAGACAAGTTTGAAGTAGATCCAGAGGCTTATGAATATGTAAGAGATGCTATAGTTAAAAAATTTGATTTTGCAGACTATGATAATTACGAAGAATATGTAGATGCTGTTGCTCAATATACTCAAACTCTTGCAGCTGTAGATCCATTAATGCAACGAACATTAATAAATACTCAGTTAGTTTTAACTAATGAAACTAATGCAAAATATTTAGAAATGTTAGATGTAGCTAGAAAATCTGGAGCATTAGATGATCCTAATGGATTAGCTAAGATAAATGATTCCTATAATAAGTGGCAGCAAGATAGATATATGGAATTGTTAGATACTAGTGATTACGAGGCTAGAGGTCTTGAGTATGAATTTGCTGTTCATCAAGTTTTAAAAGATTTATATGTAAGTTTTGGTAGATCTAAAGACGGTAGATTTAAAGAATTAGATAAAGAATTAGCAGAGGGAAAAACTTCAGAGTGGTGGTATAGAATTAGAAATAGGGCTTCAAACTCTTATACTTCATTTAAACAAGGTTTAAGAGGCTTAGCTATGATGCCTAGAGCTAATAAACACGCTAAAATTAATAGTGATGTAGATACATTAAATAATTACGCGGAAGATATTGAAAAATACGATTTAGGTGAATTAACTGCATATCAACTTACAGATTGGTTAAATAATAATAGAGATGATTTAGGCGAAGCTAAATATACTATATTAAAACAGAAATTGCTTCCTTTGTTTGATGGAAGAGTTAGTAAAGTTGGTGGTTATGAAACGCTTAATGAACTTAATAAAAATTTAAATAAAGAACTACAAGACAATATAGGATATTTAGGAAAAAGTATAAACGCAAACATATTAGATAATGAAAGATTATCTTTAGTAGAGAAATTAGGAGATGATGATAGTATATTAGGATTAGTAGAAAGTATTATGGATCAATCAAACATGTTGTTTATGTTTGGTGGAATGGCTTTAAAACAAACAAAAAATCCTTATGCTTATGGTATTGGTACAATATTAGATGCCATAGGAACGGCGGATATTGTTGCTAAAACAATGTCTGGGGATATGTGGGCGGTTTTAGATGGTAAAATCAGAGCAAGAGAAGGTGAAGGCTATATTCCTACAAGAGATGATTATTTAGCTGAATTAGAAGATCCTGATTCTATTAACGCATTAGCTAATATGATTAGCACAGGTAGTCAATTAGCAGCTGAAAGATTTTCATTAAGTAGAATTTTAAAATATGGTGAGGTAGGTAGAAAAAGAGTTGCTTCTATATTAAGAGGTCAATTTAAAAAATACTTATATACAGTACCAATGGTTATAGGAGCTAGTCAAGTGTCTGGTTTACAAGAATATATCGTTGAAGGAACTCAAGGTTTAATTTCAGATATAAATCAAAAATATCAAATTGGTGGAAATAGAGGAACTATATTTGATGCTGTTCAACAAGGTAAATTTGATTTTGAAGGAGCTAAACAAGGTAAAAAAATAGCTCAAGTTTTACCAGTAGCTGGGGTAATAACTAATCAAACATATATAGAATTAACTCAAATATCTGAAATAATTGTATCAAGATTTAATCAAAACAGTAATGCTGCTGCTAATGAAGCTTTTTATAAACAAGCATTAGAAAAAATAAGATTAGATGTTAAGAATAATAAAATATCAGAAGAACAAGGAAATGAATCTATTGAGATAATTTCTCACTATAGAAATATTGGTTTAAAAATACCTAAAAATTTAGATGGTAGAAAAAGAGAAAGAGTAGTAAGACTTTTAGTTGAAAAAAAGAAATTAGAAGAAGAAATAAATAGAATTAATGATAAAGATTTAACTGAAGACCAACGATTAAGATTAGCAGAGGTTTCAGCTGAAGTAAAGCTTATTATTGCAGATACTAAAGCAAAAGAAGATTATGTTAAACAAGTTGGAAATGTTTTAGATATAATTAATGAAAGCGAAAATAGTAATGTAAAAGTTATACGCACAAGAAACGCTAAAGGAATTGAAAATCAAAGAAAAAAACTTAATAAAGAAGGTTGGAAAATAGCTGCGTCAAAAGGTTTAAGTACTAATTACGGTACAATATTTCAAAAAGGTGATCAACAAGTAATTCTTTTAAATGATCAAGAAATATTAAAAGACGGCGCAATAAACACAGCTGCTCATGAATTTTTACACGCAGTACTTTGGAATACAGTTAAGAATAGTAAAAGAACAGCGTTATCATTAGGTAATAATTTATTAGAATATTTAAATGAAGTTGATACTAATTTACTTAAAGATTCTGAATTAGCGACTAGAATACAAGCTTACAAAGATGATCCTAATGTAACAAGCGAACAACAAGCAGAAGAGGTGTTAACTTTATTTTCCGAAGCTTTATTAGATGGGGCAATTGCTGAATCTGCTTTTGATGGTAATTTTGGTCAAAGATTAGGAGATTTATTTACAAGAATATTACAAACATTAGGTTTTTCTAGTGATATTAGATTTGATACTGGTAGAGATGTATATAAATTTGTAAAAGGATTTAACGAGAGTATTAAAAAAGGTAAATTTACAGCAGCGCAAAAGAAAGTATTTGAAAAAGGAGCAGAAGGTAAATTAATTAAAAGAAAATATACTACTCAAGAAATGCGCGATCGTGATGCTGCGGTAGAAAAATCTAGTAAAAAATTAACTGAACTGACTAAAGAATATAAAGAAGGTAATTTTGACAATGTAGAAGATTTATCCACTCAATATCAAAAAACAGGTAAAGACGCATTAAAAAGATGGGCTGCACAAAGAGGTGTTTCTATTAATCTAGGTAATCCACGAGTTAATGAAGAGGTTACAAGTCTTTTAAATAGAGAGTTTGATAGTTTTACAAGAAACTTTGATCCTAATAAAGCACAAGCTTCTACGTACATGGAAAATATTGCAAAACGTGTTGGTCCTAAAATAGTAGAAGAAGCAACTAGAAAAGGTAAACAAGTTAGCCAAGATGTATTAACTGAAAAAGGTGTATCACCAGAAGTTTCAGTTCAACCAGACATAGATCAGAAGCAAGCACCCACAGAACAAAGAGCAAAAGTATTTCCTAGTTCTATAAAAGTAATAGCAGATAACATAACAGGTGAAACACGAGCTGAACAAATAGTTATGCTTAAAAAAGATATACAAGAAGGTATATTAAGAGTTG
>BCSF01000193.1_pt1 | contig 28440 bp, 22 predicted proteins | sample 1016431 | NCBI WGS metagenome assembly BCSF01 (sample SAMD00045685;SAMD00045686;SAMD00045687;SAMD00045688;SAMD00045689;SAMD00045690;SAMD00045691;SAMD00045692;SAMD00045684;SAMD00045690;SAMD00045691;SAMD00045692;SAMD00045684;SAMD00045685;SAMD00045686;SAMD00045687;SAMD00045688;SAMD00045689, study... | reverse complement strand
ATGTTGTTTAGTACTTTCTGTTGAGTGGCTGATGTTTATATGTGATGTTTAGACAAGAACAAAGAGAAATACCTAGAAGAGAACATGTCTATCACTGCAACAGCAGGGACTGCTAACGATCTGGAAGTGATAATCAGTTACGAGCAAATAACTGACTAAGGAGAGTTGTTGTGAAGGTAATTGGCAACTTAACCAAAGACGCCATCATCAGGGCTGCGGTCAGTGAGGGTATAACTGTTACTCAGGCTTTAGGCACAGACGTAACTTTTAACACAGGCGCTACACAGGGTTTTGCTGCGGCTTTTGATTCTAACACAGGTAAAGTCGTAATCGCTTACACCGATGGCACTGATGGACAAAGAGGTAAAGCTCGTGTTGGTACTGTAGATCCCTCTAATAACTCAATAAGCCTTGGTTCTGCGGTAACTTGGCAAGATAGTGAAGTTACTGGCGATCAAATGAGTTGTGTTTTTGATAGCAATGCAAACAAAGTTGTTATTTTCTACACGGACACAAACAACCCAAGCACAGACGATAGAACAGGTACAGCTATTGTAGGGACTGTAAGTGGTACGTCTATATCTTTTGGAACCAAAGCAGCTTTTGAGTCAGGCAATACACAATTTATTACCGCAACTTTTGATAGTACAAATAATAAAGCAGTTGTTTTTTATAGAGACGCAGACAATTCAAATTACGGCACTGCTGCCGTTGGCACAGTGTCAGGCACATCGATAAGTTTTGGAAGTCCTGTTGTGTTTAATTCAGCTAACACTCCTTTTCTTGGTTGTTCTTTTGACAGTAACGCAGGAAAAATACTTGTGGTTTACAAGGACGTTGGAAACTCAAATTATGGAAATTCTATTGTTGGGACAGTCAGTGGAACATCAATAAGTTTTGGGTCAGAAGTTACCTTTCTTTCAGCAAATGGGGGGCATTATGCAACTATTTTCGATTCATCTGCCAATAAACATGTAGTTCTTTATGATAACCCAAATGACAACAATTATGGATATGCCAGAGTTGGAACGATAAGTGGTACATCAGTTAGTTATGGAACTGCCGCTAAATTTGAAACAGGTCAAGCTGAATACATGCAAGGAGTTTTCGACTCTAATGCAGGAAAGGTGGCTATCATTTTTAAAGACGGCAGTAACAGTAACAGACCTACCTTTGTATCGGGTACAGTAAGTGGAACAGACATTTCATTTGATACACCAGTTGTAATGAAAGATGTTGAGGGTCTTTATCAACGCCCAGGAATAGCATATGACAGCACTAATAAAAGAGTCGTTCCTGTTTATTTAGACGCTACGGGAAGTGATCTTGGTGTCACACAAGTGATTAGAGTAGGCTACACCTCTGCCACAGGCGGCACGATAGCCGATGGTGCGGCTGTCATTGTAAATGCAAATGGGACTGTGAGGGCTGTTAGTGGATCGGATACTTCTGTAAGTTCGGCAACTGTTTATGAGAGCGCAAATACTGGTGAGCAATGGGCTGCCTTTGACTCTAGTAACAATAAAGTTGTTATTAATTATAGGGACGTTGGTAACTCTAGTTATGGCACTGCCGTTGTAGGGACTGTCAGTGGTAGTACAATTTCATTTGGTACTCCTGTGGTTTATGAAAGTGCAGCCACAGATTATCAGCAAGCAGTTTTTGATAGCAACGCCAATAAGTTTGTTCTAGTTTACTCTACTTCTGCTACAGGAAGAGCAATAGTAGGGACTGTCAGTGGTACATCAATTAGTTTTGGTAGTTCAACAACATTTGACTCAGGGCAAGGTTCATATTTAGCCGCTACATTCGACAATAATTCTAATAAAGTCGTTGTTGGCTATGCAGGAACAAATAATTACGTTGAAACAAAAGTGGGTACAGTTAGTGGAACAAGTATTAGTTTTGGATCTGCTGTTGTCGCTTATTCTGCTTCTTTTGAAAGTCTTTGTGCTACATTTGACTCTAACTTAAATAAAGTTGTTTTTGGTTGGAAAAGGAATGCTACAGGAAGAGCTGTTGTCGGTACAGTAAGCGGAACTTCTATATCATATGGTTCTTCTGTTGTTTATGAAAGTTCTAGTCCAACAATCTTACAAGGCGCAACATTTGATACAAGCAATAATAAAGTTGTAATTGCATATAGAGCTTCAACAGCAAGTGATGCAGGAAGGGCTGTAGTTGGCACAGTATCTGGAACATCTATAAGCTTTGGTACGCCAGTAGATTTTACCGCCACAAACAGTGAGCAATTAGGGATTACTTTTGATAGTAGTGTAAATAAAGTAGTTATTGCTTACGATGATGGGGACACTAATAAAGGAACTGCTATAACTGGCACAGTATCAGGTGACTCAATAAGCTTTGACTCCGCAATAGTGTACGAAGATGCAAGTGTAGAAAAAGTCACGGCTGTTTTTGACAGCAATGCCAATAAAACGGTTATAGCGTATAAAGATGCAGGTAATTCTAATTATGGTACAGCAGTTGTTTTAACAGCAGGTTCTACAACCCTCACCTCAGAAAACTTCGTAGGGTTTATGGACGGTGCAGCGTTAGACGGTACGAATGGCGAGATACTTTCTTCTTGCTCGATTGCAAGAAATCAAACAAGCTTAACAGCAGGGCAGACATATTTTGTGTCATCCGATGGATCGTTAAGTTTAACAGCAGGAAGTCCTTCCGTTACGGCGGGAACTGCTATATCATCCACAGAGCTAATAGTGAAAGGCTAGACAATGAAAACTATCGTGGAAACATCAACTAAGTTAAGCAAGTATCTACTTGCAGATGACGTAGTAATTACAGCAACAGCAGACAGTATCACAGTAGGTGATCCTGCTCAGTTTATTATCGCTGATCTCAACAGTAGCAATGCTACCATTACTGAGAACGTGACTAATGCACCAGAAGATTGGGTGGGTAACAAGTATAAGTTAGATGGCACAACGTGGTCAGCTAACCCTGATTGGGTAGAGCCAGAAGAAGAGTAGGACTCCACATGCGTATCATTGGTAACGATCCAAGCGTACCAAGACAGACACAAGAAGTAGCCAGTGGTACGCTGCCAAACGGCAAGCCTGTTGTTGTGAATGCAGATGGGACTGTGAGTGCTGTTTCAGCTACAGGCGGTGGGGCTGCGTTTGGAACTCCTGTTGTTTTTAATGACGCTGAATCTATTTACGAATCTGCGACTTTTGACAGTAACTCAAACAAAGTCGTTATATCTTATCGTGACAGTGCTGCGGGAGATAATGGTTATGCTGTTGTTGGCACTGTTAGTGGATCCTCTATAAGTTTTGGCACACCTGTTGCATTCAATAGTGGAACTGGCAGTACTAACTATACGGCAATAACTTTTGACAGCAATAGTAATAAGGTGGTTATAGCCTATCAAGATGGTGGTAACTCGAGTTATGGAACGGCAATTGTTGGCACAGTAAGTGGTGATTCAATATCATTCGGCACTGAAGTTGTTTTTAACAGTGGAAATTCAGATTTTATAACATCTACTTTTGACAGCAGTAACAATAAAGTAGTTATAGCTTATAGAGATCAAGGTAACAATCAGTACGGCACTGCTGTAGTAGGAACAGTTAGTGGAACAAGCATTAGCTTTGGAAGTGAAGTAGTTTATAACAGTACCTTTACTACTTATAATGGATCTACTTTTGATAGCAATTCAAATAAAGTAGTTATTGTCTATAGAAATGATGGTAACTCGAGTTATGGAACGGCAATTGTTGGTACTGTGTCTGGAAGTTCAATAAGTTTTGGTACGGCTGTTGTTTTTGAGAGTGCCAGAGCTGATGGAAATGTAGCAACCTTTGATAGCAATTCAAATAAAGTTGTTGTTGCGTATCAAGATCCTAACAATACAGATGCAGTTCAAGCTATTGTTGGAACAGTTAGTGGCACGTCAATTAGTTTTGGTACGGCTGCTGTGATAGATACTAATGCTTATATTTATATTGCGATTTCCTTTGACAGTAACGTTAATAAAGTTTTAGTCTCTTACGTTGACTCAGGAAATTCTAATTATGGTACGGCTGCGGTAGGGACTGTAAGTGGTACATCTATAAGTTTTGGAACTCCTATTGTATTTTCAGCTTCTAATTCACAGAATGCATATATTGCTTCTACCTTTGATAGCAATTCAAATGCAATTGTTGTTGCTTATAGAGATGCAGGTAATTCAAACTATGGTGAAGCTGTTGTGTTTCAAGGTCAAAGCACCAACCTCACCTCAGAGAACTATATTGGAATGTCGAGTGGGCCAACGGGTGTTACAGAGGCACAAACACAAGAGATAGGAACTCCTGCTTCTTATTATACTACAGCAGCAACAGCGTATACTACTGCTGTTTTTGACACTAACTCTAATAAAGTTGTCTTTTCTTTTAGGGGTAGTGGAGATGATGGAACATCTATAGTTGGCACTGTAGATCCTTCAAATAACTCCATGAGTTTTGGGTCTGCTGTTGTTTGGAATACTGATGAATCAATATATATAAAAAGTGCATTTGATAGCAATTCAAATAAAGTTGTTATTGTTTATAGAGATGAGGGAAACAGTCAATATGGGACTGCTGTTGTAGGAACTGTTTCAGGTAACTCAATAAGTTTTGGCAGTGATGTTGTTTTTGAAAGTGCTGCTGTTGATCATCTTGATGTTGCTTTTGATAGTTCAAATAACAAAGTTGTTATAGCTTTTAGGGACAGAGGCGATGACTTTGACGGTAAGGCTATCGTTGGTACTGTGTCTGGTACATCAATAAGTTTTGGAAGCGCAGCAGTATTTAATGACGGTGCCGTAACAACTAATATTTACATGAACACTGTTTTTGACAGTAATTCAAATAAAGTTGTTATAGGTTGGGGTATTCCAGGGAAAGCTAGGGTTGGAACCGTTAGTGGTACTTCTATAAGCTTTGGGTCGGAAGTTACATTTGAATCAGGAAATATAGATCATTTTTCATCAGCTTTTGATAGCTCTAATAACAAAGTTGTGTATGCCTACAGGGATGAAGGAAACAGCAACTATGGCACTGCTGTAGTTGGGACGGTTAGCGGAACGTCAATTAGTTTTGGAACTCCTGTTGTTTTTGAATCCGCAACAGTTTCTGGCACGGGGACTACTTTTGATACCACCACTAATAAAATAAATATTTTTTATACTGATGACGGTAATAGCGGTTACGCAACTGTAATTGTTGGCACGGTTTCAGGTACATCAATTAGTTTTGGAACTCCTGTTGCTTTTGAAAATGAAGACTCAAGTCAATATGGCGCTACATTTGATAGCAATTCTAACAGAGCTGTTTGCGGTTATAATGGAAACTCTAGTCGTGGAACGTCTATAGTTTTTAAAAATGCAGGAGATTATCCAGTAACAGGCGAAGTAGCAGACGGTGGTCACGCTCTTATAGATACGCAAGGTGCAATATCCGACAATCAAGGTGGGCTAACAGCAGGGCAAAGCTACTACGTTCAAACAGATGGCACAATTGGCACAACGGCTGATGATCCTAGCGTCTTTGCAGGGACGGCTGTATCGGCAACTAAACTTATTGTGAAAGGGTAACTATGTTAAAACGTATAGGTGCTGAAGAAAGTGGTGAGTTTAAAGCGGTAGCCAGTGGCACATTGCCATGCGGTAGGCCAGTGATTGTGAATGCAGATGGGACAGTGAGTGTTGTATCTTCAAGTTCTGAAACTGAAGCAATTGGATCAGAAGCAACTTTTGAGGCAGGCAATTCTTGGGCTTATGGCATTGGTTTTGATAGTTCCAATAATAAAATAGTGATAGCTTTTCGAGATCAAGATGATAGCGGCAATGGAAAAGCTATTATTGGAACAGTCAGTGATACCTCAATAAGCTTTGGTTCCCCTGTTACATTTAATAGCGGCAACACAGATATGTGTAGAGTTGTTTATGATTCTGGGAATAATAAAATAGTTATTGTTTATAGGGATAGTGCAAATTCCAGTCAAGGAACCGCAGTTGTCGGTACAGTTAGTGGAACATCTATAAGTTTTGGTTCTGATACTATTTTTGAAACTGGTAATACTCAAGCTCTTTCCGCCACTTTTGATTCTAGCTCTGGAAAAATAGTTGCTGCTTTTAAAGATTTTAGTGACAGCAATAAAGGTAAAGCAATAGTAGGAACCGTCAGTGGAACATCTATAAGTTTTGGTTCTGCTGCTTTGTTTAAAAATAGTGCTATTGGGGACGATACCGCAATTACTTTTGACAGTAGCAATAATAAAATTGTCGTGTTTTATACGAACTCAACTAATTCCGATTACGGCACAGCAAAAGTAGGCACAGTAAGCGGTACGAGTATAGATTTCTCTGGAAGCAGTGATGTGGTTTTTGAAAGCTCTTCTTCAGCCTACTTTGGGGCTACTTTCGATTCTTCTAATAATAAGGTTGTTGTAGCTTATAAAGATTCAGGCGCTACTGACGGAAGGTGTGCAGTAGGGACGGTTAGCGGAACGTCTATATCTTTTGGAACTCCAGTTATTTTTGAAACAGGAACAACTTCTGATGTAAGTGCTGTATTTGATAGCAATGCAAATAAAGTTGTCCTTGCATTTTCCGATACTGGCGCAGACATAACAAGAATTGTTGTTGGAACCGTAAGCGGAACAACTATAAGTTTTGGTAGTCCAGTAAATGCTAATACAGGATCGGATGACACGTACATAGCGTCAGCTTTTGATTCAACTAATAATAGAGTTGTTGTAGTATTTAGAGATCTTGGAGACAGCAATAAAGGCAAAGCAATTGTCTTTAGAAACGCATCTACCACTAACAACCTCACCTCAGAAAACTACATTGGTATGTCGAGGGGCGTGGTCGCAGGTGAACCTGCTTCTACTGGCACAGCGGTGTCCTTTGAGTCTGGTAGTACACAACTTCCCAAAGCTGTTTTTGATACTAACTCTAATAGAATAGTTATTGCATATCTTGATGGTGGTAACTCAGACAAAGGTACTGCTGTAGTTGGGACAGTCAGTGGTACTTCCATAAGTTTTGGGACACCTGTAATTTATGAACAAGGCGGCACCGCCAATATAGCCGCAGTGTTCGATTCTTCTAACAATAAAGTTGTTGTTATTTATCAAGACAATGGTGACTCAGGTCGGGGTAAAGGCATTGTTGGCACAGTAGACCCTTCCGACAATTCAATTTCTTTTGGCACAGCAACTCAATTTAACAGTGGTGCAAACAATGCTTATAATATAGGTGCAGCTTTTGATAGCAGTAACAACAAAGTAGTAGTTGCATATAGAGACAATGGAAATAGTGATTATGGAACGGCTGCGGTAGGGACTGTAAGTGGAACAAGTATTAGTTTTGGAACTCCTGTAGTTTTTAATAGCGTAAATTCCACATCAGGAGCCACTGTTGTTTTTGATTCTTCAAATAATAAAGTTGTCTTAGCTTTTCAAGATTCAGGCTCTAACGGGTATGCGTATGTCGGGACTGTTTCTGGCACAAGTATTTCTTTTGGTTCTAAAGCTACTTTTAATTCTGGAGATACTACGCAAATTGCTGCAACTTTTGACAGTAGCAATAATAAAGTAGTTCTTGCATACAGGGCTAATGCTAATTCAAATCAAGGCACAGCAATTGTCGGCACTATAAGTGGAACTTCAATTAGTTTTGGAAGCGGAGTTATTTTTAATACAGGTAACACACAGGGAACAAGTGCCGTTTTTGACACAAATGTAAACAAAGTTCTTATTTCTTATGAGGACAGAGGAGATTCAGATCTTGGGAAATTCATTGTAGGCACTGTTTCTGGTACTTCAATAAGTTTTGATACTGAAACTACTTTTAGTGGGTCTAATGCTGTGTTTCACACAGGAGCAGCGTTTGAAAGCAATGCTAACAAGGTAGTTATTGCATACGCAAATGACACAGATTCGAGTGACAGGGGTGAAGCTATCGTAACCAATATTGATAGCATTACCAGAGGCGAGGTAGCAGACGGTGGTAATGCATCAGTAGACATCATTGGATCAGTCAGCACAAATCAAAGTAGCCTTACCGCAGGGCAACAATACTTCGTACAGAATGACGGAACGATAAGCACAACAGCGGATAGCCCAAGTGTACTTGCAGGGACTGCTATCTCTGCAACCGAACTCGTAGTAAAAACATAAGTTCAATTGAACTAATTAGGATAATCGAATGCCACTACAAAAACTTCAGTTCCGCCCAGGTGTCAATCGAGAAACTACCTCTTACACCAATGAGGGCGGTTGGTTTGACGTAGACAAAGTACGCTTTCGCTTTGGTATGCCTGAGAAGATTGGTGGATGGCAGAAGTTTACGCCTGCATCATACTTAGGTACAGCAAGGGCAATGCACCCTTGGGTTGGTTTAGATAACAGCCGATTGATAGGTATTGGTACAGCTCTTAAATACTACATCAACCAAGACAGTGGGCTGTTTAACGATGTCACGCCTATAAGAAGCACAACATCAGCAGGAGATGTAACATTTGCTGCAACCAATGGCTCATCAGTAATTACCGTAACAGATACAGCGCACGGCGCAGTGGTTAATGATTTTGTAACATTTAGTGGAGCTGCAAGTCTTGGCGGCAACATAACCGCAGCAGTGTTGAACCAAGAGTATTATATTACTGAAATTATAAACGCTAACAGTTACAAGATTGCTGCTCGCGCAGCAGGCACAACTATAGCTAGTATAACTGTAAATGGAGCCTTGGCTCCTTCTCTTGTTAACGCAAGTGGGTCAGACTCAGGAAACGGTGGTAGTTCTACAGTAGGAACTTATCAGGTAAGCGTTGGGTTAGATACAACTGCAACAGGTGCAGGTTGGGGCGTTGGCACTTGGGGTCGTAATGGTTGGGGTCAAGCAGCTACTACACCGATTGTTACAAACACTTTGCGTATCTGGTCACATGACAACTTTGGCGAAGATCTTCTTATTAACGTGCGTAATGGCGGCATATACTATTGGGATAAGACAGGTGGTTTTACCACTAGAGCTGTAAGTTTAGATTCTCTTTCAGGATCTACAAGCGCACCGACCATAGCTAAACAGATTATGGTGTCTGATAGGGATAGGCATATTATAGCATTTGGTTGTGACTCAGAACTTAATCCTGGGGTGCAAGATCCTTTGTTAATACGTTTCTCATCTCAAGAGTCTTTGACTGAGTGGGCAACAAGACCAGACAATACGGCAGGAGAGCTTAAAATAGGCTCTGGATCTGAGATCATTGCAGCCGTAGAAACAAGACAACAAATACTTGTTTACACAGACGAGTCTCTCTATGCTATGCAGTTCTTAGGGCCACCGTTTACATTTGGCGTAAACCTAGTGTCAGAAAATACTACAATAATGGGGCCGTTATCTGCTGTAGCTGTAGAAGACAACGTGTTTTGGATGGGTCTAAAAGAGTTCTATTCTTATGGCGGTACAGTGCAGCGTTTACCATGTACGGTTCGAGACTTTGTCTTTGATGACTTCAATCTTCTGCAAAGAGAAAAGGTTGTGGCTGCAACTAATACAGCATTCTCTGAGATATGGTGGTTTTATCCTTCTGGATCTAGCGACAACAACGATAGATATGTAGTTTATAATTACGAGCAACAGGTTTGGTATTATGGAGCACTTTCAAGAAGCTATTGGATGGATCGTGGTATCTTCGACAACCCTATTGCAGCAGGGCCAAACAACTATCTCTACACTCAAGAGTCTGGATTTGATGACGATGGGTCTGCATTTACTGCATATATTGAATCAAGCCAAATGGACATAGGAGATGGAGAACAGTTTGCTTTTATCAAACGCATGATACCTGATCTAACATTTCGAGGATCTACAGCGGGAAGTCCATCTGCTAATTTAACAGTAAAAACCAGAAACTTTCCTGGTGGTAATTACTTACATACTACATCTAGTGCCATAACAAAGTCTGCATCTGTGCCTGTAGAACAGTTTACAGATCAAGTTCATTTAAGATTGCGTGGACGTAGTTTTGCAATGCGTATTGAGTCTACAGCTTCTGGAGTTGGTTGGAGGTTAGGTTCTCCAAGGCTTGATATACGCCCTGATGGGAGGAGGTAGTGTCCAGAAATTTAATTCTTCCTTTCTTTGCTGTACCACCAACTCAATATGATCAGCAATATTTTGCTAACCTGACAAGAAGTTTTGCTGTATATATGGAACAGCAACAGAACCCAGGAGAAGAAAGGGCAACAAAGCTTACCTTAACAGACCTACAAGCCGATGATTCAGGTTTAGAAAATGGAGCATTGTTTCAACAGGACGGATTTGTTAAGATAGCATTAATCAATAAACCGCATGTTCGTGGTTCTGGGGCAACAGGTGCGGTAGGAACAGTAACGGTGACAACGACATGAGTGATACAATTCTTACAATGAGCAATGGGTCTAAGTGGAGACCTTCATCGTCTGTGGATACTATACAGTGCCACAATTGTGATAACTTAGTAGACACACCAGAAGAAGTTGCTACATACCCAGATGGAAATTGTCCAGATTGCGGAGAGTCTTGGACGGCAGAAACTAAACGGCACACTGCAATCACAGTAACAATGCCTCAAGCTATGGACGGAGGAACTTTATAATGCCACCCAGAGGAAGATCAAGATCAAGATCAAGAAGTAGCGCATCATCAAGAGCGAGTAATAGAAGAAGATCAAGTGCAGCTAGAAACAGAGCAAGGGCAGCGTCTAGAGCTAGATCAAGAGCAAGAGCAGCATCAGCCGCCAGATCATCTAGGTCGGCTACTCGTACTGGTTCAAGAACTGGTGGAACGTCAGCAGCGGCTAGAAGAAGAGACGCAGCGAGACCTAGCGTAAGAAGAGCAGCAGCGGCTTCAGCAGCACGTTCTTCTAGATCAGCAGCAAGAACAGGCTCTGGTGCATCTACAGCAGCAGCTAGAAGGCGCGATGCGGCAAGACCCAGTGTGAGAAGGTCGAGAGCAGCTTCAGCGGCAGCGGCGAGAAGAGATGCGGCGAGACCCAGTGTAAGAAGATCAAGAGCAGCAGCATCAGCAGCAGCCAGAAGAAGAGATGCTGCAAGGCCAAGTGTAGTAAGGTCAAGGGCTACTTCAGCAGCGGCTAGAAGAAGAGATGCAAATAGACCAAGCGTAAGAAGGGCAAGAACTGCTGCCGCAAATCGTATGATGTCTGCAAACCAGACCCCTGCAAGAACTTCAACAGCACCTTTGTCAGAAAGAAGACTAGCTGCACAGGCTAACATAGCTAGAAGAGAAGCTCAGAGATTAGGAAATCAAAGAAGAAACGCAGCAGCTAATCGGCAAGCAGCTCAGTCAATGAGATCCGCAGGTATAAGAGATCTTACAGGAACACCCACAGGCGGTAGAAGAGGTAGTAATAGAACTAGCCCATCTACAGCAGCGGCTAATCAGCAGGCGGCTCAATCACTTCTTTCAGCGGGACAAAGAAATGTTGCAGGTGATCCTAATAGGAGCACTATACCTCAGCAAATTATGAGTGGTATTCGTAACCTTATAGGGGGCGAAACTTTACCAGGATCTGCTACACCTCCTCCAAGAACTACTAGCGATCCTCCCCGAAGACCTCCTTCAGAACCCCCAACTACCACGCCTCCTTCAGAGCCTCCAATGGAACCACCAGAGCAACCACCAGAATTGCCACCAGAGATAGTTGATCCAAGATTCCCAACTGGCCCTGGATATGGCGGCGGTATGATGGGTGGTGGCTTTGGCTATAGTCCTGCTCTTATGGCGTATGAATCTCAGCAAGGTGCAGGCCAAGTTCCATACTATATGGCAGCAGCTAGAAATGCCATGACTCCAAATATGAGTCCTGCGTTTATGCATGCCGCTAGAAACTATGATATACTTGGTGGTATGCAGAGAACTAGAGCACGTCCTATAGAAATGATGAGCGCAAGAGAACGTGCTGAAATCATGAACATGGGAAGTAACTTTAATGTTCCTAACTACAACTCACCTTACAATCAGTTTGATTATTTTAAAAACATGGTCAGCGGTGGCGGTAGTGGTGGCAAAGGAGGAGGGAGACCAATGCCACAAATGGCAGGTGGACTTGGCGCATTTATGGGCGGCATGAGTGGAATGTTCTAATGCCTGCTACAATAATCGATGACTATAAAGTCTTTCCTAGATTAATGATGCTAGTCGTTACGATCTTAACGTATCAAAGTGTACATTGGTACATGTCTTTGCCTGATCCAACAAACGGTCAGGCAGGTCTGGTGTCTGTATGTATGGGTGCGCTTACTGGTTGTTTCGGCATCTGGATGAACAAAGAAGCAAAAACCGATAGAGGTGGTCAGTCATGATTGCTCAGATGATAGGGCCGATAGCCGAACTTGCAGGCGGTTGGCTCAAGGGTAAGGCGGATGCAAATGCTGCAAATGCAAAGCTCAAGCTAACAGAGGCGGAAGCGAAAGCGAAAATCATGCTCTCAAAAGAAACATCAGTCGCAGACTGGGAGCGCATAATGGCTCAAGGCTCAAGGTCGAGTTGGAAAGACGAATGGTTTGTGGTAATTTTAAGTATTCCATTAATTTTATGTTGGATTCCAGGTGCAGAAGGTTGGGTTGATCGTGGCTTTGAGCAGCTATCTAAAGCCCCAGACTGGTATTTTTACAGTTTAGGTTTAGCAATTTCAGCATCTTTTGGAATACGTGGGGCAACAGCATTCTTTAAGAGGAAGTAATGGCAGATCTAAAAATACCTGTTGCTCTTGTTTTTGCTATGGCTGTGCAGTTGGTAGCATTAGTCTGGTACATAAGTGGATTGGTTCACGACATCGAACATTTACAGGGAACGGTGTCTGCACAGCAGGATGTTATCGAAGTTATTAGTGATGACGTAAATGACTTGTGGCACTTCTGTACTTTCACAGAAAATAAGTGGGCTGAAAGCTATACGTCTGACATGGTGTATGAGCGTGTCTGTGGTAAGAAGGAGATTGTAGAGTAATGTATACTTACTTTGTTTCTTCAGTAGATAGGGTTGTAGATGGTGATACGGTAGACGTGATCATTGACCTTGGCTTTGATTTAACGAAGAAGGAACGGGTAAGGCTTGCAGGAATAGATACTCCAGAAAGCAGAACAAGAGATTTAGAAGAAAAAGCTATGGGTCTTGAGGCAAAAGATCATCTCGCGGCTATGCTTGAAAGTTCTGATAAGCTGATAGTCAAAACAGAAAAAGACGGTAAATATGGCAGAATGCTTGGTTGGTTTTACAAAGATCAAGAATCAAAGTATTCTATAAACGAGGTAATGATAGAGCAAGGTTATGCTTGGGAGTATGACGGCGGCAAGAAAGAAAAGGACTTGCAGACCTTGAGAGATAGAAGGAAAGCTCCAAATGAGTGAACCATTAAAAGCATTACAAGAAAAGATTGGAGCCACACCTGATGGTGCTTTTGGCCCTAATACCGCAAAGAAGATATGCAACCATTATGTACTAAACCCAGAAAGAGGTGCTCATTTTCTTGGGCAGCTTGTGCATGAGAGCGGTACGTTTAGGTATGTTGAAGAAAATCTAAACTATTCTAAGGAAGCTATCCTTAGAGTTTTTGGTAAGTACTTTAAAACAGAGGGCGAAGCCGAAAGCTGTGCCCGCAACCCACAGGCATTAGCTGATCGAGTTTACGGACACCGTTACGGCAATGAAGGACAGGGGTATCTATGGCGTGGTCGTGGATTTTTGCAATGCACGTTCAAAGAAAATTACGCTATGTTTGCAAATGATATGAACCTGCCAGATATTATGAAAGACCCTGATCTTGTGGCTACAAAGTACCCGATGGAGAGTGCCATTTGGTTCTTTAAAAGAAATAATCTATGGGAAATTTGTGATGAAGGTGTCAATGATGACACGATCAAACGCATAACAAAACGTATTAACGGTGGATACAACGGATTAAAGCACCGCAAAGAAGAGACTAAAAAGATATATGAATGGTTAACATAATTGATAGTTTGGACTTTTGATGTTAAAGTTCAATAGAACTTTTGGAGATTTAGATGGTTCTTCCTCTACTATTTAGCGTTGGTCTACCTGCATTAGCAGGTACAGGTGCGCTTGGGGCTACCCTTGGGGCGATGTCAGTGCCTGCATTGGCAGGGATAGGGGCAGGATTAGGATCATTTGTTCAGACAGGTGACATAGGTAAAGGCATACAAACAGGTATGACCTCTTTCCTTGGCGGCAAAATACTGGGTGGTCTGTCTGGATCTACAAGTGGAGCAGCAGCATCAGCAGCTCAAGGAGCGCCTGTCGCAAAGCCAAGTTTACTACAGAGTTTTACCGCTCCATCAACTCCTGTAACTGATATTGTTGGTGGTGGCGCATCTGATTTAGCAACTAAAGTTCTGGGAACAGAGACAGCAAACGCGGCTATGCCGTTTGGCACTGGCACTAAGGGTGGTGCATTCACGGCAGGGCAGCAAGCTTTTATGCCTGCTATGCTTGGTCAATCTATGGCAGATATGCAGATGATTGAGAATCGTGCAGCAAAAAAAGATGGCGATGACGAGGACAAAGAAACAAGACCACCTATGCCAAACCCAATGGTAAGAAGTTATAATCCCAATCCTTACGGGGGAAGCCCAGGCGAAGGTCTATATTTTCAGTACCGAAGAAGACCTAGAGCAGATGGTAGCACACCTAAGTATCCATATACCTATGCAGAAGGTGGCATTGTTTCTTTAGCTGAAGGTGGAGAAGCAGAAGTAGATGAGATGATGGAAGATAGTGGCATGAATGAAAAAGATGTTATTGTCGAGGCCATAAAAGCAATCAAAGAAATGTCTGATCAACCAGAAATAGCTTTAGCTATGTTTGTTCAGAAGTACGGCGAGGACGCATTACGCGATCTTGTCGGGCGAGTGCAGTCGGGTGAGTTAGATGATACTGTAGCTCGTTTTGCAGAGGGTGATAAAGGAATGGTAAGAGGCCCAGGAGATGGTTCTGGAGTTGATGACATGGTTCCTGCAACACTTGAGGGAGAGCAAGATGTTCTCCTGTCTGATGGGGAGTTTGTGCTGAGGAAGAATACTACTGATGCTCTGGAGAAAGCATATGGTGGTGGCTTCCTTGATATGATTAACCGTGCTGAAGAGGATGCTCCTGAGAAACTTGAACAAATGGTGGGATAATTGAAAGTTAGCTTAGTGCCTCAAGAGGCAATTGGCAGTGTATGGAAGGACGTTGATGAGATATTAAAAAGAGCAGTAGATACAGTCAAAGATAAATCAGAAGTGATTGATATATTAACTGGGGTTTATGAAGGTATGTATGCTCTTTGGGTTGTGATGAATGAAGATGATAAAATAATAGCTGCATTTACCACAAGACTAATACAATATCCTAGACGTAGAGCACTGGCATTAGATTGGGTAGGCGGAACGCAGATGAAAGAGTGGGAAGATCAGTTGATTGACACTATGAAGCGTTACGGAAATGAGTTAGGATGTAGTCATCTAGAGGGCTATGGAAGAAAAGGTTGGGGTAGAGCTTTGAAAAAATACGGATTTTATCCTGAATACATAGCTTACCGAATGGAGTTATAAAATGGGCAAAGGCGGCGGTCAAAATATACCTACGGATACTACCACACGAACAGTGAGTATGCCTGAGTTTTCAGATCCGTACTATCGTAGAATGCTTCAGGGCGCTGAAGATGCAATGCTGCCCTTTGATCCATATACTGGACAGTCTAGATATCAGCCTTATCCTGGGGAAAGAATAGCTGAATCATCTATGTATGGAGACATAGGTGCATCTCGTGCTATGACGCGAGGCATTGCTCAGCAGGGTATCGCAGGTATGCCAGAAGCTATGCAGGCAGGCAGGCGAGGGATGGCTGCTTCAGGTCGTGGCATCGGGTATACAGATCAGTCAGTAGGCAGGCTTAGAGCCGCAGGTCAATACAATCCTACCACTTTTAGTGGTGGTGCTGTTAGTCAATATATGTCTCCATATATGCAAAATGTTGTGGATGTTCAGAAGCAACAGGCTAGAAGAGACTTTGATAGATCTCAAGCAGGAAGAGATGCGGAAGCTGTAAGCGCAGGTGCATTTGGCGGTTCTCGCAGAGGGGTTGTCGATGCTCTGGCACAAGAAAATTTACAACGACAGCTTGGAGAGATACAGGCTACAGGACAGCAACAAGCCTTTGAACAGGCAGCTCGTCAGTTTGAAGCTGATCGTGCAGATAGGCAGTTTGGTATAGGTCAAAGACTTGCAGGTGAACAAGCAGCACTAGGTGCAGCGCAGCAGCTAGGTGGCATGGGTCAACAGTTTGCTAATATGGGCGCAGGTTTAGCTACATTAGGTGAGCGTCAACGTCAGGCAGATATACAGGGCGCACAGTTACTTGATACTCTTGGACGTGATATTAGGGCTGAAGATCAGGCTCGACTTGACCAGACATACGAAGATTTTGTTCGTCAGAGAGAGTTCCCACAGACTCAATATGAACGTATAGCAGCTATACTTAGGGGTTTGCCATCAGGTCAAAACGAATTAGAGCAGCAAATGCAACGTGTTAATCCAGTTAAAGATGCACTTGGCATGGGTATATCGGCGTTGAGTCTATATAAAGGTTTAACAGGATGAATATAATAGAGCTTCAAGACAACCTCAAAGACGTTTCTGACAATGTGCTTATGAGAGAGATGCAATCTCCATCAGGTAACATGCCTCAGTTCTTGGTTCTCAGTGAGCTTACTAGACGCAGACGTATGCGTGATGACTATAAACGTCAGCAAGCAGTCAATATGCCTACAGTCGCAGAAGAAGTGATGACCGCAGCAGGTGCACCACAAGAGGGCTTGACTGCAATCGCAAGGAACATGGCTCCAAATAGTTCAATTGCACAAAATACAGGTGCAGACATGGCAGTGCAGAGAGAGCCTACTCGTATGCCGCAGAGGATGGCTGAAGGCGGCATTGTTAGTATGGCTAATGGTGGCCCAGTTGGTACGATGAGTGCGGTTGATCTTTTAAGATTTCAAAGACCTGATCAGTATGCAAAGTACAAAGATAATCCTGCCGCGTTAGAGAGGGTGGCTCTTTACTATCTAAATAATTCAGGAATTATGCCCACTGAACCAGAACAAACTGCACTAGAAGGGCTAGAAAGAGAGCCTAGTTTTTTAGAGAGGTTTAATCCAATCCCTTCACTTCAGGCTAGGGCAAATCAGACAAAGATAGATCAAGGTCAAGAAGCTAGAGAGCTAGAAGATAGAGCGATATCTTTATCTAGGCTTAGAGCTAGTGCGCCAGAGGATGGTAGTTCATCATTACAGGCTCAGAAATATATTAACGATCCGCTTTTAGATCCAGATGGCGGCTTTTCAGAGCCTCTTGCAGGTGACTTTTTTGAGCTGCCAGAATCAATCATACAAGCAAGAAAGATGTCTGCTCCTAATATAGACACTCAAGCAGTGCCGTCTAGTATAGTGGGCGGTTTTAGTGGTGATATGTCACCAGTAGGAACAATGCCATCTCAGATCAGTGAAGTAATCACGCCAGAATTTGATGACTATTTTCAATCGCCCCTATTAGAATATCCACAAGTGGCTGACGCGGCATCTGATTTAAATGCAAGTGAAACTGCTCAAGAAGCTGCTGATAGAAGAGCTAATGAAATAGCTAATCTTTCTAGCCTAGCAGATTTACAAGAACAGGATCGTATACAACAGGCTTCAGATGACTATGTTGCAAACATGATTTCAGAAATGAATCGAGAAAGTGGCCTTGAACAGCCAGATGAACAAGTACAAGTAGAGGACTCAACCTTTCTTAACGATCTTATTGAATACAACAAAGATAAATTCAACACAAGAAAAGATCAGTTTGATGATTTTATCAGACGAACCACAGGTTTAGAGCCTGAAGAATTTTACAGCCTTGAAAGAATAAAAGAAAACATTGCAAACATGGGTTCAGAAAATCCTGATCCAGATAGTATTGGATCAAAAGCAGGTGATGTTATTGTTTCTGGTGTTGAGGGATTGGGTGATGCAATAGATGAAACTATTGATAAATATTCTTCTATGCTGCCTGACGGATCTGACCAAGACACAGCACCACAAATAGCAGATGCTGTATCTCCAAGCGGATTAAATAACATTTCGTTGGGGGGTGGAGAAGCAGGCGGTGAGGCATTATCTACTAACTTAACAGAGTTTGCTCGTAATGATACTCAAGACACATCAACATCACCTCTTGGCAACAAGGTTGTTAAAACAACGACAGCTTCCGCAACAGGCGGTGACTCTGGAACTGGATACAGCGATCCTTTACGATCAAGAATACAGAGAATGCTTGACGAAAGAGAGAAGAGCCTAGAGTCCGACAAGTGGTTAGCACTAGCACAGACTGGCATGGCGTTGATGGCATCAGACAACCCAACATTAGCAGGTGCTATAGGTGAAGCAGGCCTCATGGGTCTTAGATCTCTTAGTGAAGCTAGACAACAATACGATGATGACATCTTAGATTTGATGAACATGCAGTATAAGCTAGACGTTCTTGATGAAGAAAGCAGAACAAGTGGATTAACTCCTAGTAACATAATTGATGCGTTAGATGATCTTCGTGATTATAAAAATGACCTTCAAGAGCAGTTAGATGATCTTGATAATCCAATGAATATCGGGATGGATGAAGACTTAAAAAATCAAAGAAGATTAAGAATACAGCAAGATATGTTTAGAGCAAATTTAGAATTAAGTCAGTTAAGAAAGTCTTTAGGTCTTGGTGGTGGCGTTCAACAAGCAGGCAATTCTTTTGATGTTACTGGTGGAACTCAAACTCAAAGTGGTCTAGACTTAGGCACAGCAGTTTCTGCATAGCAAGGAGATGACTATTGGGGGTTATTCAGCAACTAGGTCAGTTCTCTGGTGAGCCATACAGCTTTACAATAGCAGGTGATACACCTACACCAGAAGAAGCAAGCCGAATATCTCAGATATTAGAGCAGCAAGAAGCCCCTTTTAGAAGAGCCTTTGAGCAACAATATGGTGGTATCAGGTCTCTCGCAAGAGAGGAAGTCACTGAGCCTGACAGATCTCTTTCCAGTGCATTTAAGTTTGCACTCGATCAGCCTCTTGAAAACATCGCAGAGACAGCGAGGTCTCTTGGATATGAAGGTACTGGTGATTTCTTTAGTGACTTAGTTGAAGGGCCAGAAAACTACGAGAGCGCAGCAGGTAAGTTTTTAAATCCAGATGGATTTGGGTTTGATTTTCGTTATGCTCCAAGAGCTATAGCAGAACAAGCAGGTCAGTTCGTAGGATCTATGGCGGCAAGGGGTGTCGGTGTTGTTGGCGGTGGCCTAGTAGCAGGTGCTCCTGGTGCTATAGCAGGTGGACTTGCAGGCCCTGCACTTTTTGAAGCAGTTCAGTTGCTTGGCCCTATTGCAAATGAGAGAGCTAAAAATAACGGAAGAGATGTTCCTAATGCAGATGACTGGCTTGGTTCTATCACTAGCTCAACAGCAAGCGGTGCATTAAATGCGATAGCCCCAGGTATGTCTGGCTTTTTAAGGCGAACAATTTTAGAGGGCGGTACGGAGTCACTGCAAAGTTTAATTCAACAGACAGGTGAGACAGCACTAACCGACAAGGGTCTTGATCTAAGTTTTAAAGAGGCTTTGGGTGAAGGTTTGCTTGGTGCAGGTGCAGCAGGTGTGGTTGGTGCTCCAATAGATATTGCCACAAACAAAAGATTGACCAGTAAATCTATAAGAGAAAGAGAAGCACAGAAAGAAAAAGATAAAAAAGAACAGGAGCGGTTAAAGAAAGAGGCAGAAAAAGACGAGCAGCTTATAGCTGATCTAAAAGAACTTACAACTGACACAAGAGAGAGACTTGGTTACGCAAGCGTAATATCACAAGAGCTTACAACTGAGGCAGAAAAACAAAACGATCAAGCAATAGCTGCGGAGCAGCCTCCTGTAAAAGAACAAAGACCTGTAGATCCTCTTGCGGTTGCAGAGGTCACAACAGATGAAGAGTTTAAGAACAAGACATTCACCAAAGCTCAGTACGATAGGGTTCTACAGCAGATTAAATCTGATACTGCAAGAGAAAAAACTTTAAACCTTTCTTCTATTCAACAGCAGGTTAGCAAAGACGTAGGTAAAACTACTGTGCCTCAAGTAACAGATGTAATGAATGAACTGGTGGGTCGTGGATATGTTAATAGGGTTGGTCGAAGGTTTACGCCAACAACCAACATACAGCCTCAGCTTAAAACTCCAGATGTCTCTTACAGAAGACAGATCGATATAGCTAGTGAAGCTACAGAAAAGAACAACAATATTATTAAAGACCTGAAGCTTGACCTTGATTCTGTGCGTCAGTACGGCAGAGATCTACAGGGCAGAAGAACCAGTGAGAAGGCTATTCAGTATGAGATTGATAGGCTTAACGAAAGAAACAAACAGTACTTAACCGTTATCAACGAATCTCAGTCAGCACTTAACAGGCTTGGTAACCTGCCGTATATTCCGAAAGTAACATCTGAGTTTAACAAAGCTCAGAAGCTTGAAACAAAAATAGCAGCAGCCAAAGCAAGAAGGATAGCTGACTCTGTTCAAGAAAAAGTTCAATCGAACAAACCTGTATACACTCCTGCTCTTACACAAAAACAAGAGAAAGTATTTAAGGATATTCGCAAGAGGCTGAACAAGTATGGACTGAAAGATGTTAAGCTTAGTGCGGAACAGTTAGTAAGAGACGAAGCAGGTGAGGGTATTGAGGGAAGCTTTGAGTACAACCCTACCAATAGAATGATAAGTCTATCTATGGGTGTCTATGATCCTAAGTTATCTGAGAAGCAGCTCTTTGAAAGAGTTGGTGAGGTTCTTGATCACGAGACAACACACGCCCTAAAGAATATGAACGTCATAAAAGACAAGGAATGGCAAACTCTTACAAGTGCAGCAGCAAAAGCAAAGTATGTAAAAAGCAAGAAGGGTAAGCCAGAGCTAAGAAAGTACACCTATCTAGATAGAGCAAAGAAGATGTACGCCGATCAGTCTCCAGAGATACAGATCGAAGAAGCTGTGGCGGAAATGTTTCGTGATTACAATGCAGGCCGCTTGAAGATTACTGGCAAGCCAAGAACTATCTTAGATAAAATTAAGAACTTCTTTAAATCTATTATTGGTGGAAACCTAGAGAACGGATTCACAGATGCTGCGACTATATTCGATGATATAAATCTAGGCGAGATTGGAAGCAGAGAGAGAGCACCTCTACCAGAGGAGTCAATTAAAGTAGACAAGGATGCTGATGCAGTAGAGACACCTGCCAAAGCATCACGTCTATCACGCTCTACTTCAGTGCCATCTTTGCAGGGATTTATCAAAGACAATCCAGATGGATTTACCGTAGATCCAATCACGTTAGAACCTGTGTCAGGTGGGTTTGTTGTTGCACCATTGAAACAGGCAGAAATAATTGTCGGAGAGACCTTGCCAGAAGAGGTACTATTAGGTTATATAGAGGACAATAAGGATATATCTAGGGCAATAAACAGACCAGTGTATCTTGGTGGGTGGTTCGATGGAGAGTCAAAGCAATACTTTTTAGATAACACTTTGATTGTTCCTACCGCAGAAGAGGCTTTGTATATAGCTGAAGCAGCGGATCAATTAGCCATATTTAATTTGAATAACTTTGAGGAGATTAGAACAAATGAAGGAATCGAAGGACTCAAGCAAAGTGGTGCTTACAGAAGTGACGCCGCAATCGGATACCAAAGAAACCTTGCAGAGGTTGGTCGCCGCTTTGAAGAAGCAAGGAATAAACGTAACGCCCTCGAAAGAGAACAGCTTACTGGAAGACTAGGGGCTACAGAACTATTTAAAGTAATGGGAGAACAGGGGGCTTTGTCAGAGTTCCCTGATATTGGTGCTCTTCTTGATAGCTATGTAACAGACATAAATTTTAATGCACTAGACACTGCACTAAGAAGCCAAACATATCCTTTATATAAACAAGTACTAGACTTAAACATTGATAGAATTTATGGCAACAAGCCAATCAATGTAACAAGAATAGAAAATTACTCTGATCCCTCAAGAGAAAAAACAAAATCAAAAAAAAGCGTTTCTAAAAAAGATATTTTATTTGTCGGTAATCCAAGTGAAAGAGAGCTTATTGTAAGATCTCCGACTGGAAGACCTCAATCAGTAATGATTGATGAGGGATTTAGACAGTCTCGTTTAACTCTTCCACTTACACTAGAGCAACGTGCTGCAAGTATCTTAGACTACTTAGATCCTAATACTGGAGAGCCTAAGTTTAGAAGCAAAGAAGGTTCAGAAACATTAGTCAGCTTTGCTAATAAACTATTACAGTTTAGAGGCGCTCCTGAATATGATCTCATAAACTCAGCAGAAGATCGTGAGTCCGTGGCTCGTATCATGGCTGCTGAAGCAGAGGCGGCTTTACTATCAAGCAGTGATGCCCTTGGTTGGTACGACACAACGCTCAAGCTTGCAAAGCAAACCCTGTTTCCAGTTTATCCAGAGGTTTCACCCACACGTCCTGATGGCACAGACAATCCTTTGTATGACTCTGCATCAGAACATGCATTTGATTATGCTACTGCCGTCACATCAAACGGCTTATCAGTTATAGACAACTACCTACTTGCTGCTCGTCAGTATGATGCATGGAAGAACAGCCAAGACGGAAAGTTCCCATTGTCTTCTTCTGGCAAGCAGGGTCAGTCCATGATCAAGGCGTGGGAGTTCTGGAACGCCCTCACTGATCTAGGATATGACTCAGATCAAATCAATGAATTACTTACCACCCAATTACCAAAGGGAGAACTTGCGTCTTTGATGACCGAAGTCTATGGTGTTTATCGGGTACAGGTTCTGCCCTTTACGATTGATGTCAAAGAACAAGCAGATCAGATGGTTGGTGCTGCCTATGATGTCGGCCCTAAAATAGGTAACGGTTTTTACCAGAACTTGCGCGGGAACTTTGATCCTTTAACTATGGATCGTTGGTGGATGCGATTTGTAAATAGAATTACTGGCAAACCAATAGTCCAGTACAACGAAGAGTTAGTTCAGAAAAACAAGGACACTCTTTGGAATTTAGTATCAAATCCAGAGCAGTTATCTGAAATGGATCAAGATCTATTGGCTACTGTTCTCGATGATCTTGGGGTAACTACTTTAGAAAAAAGTGATATTGAACTTTTAGCTCCACAGATAATGAGCACATGGGATAAAAGTTTTTACAACAAAGCATACAACGACAAGCTAAATGATTTGTCAGATCAGTATGATTTTAATATTTCGGGGGCTACTATCACTGGCAAAGATGCCGCGACAGTAAAGAAGATAGCTCAAGATGCTAGACCTGAGTCAACTCCCCTAGCAAAAGCAGGTAAAAACTTAGCAAACAAATTAGTCGAGTCGCTACAAGAAGATCCAAGAAGTGCGGCAGACAGAGCTGCTATGAGAGCAACCGCTAATCGTGCTCGTGAAATATTAAAACAAAGCAATCAGCTTGGTGTGGATATTTCTAACGCAGATTTCCAAGCATTGATGTGGTACGCAGAGAAAAGAATTTTTGCAGCAGGTGGTGTCCGTAAAGGTCGTGGTGATGACAATGACTACGCTGACGGTGCTATAGCTATTCTAAAAAAGAAAGGTATTTCAGATGGCAAAATCGAAGCCACACTCCCCAAGGCAGAGCGAGGACGGCTCAGTGGTGTCAAACTTGAACTCGAAAGAGATTCAGAAATTGGCAGAGAGATTGATACAATACAAGACACAACAGGAGAACGAAACTTCTTCTCGCCAAGAGAACTAGAATTAGAAGATTACTCTCAATCAGTTCAAGGGCAGATAACCCCAGAGGAAAGAGCAGAGCTTAACTCAGTAGAAACAAATCCTCAATTACCACCACAAAGATATCCTTCTAGGTTCGCTGTCTTTGATCCAGAGGTTGAGCCTACCGCTGAGGACTACAGAAAAAGCTACATGCTCGAAAGAGTTCCAGTAAAAAAATCTGACAGAGGTCAAACCCCTAGCCCTGTTTACGGTAAGATACTTGAGGGCAGAACAGAGCGTCTTGTTGTTCTTCCAACAGGTCTTCAAAACAATCATGCTAACGGCATCCAAGATGGTCATGGCTTAGTTCACATACAGCAAAGAAACCATGACAAAGATCTTTTCATGAACTCTAAATACGGCAGGGTTGAAGAAGCTATAAGAGATTTACTGGATAGATGGAGAAGACAAGATTTTCAAGATGGCGAAGATGTAATCTCATATCAAAATCAAAACAAGCTTGTACTTGAGTGGCGCAAGAACATTACTAACGGAAGCCCACCTCTTAGACTTGTGTTAGAGAGAGGCAGTGATGTTTCAACAAGAGGCAAGCAAGTATCAACTCTTCAGCCAAATTTTTATTACGTAAAAACATTCTTCCCTATAATGGAAAAGAAACCTCGTAAGACTGTAGCTAATACACATCTATACAGACAGTCTACAATGCTTAGTTCTCTTCCTGTTCAGATAGAAGAAAAGAAATATGATCTAAGCTACGCCAAAGCTTCTGACTTTATAGCAAGAAAATTAGGATATTTTATTCCGCAGAGTAAATCTCAAGACATAGCTGATAAAATAATAAATCAATTTCAAGATGACTTCATTTCTGTGGGTCGTATGTATCAGGAGCTTCAAGAAAATAATGTAGAAATACCAGATGCGTTTGACGCTTATCTAACAGAAGAACTTTATCACGGCAAAGTTCCAGAAGAATTAAGGGCAAGACAAGATCTGTATGCTGCTCCAGTTGATGCCATAGATCAATTAAATATATCTCAAGATAGTATTGATAGGCTTGAGGGTTTATCTGATGCGGCATCTGAGACTGGAAATGGATTTGTAAAGCAAGCCTTGTCATCTTATGGAAGTAAAAAACAAGCCGTGGGTGAAGCAGTTATTTATGCCACTCATGCCAAAGAAAGAAATGCATTTATAAGAACAAGAGACCCAAGCAATGACTCAGGTTCTGGAATGTCTGATGCAGAGGCTGACGCCATACTCGCTTGGGTTGCAACTCTTGATCCAGATAACGCTTTAAAATTACAAAGAATGCAATCTGGAATAAGAGATATAATAAGAAACACGAATGATTCCCGCGCAGATTACGGGTTAATCCCTGAAGATTTACGGCAAGATAGAAACTTTAACAACTACGTTCCTCTGCGTGGCAAGGAAGACCCAACAGATAATGACATGAGTTTTGTGAGGCCACGAAGCGGAAGTCCTTTTGGTGTTAGGGGAAGAGAAGATAGACGTGCTCTTGGTAGATATGATTATGCAACCGACATACTTGCAACTGTGTTAGATCAAAATCAAAACGCAGTTATCAGGGGTGAAAGAAACAAAGTAGGTCAGGCTTTCATTGGCTTACTGGAAAGCAAACCAAACGAGACTCGTGGGTATGGACGTGTCCTTGATAGTGTACCGACAACCAGAGCATTGAGTTCTTCTGGGAATGTAGTTGAAATTGTAGATAGGTTTGCAGCAGATAGTGATAATATATTTGTGGCAAAGGTAAACGGCAAAGATGTTTATGTTGAGTTAGCAGACAAGAGATTAGGTAGAGCACTGAAAGGTTCAGACGGTACTGGATCTAGTACTCTCGCTACAATCAATCGTGCGATGGGAAAATTAAATAGATACCTGTCAAACATAAACACATCTTACAACCCAGAGTTTATGATAACTAACTTGGTTCGTGACTTGCAAACAGCAGGTGTGAATGTCCAACAGTTCGATGCCAAAGGCATGGTCGGAGCTATGGCTAAGGACTACAGGAAAGCATTCGTAGGAATTAAACGTGCCATTGTAAATGGAGATGAGAGCAGTGAGTGGTCTCAGATCTATAGAGATTTTGTTCGTGACGGTGGTCAGAACTCTGCAAACCCCATGACAAGTATTGCTGATCAAGTTGAGAACATTAATAAGATACTAGGAGATATACAAGAGGATGGTATTCGAGGTAAGTTTAATAAAGTAAAGAACAGCTTTGTCGGCAAGGGCGCAGGTTCAATATTAAATTTTCTAGAAAACTATAACACCGTAATCGAGAATGCTATCCGTGTTACCACATACCACAATTTAAAGAAGCAGGGTTTCTCAGGGGCGCGAGCAGCTCAAGCGGCTAGGAATGTAACGGTAAACTTTGGTAAGGGTGGAGAACTAAAGACGTTCATGAACTCTTGGTATCTATTTTATAACGCATCTATCCAAGGTTCATTTGCACTTTTCAATGCGTTACTAAGATCTAAAAAAGTACAAGCCATATGGATTGGTCTCATAGGAATGGGCGCACTTCAAGACTTTGTGAACTCTCTTGTTTCCGAAGAGGATGAAGATGGCATATTAATTTACGATAAGATACCAGATTATATTCTAGAACATAATATGGTCTTGCCATTAGGTGATCTTGGTGCAGGTAGGGATTACCTAGCAATACCCATGCCCTATGGATTAAACGCAGCGGTCAATGCAGGTCGAGCATTGAGCAGAACTATGAGGGGTGAATACTCTGCATCAGAGGGCGGTCTTAGTATGGTGATGACTGCGGTGGATGCACTCAATCCAATAGGTGGAACAGAAAATCTATATAACTTTGCTGTGCCAACTGCGTTCGATCCTTTTGTAGAGATCATGAGAAATGAAAATTACGCAGGTGTTCCAGTATATAAGCAGGCGTATCCTGGCGATGACTCTCCTGATAGTCAAAGATATTTTAATAACGTCAGCCCATCGGCTAAATGGTTTGCAGAAAACTTAAACTCTTTAACAGGAGGCACAAGCGAGATCTCTGGTTTTGTAGATTGGAATCCAGAGATTATGGATTACTGGTTTGATTTTTTAACTGGTGGTATTGGAAGGTTTGCAAAGAGAACATTCGTGGACGTTCCTACCACAGCCTATGCTGAAGGTCTTTCTCAAGATCTAGCAAGAGAAGTTCCTTTTGTTCGTAAGGTTTACGGCACTGTATCTGACAGAGAAAACATTGGTATCTTTGTAGAGAAAAGAGACAAGGTTCTTCGCGTTGCGGCAGAGATAAAAGCAGCACAAGATGCAGGGGATAGAGACAGGCTCATAAGAGCTAGAGAAAAATACGCAGAAGAGTTTACATTAATACCTCGCGTTAGAGCTATAAACAATGCGATCAAAAAAATATCACGGCAACAAAACGCTGTGCGTGATAATGTAAATATGCCAGACGCACAAAAGCAATTGATCCTAGACAGGTTAGATGAAAAGAAACAAATGCTTTATGCTCGTGGCAATGAGATCATGAAAGATTACAGATAGTTCAATTGAACTTATTCTTCACTGCTATCTTTACTCTCTATCCATTTGATAACCGATGAATACTTCCAACGCTTAACACGCTGACTAAATACTATCGGGTCTGGGAACTCATCTTCATTCTTTATTATTTTTCTTGCTGACTTGGGATGCATCGACATCATTCGAGCAACCTCGTTCAAATCAATTAACCTTTCTTCCATGACTTAAAGTCCTCTCTAAGTTGTTCAAATTTCTTACGAGCCTCTGGGCTGTCCCTAAACTCTGATCTAGACTGTATGTTGCAATGTTCTCTTACTGCTTCAGTCACTGCTCTTTCAAGATTGACTGGGTCACTTTCGTTTATATAGCCCACATCGTTCATGTACTTTCCAAACTCTGGATTACGGCACAGCAAACCTGCCGATGCTATTAATCTTTCAATGTGTTGGTGTTCTTCTCTTGTCTCTGGCTCGTCTTGATCGTTGAGCCTAACCATTGCCACAACATATCTAGTGCCTACCCAATCAGTGTGTAGTTCTGGTGGACAGTCATTAGGATGTACGTTAAGGCGCAGTATGATACCGTTTCTGTCCTGTGACATCGATACCTTTACCGCCTCAAAGTTCATAGCTGCATCTCTAATCTCGTTCATCTCTCACTCCTATAAAAAACTTTCTTACCAGTATATCTTTTATCAGGTGGCACATCATCACTGTTAAAATGAAATTGAGCAGCGTGAAGCCTGTCTACATGACTCTTTGTTTTGTCCTTCTTATGACCACAAGACTGACCAGACTTTGCACCACATGCAGGACACTCTACTTGCTGAACCATTGCTTTAGTCACTGTTACCATCGTATCTCTCCCAGTTTCTTGTTGCCCATTCTATTGGGTCAACTCCACTTAAATCCCACCATGTGCGCTCATCACCAAAGCGGTGCAGTTGCATATGGCATTCGTGACACAGAGGCACAGCGAAGTTATCTCCCGACTTCATGCCTACACCACGTTCCCCAACATGCTGTAGGTGGTGCGCCTC
>BCSF01000192.1_pt1 | contig 28469 bp, 42 predicted proteins | sample 1016431 | NCBI WGS metagenome assembly BCSF01 (sample SAMD00045685;SAMD00045686;SAMD00045687;SAMD00045688;SAMD00045689;SAMD00045690;SAMD00045691;SAMD00045692;SAMD00045684;SAMD00045690;SAMD00045691;SAMD00045692;SAMD00045684;SAMD00045685;SAMD00045686;SAMD00045687;SAMD00045688;SAMD00045689, study... | reverse complement strand
TCGATACAGATAGACCTGCATTTTATATGAATAAAAAACTCGCTGTCAACGGAGATATATATTTATACGGACAAACTTCAACAAAATTAGAATCCTCAACAGGACAAATTTTTGAACTAGGGGATAGAGTTGCTACAAGAGATTATGTAGATACAGAATTATCAAACTTAGTAGCTTCAGCACCTAGCACACTTGACACACTTAATGAACTAGCAGCAGCATTAGGAGACGACGCAAACTTCTCAACAACAGTAACAAATAGTATAGCAACTAAAATGCCTTTATCAGGTGGAACATTTACAGGTAATGTAACTGTAGATAGTGCGTCTTTTGCTTCCTTAACACTAGATAGAGAAAGCACAACAAGTAGCTCTATTGTACAGTTTACAAATAACAATGGTGTCGTCGGTGGTGTCGGTGGTTTTGGTAATGACGGATTACAATTTAGAACATCTGACGGAACACAAATGGTTCTTGATTCTAATAATAGATTAGGTGTTGGAACTGACAGCCCTGACCAACGCTTAGATGTTGACGGTATTACAAGAATATATCAAAGTAGTCAAAACGCACTCAAAACTTACTCAGCACAAGCAGGGTTACAATTAGTCGGTTATCAGTCAACAAGTGGTAGTCCATATACAAAAACATCTGATATTGTAGCGAACGCAGACGGTACTGTTGCCTCTGAAATGAGATTTTTTACAAAAGCAAGTGGTAGCAGCTCACCAACCGAACAAATGAGGATAGAAAGCGACGGTACTGTACAATTTAATGCAGACAGAGTTAGAGGTAAATCAGTAAATCAAAGTAGAACTTTACTTGATTATTTCGGAGGCGTAAGGTTTACTTGGGATAGTGATACTTACGGTAATAACGACCACCACTCTATACGATCAACTTATGGTAACTCTTGGGGAGACGACTTGACAATTAACTCGTTCCACCATTTAAGAGTAAACTTAGACGCAAATAATAACAATACAGACGCACGATTTGAAATCGGACACAACACAACAGGAACAGAAAATTTATTATTTGTTGTTAGTGAAACGAACGGAAATGTAGGTATAGGAACAGATACAGCACCTGCTTCTAAATTACATATAAAAGATTCTAACCCTGTGGTACAACTTACAGATAGCGATACAAGCGGTAGTGCTTATATAGATTATCAGGGAGGTACATCACTAAAAGTACACGCAGGAAGTGATCCTATAGTATTTATAGCAGGTAATAGTGAGAAAGCAAGACTAACAGCAGGTAATGGATTTTTAGGGCTAGGCACGACAAACCCTCAAGCTAGTTTACATATTGTTGAGACAAGTGCAGGTAACGATTTAGCTAAGTTTAGAAACGACGGAGATACTGCAGATGTTACAATAAAAACATCAGGAGAAGTCGGTATTGTTAAAAGTGGTGCAGGAGATCAATTACAACTGTCAGCAAACGGAACAGACAACAACGGTATTAGAATAACTACAGCAGGATATATAGGGGTAGGCAGCACGAGTCCGTCATATGGTCTTGATGTTCACGCAAACGACGGACAAATAAGAGCATACGGAACAATAGCAAAACTATGGGCTGAAGCCTCAGACTCAGGACAAGCAAGTCTAGAACTTAAAAACACAGAAGGACATTTAAGATTTATTACAGATAATGGTGCATTTCAATTATACGATCAAATAGACGCTGCATCTCGATTTGAAATAGACACAAACGGTAACTCAAAATTTTTTGGTAACCTAACAATACAGTCAACATTTCCTAGAATTTATTTAACAGATACAGACGATAACAGCGATTACTCAATTATCAATGCTAACGGAACATTTAGTATATACGACGATACAAATAGTGCGTATCGTATGAGAATTAACTCCTCAGGTACAATAAGTACTGAAAAAACTTCATATGGCGAACCTAACAGCGAAGACTTTTATAGAATTAAATTTCAAGATCAGGGAGGCACACATAACGACATTGGTATAGGTCAGTCTTCCTCAGGTAATTTAGGTTATAATGTAACAGCAGGAGAATCTCATATATTCTATGAGGGAACAAACGGAGAAATTGCAAGACTTCAACCTAGTGGTTTAGCACTAAATCATAGTGGAACAGGTACAGTAGATAGTAAAGCTATAACTTTTACATCTCAATTTAATAGTACAGATGTTTCAAGAGATCTAAAAACAAATAGTGCAGGGGATTTACTATTTAACGGTAATGAATTAGCTACAGAAAGTTTTGTAGAATCTGCAGCAGGATATTGGAAGCAAATATACTCAGGAACAACAACAATAACAAGTGGTACATCAGCAACAACAATTACAACAAGTGAAACACTACTAAATCAGGGAGGACAAGATCAAACAGTTATAGCTTTTGAGCTTAACACATCAAGTGTATCAAGCACAACAAGTCAAGTACATATTGTTAAGTTAGAAAACTCAAGTAGCTCAGCAGGTGGTGTACTATTTAATGCTTCAGCAAGTAACACATCTATACAAGTGGGTTCAATACGAGTTTACAGAGGTTTAGGATCGACAGATTTAGTTTTTAGTTATAGCTACAAATTTACAAATGGATCAAGCTCAGAAATAGCAGACACAGTATATGTGGGTAGAGTTTGGAAAATAGTAGGTGTAAGTGGGGTATAATATGAAGAAATATATAAAAACAAACGGAAATAAAATTGTAGAGGTAAGACCTGAAATGTTTGAGGGTTTTACAGAAGTAGAAGTAGAAGATAGTATAAATGATATACAATTAATGCGACAATACTACTATCAAAACAACAACTTAGTTAAAACAGACGAAATAATCAACAAAAGAAACCTACAAGAAGAATACTTTGAAATAAGAGCATGGCTGAGTCAAAACGACTATAAAATTAACAAAGTATTTATAGGAGAGTGGGAATCAACAGATAAAAGGTGGACGGACTATTTAGAAGAAAGAAAAGTAAAGAGAGCAAGACTCGACGAGATCCGACAAGTAATAGGAGGTTAGTATGAAGAAGATTAAAAGGTGGTTAAAGCCGATCAAAAAGTTTCTTAAAAAATATGGTATAGACGCATTATTAGCTTTAGCTATCTTTAATTTTCCTATGTACGCTGTTTCATTTATACATGACGAGGGTTTTCAAACTTTTGCTTTATGGTGGATAGCGTTTTGGTGGGGTTTAGGTTTTCTTACCCCAGGGTGGTTAGTAACTATACTACTAGCAGTATTTATTAGGTGGCTTCGATTTGGTATCTTAAAATTTATTTTGATTATAAAAGAAGCAGCAAGAAAATTACAACTACAAAATCAACTAGCAGCATATTTGACAAGTGAAGAAATAAATATGGTGTTAGAAATGGCAAAAAAAGTACATGGGTTAAGTGATTCTAAGCTAAAAGAGTTTAGAGCAAAGTTAAGGGTGGAAAGATTACAAATGATCGACGATCAATGGACTAAGGAGAAAGAAAAAAACACAGGGAGTGTGAAAAAATGACAACATCATTAAAAAAAGCAAAGGTAGGGTTAGTAAAAGGAATTGTATCTCCTGAACAAGAGGGATACTTAGACATCATGAAATTACCAATAGATGTAGCAAACAAACAAACTACTTTAGGACAAGTCGTTACAAACTTATTATCTTTACAAGCAACGCTACAAAGTGTTAGCACACGCATAGAGCATTATAGAATCACTTTAAAAGCGTTTTTAGAGCAAAGAGGATACAAAGTACCTAACGACACTTTACTCGACTTATTGAGACAATTACAAGAAGTACATGTTTTGAATCCTGAAGACAAACATCATATCGCATTACTTGAAGACGAATATATTACAGACATTATTGATATAAATATGAGTCAAATATTAAAAAATGCTGTAATACCTGAGGATTTACAAAACGGTTACTACAAAATAGAAAACGGAAAAATTGTACTTGATCCGTTAAGAAAAGAAGAATTGGAGGGTATGGAATAATGATTAAACTTGTACAAAAGACACTTAAGGGTGCGACATTTGCTTATGTTATTTTCGCAGTAGGTATTTGGGCGTTAGACTATTTTCAAATAGATGTAGCACCATTTGTAGAGTGGGCAGGATTACCTGCAGACTTTCTAGGTGCAACAGGGATCGCTTCAGGTATCGGTTTAACTGTTTATCAAGTATTACGAACAGCACAACTAACTTTAGCTAACAACACAAACACAGCAGTTAGCACAGTCAATAAAAGTTTGCTAAGTGTACTAACTAAAATGGAAACGATACAAGCAGAATCACAATTAAGTACTGAACAAACTAAAAAAATGTTATCAGAAACAAATGTCATGTTAAAATCTGTTATAGAATTTGAAAAATTATTAGCAGAAAAAAATAAATCAAGTAGATTACTAAATGAAGAAAGTAAAGCTGAACTAGACAAATGGATTAAAAAAGTAGAAATTAGACTAAGAGAGATCCATAATGAAACTGTATAGATTATTACAATTAGTATTCTACTATGTAGCACCTTTGTTCGTTGCTTTATTCGTATTTTTTGACGGTCAAGAAACAAGAACAAAAGTAAGCATGACAGGACTAGTCGGTCTAATTTTATTGTTTTTAACATTTTACAAACGCTTTATAGATTATAGAAAAGAAAAATTACAGGCTCATGAAACAGCTAAAAACTTAGGTCAGTTATCTCAGTCTGTAAACTTTACTGTACTTGCAGGATTAAACTTTACTTTTACAGCGATTCCGTTTATAATAGTATTGTTGATAGACAGCACACTTAGAACTTATAGTGGAAATCCTACATTAGGAATTAGTTTTTTACTTCTATCTTTTGGGGTTTCTGAGTTTTTCGGTGTTATGTATCGTACGCATGAACAAAAAAAGATACAAGATCAACTACTAAAAAAAACTCAAGAAGAAAATGAAAGGATAGCACAAGCTGTAAAAGGTAAGTTATGAAAAAATTTAATAGTATATTTAGAGATTATATAGGATACATTTTATCCTTACTCGTAGTCTTAGGTTATATCCTAACAGGTATCTTTATTTTAAATGATACAGGTAAATCTGTAACACAAATATTAATTGATTCGTTTATTATATTTGTACTCGGTGTTTTATTATCAAACACTATGGGATTACAGGGTTTAAATGACGGAGATCATGAAGAAAGTGTCAAAGAATCAAAACAAAAACATGCTAGTATGTTATTAGAAACTCAACCGTTTTGGTTTAACTCTCCTAAGTTTTGCGAGTATAAAAATAAAACAGCACTAAGACAAGAAAGAGAACGCATACTCAATTTCGCAACATTAAACTATCATGATTACTTTGATTCTGAGGGTAGATTTATAGGAAAACTTATAAAGAAAACAGGTAACATGAAAAAGTTTATAGATAAACAAAATGAAGCTATAAAGACTGCACTTAATTTAGACATTACACAAATTACACCTAGCGACTTAGTTACAGAAAATGCAAAACCTAACGATCCATTAGCAAGAGGTAGATCTAAAACACAATATGTCGCACAGTCAAATATTAGAGATGTTTTTGTCAAAGTAGCTACAGCTATTTTTGGTGGAGTTTATACAGCACAGTTTATAGGTGCTGACTTTGGAGAAATAGCTTATCGAGTTGTAATCGCTATTATATTATTAGCTTTCGGAGTGGTTAGGTATTATGCAAATTATCGATTCGTAATAGGAGAAAATAACGATAGAACAGTTATGGCTACACATTGGCTGAAAGAGTTTAAAACTCTACATGCAGCAGGTCATTTTAATACACCTACAGTAGTAAAAAACAAAGAGGAAAAATAAAATCCTCTTTTTTTTGAAACAAAAGTGTTGACATATTTTTTAAGTATGGTATAATATTGTTGTAAGGTTAGGTATGACCTTAACAAAAAGGAGGAAAGATATGAGTAAAGTGAGGAGTAATCTTAGGTATGAAAAAAAATACCAAGATAAAAAGTGGGATAATTGGTCAACACAAGATCATGCCGACTTTTGTAAAGACATAGTATCAGACCTGATGAAAAAAATAAAAAGGAGAAAATAAATGCAAGAAACAGCAAAGTTAGTAGAATTATGGATCTACAACAAACACAAAGAAAAATGGGTTTGGAGAAGTACATCTATTATAGACAAAGATAATAGAATAGCTTTAGGTACTATAGACTGCATACAAGAAGAGTTATTTTTGGGAAGAGAAATCGACATCAAATATATATACGACCTAAAAGACTCATATGCACCTATGACCGAAAAAAAATACAATAATTTTATAAACAGAAAGCAGAAACAAATGAGGGGGTAATCCCCCCTCTAAAAAAGAGGTTTTTATGAAGTTTAAGGACATTTTAAAAAAACATGTAAAAGAAAGATTACAATATGGTTTTTTAGTTAAGATTCTAAGTTGTAAAAACTTTCAAAATTTTGACTGTTATCTAACATATAAACAAGAACTACCTGTCTTTGAAAAAATTGACATAGAAACAAATAAATTAATTAGACAGTATGGGGGTTTATTAGTAGAAAAAGAAAGAAAATTTTATAATGACATTTGTAATGAATTTTATGATAGAAAGGTTTATGACTACGATCTTATAGGTAATGGAATTATTGAAGTAGTTTTAGAACATAATAAAAATGACATTGATATTGAGGCTTGACAAAAAATTATAAATAATTATAATAATAAAAAAAGGAGGAAAAAATATGGAGTTATATACATCACAGGGTGGAGACATTACATTATTCTCAGACGATATGTACTTTGAGGAACAGCTTGACGGTTATATCTTATGGGAAGATGTACAAGAGTATTACATGGACGACATTGATATTACAATTTATAACAAAGTCGATCCTAGTACTTGGGTATCTTATAAAAATTGGTGCGATACTGAAGTCTTAAATGACAAAGACTATAAATCGCTTATAAGATACAAAGAATTATTAGACGCATAAAGGAGGCGTAAAATGAATATATATAAGAAGTTACAAGAAGCAAGATGTCGATTACAAAAAATGAACATAAAGAAAAGTGGTAAAAATAATTTTGCAGGTTTTAAATACTATGAACTTGCTGATATTCTTCCACCGTTGAATCAGCTTATGTTAGAATTAGGTATGACAAGTGTTTTTACAATGAACGAAGAACATGCAGTCTTACATGTTGTCAACACAGATAAACCTGAAGAAGATGTTATATTTGAAAGTCCTGTTAGAGACGCTAACATTAAAGGAACGACACCTGTGCAGTCTTTAGGTGGTGTACATACATATTTAAAAAGATACTTGTATCTAAACGCATTTGAAATATCAGAAAATGATAGCTTAGATGTACATGTAGGATCAACAAAGATAGAAGTTAAAAAGGCAACAGAAAGTCAGATAGAATTAATGCTCGAAAAACTAGAAAAAGAAAGAATACAAAAAGTACTTACACATTTTGGAGTAAAATCACTAAAAGACTTAACTATGGATCAGGCTTCTAGGGTATTAAAAAGTGTCCGTTGAATTTATTAAAGATACACATACTTATTTAGTTGACGGTATTGTTGTACCTAGTGTATCTACAATTTTAAGAAAAACTATTTTTGCTGACAAATATAAAAACATACCTGAAAGAATTTTAAAACGAGCAGCAAAGTATGGTACAGAAATGCACGAAGCGATAGAATTTGACGACGACTCTAAATTAGATAAAAAACAAAAAAAGTCATTTTTAGAGTGGAAAAACTTACAAAAACAATATAACATTAAACCGTTGCGACAAGAAACTATCGTACATTATGGTATAGATTATGCAGGAACTTTTGACATGATCGCTGTGTTACTTGGAGAGGAAGCTCTTATAGATATAAAAACAACAGCAAAGTTAGATATTAGTTACCTTTCTTGGCAACTTAGTATGTACGCTTATGCATACGGTTTTGACGGAGATCTTTACGCTGTATGGTTACCTAAAAGAGAAGACGCTAGAGTTGTTGCAATACCTAGAATTGAAGAAAATCAGATCTTAAAATTATTGGAGGCTTATTATGCATTGTCAGAAAATGGAACTGAGATACAATTATGAGGGTAATATAGAATTAACTTTAACAATTAACGGATATTACAATAAGAGAAAAGCACAACAAATATATCACGATCTAAAAGATAAACAAGTTAAAGCGATTCTAAGAGAAGCAAAAAGTAACAGATCAATAGAACAAAATGAGATGTTATGGGGTATTATTAGAAAGATTAGCGACAAAGTAAATCACTCACATAGAGAGGAAGATTTAATGAACATATATTCTGCATTATTACAAAGAGCAAATGTTAAAAGAGAATATATACGAACGCTACCGAAAGCAGTACATATTTTAAAAGACTCATTTAGAGCAGTTATGGAAGTACCTAATAGTAAACGAATAGAAAACGGTAAAGAAACTATCGGATATTGGGTTTATTACGGATCTAGTAAATTTAACACAAAAGAAATGGCTGAACTAATTGAGTTAGCATTAGATTTAGCAACGGAGGTAGGAATTGACGCTGATAGACAAAATGTATAAGTATTACGATAAATCAACTAGAGATTTTATCGAAACTACAGAAGTGTTAAAGGTTTTAAAAATACTAAAAAATAATTATGACGAGGGAGGCTTATATGCAAAGAAGAACAAAAGCAACAGCAGTAAAAAAGAAAGTAAGAGATAAAGTACTTTATAGAGATAAGTATTGTTGCGTATCCTGTGGTAGTCCTCACTCATTGACAATGGCACATATATTTTTAAGCAGAGCTAAAGGTGGATTAGGTATAGAAGAAAATTTAGCAACGCTTTGCATGGAGTGCCACCATAAATTGGATAATGGTAGAAAACACGAAACACAGTATGTAGATTCTCTTGTAAGAGAGTATATGGTTAAAATGTATAACATTGAAAGTTTAGAAATGTTAAAGTATAATAAATATAAATAGGAGAAAAAATATGAATCAAGTTACATTAATAGGTAGAGTAGCGACTGACCTAAAATTAAAAAAAGTCGGAGTATCAAGTGTTTTAAATTTTGTAATAGCAGTAAATAGAGATTACAAAAATGATAAGGGAGAAGCAATTACAGACTTCTTAAATGTTACAGTTTGGAAACAGGGTGCAGAGTTTTTAGCAAAGTACTCTAAAAAGGGAGATTTAGTTTCTGTTGTAGGATCTATAATTAAGAGATCATATGAAAAAGACGGAGAGACTATATGGGTAGTAGATATTCTTGCAAGAAATGTACAATTAATTACAGGATCAGAAAAGAAAGAAAAACCTGCTGCTAAAAAGGAAGAAAGTAAAGAAAACCTCGCAGAGGGAGAAGAATTACCGTTTTAAGAGGCTTTTATAACAAAGGAGGGTTATATGTTAGCTTGTAGTATAAACAGTTTAAAATCTAAACCTGTGCAAAGATGTGAAAGTACAGCAATTATAGATAAAGAAGTTTTTAAAGAAATACCTAACTACAGAAATTATTTAGTATCTAATTTAGGTGTTGTAAAAACTAAAGGATTTAAAACAAAGCATGGTCATTTTAGAAAACCTGTTACTTTAAGTCTTAGAGATACACAAAGATCAGGTAAAAGAGTAGCATTGTATAACGAAAAAGGAGTTAAGTATTTTCTAGTAGCTAGATTAGTCGCATGTGTGTTTTATGGTTATCCGTTAAGAACACGATTAACAGTAAATCATATAGACGGAAATAGAGATAATAACAATTTAGGAAATCTTGAATTGATTACTCGTCAAGAAAACATCAGACATGGATACGATACAGGATTATACGACAGTAAAGCTATGCGTACAGTAATTAGAGACACAGAAACAAATAAAGATTATGTTTTTCATAAAGCAACAACAGCTAGTCGTTTTATAGGTAAGTGTAAGTATTATATATCAAATTATGTATCACATAACCTAGAAATAAGCGGTAGGTATAAGTTAGTGGAATATGGCAATAAGAGGTTTAAAGTATGAAAAATAAACGCTATTATTGGCTTAAACTACATAAAGACTTTTTTAAAAGACATGATATTAAAATTGTTGAAAATATGGAAAATGGTAAAGATTATATTTTATTTTACATGAAGATCTTATTAGAAAGTATAGATCATAACGGTTATTTAAGATTTAACGATACGATTCCATATAACGATAAAATGTTATCTACAATTACAGATACAAATATAGACATTGTTAGAAGTGCTATAAAAGTGTTTAAAGATTTACAATTATTAGAAATACAAGACGATCAAACAATACATATGTTACAAACAAAGCAAATGTTAGGCACAGAGACAGAGTGGGCTGCTAAAAAGCGTATTTATAGAGAAAAACAACGACTTTTACTAGACCAAAACGAGACAAAAAAAGACAATGTCCGACAAGAGAAAGAGAAAGAGTTAGATATAGAGTTAGATAAAGATTATAAAACACTTGATCGTTTTGATGTGTTTTGGAAGTCTTATCCTAAGAAAATTGGTAAACAAAAATGTCATAGGTGGTTTAAAAATCACAAAGTTACTGATAATTTAGTCAAACAAATGCTTATGACTCTTGATTTACAGAAAAAAACGCAACAATGGAAAAAACAAAACGGTCAATTTATACCACACCCTTATACATGGTTAAATCAGGGTAGGTGGGAAGACGAGATAGAACAAAATAGGTGGGATAAAATAGAGGGGGATCTATGAGAAACGATTACATATGGGTTTTTTGGTTAGGTATTGCTAGTATTGTTGCTTATGTAATATTAGATTTACTTAACGCATTGTAAAGGAGAAAAATATGAACGAGAAAAAATTTTTACAGGGTTTAAAATACTTAAATGCTTATTACACAAATTTTAATTTTGATATAAACGATAATTTTAAAATAGGTGTTTGGTATGAATCTTTTAAAAATATGAGTGAAGAAAGTTTTACAAAAGTAGTAAAAGGTTATTGTCAGCAAAATGTATTTGCACCTCACTCTCCCTCACACCTATTAGATCATGCTAAAAAAGTAATGATACAAAATAAAAAAACACCTGAGGAAGCGTGGGAGTTAGCAATTACAATTTTAAGAGAAACAGGATATGACTTTGAACGCACTTATAAATTAACAAATAATTTAATCACAAATTGTATAAAACAAATGCGATCACAGTTACAGGGTATGTTGACTAAAGATGTACCTTTTGCAAGAAAACAATTTATAGATTTATACAAGAGAGAAATACAACAAGATGTAGATAAGCAAACTAGGAAAGGATTAATTAGTTATGATTACGATACATCTAAAAGTAAAAAAAATACTCTCTTATCAGACTCTAGTTTACAAAAACGGTTACAAGACATTTAAGAAAAAACAATACAAAGAGTATTTTAACGAAATAGCACCACAATTACCAAAAGATAAATTTGAAGATCCTATAAGTGTTGATATTGTATATTTCTGTGCTACTAGAGTTATTGGAGATTTAGATAATATAACAAAACCTATACTAGATATACTAGAAACATGTGAAGTAATAAAAAATGATAAACTTGTCGAAGAAATGCACTTAAAAAAAATTTTCGGTACAAAAGAAAATAAAATAATAATAAAAGTGAGGAGATTATATGAATAAATATGAAGAAGCAATAGATCTTATATCAAGACAATTACAAAAAACAGATCAAAATGTAAAGTTATTAGAAATATTAAAAGACGGTATAGTTAGGTTAAATTATTTTTTACAAAGAACAAGTAGCGATTTACAGGAACTTAGAGACTTTGGTAACGAAGCAGCACATGTTATAAATCATTACACAAAGAGGATAAAAAAATGAGGACTTCAGATTATCAACAATTAAAATCTTTAGTAATATACAAAGCTAAACAACATAAAGAAAAATACGGTTATATATCGTGGAAAAAAATATGTAGGCTTGTAGAAAATGCTTATCCTGAGCATGGATTAAGTTATAATGCTATAAGAGCAATTTATCGAAGAAGTGTCGATAGTGAATATTCTAGAACAAAAAATATATACGCAAGACGAAGTGAAAGAAGAAGTAGAGGCATAGACACTATACGAAAAATGCTGCTAAAAAAATTAACAAGTAAAACATCTTTACAGTATTTATTTGAACAAATTAATGCAGATATGGATACAATTTTAGCTGAAATAAGTAGGTTAGAATATGAGGGATACGAAGTAAACAAGTGGACTGAAGACGGTACGAAGTTTGTACAATTTAGAAAAAGAAGATATGATAATCACTCAAAAGTTAAAATAGATCCTGCAGAAGAAGTTAAATTCTTAGTTATATCAGACACACATTACGGACATAAAAAAAGTGAAAAAGAATTTACAAAAGAAGTTATAAAATACGCATACGATAAAGGTATTAGAAATGTATTGCATGTAGGAGATTTAACAGAGGGACATTATATGTCAATTAGACCGAGAGCAATACAAGAATTAGAAGCGATAGGATTTGACGATCAATTAGAATTAGCAGATAAATCGTTACCAAAACATGACGGACTTGTTTATTACATGATTAGTGGAAATCACGATCATACATATACACGACATGCGTTTGCGAATCCTGTTAAATTACTTGCTCATAAAAGAGAAGATGTCAAGTACTTAGGTTATAATTTCGGTAAAGTTTTGATCGGAAAAGTTGATATAGCTTTAGTACACCCTACAGACGGAATCGGACAAAATTACGGTTTAAAACTACATAAATATATTGACAGAGCTGTAGGAGACAAACAAGCAAGAATAGTTTTAATGGGACATTATCATAAGCATACACATATGCACTATAAAAATGTTGACGGATTTATTTTACCAGGATTAGTAAGTCAGTCGCAATTTATGAAAGACAACAACTTAGCTAGTGTTGTAGGTGCTATGATTCTAACATTAAAGTTAGATAAAAAAGGAGAATTAGTAAGTATTTTACCTGAGTATATTTTTAAGAAACATAATGACATTACTTGATTTTACTATTGTAGCTGCATTTGTCAGTTTAGCTTACATAATCAGTTTATTAGTAAGAATTAAAATTTTAGAATCACAAATAAAAAAATTACAAACTCAGGTTTTTGTACTAAATAAATGGGCTGACACAATAGACGACTTTGTAGAATCTCATTATATAGATTTAGAGATAGGAGGGTAATATGCTAGTATATGTTTTATTAGTTAGAAAAGAAGAAATGTTAGTAGGTGTAGAAGTTTTTAAAACATTAGAGGAAGCAGGGAAATATCGTGAAAAGGTTAGCGATTACAAATGCGACATTAAAAGAAAAATACTCCTTTGAAGAATTTGTACAATATTATGATCGTTTTATTTGGAAAAAAGCAACATACTATAACATACCGAATATGACGACTGAAGACATAAGACAAGAAATTTTACAAATATTTTGGCGTGTTTATAATACATATGATAATAGTAAGTCTTCTCTTACAAATTATATTATTGTCGCAATAAACTACAGAATAAGTGCGTTGTTAAAAAAAGTTAAAGCAACAGATCAATATTTAGATAAAGAAGTTTACAATATCGAACGCATGGATATTTTTAGAACAAACGAAAATATACAGAGATCTGATAAACAAAAACATTTACACAAAGAAATATGGGATTACATCAATACCCTTAAACACGCAAAAACAGCAAGATACTACTATATTGGTGGTATGACACTAGAAAGAATCGCAGAAATAGAAAAAATTAGTAATCAGGGAGTCGATAGTAGGTTAAAAACAATAAGAAGAAAAGTAAAAAAGAAATTTGGTAAAATTTTATACGACTTTTTCACATAAAGTCTTGGAAAATACTTGTAGATCACTTATCATGTAATGTGAGGAATAAAAATACCTCAACCCTCCTTTACTTGGTCGGATAGGTGGTCTGAAGTGTTATCTCCTTTACACAATTTCTACCTACCGACTAACCCATTTAGGGTTTAGAAAGGAGTTTATTATGAAACCGTTACATACGGACTTAGCTGTTAAAATTATACAAACAGCAGCAAAAACAAAACACAATGTATATTTGCATAAAGGTCGAATAACGATAGACGCAAAGTCTATACTAGGAGTGCTATCATTATGCACGATAGAAGACATAATAGTCGAATCAAAAGATCTAAAAATAAGGGATACTATAAAAAAATTGTTGATAACAGAGGAGGAAGCATGAGTAAATTATGGAAAAACATAACTAAAGACATGCTGAAACCCTTTGACGGTAAAAAAATTAATTGGTGGATCAACGGTTTCTTTATAGTGGTTATCATTATTGCATTGTTAGGAGTATTAACAAATGGCTAGAAAAAAAGATCCTAGATTAGAGAGAGCAGGTGTCGAGGGATTTAACAAACCAAAGCGTACACCGAAACACCCTACAAAATCACATATCGTAGTAGCAAAAGAGGGAGACAAGATAAAGACAATACGATTCGGACAACAGGGTGCTAAAACAGTTAAAGACAAGAAGACATATACAAAGGCAGAAGAAGCTAAGAAACGATCATTTAAAGCAAGACATGCAAAAAACATTAAGAAAGGAAAAATGTCGGCTGCATATTGGGCTAACAGGGTTAAATGGTAATGCACAAGAAAGGTTACAAAAAGGGTTATAAGAAGAAAGACAAACCCAAGAAGTAAAGTAGTATAAGTGAACGAACACTATAAAATCGGAAATCACTCGGTAGAGGTAAAAAGATATGGCAGGAAGACCAAAGAAAGAAATAGATTACAATTTAGTAGCAGATCTCGCTAGTATCCAATGTACACAGCAAGAGATAGCAAATATACTAGACATAAGTGCTAGGACATTACAGAAAGACGAGCAATTTCTTCGCATATATAAAAAGGGTATGGAATTTGGAAAGAAATCCCTAAGACGAGAAATGTATAAGAAAGCTATGAACGGTAATGTTACAATGCTTATATGGTTATCAAAACAATACCTAGGTATGAGAGAACCAAAACAAGAGATCAACTTAGATACTAATAGAGAAGTAATCGAACAGATACAAGAGCTTACAGATAAACTGTGAAACTAAGCGACATCAAACTGCGAGACAAACATAGACACATTTTAAAGAGTAAACAGAGAGTCATATTCTTAGAGGGTGTTACAGGATCGAGTAAATCATTTATCGCAGGATTAGCTTTTTACCTAAGAGTGTTCAACACAGATCAGAGTAAGACACAATTTGTAATAGCTGCGACAAGTACAACCGTAGCTGAGAAAATGTTTATCAATAATCCCTCGTCCTTTATGAATTTATTTTCAACTGTATGCGAGTATAAGAAACAGGGTACAGGTGGATCAAGAATAGAGTTACAAACTCCGACAGGAATCAAGACAGTCTATTTAGTAGGGTATGATAATAAAAGTAGGTATAAACAGATTCTTGGACTAAATGTTCATGGATTCTTAATAGAAGAAGCACATATAGCAGGAGACGAGTTTATACAAGAAGCATTTACTAGACTTTATAGAGATAATGGATTTATGTATCTAACAGGAAATGCAGGTTTACCTGATCAGATAATCTATAAGAACTATCTCAATAAAGCTAGACCACCTGAAGAATACGCACACGAATTACCTGCAGAAACATGGGCTGAGTTAAACAGCAGCGAGAAAGACGATACATTTAGTTATTACTTTTTCAAGTTTGACGACAACCCTACATTATCACAACTACAGATAGACGCCATGTATAACATACACCCTGTAGGATCATTTGAGTATAACTCTAAGATTATAGCTATCAGAGGTTACACAGAGGGATTACTCTACGCACCTTATATAGACGACATATGGATCAGTAGAGACAAAGTCGGAAACAGGGTACGATTCTCAGAAATGAATCCATTTGTATTTGAGAAGATATACATAGGAGTCGATATAGGATCAACAGCGAAGACAATATTTACGATCGTAGGTATTACAAGAAACTACCAAAGAGCAGTTGTAATTGATTCTCATGTAGTAAGTGAAGAAGCAGACTATAACGATATAGTCAACGAATTTAATAAGTGGTTTATGCCTTACTTGTCATTGTACAGAAAGATAGACGGAATCTATCCTGACTCGGCAGATCCATTGTTTATAAAGACATTACGAAATAACATACTTGTTAAAAATGTCAATATAAGTGGATCAATAAAGAAAACAATACAAGAAAGGGTAACACTAAAACAACAGCTCTTATATCAAAAGAGATTACTGTTTACGGAGAAAGCAGAGAATCAACGATACGCACTAGCAAAGATAAGAGCAGACGGTAAAGGTAGTCATATAGACGACAGCTCAGAAAACATAGACTTTAACGACTCACTCGATTATGCACTAACACCTGCTATGAATAAATTAATGAGTTATAAAATGAGGGAACAATGATAGAAAATGTACAGACAATAAAACAGATCAAAGAAAACATTATGGCTTACATAAAATTCTGTGTAAGTAATGAAAAGTTTGAAAGACTAGAAAATTTCTTAAAAGAACATGACGCATTAGGTAAAGAAAAATATGCAATACAACATAGGGGTACAAGAGAAAAAACAGAGGAGAAAGTTATGATGTTTCAGATCGGTTTAGAAAACAAAGACGAAGATCTATGGTTTGTCGTAGAGGAGGCAGAGCTTAATGAAAAACTACGAGCTAGTAAAGTTTAATCACTTATTTGAGAACGAAGATACTTTCCTTAGAGAGTTACGAGAAAATCAAGTATGGTATCGAGGTAACCCTGAGGAGTTAGAATACTTTTTCAAACAAGTGTACAATGTGTATCAAAAGTCTGCAAGAAGTCCATATGCAGTTGCAGAAGCACAGACAAAATTTTGGAGAAGTGTATCAGGAGATGTTCCTAGAGTACATAGTGGTTTACCTAAATTAGCAACTCAAGCTATTGTTAACCTAATTGCAGGAAACGGTTATGACATCAATGTCAATGATAGTGAAGAAGAAGTAGAACGACTTAAAGAGATATTAGAAGAAAACAACTTCGAGGATCTATTACAACAAGCAATAAGTACTGAGACATGGAGTGGTTATGTATTCTTTAAAATCTGTCATGATTTAGAGCTTACAGACAAACCGATCATAGAAGTTATTTCTCCGTTTAATGCTTCATGTGAATTAGAAAGAGGAAGATTAAAGAGTGTTACTTTCCATTTCAAAGAGGACGGAGAAGAAGAACAAGAAATAGAAATCAGAGAAAAATACTATCTCGAGGACGGTAAATTAAAAGTAGAATATAAAGCATACAAAGACGATCAAGAAACAACATTACCTGAGAAGTATAAAGAGTATGAAACAAATTATCCACTAACATTTATACCTGCTATGTTAAAAAACAACACAGGTCATAATTCTAGATTTCCTAACAAACCTTACGGAGAATCTGATTTCACAAGTGTACAGTCTTTATTTCATACACTAGACGATCTATTATCACAAACAGAATTAGAAGTCTCAAATGCGATCGCTACGAAGTTTGTTAACAGTAAACTCATACCAAGAGATATAAACGGTAAATCGTTTAAATTTGACAGAAATCAAACCGTACAAGAAATTACATCAAATGATATGGAAGACGATACCTTTGATGTTAGAAAGTTTGTAAGTGTATTACAACCTGATATAAGAGTTGATAGATACGATAAGATCATAGCTGACACTTACGGTAGAATCTTAACAAATATGGGATTATCTCCATTGACTGTAGGTTTACCAGGATTCGAGAGTGTATCAGCGAGTGCTGCTTCACAAAGAGAAAGAGAAAAAGCAACGATACGCACACGATCTAAAAAGCTAAAACTATGGAGACCAACACTACAAAAATTATTTGAATCTGTATTGAAGTATGACGATTATATTAATAACAGATCAGAGGGAGAATATGATATAGAAGTAAGTTTCCCACAATATGCAGTACCTACATTAGACGAACGAATTGCAACGATAGGACAAGCTGTACAACTAAACATTATGAGTATCGAAAAAGCGATCGACGAATTGTATCCTGAGTTAAGTGAAGAAGAACGCAAGAAAATTATATTAGACATCAAGTTAGAACAGGGTGTACCATTGACACAAGAAAACATAGAGGATACACCTATAGAGGAATAGCATGAGGCTGTTACAAGATAAGAACAGAGATTTTAGACGATATAGACATGACATCAAAGAGAAAGCGTTTCTCAAACTTAACGGTTTACAACATGTACTATCAAGTAATGTATCAGCAGTAGGAACAAGATCAAATGATCTCATTATACGATTTCATAATGGATCAGTATATGAATATCCGAATCAAGCAAGTCAATATGATAGCATACTAGCAAGTAACAGTAAAGGTCGGTGGGTATGGAGATTTCTAAGACGAGCTAGAGTACCTTATAGAAAATCAGGAATCATACCACTACCTGACGATATAGATGTAACAGACGAGGAGATCTTTCAAGAAATCGACAACAGATATTTTAAAGACATCACAAAGCATGTGCAAGTACCTGTATTTCAGTCTTTCGAGTTTATCAAAGGTATCAACATGCAAAAGATAGAGATAGGTAACATCAAAGTATATAAAGCAATAAATAAAGAATTAGAAGTAGCTAAAGAATCTAAACCTATCATGTATGACGATCTACAATTTGAAACAAATGAACAACTTGTAGAATATCTAAAACAACAAGAAATTACACTATCAGAGATCGAAGACATTTTATTAGAAATGAAAGTCAAAGAATCTGAGATAAAGAAATTATTAGAAATATCTAAAGGTTAAAAGCCAAAGATAAAAAGTCAACAAAGACTATAAAAAGGGAGTAGAAGTATGAGTGAAAAGGTAGAAACTGTAACTACTGAAAAAGTACAGGAAACAAAACAGGAACAAGCAGAACCTAAAAAGGTAGAAGCGAAACCTGTAAAAGGGTTTACTCAAGAAGAAGTAAACAAGATAGTTGCCGATAGACTCGAAAGAGAACGATCAGCACTAGCAAAAGCATTAGGTGCAGAGCAATTTGACAAAGAGCAAATAGCTACAGCATTTAAGACAGCTCAAGAACAACTCGAAGCTGAGAAAAAAGCAAGAGAAAAAGTTGAGCAAGATTTAACTCAAAAGCAACATGAGGCACTAGCATATCGTTACGGTATCAAGCCTGAGAAAGTTGACGAAGCATTGACACTAGCTAACTTAAAAGCTAAGAAAGAAAGTGTAGATGTATCTGAAGCATTACAAAGTGTAGCTAAAGAGTACACGAACTTGACTTCGGTAAAAGTTAAGGGTGGAGTTGAAGTTAGCGACAAAGCGACACCTAAAAATCCGTATCTATCAGAAGCAGTTTTGAAAAGATACCCACATTTAGCTAAAAAAAATTAAAATAGAAAGGAAATAAGAACATGGCACAAATGGATTATACAAGTAACATTTGGGATACAGATCAAATAGCTTTAAACTATATCTATCCTACTTTAGAAGAAGTGTCAGTATTGTTACCAGGCGTAACAATTAACCCTGATGTATCAGTAGAAGTATCAGGATCAACTGCATTTCTTTACAAATTAGACAGCCCTGCTGTAACAGAGGGGGTAGCAGGTAGAGCATTATCAAGTGCGATCTCAGGTAACACTAAAATCGACATCTTGTTAAACAGATCTTTCCAAGTTGACGAAGTTATCCCTAACGCAGCTACAGAAACTTTATCAGTAGATGTAGTCGCACCATACCTCGTAAACGCTGCTTCAGCAGTAGCTAACGAACATGGTAAAAAAGGATTAATACAAATGTTAGAGGGTGGTACTTCAGCAGGTGCAGCATTAGGTGCGCCAACTAAAGCAACTATCTATGGAAAAATTATAGCTCAAATCCAAGCATTTGACGAAGCTAACCCTAACCGTTCAACAGGTGCAAACTACATTATTGTTTCTCCTGCAACATTAGCGTTCCTAAGACAGTCAACTGAGTTCCTACAAACTTCTGCAACTGCAGGATTATTGAAAGACGGACTCGTAGGTCAATTAGGTGGTTTAAGTGTTGTATTGTCAAAACAATTATCAGCACTAAGTGGATCAGATGTAGCAGCTTACTCTACATTAACAAATGTTAGATTTATCATTGGTGCAGCTGACGCTTTTGCAGCACCTATCGTTTTCAGAAACTTTAGAGTGAAAGACAGCGAATTATACTTCGGTGTTAAAGTACAAGCAGAAGTACCTTACGGATTTAAAGTACTTGACTCAGCTCGTATCCGTTTCTACGCTGATGTAGCTACAGCTGCATAATGGTTTTTAAACATAAGTTTACAAAACAAATCGTAGAAGCACAACCTAACACTCCGAGGTGGGAGGGTTTCTATAACTCTCCCTCTTGGGTAGAGGTTACTGAATCAAACACAAAAGATAGTTTACTATCTGAAGTACCCAAAGAAACATTAGTCAAGTTAGCGAAAGAAAAAGGTGCTACAATACATCATACAACAGACGAAATTGTAGATATGTTAGAAGTAGAAAGTAAAACATTAAAACCTTATTTTGACGATAACTTAGTATAAACGGAGAAGAATATGAGTGCAAATTTAAAAAATGTAAATCCAACAACATTAGACGGAGATAGCGTTTATAACTTTACTTTACACTTACCTATACCAACGACAAGCTATATACTACAAGAAACAGGAATCGATCTCGTAGTATCAACAGGATCAAACTCACAAGCAAATGCAACACTTAGATTTATGACGAAAACAGCTATGAACGCAATTAAAACAAACTTAACTGCTGAAGCAAGAATCAGTATAGAATATTTAATAGCAAAAAACGCAAGACACAGAGCTGCTTTTTTAGATGTTGTTGCATACTTAATACTCGCTGTTAAAGGTAACGGTATCGACGAGTTATTAGCAGGAGGCAACACAAAAATTACAGCACTCAACAAACTCGCACAATTACAAGCTCAAGCAAACGATTTACTTGTACAAAAATATGACTTTACAGTCATAGATATAAGAGACAATTATTAATGGACTTTCTCATAGGGAATAAAGATTACCCTCTAGACGGAGAGTGGTATGAATATAATCCAAGAGCTACCGTTGACGATTCTGATACATGGGAGGGTGCAATACCTTTCAAGTATAAAGATATAACAAGAAGAACACAGTCGCAACAAAATGTACAGGGAATTAGAAAAGGTGTTAAGACTGTTGTTATAGAAACAAGAGAAAGACTAAACTTTAAAGAAAGAGATAAAGTTGTTTTAGATCGTGGAGAATTTAAAGTAACAAGCGTAGATTTTCTTCCTGATAAAAACTATAGTGCAAAACATTTTTTTAAAGAAATGAATTTACATAAGGCTGTGATAACTCTTGAGTAAACCTAAAAAAACATATGAAGACATTATAGCACAAATACGAATAGGTGCTGCTAACATATCTGTAGATTTTTCTGTGCCTGTTAGAAAAGGCGATCTCAAAAAAAGTTTTAAAGTAACTAACTTAGGTAAAAGAGTAGAAATAGCTACAAGTATAGATTATATGCCCTATACTACCGAGCCTTGGATTTCTCCTAGGTGGAAAGGTAGAGAAAACCCCAACTTAGGGTGGTTTAGAGAATCTACAGAATTTATGGCAAAAATGATCGCTAGACACTTAGGAGGTAGATATGTCAAAATTAAATAGTCAAGCAAGTAGCATACAGGGAAAATTAAATGACATAGCAGAAACTCTATATGACGCTAGTACCATAACAGATAAAGTCGTATTTTTAGTTACAGATAGTGAGCAAACATTTGACGACTACACAACACAAATGGAGTTTAAGGTAAATGATAATATTTACTATACTCCTGTTTTAGTGAAAAGGGTTTTAGCTACTAAAGAAAACGACCATACATACGGTAAGTTTTTAGAATCTTATACATTAGATGTTTTAGCATATAGTGATAATAAATTATCTATAGAGAAAATATTTGACGCTTTGTCAGATCAAGAAAATGAAAGTAACTTTGAAGTTGTCAATAGTGAGCAAACAAAAAAAATACATGGCAAATTAATTTTTAGACAAACAATAAATGCAGGAAGTGGTAAAAATAGACACTACTTGTATTACACTTACGATTATAGTATATCAACAGTTTTAGGATCTGTTATTAGTGATTCTTCTACAATTAGTATAGACGGAACAGAAATAGACTTTATAAGCCTTTCATTTCAAAATGATAAGGTACAGATACCGAATATTGCTTACGGTACAAATACGAACCTTTTAAGCACCAACGGTAGGGTAATAGGATTAACTTTGCCTATTGTAAAAACAGGAAATCAAGCAACAAAGAATCAAGAACTATTTGACGATATAACTCTTGCAAGATATAATAAGGCTTACACTTTATCATGGCAAATTGACGGATATAAAACAGTCAGCTTACCTGTTGTTGTTAGAAGTGGATCTGTTAACTACAATAATGACGAACTTATCAGCTTTGTTGTTATATTTGAGCAACAATTTTCAAGAACAACATTAACTATAGACGGAGTTAGTGTACCTGTTACATCTCTAACTTTTAACAGAGATTACAATATAGAAAGTATTGTACAAGCTGAGGAGTTAGGTAGTGTCGGTGTATCAAGTGGTGTAACAATTAGAGCAACTATAGCACACGATCATTTAATTGCAAAATCAAGAGAAGTATTATCAGATATTATCAATAATAATATAGGTACAGAATATACAATAGCTTTGACAATAGGATCAAACATACCTGAGTTATCTATCACACAAATTACACACTCAGACGATTATATTATTAAAGGTGGTACATATAGCTATCAACAAACAGGAGAGCTTTTATACGAAGTTATTTTTGTTAAAGGAGTAGAATAATGCCTGAATATAAAATAATTATTGAAAATAAAGATCAAGAATTAGAAGCAAGTTTGAATCCTAACGATATAAACGAAACAACAAGCAAAAAATTACAAAGACCTAATCAAAAAAAACCTAAAAAAGAAGACAGTAGCGAAGATCCTCTAAAAGCTCTTAATATAATAGGTTCAGCTATAGCAGCTTCAAGAATAATTACTGATCCTGCTATCCAACATATTGCTGAGACACATCAACTAGAGGGAGAAACACTTAAATCTCAGAGACTAGCTTCTCAATACAATAATATAAGTAAAAATATTGATTTAGGTCTAGGGATACTTTCAAGTGTCGCTATAGCTGTCGTAACAAAAAACCCTTTATTTTTAGCACAACAGGCTTTAAGTATAGCACAACAGGCTTTAGGTGTATCAATGGAAGTAAGAAAATATACAGTACAAAAAAATGTCGATTTATACAAACAAACATATATGAGTCAAAGGTTAGTAAAAAATATATCAGAGGTTAGATAATGGTTAAATTAGGTAATGTCGATATAACTTCATATGTAGATCCTACATCTATTGTAACTAACGACACTTTAGACGAAAGTTTAGCAAGTGGTGCGTTTGTTTTACCTTTTGTATCTTCTACAGACATTACAAACGGAGATAAACCAATACCTCGATTTAGTGAAATAGACATAGACGGTTTATTATATCTAGTAGCTGAAGATTCTGTCAAACTTGTTAGATTCGGAACAAATAAATTGTATAGACATGAAGTTACTTTGATAGAACCTACTAAAATGTTACAAAAACGAGTGATACCTAACTTAACAATAACACAACCTCAGGGAGATATAGCAAATTATATTTACTCAGTAAATCAAGTAGATTCTAGTCAGTTTACAAGTGGTGGTTTTGAAGTAGATAACACATTGACTACTTTACCATTAACACAAACATCAACAAGTCAAGATACAGCAGTTATAGACAATAGAACTTTAAAAAATACAAACGAATATGCTATAAGACTTAATTATCTTATTGAAAACAGACAGGAAGCAAGTAGTCCTACTTCACAATTACCAAAAAGCGAAGATTTAGATATTGTTATAGAAGTATATTACGGAAGCACAAAGATAGACGATAAACAATTTAGAATACTAGGACGACCTTTTGATTTACTTGACACTAATAAACCTATGGTGCATGTCGGAGGTTTTGTAATTAATTATACACCAACATCAGCAAATCAAGCTGTAAGTATAAAAGTTAAAACATTAGGAAATTATGATTTATCTGACGATTTAGCATATATAACAAGTTTTAGTTTAAATATATCTCAACCTAGTGGTACTGATACTAAATTTTACTTAGATTATGTTGTAGATAAGTTATTATCCTTTCATACAGATTTAAGTTTATCAGAAGAAGCGAGAACTAAGTTATCGGCAATAGTTTCTCCTGAGTTTACCTTTCAGGGTTATACACTATATGACGCACTAAGAGAAGTAGCGAATTACGCTACAGGAATCGTATATTTAGGAGAGTCTGATTTTACTACAATACACTTTTATTTTTACGACGAAGAAATAGAATCTACTTTACCTGAAGTATCTGAAGAAGAACAAATAGAATATTTAGACGGATTTGCAGACGGTTTAGAAATAAATGCAAGTAATGTTATCAGAGACGAAGAAGAAAGAAACGCTGTTATTGAACCTGCTACTAACGGATTTATAAGTGTTAGAAGTGAGTCAGACGAAAGAGGCGTACAAATAATAGATTCTAATACTGCTTTAAAATTACAACAACCTATCTATAGACCGATAAAAGTTGAAGTAAAAGGCTTAGCGTTTACTATGAAAGATAGTAATAATAATGATGTAAACTTTCTAAGTGGGGAAGTTTGGGATATTACAGATTATGTTGTTGACTCTCAAGTATATAATACATTTAGTAGTCAGTCAGATCTAGTAAACAGAGGTGGATTTAAAAATAAATCGAATACTGTTTATTATACACAGGGTAGCAACACAATTAACGGTTTAGGTTTTGTAGGAACATTACCTCCTGCTTGGAATCAACAACAAAATCCCAACTATGCTATACACGAAGCTATACTAAATAAAGCAGCAGAGACTTATAGTGGTACTTATTCTTTTGTAACTAATTATTTAGTCAATGTAACAACACACCCTATACATAATTTACAATTTAGAATCAAACATATACCATATAGTGATGTAAGATTAACTGTTTATAAAGACGGTCAAACAGGAAACAATATAAAATATTTTAACGAACAAGCACCACTAAATGATATGGAACTGCTAGGAAAAATAGCACAAGAAAACGCAAACAGAACAGGTAACAAAGTAATTAAGTATCAGGGTTTAACAACAGAAAATCAATTCTTACTAGGTAGTAAAGTAGGAGATAAAGTACTTGTCAATTACACAATAAGTCGTACTCCTAGATTAAACAAATACTCAGCAGAATACGCTATAGGTTATGCAAACATAAGTGATTATGTAGGTATAGATTCTAAGTACAGACAATTTGAAGTACCTTTAGATACTATAGTAAATCGTACAGATAAAAAAACACAATTTTTTAAATTAAAAACCTCGGATACTGTTCCTACTGTAACTACACCTAGTTACTTGAGTATAAACAATACAGAATTGTATAGCAGTTTATTTGGCAATTATCAAAGTACACCTGCAGGTACAAGACCTACATATGCTAAAATAACATTAGATAGTAGTACAGTAGTAGAAAGCAATATAGACGCTTATCGTATGGGTAAAACACTCGGATTAGCTGTTAGCATGTTAGATAACTACTCTGCAGGTATAAAAAAAGAAGACAGAGAAGTTTACGACGGAACACAAAATATAGATGTAAAAGTACAAGAAGATGTAAGATATACAGATTTATTCGGTAATTTTACACAAGCACAAATACAATACTATCCAAATGTACCTGCAACAACACAAACTGTAGCTTCTTCAGACGCTTACCCAGGTAATAATCAAACTATGGCTTTAACTAACAGAATATTAGACTACACTTATACAGTAAATAAAGACGCTAGGGAAAGGTGGGGGTTTGTATGGGAGGCTGTATTTCAGTCAGGTACAGGTGTTATATTATTTGACGGTTTTATAAAATACAACAAGTTAGCAACCGAAACAGCACCCAACGCTATTGAGATCAGATTTTTAGAATCAGGTTATATACCTAATAAAAAATTAGATATAGACCGAACAGTAAAAGGTACAGGAACATCTAGTGTACCTGCAAATCAAAAATATTTACAAATTTCAGCAACAGCACCTAGTTCAGGATCGTATGAGGGATTAATAGTTACAATGAATAGAGAACCTATCTTTGCAATATTAACAGACGATTACGACACAGGATTACAAGTAACAAAATATATATACTTAGAGGAGTAGCTTATGGTACAAAACCCTATCACATTTGTTATAAGTAATAATGGATCAATACTCGGAGGACAAAGAGATGTCATACGAGCATTATCAAACTATACCTCAAAAATTTATGTAGTAGCACCGTTTGAAAGCGTTTCAATATCAGTAAGTTACTTAATTTACAATTTAAAACGACAAACGATAGAGCAATTTCTAGCACCTACATCTTTAACAGGTAAAGATCTATTATCTACAAATGACGAACAATATCAAACAGCTGCGAATTGGTCTGTATGGGAGGTCAATATATCGCAACGAGCTTTACATAGAATCGCAAAATATAGAGCAGGTAGAATTGGTGTAACATTTAATGTAACAACTATTTCACAACCGACACAAGCACTAACTTTTGTAGATTATTTTGCACGATCTCAGTCTGAGGATCTCCCTGCTTCAGGAACAAACATAGGAGATTATTACATAAGTAGATCATACAATTTTACATCTGCAAGAGTAGCAAACGAAACATTTACCTATAACGATTACGCATATTGGAACGGTACAGCATGGAAGAAAGGTAAAAATATAGCTACAGTTGTAACAACAGAAAATACAGACTTAGCTGTTGACGGTTCATTATTAGATACACAACCTGACGATATTACACAAAATCAAGAATTAATTAACAGTATTGACTCTTTGATTTCAGATGTTTCTGACTTAACATCAGACTTGAACGCACACATAGGAAACACAAGTGATCCTCACGAAATACAAGCAAACCAAGTAGAAGCAAGTTATAGAAGCTCAGCAACAAATTCTCAAGCAGCACTAAATAGTATTTCACAAGAAATAGACAATGTAACAGGTGGAACAACAAATATAACCTATGATCCTGCACAAGACGATATTATAACATCTACAACAGTCTCAGGTGCGTTAGGACAATTAGATCAGTCATTACACGATCACAAAACAAATACATCAAATCCTCATAGTGTTACAGGATCACAAGTCAATACAACATTTAACAGCACACAAGTTACAGTAGAATCAGCATTGTCAACTTTACAGTCAACAAAAGTAAACAAAAATCCTGACACAATAACAGATGTAAGTCAAACAGACAAAGTATATGTAAATGACGGAACAGAAAAACTGATTACAGTAGGAAATCTAAAAAATGCGATTTACGAGGATTTAGTATCGTTCGGTTATATCATATTTAGCTCAAAGGATTCTAACGGTTTACCTGATGTATCTAACCCCTTACCGAATCGAATATACTTGTATGACATTACAGATGTAGGAAATGACGGTTACGAGGAGTGGTTATATGTAGAAAGTGGGTGGGAACGCATAGGTACAACAGCGTTAGATCTCACAAATTACTACACAAAAGCACAAACAGACGCACTACATGAAATAGCACTAAGAAAACAGATTTATCCTAACACAAAAAACACATCAGGATCAGTCATACCAAAAGGTGCAGTCGTACAATTCGCAGGAAGTCAGGGAGATCATTTACTCATAAAACAAGCAGTAGCGAGTGAAATTGTCGCACAACCTGAAAAGTTTATGGGATTAGCAGAAGACGATATAGCAAATAACGCTTTCGGAAATGTTGTATGGTTTGGAAATATTATTGAGTATAACGCATATAAAGACGACAACGGTACAAACCTATGGACGAACGGAACAATATTATACTTTGATTCTTCAACAGGTGGACTTACAGAAGTTAGACCTGAGGGTTTAATTATTAAGATAGCAATAGTAGAAAAAGCAGCAAGTAGTGCAAACGCAGAAAACGGAATCTTACTAGTCAGAGTACATAAAGGACAAAATGTAGCTGACATAGGAGGTATAGACACAGACGGTGTTGCAAACCTAGATGTCTTACAGTATAATAGTACTACACAGAATTTTGAACCAGCAAAAATGAAAGGCGTGTACTTTGATAACGATTTACCTGCAGAAGCAGATAGACATACAAATTTAGTGTACTTTGACGAGGAGGAATAATATGAGTACTGAAAAAAAACCTACTGAGTTAAAAAAACTCAAAAAACAACTAGAAACAGCAAAAGAAGTAAGAGAAGAAGCTATAAAA
>BCSF01000191.1_pt1 | contig 28525 bp, 47 predicted proteins | sample 1016431 | NCBI WGS metagenome assembly BCSF01 (sample SAMD00045685;SAMD00045686;SAMD00045687;SAMD00045688;SAMD00045689;SAMD00045690;SAMD00045691;SAMD00045692;SAMD00045684;SAMD00045690;SAMD00045691;SAMD00045692;SAMD00045684;SAMD00045685;SAMD00045686;SAMD00045687;SAMD00045688;SAMD00045689, study... | reverse complement strand
TTAATATTTGTAAGGCGTTTGCAATCTGAATTTTGTATATCAAATCTATAAGCATTACTTACTAAACTATCTACATTGAATGCTCGAACATAATAATGAGATACGTTAGTAAGGTCAATCCCTAATTGGTCTAATTGAGCAGTACCACAACCAAAGTATAATAAACCCTCGTTTGTATTATCGCCACCATTAACAGTAGCAGTAATAGATGAACCAAATTCAGCACCACCATTAGTCGTAGTATTATTTACATAATCTGTACTTAACAAAGTGTTACTACTATCATATGTTTGTATTCTAATTCTAGTTACCTCACTATCTTCATAATGTTTGCCATTTAAAAAAGCTAATGTGTGATACTGACCTAATTGTATCTTTTGCCCACATTCTGCAATACCTACAAAATATACATTTCTAAACTTAGATAGGAATTTTTTATTACTTGCATTTAATAAATAATCACTAAAATCTTCTGTACTATAACCAGCATTGTGTTGTAATACTGAATTAAAGAAGTTAAAGTTTACATCTGTACTTATTGAGAAAGATTGTATGTTACTTGTAGTAGTTGTACTATACTCATATCCACCTAAACAAGTGCAATTATTAAGGTTGTTTCTATTTCTAGCATATTTGTCTATCTGATGTATAGCGTGGTTGCTTTGTAGCATTGTGTTGCCATTTAATGTACTATATACGCTATTCAAGTCATAACCACTCTTATCGGTTTCTGTATAGTCTTGCAAGATAGATGATATTCTAAATATTGCTTTGCCATTACTATCAACAGGTGCTTTAAGTGTTGCTACTTGTACTGCATTTATATATACTACACAAATATACTTTACGTTTTGTTGTGCTAATACAATATCAGGTATGCCCTCTGCGTATATTACTATATCTGAATAAGCTGGTGCAAGGTATTGTGCGTTGCCTTGCATTGTTGTTCTTAATTCTACTGCCATTATTCTATCTCTTTACTTACGAATTTTAAAAATTGTTGTGTATCTTGTGCGTATGCCTTGATAAAGTCTTTAGGTAAATCTCTGTAAGCTACATTAAAAGCATCAGTAAAGAAATTAGTAGGCTTAACACCATATAGTTTTATATTTCTAGCTATACTATATACTAAACTCTTACGTGGTATAAACCTACCCTTTTTATCTCTAACACCTTGTATGCCTTTGCGTACTGCCCACTTGTCTATTACGTTAGATGGTGGTTGCTTGTTAGAGTATTTGTAAGGCGAGTTAGGTGCTTTAGCACTTGACTTACTACCCTTAACCCCTTTATCTACAAACTTAGCGTAACCCTCTGCTACAAAAGACATATCTACTGCACCACTAGGATAAACCTTGATAAAGTACCCTAGACTACTACCTAAATCGCCACTAGCATTTTTGCCCTTAGCGTTTAATATACCTCTAGCAGTCTGTACTACCTTTTTACCAAAGGTGTCTAATACTTTATCTACGTTACTCATTATGCAGTTGCTATTACTACTTCGAGGTCAATCGCCCCACTAGCACTATAAGCGTATAATGTATCTAATTCAGCTAATGATGTTTGATTAGCTTTACTTGCAGCACCTATAACATCTTTTGCACCATTTATCATATAAATACTACCACCAGCCCTTACTTCTTCTGCTGCAGATGTAGCATCAGTTGCCTTAGTAATTATTATAGAGTTAGTATCATCTAGGTTTGTAATTCTGATATACTTAATATCATCATAGTCAAACGCTGGTGATGTAGGACTACTATCAAAAGTAGCTAATATAGTTGCAGTTGTAGCAGTTATAGTATAAATTCTTTTTGATATGTTACCTACATTTGCAATAGTATGCGTTGTAGTTGTGTCATAAGTTGCCCCATTTAATGTTAGTTCTTCTTTTACTTGAACTGTTAGTGTAGCTGGTGTAATTGTTGTTGCCATTTTTTAATTTTTTTTCTTTATTATATATTATTATTATATTACTATTATATATCTATATATATATATTATATAGTGTATATATTCTTGTTTGTGTCCTTTTGTTGTTACGCAAATCGTGTAACCCACTCACTCTTAGATAGTTAGCATTTTTACTCATTAGCCACATATCCATTACATTGACTTGCATTAAATCCAACCTCTATACTAATACTAGCAGTCCAGCCACTTACCTCATTATCAAACCTTTCTGTAAAAGGCTCACAACTAACACTAGGACTTATAGCTACTTCTGTTTGGAAGTCTGGTATGCGTTCAAACGATGCAGTTTGATTTTTAAGCAAACTAATTACATCGCCAATAGTTTCTAGCGTATCACTCAATACATCTCTCTCGTTGCTCTCATCTTTGCTTACTAAGTCCATAACTATAAGCTGGAAGTTATATGTTAGTGTGTGTTGTGCAAAGTTAGCAGTAGCAGTAGATACGTGAAGTAGTGGGTAAGTAGTTTCTGTTAGGTCAATCTCAAATATATCACCGATTGTAGTGGTCTGTATTTGTGTATGACTACTACCTATCTCCTCAAATATCCTATAAAGCATTTGAAGTGTTACGTTTTTTATTTCTAATCCGTTTGTTAGTATCATCTCTTACTCTGTATGTGTGTTAAATCTTTTTGGTACGCTAAGAAGTTAAAGCATTGGTTTACCGACAACTCTAACACCTCATCAAATTTTAATATATCGCCATTAGCTAAATTATATACTAGACTGTACCAGCCATATTTTTCGTTAAATTGTTCTTCTTCTGTCTTAAAAGTTTGCGCCTCTCTCTCCTCGACAGGTTCTTTGAATAAACTTGCGTAGTGGCTATGTAATCCGTTGCGATAGTCAAAAAAAAACTAGCAGCACCATTTACAGTATTAACACTTAGGTTATCTCTAAATATCTTTGCTCGTTTCTTAGCAGTTCTAAAGTCATATTCTTCTACCTTGTACTTATCACCCTTTTCTTCTATGATAGGTCTATATAAGATAGCCATAACACTATCCATAGCACTCCAGCCCTCACCAAGTTTATTATCTAAATCTACAAACTCTTTTAGCTTTAGTTCGTGTAAGTTAGGGTGAAAGCCATAATCTATACCATCAATAGTAATTACTAGGTTGAGGTCTTTGTTGGCTTCTTCTTCCATTAGCTTTCCTAGTTCTTCCATTACTGCATCTATATCTGACTTCTTACAACCTTGTAGTAGTTTCTTAGGTGCATTAGTAAAAGCACTAATAGTAGCTATCGTTTTCTCTAACTCATCTTCAACACCCTCTATATCTAGCATAAAGTCCATATACTTACCTAAAGATACTTGCGACCAGCTTGTAGGTATAGGGTAATTTGTGTTGTTAATAACTAAATCCATAATATAAAATATAAAAATTAAAATTTGAGTATACTTGCAAAGTTTTTGATTAAAAATTGTTTTAGTTTGTAAAGAGAGGGTATGCTAACGCTACCCTTTTTTTTATTGCACATAGTACACACCCTGTGGTTTTAGTTCGTAGTACATTCTCATAGCTAGTGCATCACTAAAGTCAGGTGACCTACCAATAGCACTTTTAACCTCATCTTTACTTATCAGTTGTAGCTTTGTGTCCTTATCAAAGTTCTTACGCCTAACTTGCTCTAATTCTTGTATAATATAATTCTTGTGAGTTATATTAGTACAGTTAATATACACCTTAGACTTATTTAGAGCCTCGCTAAGCGCATAATAGCATTGTGTCTTAAGGTTGATATAGTTTTCTTTTTTAAGTGCCTTAGAATTGTTTACAAAGCCTTTACATCTCAATATATCCTTAACACCACCACCTACACCATCATCATCAACTATAATATTACCTAATGATACGTTGTAGTTTCTCTGTATTGTACGTATTTCATCTGCTGCTTGTGTGATACTATTAGTGTCTAGCACCTTAAAGTATTCGGCTCGTAAGCCATTCCAATAGATTATTACTGTCTTGTCTTTACCAAACCTAGCTATATCAGCAGTTATGTACCCTGTACCACTAGGAGTGTCTTGTAATTCAAATGCACCTAGTATAGCATTGTAGTTTATTAGCTTATCTTCGCTATCATCGTACTCCCAATTACCATATAGTAGTCTTTGCTTACTTATGTAGTCTAGTTTTTCTAGCTGGTCTTTATAGTGCTTAGAGATATGTCTATTATCAGTTACTAGCGACTGTATAAACTTACGATATTCAGGTAGCCTATTCTCTTTGTGTGGTTTGTAGAAGTTAGTATATACCCATTCTTTACTAGGGTTACAAGTCAGTAGTGTCTTAGGTGTTAGGTTATTCTCATCTAGCTTATATCTTAGCCTACTGCTTACTATCTGTTTGGCTTTCTCTGTTATTTGGTTACACTCATCTATAAATGCAGCAGTAAGTTCTAATGAACCTAGACTATCGAAGTTCCTATCTGATGGGTATTGGAATAAGTCTTTTAATATAACCTCTGAACCATTATAGAATGTAATGATATTGCTTGATGCGTTGTACTTGTAGTGTACGTTAGCCTCTATACCCCATTGGCTACATACATCAAAGAATGTATTTAGTGTGGTCTTTTTAAGATTGTCTAGCTTACTACGACCTATTAGACATCTTATACCATCGTAAGAAGTGCATAGTGTTATTATCCAAGCACAACCTAAGTAACTCTTACCACCTCCAGCAGCACCACCATATAAAACCTCTGTTGTAGTGCTATCTGTTAGGTACTCTATTGCTAACCATTGTTTACTCGTTAGTTTCGCTTTCATCATCTCGCATTAGAGTTATTGTAATAGGCTTAAACTCTCCTGATACATCTAACTCTTGTTTCTCTACATAACCTCTTTTCTTACCTTTGGTTTTTAGGTAGAATATTGTAGCTTGTGTTCTACCCTTGCCTATCTGTTTGTGTAGTTGGCTTTCAGCAAAGTCTATTGCTACATCATCAATACTCTTAACTGCTTTATGGTATGCCTCATCATCTTTAAGCCATTGGTAGTGTGTAGTCCTATCTATACCTACTATCTTACAAGCAGATGTTACTACTCCTAATGTCTTTTCTAATGCCTCTAGCATAGCTATTTTATGTTTCTCTGTTCTATCTTGCATAGTGTTGGATTTTGTTGTTTACTTACCACATAAGGCGCATACTATTTTGTCCTTTGGTTGTTCTTCATTTTCTTCATCAAAGCTATTAATAATATCATCTTCGTTTTGCCATACATCTAAACCCCAATCTTCTAACTCTACACTATCCCATTCATTAGCTAGTATATCCCAATCCCAATCGCCAAAGCCTAAGTTATCTTTTATTATAAACTCTTGCTTTTGTTTCTCTGTTAGTTTATCGGCTCTTATTATGTTTACTTCTGTATGTCCTAAATCTACTAATGCTTTGTATCGCATATTACCACCTAGTATATACCCTTTGTCATCTACTACTATTGGTCTTAACTCTAGCATTTCAGGGAAGTCTTGTATAGACTGCTTTAGCTTTTCAAACTTAGCAGTATTGACAAGTCTAGGGTTAATAGGATTATTGCGTATGCTATTAATAGGTACTCGTTCCATTGTATGTAAATAGTTTATCGTTTATCCTATCTAACTCACTTTGTTCTTCGTTTAGGTGCTTTTGCCTTTTAAGTTCAAAGTTAAGATGGTCTATTGCCTTTTGTATGTCCTTAGATATATCGTTATCTTCTTTTTTACCAGCTCTCATTAAGTAGGCAAGTGCTACACCTAAGTTATAGTTATCGCCACAGAAATCTTCTATGACTTCGTGTGCTTCCATTTTGTAATAAGTTCCTTTGTAATAATTTGGTGTGTTCATAGTTACATATGTAAATCAGTTCTCTTTGCTATCGTTCCGTTGGGTTTCTTTATTATACCACCATACCCCTTGTGTTCTTTTATATACTTGCCATAGGTCTTACACTCCTTACAGTATGTTTCAGGCTTTATTACTTCGCCATTCACTATCTTCATTGTAGTCTTGTGTACCTCAAATACCCTACACTCACATTGATATTTCATCTACTATCTTTTTTATTCCGTTAAAGCAAGTAGCTATACAACTACTGCAATTAGATGTTGTCTTATATCTCGTTCTATGTATCTCATTGTATAGCGTAATCAGTTCTGCTTTAGCCTCTCTGTTTTGTGCTACACCTGTCTTGCATAGTTCCCATACTTTTAGTATGCGCTCTTTTTGTTCTTCTGTTATAGGTTTTTCCATTTTCCTTTAGGGCATTTTTCTGTTTTCCAAGCTGCTTTTGTTTCTATTGGGCAACCACATAAACTACATTCTACTTCAGGTGTTAGATGTGGACATCGAGAACAGATATATGCTCTATCATAATATGTAGTAGCATCTACATTCTCAAAACCACCTAGTACTCTCTTGCTTACTGCCTTGAGATAGTTATAGGTCTTTACCATCAAGTTTGGAGTGTCCATTTTCTTTCTGTTGTCCATATCTATATAATTTAATAATTCCTATTGGTGCGTGTTCATCACTTAGTACTATATCTACATCATCAAAGGTCATCTCATCTAAGTTAATAATGTATTCTAATTGCCCTAGTTCATCATAACATTCTATGATGGTCAAGCCATAGCCTACTAATCGTTGTAAATCATCATAAATCATTACGCTTTTCTTTTAGTCTTTCTTTTATATATTCCTTAACCTTTTTAATAGTTATATATATATTCATTCTACTTATCTTTGTCTTTTTACTAAGGCTAGAATAGGTATATCTTTTGCCATCATTATCACCCAGCACATACAATCTAAACAGTTCTCTATCATACCAATACAATTCAGATAGTATATCATTTATCATATCACTATCTTGTATAAAATATAAATCTTCTGATTTTAGTTTTAACCCTAGCTTCATTATGTTGTCATTAAAGCTAACATCTGCGTAAGGTCTATTGTATTTGTAGTAGTACTTAGAAGTCTTTGAGTAGTAGCTATTTTTGCATAGCCTTATAAAGTACCATTTGATTTGCTTATCTTTTATAAGTTGTTCAAGCCTTTCTGTATCTTCGTATAGATACATAAATACCTCTTGCGTAACATCATCTAAATCTTTAGCTGGTATGAAGTTCGCAGCAGTATCTTTTAATTGTGTAAATAACTCATTATCAATCACATAGCATTATACGAAAAAGTGTGTATAAGTTTCTAGGTGTTGATAAATACTTATTCACATAGGTCTTTTAATTTCTTTTTGTAGGTTTCTATCAGATATTCTAAGTCTGACTTTGAGTATTTAACAGATTTGTGGCTAAGTGCTACTATTTCATCTACTGCATCTCTGCCTAATTCAGCTACTAACTTGTTGCCATATACCCATTTTTCTCCCTCAGAATATAAATTACATTTTGGACATTGTGGTCTACAATTATTTTCGTGCCATCTCGTGCTGGTATGCTTACGACTTTGGAAGTGTCCATTGTGCATTTCTTTTACGTGCTTAACAATACCACAAGTATAACACTCAACCATTCCACTATCATCAGCGTATGCCCATCTAATGTATTGGCTAAATACTTTGTCTAGTTCTTTTTTAAGTTTTGCGTGTGTTTTAGCTTTCTTTGCCATTCTTTCTCTTGTTTTTCTAATCGCCATTCAAAGTATAGCGTAAGACCTGTATAAGCTATTCCTAGTATTAATGCTATTAAATATATTACTCTCAAAATAATTCTGTTTGGTTTATGTCTTGCTTTTGTATTATTCCCATAGCTGTATCTAATATAGTTTTACCAGCTTCATAATCAACTAAGTTTCTTGCTATTTTTTTTATGCTTTGCTCTCCCTTGTATTTTTTAAAATTATAATTATGAAATACACACAATCTATTTAATTCATCTTTACCTTGACAAACTTTAGCTATCCTATCTCCTAAATCACTAGGCAAATTAAAATTTGTCCAATATAAATGCCTACCTCTTTTTTTTGGATTTAACATTGGCTCATAATATGGTATAACATTCTCTACAACATATTTACCTTTGAAATGATAATCTAAAAGTAGTATTTCTTCATAAAGTTTCATATCAGGATAAATTGGACTTTTACCATTTGCACCTATCGCCCAATATCTTGCTCTTGAATGTGTTGGACAAGGTGGTGATGTCCATATAAAATCAAACTCTTTATAGTGGTCTAGCAGATATTGATGTGCATCAGCTACTATTACTGTATCATTAGGGAACCTCTCCTGATATAACCTAGCTAGTTCTTCATCTAATTCTACTGCTGTAATCTCGTGTTCATCACCCCACTTATAGCGATTACCACCCAAACAAGCATATAGATTTAGTATCTTCATTTTATTTGTCTTGCTTTGTTAATAGTATTAGCTAGTGCCTTTTGCCCTTGTTGATGTAGCTGGTACTCTGTTTCTCTACCTTGCCTACGTTTCTCTATGGCTTTATCTTTATAGTCTTTAATCCATACCGACCAAGTACGAACATTAATAAAAGCACTTGTACCTTGTTCAGCATTTCTTAACCCTTTGTCAAATGCAAATGCTATCTCTTGCATTGTAAGATTTGAGTGGTAATTAACTAAGTCATTGTATAGTAATTGTGCCATACCTTTCATCTGTTCCTTGTCAGGCTTTTGCCCTAACGATGTGTAGGACATACCTATTAAATCTATACACTCTAACTTTAGGCTAGTAGTATCACCAGCTTGTACTCTATCAAATATTCTCATTCTTCTTTCTTTTATAATAGTTTTTGCTTCTTATTCTATCGTTCATAATTTGTCTATCTGCTTTTTGGTCGTAATCATAACCCATCAATAATTTAAATGGTGAGCAAGTTACTAATTTCTTCTTAGTCATTTAACATCTCGTTTCTAACACTTTGCCAAGTGTCCATTACATTATTCTTTTTAGTTCCAAACTTACTCTCGTTCTTACTCCAAGTCTTTAGCCTACGTGCAATATCAAAAGTCTTTTGTAGTTCATACCTCAACTTAGTCTTAGACTTGTTTGGCTCTGTCCAATAGTCTATAAAGGCTTCCAACATCTCAACACTATACAGTTCTTTAAATGCAGAAACTTCCATTAAAAACTTATTAGTTACTGTATCTAAATTACGTTTCTTTCTAGGCTTATCATCAAGCTGGTAAGACTTATAGTTTACAACAGTTATAAGAGAGTTTTTAGTAGTACTTGATATGTCTATATATCCTTGACTTTTTAACCTCTGTAATCGCTTGTAAATAGTAGAGGGTTTTAGGTGTAGTTCTTCACTTGCAGTTATCCTACCTGTAATGAACTCACCTATATCTACCTTTCTACCATAGACTACATTGGGTGTTGTGTTGGCTTTTAGTATGCACCACACAAAAACCTTTAGTAGTTCTGCATCTGCAAACACTCCGTTGTCTAATATCTTACGATGTAGTTTAATGTAGCCTTGCATTAGTCTAATTGTATTTGTTCTTGCACAAAGTTATCATTAATTTTGTCATACACACCTTTTTCTTTTAGTTGTGCTTTCCATTTGTTTTGTGCATTAACTTGCCTTTGCTTGTATTTAATACCTCTTAGACTTTCGTTTACCTCTTGAAACTTTGCTCTATGTCTTTTAATAGATACAGGGCTGCTTAACTTATCATTAGCTACCATAGTAAGTAATTCAGTAGCAGTCATAGCCTCTAGGTTCATACCTTTAGATTTAATTTCTTTGTTCCATATATTAGCAGTTAGCTTATTGTCGCTATCTCTTAATGCTGGGTACTTTGTAATCATTTCTAATACTAAGTCTTTAGTCTTCATTTAACAAATATTTACGGATTTTTAATAAGTCTGCTATTGCCATATCAACCTCATCTAAGGCTTGTAACTCATTGATAGTTTTAAGTCTATCTGTTTGTGTCATATACTCATCAAACACTTTGTTAAATACATCAATGTAGTAAGGGTGCATCTTAGGATTGCGTATGTAATCTTTATGCAGCTTTAAGTAGTGGTAATAGTTTGTTCTATGCTTACAGAAGTGTTTAGCAAGTTGTGCTGGTTTCATACCACACTCCATTAGAATATTACATATTACCATACGAGCCATTACTTGCTCTCCTGTCTTACGCTTTACGTTTATCTCATCTTCCTCTACTGATATATACTTAGAAGTTATGTGCATCAGCAGTTCTATCTCTTTAGTTAAATTCATAATTGTTTCTTAATATTTCGTCTATTCTGTTTCTTAATATTGCATCTATTCTTTGTTCACAAATTTCATCTAGTTCATCACCATCTTCATCTAAAAGTATGTCAGGATATAAACCTAATGTGTACCACTCGTGTACTATACTTAATACTTCAATTTCAGATAGGTCATATTTTTTTATAATATCATATAACATTACCTAGTAGTTTTATGGTTATCATCATCGTTTAATACCTTATAAATGTCAGGTTCTATTTCTTTTATCCTACGATAAATTGCCCTTACATCTTTCATTACCTCTTGCCTAGTAGTCTTAGGTACATCAACCCCTGTAACCGAAGTTACTAGGGATTGTGCTTTTTCTAATAGTTTACTTGTTGTCTTTTTCATAAGTCTGTATAAAAGTCCTTTTGATTTTGTTCGTACTCATAATCTTCTATCATATCAGGGTATGCTTCTTCACACTCCATACATATAGATACTTCTTCATCATCTATTAATCGTACCTCGTTATCAGCACCACAACAAGAAGTTACCATATCAGTACAGTTATCTCTATCGGTTGCTAGTTTATAAGTATCGTAGTTCATAATTAAAAGGGCATATCGTTAGAGTCAGCTACTTTAGGTTTCTCACCTTTTAACACCCAATTAGAGAATATCTCTGCTATCTCTAAAACTTCATAAGGTGAACCACCATTATTACACACAAAGCTGGTAGCATTAGTTAATGCGTTCTGTTTTATAATGTATTCTTGTACGTTATCGTTTTTAAGTTGTGGTTTATATCCAGCTTGTTGAAAATTAGATACAGGTTTTATCTTAGGGTATTTACCATCTACAACCTCGTATTCGGTTTCTTGCCCTACTTCAAACTTGCATTGTTCCCTCTTAGACATACATTGTCCTGTATCATCACCAATGGTAACTTCAAATTTATACATTAAGCCATACTGACCCTCCCAAGTACCATTTGCTTGTACGTTCTTTACAATTCCTTTTTTAATCATTTTATTAATATGTTAAGGTTATTACACCTATTATGTCTAGCACTATTAAAAGGGTGGCTAGACTTAACCCTAAAGCTATTGTTATCTTAGTATCTCTTTTCATTGTTAATTAATTGAGTTAAACTTTTTAACATTTCTTTTGTCATTATATAAGCATCTATCTTACCTTGTGCATAATTCTCTAATCGTTCATTGTCTTGACCTTTCCAATAAACTTGCTTATCTTCTGCATTTTGTAATAGTTCTTCTATTGACTTTAGTTTGCTTTGTATGTAATAGTTTACATCACCTAGTTTGACTTTCTCAACTTGTACTTTACAAGTGTTGTCATTAATTTCTTTGTATTTATTCATTGTTTTAGTTTTAATGTGTTGCTTAATTGCAAACACAAGGCAAACATACAACTATTTTTTTAATTCACAAAAATAAGTTTATAAGTTATTAACAATTATAATGTTAATATATATAACTACTAGATAGTATTATATATTAATTTATAATAATATATATAGAGTATATTCTTGTTAGTGTTACTTCGTTGTTACGCTTTAAGTGTAAGTAACTGATTATAAGGGCATTAGGATATTTATAGGTAGAGTGCCATTATTCTTGACTACCATACAAGCTATTGCTGGTTTCTTTCCAGCTTTAGCGTAAGCCATAGCATAACTCTCGTGGTCGATACCACAACCTACTTGACTACCAAAGATACGATACTTCTGACCTACATAGTGTTCAGTATAGCATTGTGTGTGTAGGTGTCCTTGTACTGTATTCATCATATCGGCTCTGCATTTAGTTCTTGCAGTACCAGCTTCTCCGTGAATGTATTGCACATCATCTTTTACATAGCGTTCTACAAAGTTCCAATTAGGCACTTCTAAGACATCTTTGTAGCTTTTAATCCATTTGCTAGGTATTGCACTCGTTTGTGCTTTACGCATTATCATTCTATCGTGATTACCTATTAATACTGTTGCAATAGGGAACGCTTCGTACCATTTTGCTATTTTGCTTATAGCTAAATCTAATTCATCAGCACCCCCCATACCATCAGCAGATGTTTCGTGATAGCTTGAGTAGTGGTTATCTATAACATCACCAATGAATACAACCTCGTTGCAGTTATGTGTGTGGTATTGTTCTAGGCAAAATTCTAAATAGCCATCTAAACAGAAAGGCTCGTGTATATCGCCAATTACTAATATGTTATTAGTTTTGTGTTTGCGATAGTTTTGTAGTAGTAGTTCTTCATCAGGCTTTAATCTATAACGATTGTTTGGCATTTTCCTTGATTTTAATTACTTTTTCGATACCTCTGCTTCCAAAGTATGCAGAAAAGCTAACTAGCAGTAAACTTTGGTAAATCTCTTGATAACCATCAGCTAGAGTAAACTCACCTATATTACCATCTAAGAAGCTGATTATCACAAATATAAATAAAAGAAAGATTAATGAAGCTGGTCGTATATTTTTTGCTAACATACTACTGTTCACATCTGCTTCCCATCTTCTAGTAACATTATCTTCTATTACTTTAGTATATTCTGTTTCTAAAGATTTTAGTTTAGCTTTTAGTACTAACTTTTCTTCTTCACTTGTAACAACTTCATCTACGAGTTCTGTTACACCATTACTAAATAATCCTTTAATTATATTTCCTATTGATAAAGCCATATTGCATTAGGTTTATCATTATCTAAATCGCTGTGTATGAATGACTTACCTACACCAATTCTACGAAAACCAACCTTTATTAGTGCAGTAAGTATCTTTTGTCTATGGTCGCTATTAGTACAAGCTATATCAACTGCTAGACCTTTGATATGACTAGAGCCTACTCGACCACCTACATCTAAATTGTGTTGTGGTGTTCTATATCCACTTGTTATTTTAAAAGGTACACCAGCTATCTCTCTTGCTTCATCTAACTTATGTAAGAAGTCTAAACACATCTTACCACCATCGCTAGTAGGTAATCCACTACCCTCTAATGTAGGGCAGTCAAATTCTTCAAAATTAAAATGTCTTAACATTTACCTTGTCCTCTGTATTTAAGTTTGTAACCACTCTGTCCTTTAGATGCGTTCTTAGAGTGTCTATTTGGTCTTTTCTTCTTCGCTTTCTTGCGATAAGTTCCACCTATTAGTTTTGCCATTATTTTCTTTTACGATATGATATATACTTGTCTATTGTATAGATAATTGATACACATAACAGAATGATTTGCAGTACTTGCTCAACCTCTGTAAAGCTAATCATTAGCGTAACGCTATTTAATCCTAGTACATCTGCGTTTTGACTTATCAGACTTTTGATTTTCTTTCTTTGTTAAATAGCTTTTTAGCTTTGTTATATTTTCTTGCTTTATTTTATATGTCGAAACTCGCATCTAAGAAACTTCTAAGTGTTATTCTATTACTCTGCTCGTATCTATCCAATACTATACCACTAAAGTATGTATCTTTTGTAGGTGCTAAATCACCATTACTATTAGTGTTGTATTCAGGGAATAAATCGTTATTGTTACATAGATAATCTACTAACCTTGTAGCGTAGTATTCAGCAGTATTCTTTACTATCTCTCGCATATACTTAATATCTTCTAGTGATGCTGGTGTAGATGTTTCTGAAATCTTACGTACTATATCTTTGTTCATTATTTTGTATGATAAAAAAGGTAAACACTCATACAACGCATAGTGAATTAGTACAGGCTGAATGTAATCATCGGTAAATGTTTTGTAGTTACCTGTAAGTGTATCACCTGTTATATCTGCTTGTATCTTATCGTACAAGTCAGTACCTAACAACTGATGTATATGAATATCTTGTGCTACCTTAATGTATGGTAACAATAATTCTACATCTACATTACCATTGATAGTAGTAGATTTTTTTATAGTGTCCTCACTTACAAATAATACTGCCATTCTTATAATGTTATTAAATTAGTTAAATAGCTATCTAATTCATTAATATTTTCTTTAACTTGATTTTGTGCTTTCTGTACTTTTTTTAACTCACTATCTAAACCTATGTCTTTAATAAGTTTTTCAGCCTTATCTAATTCTTTTAAAAGTGTCTTATTATCTGATATAGACTTCTTAACTTCTTTTTGTGCTTTAGATACTAACTTTGTAGCTTCTACAAAACCTTTATTAGCATTACCTATTGAACCTTTTAAATCATCATATATTGTAGTAAACTCTACCTTATGCGTGTCTAGTTGTATACCATTAAATAGTTTACCTAGTGCTATGTTTAATTCTTTATTGTTCATAGTTTTATATATCAAATTCTAATGTGTTATTATTTAGTAGGCGCAATACATCATCAATATCATTCAATGCTAATTTACCCCTTTCATAATTTGGCGATGCTAATTTTAAATCTACACCTAATTCTTTTGCCTTTTGTTCGGCTTGATTTAATTTTTTATCTAGTTCTTTTTTAAACATAGATAAATCATCTTTTGTTATATCCCTATATTTATTATAGAATTTCACATCATCAGTTACAGAATTTATAGCCTTATTAACTTTAGTTGCAGCAGCTAATACTTTATCAGCAGTTTCCATAACTCTATTAGCAGAAGTAACCATTTGTTGTACATCGTCAAATATTGCTAAATCTACCTTTTCAGACTTTAGGTTTAGTCTATTTTGTTCTTCTTTTAAATTCTTAAAGTAATTCATTTTAGTATCCTTTTTTATTTACAAATCCATTTTTAGGCATTCTCTTTGGTGCAACAGGTACTTCTTGCTCGTTTGTTTCAGGTCTAAACCCTAAACTTCTAGCTTTAGTTGTGCTTACTATTTTATCTGCACTACTAGGCTTTAAACCAGCTTGTAAGTAAATCCTACGATACCATCTATGGTGGCAATTACCTCCACCTTTAAATTTCCATATAGAGTAGTTATCTGCGCCATTCAAACCCCAACCTTTGTTTACACCTCTGCTACCCATTCTAATTATATCTTCTTTACGATACACTTTACCAGCAGCCATCATCTTAGTACAAAACTCTCTTGATTGTCCACTAGAACGTGTTAAGGCTTTATCTTCTGAATACACATAGCGTACTCTAAACTTACTCTTGTGTTCTTGTTGGCTTTGTCCATCTTGCTCTGACTTAGCATTAGGTATTGCTCTACCTGTCGTAGCTAACTCTAATTTCTCTAAGTTATACTCAAAGTCAAAGTCCTCGTGTTCGCCCTCTGCATCATCTTCGTCTATCAGTTGCCAATTCTCTAAGTCCTCATCTTCGCCAAACTCCATTATACACTTATCTAATTCTGTATATTCAGATAGGTTTTGTTCTTCGGCTACTGTTTCTTCATCTTGTTCTAATGGTGCATATCCTAATTCCTCTCTAATCTCATCTTGTGTAAGTACTTCTTTAAGCGTATCAGCATCAAACATAGAATTTAATGGCTTAACATCTTTTATGCTTAATGGTATGGTAACACCATTTATTGCTAAAAGTTTCTTAAAAGTCTTTAAAAGCTGATTTTGGAATGGTTTTACTACACTATTCATATATAACTCATATGCTTGTAGTAATTCATTACGACCACCTAATTGCCCCTCTGTTTTAACACCTAATAGCATAGGACTTGTTACCCTATGACCAATCATTATGTTTTGTACGCATAACTCATTAAGTACTGTGTATTGCTTATCTGCATCAGATACTTGTATAGGTATAATTTCGGGTTTACTATTAGCATCATCACTAAAAGTAAGTACAAATTTACCAGCATTATTAGAGCCTGTAAACTTCTTAGCTATTTGTCTTTCTATCTGTACTCTTTCCTCTCTTGTTGGTACTCCGTTAGCGAAGTTAATAAAGTACGAGCCACTAAAACCATTAGTAATATTGTTTAAATGAAAGTCAGATGTTAAATTATCTATCTGTATCCAATTCGTACTAGCTACATAATCAGGAGTGTGGTACAGTTCCATAGCTGGAGAGTATAAACCACTATATAATAATTGGCTACCCTCACTTCTATCCATCATATTAAATGGTGCGATATGTTTAGGTGCGTATTCTTTCTTTCTGTATTGTGTCCAATCTGTACTTAGGTAATAGCAAGGCACTTTACCATCTTCATTAGGTACACCTATTCTAACTTGCTCAACAGGTACGTGGTGTAGTTCAGCTATCTTAGTCTTATCTTTAGACCATATTACATTAATAGCATATGCACCTTGTAGTTTTAAATCAAATGATAACTTAACAAATAATTCGTGTGCATTTTCTGTACCATTAACTGCTGCTAAGAACTTCTTTAATGCTACATATTGCTCTAAATTATCGCTATCTTCTACTATAAAGTCCTCACCAGCAATCATAGATGCAGTAGCGTTAATAATCGCACTATTTGTAGCACTATTGTTATATAAATCTATTAGGTATTGTGGGTAATTGTTTTTGTACTCACCATCACCATAACCAATCCAATCAGCACCATTGACTTCAATGCTCTTAGGTTGTACTTCGTTTGTTAGATTTATATTTATTAGTCTTTCTTTCATTAGAATTTGTATAAGTTATAGTCTAAACCCATAAATGAGTGTACTCCATTATCTTCTATGTTTACAGAGTATGTTTTCCAGCCTCTAGGGTGGTCATATTCTAGTACCTCTGCTTCTGCATCTTTAGGCTCTAAGCCTTTCCATAATACATCTACGTGGTATTTATCAGATAGTACAGGTGCTTTAGTTTGTTCGCCACTTTCGTTATACTCGCCTTGCTCTAAAACGATATAGCCAAGTCTAACTACACAATGATTGTGCGATGGTACTACATCACCTAATTCTGTTGTTCTTGTACCTAAAGCGTTTATTTTGCTTTCTGCTTGTACGCTATCATCAAACTCGTATTTACCTATCTTCTTCATTAGCTTGTTAAATTTTGTAATTCTGTATCACTTAAAGCCTCATCAAATACTGCTAGTGCTTTGCATTTGCCGTAGAAATTAGCTTGTCCATCTCCCCTTGCAAATTCCAAAGTATTTAATCCACTTGGTAAAGTATGTGTTGTTATTGTAGTACCTATTTGACTTCCATTAATAAAAAATTTACATTCAGTAGAATTATATGAAATTGCTAATTTAGTATAAGTATCATAAGTAAAAGAAGTTTGCCTTTGTTGAGCATTACTTGAGCCTTGTATTTCAGCTCTGACATTATTAGTTGTTAATATTATAAACTTAACATATTCACTACTTGTACTATCTGATATAGATATGTTTAAGTTAGAGCCATAACTTTGTGGTACTTTAATCTCTGCATATAACACACCCTCTGTTGAGTTTATTAATGTACTATTACCACTACCTGTTAGTGTTTCTGTTGCTCTTGTAACTGTACTACCCGTTAGTGTTGGTATGTATGAAGTTGGGTAGGATAAGGCTTCTGCTTGTGCTCCCCATATGTAAATATCACTTGCATAAGTATCGCCATCATTTACAATATACATAGACGAACCATCGGCAGTATAATCAAATCTCTGCCATTCACTAGTTGCAGTTTTTAAATCTGAAACATTAGTTCCCCCTGTAAAAAAATTAAAGTTATCATTACCACTACCTGTTGATTTTACATATAATGATACAGTTAATGGATTTGAATTACTAAACGATGGACTTTGTATAAATGTGCTAAATGTAGCAGGGTTTTGTAATCTATAAACCCCTAAGCTACCATCAGGTGCAACCACATCACTTTCATAAGTTAATGTTGAGTTATTACCTAAAGTCCACTCACTAAAATCCTCACTATAAGTAATAAGATTAGTAGAAGTAGGCTCTAACAATATATGACCATTCTCTCCATTACTATCATAGTTTATTCTAGCTAAATCACTTGTAATATCTTCTATGTTAGCACTAGAGTTTATTCTTGTAGCACTACTTGCTCTATCGAAGTCAAAGTCTGATGATACATCTACTACTGATACGTTGTCTATTGAGCCTACGAAATTAACGTGGTTTCTTATTTCAAGAGTTGTACCTGTTGCTTCAATATAAAACGTATTTAACCCATTAGATAAAATAGTAGCAAGTACTCCACTATTAATTCTTGCAGTACCTGTTGAACTATCATCTACATTTAATTGTATTTTATAAGTTTTACCAATAGTAAAAACATTTGATTGCGTTGTAGAGCCATTACCTAAATTATAATCTATATTTAATACTCCACCTGTAATAGTTGCACCGTTTGTTGCACTCCAATTACTATCTGTATCAAAAGTGCCATTAGTTACAAGTTCATCACCTGTATAAGTCTTTACAGAGTGTACCCTTGCATCACTATATGCAGTAGGTGTAAGTAATATAGATGCTTTGTCTAGTATATCAGCATTATCTATTGCCTTAATAGTAGATTTAGATGCACTACCATTCTCATAGTACGTTGCCCTACCTCTTAACGTAGATAATAAGCCATCTATGGCATCACCTAATGTCTTTTTAGCTATGCTTAATGCTAAACCTAATCCTAACATATATTAGTTGCTATAACCTACTGCTACACCACTTGTAAGTGTAATTGCAGTAATATTCATAAATAAAACTGTACCAGCTGGTATAGTAGTTTGTAATGCACTTTCCCCTGTTCCATTAGCTACGGTAATTGCACTTATTACGCTTTCTGTTACAAAGTGTACTGCATAAAAATCTTTTGAAGTTTGTGCAGCAGTTGTAAAGATAATGCAATCGCCTTTCTTACCTAATTGCTCGTTTAATAAATCTGTTGTATTTTTTACTGCCATTTTAAATGCTTATATATTGTGTGTTACTATTTGTTGTATTCTTATTGCTTGTTGGTGTGTATTGAGTATATGATACCTCTGTTACATTAGCATCTTTTACTAATGCCTTGCCTCGTTCTATTGTCCTTGTATCAGCATCAAAAGTACTATCATCAGTTAAATCGTTAGTTTTAACTTGATAAATTACATAAGTATAAAAACCCTCTGCACCTAAACTAATATCTGTACCCTCTGTAAAATCTACTTTGCTATATCTAGGCTCAACAGTTTCAGTAGGATTAACAAAATAACTTTGTTTAGTCATATCATTGGTAAATTTAATAAGTATGTAAGGACTGCTAAAAAATCTTTTCTTACTTGTAAGATTAAAGTATAATTCGTTAGCTTGTCCTTTATTTATTACTACCATAATATAAAATATAAAAAACTATGTTTTATTTACAATTAGTCAAAAAAAAATGGGATAAACCCACCTTTTTCTTAAATTATATTGATAATTACGATATAGTTACTGTAAATGCAGAATTATCGAAAGGTGTAGTAGTATAGTCTGCAACTACTAAAGCTGGACTATCTTCCATACCTACGCAAGTTCAATCGTAACAATTCATATCACCAAATGCTACACCACTATTAGCAGTACCTGTTGTAAGTTCCATACCATTAGTAACACCTAAGCAAAAGATAACTCTCTTACTTGCAGAGTTGATAGCGTTTGTTTCAACGAATACCAATAATCTGTTTTGTGCTAATAATTTAATTTCATTTTGGTCTGCTACACTTAGTTTGTGTAGTTTTACGTTTACTGATGGCTCATAAAATACTGTACCATTCTCTGCACTTGCAGTTACTGTTTCGGTAAACGATGCAGTACCTCTAACTACGTTGTATTTAAACAAGTTTGTAGTAATATCCAAGTCAGAAACAGAACCAGCACTATGAGTTACAGTAGCATCTTCTAATTGACAGAAATAAACTGCACGAACACCACCGATGATGTCTTTACAATCTAATGCTCTACCTGTTGTTAATTCACAAGCCATATTCTTTGTGTTTTATTAGTTAAGGGGGGCGTTAACCCCCCTGTACTTATTTTAATTATGATTGGTGTACGATGTCTGCACCAATACCGTGCTGAACTCCACCTGTAAACTTAGCTACAACTCTGATGTTATCAGAACCATCTAAGTCAGCCATATCTAACATACGAATTTCAGAGTGGTCAGAGATTAAATCTGTACCAAAGAATAAGTTAGATTTTTGAGCAGCTACCATTTGGTTGTCAGGCATACCTTGACAAACTGCAATCTTAACACCCTCAAATTCAGGAGTGTATTGCCCCATATGATTAAAAGGGAATGCAGATAAAGCAGAGATAGCAGAAATATAGAAACGATAAGTTTTAGCGTTCATATAGATATACAAATCATCTTTAGTGTAAACTTGTGCTGGTACGGCAGCAACTAAGTCTTGTAATTCACCAATGATGCTAGATGCAGTATAAGCACCAGCAGCACTATCAGTACCTACTGTACCATCGTTAGCAAAGTAACCTGTACTAGCAGTAAGGAAACCCTCGAACTGACCACCTGTTGCTTCAGCACCACTCCAAATAGAACCCTCTACTGCATCAGCAATAGTTCCACTTAGATAAGACATAACAAATGCAGTAAAGTCACCTGACATATCTCTATTGTGCGCACCAGCTCTCATTTGAGCAGCTTGCCAATCAGCAAGTAGGTCTTTTTTACATAAATCTACATTGATTTGTAATTCTTTTGGGTTAAGTACTCTTTCTGTTAAAGTTAGTGTACCAGCATCAGAAAAATCACAAGATGCGTTAGCTACCAAAGATGCACCAGCAACTTTAGTAATGTTTCTTTTAAATTTTACATTCTCTAATACGTTTAAGTATTCAAGAGATGTAGCAGATTTCAACGCAGCAGCAATATACTGACCAGCGTGTTCACCTGAATAGTTTGAAGTAATATCGAAACTCATTTTCTTAATTATTTATTTAGGTTATACATATATTTTTCTTGTGCAGATAATTTAGCGTAGTCTGCTCTACTTAATTCTATTTTAGGAGTGTTAGCAGCGAATTTACGTGCCTTTACAGGCTCTGCACTAGGCTCACTACCTAATTCGTTTACTTGCTTAGATAACTCAAAATTTTCGTTTTGCAAATCAACGATGTTCTCATCTTTTGCTAAGTTCTCGCCTCTTAACTCATCTAATTCAGCTTTGATTGTGTTAAGTTCGCTAGTAACATTTTCTAGTAATTCTCTTACTACGTTACCAACTTCTTCGAGCATAGTATCTTCAGTAGTAGTTTCTTCTTCCATTTCTACTTCTTCTGTTTCTTCTTCTTGCTCAACTTCTTCTTCTTCTTTAGCAGATACCTCTAATACTACACCATTCTCATCAGTAGAGAACTCTGTACCATCTTCTAAAGAGTAAGTACCTTGTGGCATTGGAGTTTGCTCACCATCTTCTGATAAGATGTTAAGTACTACACCCTCTGCTAACTCATCTGCTTCTGATACAATAATAGTACCATCTACTAATTTAGCTTCGTAAGCTAATTTTACTTCTTGTTCTTCGGTATCTATACCTAAAGCTACTTTTATACGTTCTTTTAAATCCATAGTTATTTTAAATTTTTTCTTGATATATTTTCATAGACATTCTACCATACGCATTCATAACTTCGCCCAATCTTTTAGTTATAAATTCTAAATCTTGATAAGGTTCTTGTTTTGCAACATTTAAACCTAATTCTTTAGCAGCTCTTTCATAATTTTTCATCAATTTTTCAGCTTTTTGATTTAATTTAGATATTTCTTTGTTTTTATCTGCTGCTATATCAGATAGTTTTTTTTGTGTAGCTTTAAATTCTTTTGTAACTTGTTTTGTATCATTAAAAATTTTATCTACATCTTCTACTATACCTAACTTAAATTTTTCAGCTTTGCTAAACTTTCTAAGTTCGTTGTAAAATTTATTCTCCATAATATAAAATATAAATTAGTTTGTTTTGTTTTATTTTCCGTCTATTTCGTCTAATTTTCTAATCGCCCAATTAATACCACTATCGCCACCCCAAGCATCGTACATCAAACCACCACAACCCTCTGAATAGGGTACATCTTTGTGTTGCTGATGTCTTTTAAAACTTGCCATACGTGCTATGGTATCTCTGCTTATAGGCTTTCTATCTGCTAGTTGTCTTGCTCGTGTCCAACCTACTTGTGTACCACAATCGCTACCATTTTCTTCTTTCCACTCTATTGCTCTCTTAGCGTTGCTAGTAGCACCTTTAGGATAGTCAGTATAGCTTTCTAATTCTACTTCTGCTTCAATAGGTACGCAGTTAGGTACTTTACGACCATCTTTTATCTTATGTCCTATTGGTTCGTACCCCTCTGTACAAGGGTTTGGTGTGATTAAGTCAGTATCAAAACACCCACAATCTTCTTCTAAGATAGTTGCTAGTGTGTCTAGTATCTCGTGGTCAGAACAAGGCATATATACTGTATTACCCTCTAATTCGTGTTCGTGGTAACCATCACAACCTAATTCTTTAGCAACCTCAACTGCATCTTCTATATTGTCAAATACAGGAAAGCCATCTATTTCACCTACTTGTGCGTACTTCTTTTTCTTTTTCTTCTTCTTATCAGTCTTAGCTAGTGTTTCCATCTTATCGACAAAGTAACCCTCTATACTTAAACCTTTTAACTCGCCACTCTTGATACGTTCCCATACCTCATCGTTGTTTACTCGCATAGATACAAACCAAGTACCCTTTGGTAATTCATAGCCATATAAGTTACTCTTATCGTTTTTGCTATCTTCTACTATCCAACTCTCTACTGTATGTACCCCTGTTACCTTTTCTTCGTGTTGTAAGGTCGCATTGTTAGTGTTTTGGTGTTTCATATACGCTTCTGCTGCTTTACGTACTGTATCAGCAGTAAAATACACATAGTAGTTTCTATCTTTGTTAGCATCGTATCTGTATATCTGTTTGTAAGGTATAAGTGCTGGACTTACTAGCAGTCTTTCTTCTTCGTTTACCTTAGCAAGTGTTAAGTTGCTCTCTATGTCGTTAAAATATACAAAGTCAGTTTCTATTGCTGGACTTGTTACCAAAGATATAGCATCTATTGCTAGTTCTTCGTTGTTCTCATCTACAATCAGTTCTACGATGTCATAAGTATCGTGTGCTTTCTCGCACTCTTGTAGGGTGTCGTACTTACATTCACCATCACCCCATTTATACTTTCCGTTATCACATTCTTTACAAGGCATAATCTTATTTTTAAATTGTTGCTTTTCTTCTTATTTTACTTAATTTATCTTGTTGCTTAGTCATATCATCAGCTACTACAAAGGCTTTTACAACTCCCATAGTCGTACCTCCTACACCCTCGCCACTTGCGAATGACCTACCACCACCAGCTTCGTTAATTGCACTTAGAAGTGGTTTAAACATTCTTGTACTACGAGCATTTATTACACTTTCGCCCTTAGATAGTCTTGCAGATATGCTATCACTCGTTCCTGTACCATATCCACCTACTAAACCACCTTGTGCATAAGGTTCTTCTACTGCAAGTATCTTATTTACATTAGCAAATCCAGCTAGTACAGTAGATGCAGCTAATATAGGACCTAATACAGGACCAGCACCTGTTGGTGGTGGTGCTAGTGCAGCAGTAGCAGCCATATATGTATTGATAGTTGTTTCAGCAACTGCCAATGCTTTAGCAGCTTTTGTTTCTTCGCCCATAAGACTTTTGATATTATTAATACTTTGTAACACTATATCAACATCAGTCTGTGTTTGTGTTCTACGTATTTCATTGAGTGCATCTGCTTTACGTTGTTCTAATGCAGTTATATCTGTACCACTCTTTTCAGCAAGTCTAAATAGTTCATCGTATTGTTGCTCTACTTCTAATAACTCTCTTTCTCGTTGGCTCATACTCTCTACTGCCAACTCATTCTTTACATCTTGTAATTCTCGTTGTAAAGATACTTGATTAGTAAGTTGCTCTGATTGAAAGCCTGTTATTTGTGCTTCAATAGCTAGTAACTCATTTTTTGCTTCTTGTAATGCAATAAAATTTTCATCATTTTTTAACTTTTTGAACTGTGCTTCTGCAAAATCTACTTCTGCTTGTGCAGCAGCCCTCATATCTTTTTCTTGTTGCTTTAATAGCACACCTAACTTTTCGTTAGCTTCTATTCTGTCTTTAAAGGTAGCATTCTCATCATCTCTTGTTTGTCTTAGCTTTTCTGCTTGTTTATCATAACTCTCTATAAGACCTTGTAAAGTTACTTGTGCTTTATTTGCTTCTTTTTCTAACTCAACATTAGACTTTGCACCATCAATAGTCTTTTTAGTGTAATCAATAATTGCATCAGTAGCATCTCCTACTGTTGTTACTATTTTATCATAAGCACCATCTACACCTGTTGCTACATCTACTAATTCTTTACCAGCATTTTTAGCTGCTTCTTTTGCTTCTTCAAAATTACGTTTGAATAATTCTGATATAGCCTCTCCTACAAACCCCATAGTATCTAAGAAACTATTAAACCTTTCTATAAGGTTGTCTTGTATAGCATCACCAAAATCTTTTATTTTCTCAACAGGGTTCTCAAATACATCTTTAAATAAGTCTTTAACCTCACCAAAGTTATCTAACACAAAGTTTACAAGGTCATTGATAGCTATACTCAACGCCTCAAATGCAGTATTAAAGGTATCAGCAGTCTTTTGGTTTTGCATAAATATATCACTAAGCATTTGAAATGCTTTAAGTGCTAAACCAATACCAGCAGCCTTTAATGCTACTCCTACACCCTTAATACCATCTCTAATACCACTTGTGGCTTTTGCAGTAGTTTTACTTGCTTCACCTATGTCTTGTACCGATGATTTGACTTCTTCTAAATTTTTCTTAGCATCGCCAACATCGGCTTTTAGTTCCATTATTACTTCACTCCTATCTGCCATTTTCCTAGTATTATCTCGTTAAAATCTGTTTTATCTTTATACTTAGTTATCAAGGGTAGTACATCTTTAAATGCACTAAATCCTACTGCGATAACATCGCCCATTAGTTTAAATTCTATCGCTTTACGCATATCTTACTTCTGTTACTTTTAAATCTACTGTCCAATAAACTGTATGTCCTGTATCACCTGTTACCTTAACCTCTATATAGTCAGGTGTATTGACTATTGGTGCAAAATCTATATCATATTGGTTAGTACTAGCATCTCTAATTATTGTGCTTTTCTCGTGTCCTACTTCTGTAAGTGTATTGTTGGTGTATTTATATGTAGCGTGTCCATAGCTAGTAAATATATCGTTACTACTAGGGTTAATAGCTACTGCTGTATAGTCAATAGCATAGCCACTTTCGTAACTTTGATTTATGTAAAATCTTGCACCACTATGACCACCTAAATATAATTCAGTAGCAGTATTATCAGTTGTAACACCATCAAATTGATAAAAACTAAACTTTGCTCTGTTAGCTATCTTAGATGCACTAAAGGCTATCTCACCGAAGTTCTCTGCATATGCGTTCTTACCTATTGCAGTTGCATTATCAGCGTTCTTTTGTATTAGGTTTCTAAAGCCTAATGCTACGTTATTTATACCACTTGTAATTTTATTACCTATACCTATTGCAAAGTTACCATCGCCTTTAAGTATATTGCCTTTAGCTTTATTCTTATCGCTATCAGGTTTAATAGTAGTGTCGTAGCAATAACATACATTATTACGAAACTTAAAGCCATACCCTAAGCAATCTTGCTCTGAACCATCAGTAGTACCTGTACCTTTATCATCTACAAATAATACTTTACCATTCTCTATAATTCTAGCTATTTTTCTCATATTCTAAGTAGTTCTACTTTTGCTAAATTATTCCTATCTGTATTATACTCTATCTTATTTACTCGATAGTGTTGGTCTTGTATTTTTACTAAATTACCAAAACTAAAGTTATAAATATCTGTTGGCTTTAGGTTAAACTCTGCTTTGAGTATCAAGCCATCAGTAATGTTAAACTTTTCTTCTATATAATCTGACCAAAAGAAGTCATACAAAGTTCTACTAGGTATATTAGCTAAAGTTGGTGTGTATATAGGATTAGTAAAGCCAAACAATAAAGAGTATGAGTTTGTTTCTACTTGTGGTAATGGTGCATTATTATCATCACTACCATAATATTGTGTACCATTATTTATAAATTGATAACCAGCACCGAATATTTCTCCTGTATCATCTTGCACATCTAAATCTATATCAAAGCCATTATCATTTTTAAATATTAATCTAGGTGCATTATCAAAGGCTTCTAATTCTTCACCATTATCAGTAGCTATGTGTTGTAAGTTTATGTTACTATTGTCTAGTTGTTTAGTAAAAGGTGCTGCAAATACATTTAACTCTATTGTATTTACCTCATCGCTATCTACATCAAACTCTAATACTTGACTACCATATATTGTATTGTGTGCGTTCTTATATCTTTCGTGGTAATAGTCATCACTATCTTCTGCGTGTTTGAACTCTATTCTCTTAGGTATCTCGATAGGCTCTATTACAAACTCGTTAGAGTTTATTTTCTTTGTCCAATCTAATACATTGTTAGTAGTGAAGTTATAATAAGGCTCTATTTTAAGTAAATTGTTTTGCTTACTCTCTAACGTGAGATTAAATGCAGTTACTACATCTTTTAGTATATCAGCTAACTTAATATCACCTCTATTAGCTTTTATCTTGCTGCTAGTAGATACATCTAATATATTCAATGTTAAACTAGCATCTGCATTAGCTATCATTAAATCTGCCATAGGTGCTACCCATTGTAAAGTAAGCGTATCGCCATTGGCTACGAATACACTACCTGTAAAAGTCTTTGTTTCTACTGTTGGATTACCAGCACCTACTGCTTCATTTATAAAGTGTTGCCCTAAATTTTCATCATTAGCATATAATCTTAGTACACCATATTGAAATGTACTCTCGTTATATATTTTTACTGTATATTCTATGTTTAGATAACAATCGTAAGGTGCAGTAAATACACTTGTATCGTGGTTAAAGTTACCATCAGTATCACCACTCTCGTTTACAAAGTCTATTACTGTTGCACCCTCTATACTATCACCTATATTAGTTCCATTATTTACACCTACACTATCTGTACCACTACCAACTGTTGCAGTAATTGTACCATCAGTAAAATCGCTGCTATTATCATTTCTACCTATGTCAAAGAATATGTCTTTAAAATAGTCAGTTTCAAAGAAACCACTATCATAGCTAAATCCAGCATAATCAAATATCTTATCTATAACATATTTAAGGCTTATGTTCAGTATATAGTTTTCTTGATAGCTACGCATATATAAATTTTCAGCATCTACATATATTTGCCCATCATTTATTAATGGATAAAAAACCTTATCAGTAGTACCACCAGCACTTAATACAGTTAATCCAAACCAACTTTGTATAATATTTAATGGTGTTAGTTCGTGGTCTATATCTGTAAAGTCTAAATCGTTTATAGTAGCATCTGCAAGAGTTTCTATAATATTGGCAACATCATTAAACAATACCACATTGTATGTTACCTCTGTATTTTTATCTACGACATTTAAGAGCCTTAAAAAACCCTCAAGCACTAATACATCTTCGCTATATAGAAATGTTTTTACGTTCTTATATACGTTAAAATTAGTCTTGTATCTATCTACGTTGTAATAATGCTCAAAGAACTTATTATTATTCTTAGTAGCTGGTAAGTTAAAGTCTTTAGAGTATGATGCGTTCTTGCTTTCTATATCTCTAACGTCATCTACTTGTAATGTTAGATTGATATTCTCGTTACCAAACGTATCTAATTCTTGCAACTCATTGGTTACTTGATTTTGTACTACTAATCTTATCATAGTCGTTGTACTCTTGTGTTATGACCTTTCTCTATTGTTATAATATACTGCTTTAACATATCGTTAGCAGTAGTTTGCTTTATGTATTCTGTTTCATTAATGACAACAGGCTCGAATGTAGTACCTGTCTGCATATATACATCAGGACTTAAAAACAATTCCTCTAATATAGCTGCTTCATCTTCTCTTATAAAGTCTGTATTAGCTTCTATCGTTTCTATTGCGTTTACATTAAATGCTCTTGTACCACCATCATAAGTACCTTGATTGTAATAGTCAAAGTTAAAAGCATCGCCTGATGGTGTAGTAGCTTGATATGGTGTAGTGCCATAGTTTTGTTTTATAGCAGTCTTGTTTATTTGTGTCTTTCTTACTGACTTCTTAGTAAAATTGTAGTAATCCCAAACACCTAGACTATTTAAAAATGCTAACCTAATAGTTTCAAAGCCTTTGCAATCTGAATCTTGTATATCAAATCTATAAGCATTACTTACTAAACTATCTACATTGAATGCTCGAACATAATAATGAGATACGTTAGTAAGGTCAATCCCTAATT
>BCSF01000190.1_pt1 | contig 28746 bp, 51 predicted proteins | sample 1016431 | NCBI WGS metagenome assembly BCSF01 (sample SAMD00045685;SAMD00045686;SAMD00045687;SAMD00045688;SAMD00045689;SAMD00045690;SAMD00045691;SAMD00045692;SAMD00045684;SAMD00045690;SAMD00045691;SAMD00045692;SAMD00045684;SAMD00045685;SAMD00045686;SAMD00045687;SAMD00045688;SAMD00045689, study... | reverse complement strand
ATAAATCAATATCTGAATTATCAAGATATGGTTTTTCTTTTTTATAATACTCTTTTAACAATGTATTATCGTCTATGCTAGAGTAATCAGCATTTAATCTAACGTAGTCTTCTACGCTACCACCAGTTTCTTCCATAAAAGAAACTAGTTTTTCTATATTTTCAGGTAACTTTTTACCTAATACCTTTTCATCTCTAACCGCTTCTTTAAGCTCTTGCTCTACTTCGGCTACTTCTTCAATAATTTCTATTGGAGACTCTACTGTTTCTTCGGTGGTCCGTACTTCTTCAACCACTGCTTCGCTGTTGCTACTGTCTTCGGGTTTTTCGACAATAGCATCGCTATCATTTGTCTCTTGTGTTTGAACGGCATCTTCTTTGGGTATTTCAACTTTAACAATATCAGGGATCACTTCTCCTTGAGCTTCTGGTTTTGTTAAATCTACTTTAGTTACTTCCTCTTTTTTGTTTAATTTTTTAGGTGTAGTTTTCTTTTTACCTTTTAAGGTAAACTCACCTTCTTGTTTTACTTTTGTTGACATAATATAATATAATTTAAAAAAATGTTATAGCATTACATAAATGCTCCTAAACCCTGATCTGGTTCGTTTTCAAAGTCTATTGGTAAACCATCGTTTTTTCTTTGGCTTATCATTTCGCTTTGCTGTGTTGCTTGTATTTTAGTTCTTTTATCTTTTCTATCTTCTATAAACTGCTCTTTGCTTTTTTGAATTTGAACATCCATTTGCTTAAGTTGCATATCGTACTGAAACTGTCTTTCCATTTCAGCTTGCTTTAATTGAGATGCTTGTTGCATTTTTTGAAGCTCCATTTCTTGTTTAGCTTTTTCAATATCAACTTTTGTTGACGCGATAGCTTCTTGCTTTTGAACTTCTGCCATAGCTGTTCTTTCAGCTGTTTGAGCTTGAGCGTCAGCCTGAGCTGCAATATTTGCTTGCTGCGCTTTTTGATCTCTTTCCATTTTAACCTTACGCTTAATCTTTAGCATTTGGTTAGCTAACTTAAGATTTTTAATTTGACGTATATCAATAGCATCTTCTAAATCAATACCGCCAGATTGTAAAGCTACTTGTATGTTTTGTTCTAATTGAGCTCTTTCTTCTTCGTCAGGTTCTAACTCTAAGAATATACCAAAATCATGAAGATTTAAATCTATAACTTGATCTAGTGATTTTACGTTATAAGTAGATATAGAGTTCTGTAACGATGCTCTTGTTAACGGAAAACGTAGAGCATCAGCTATTTTAAGAGAAACATTTTCAGCTAATTTAAGAGTTAAATATAAACTAGACTGAACAATATGCCTAGTCGCTACATTAGACGCGTTAGCAGCTAGTTTCTGTAAACCTACTAAGGTGTTTTTATCTGGAGTGCTACCGTCTCTAGCTTCATTTAGTCCTGTCACGTCACGTATCATCTGTAAATAATATTGATACGTAGTTATTAAACTTTGTATTTTACCACCACCACTAGAACTATTAAGCTCTTGAATAGGTACTTTACCATGGTTAAGATCACCATCTTGCGTTAGTGATCTACCAACAATACTACCAGTTTGAAAATACATATTAAGCGCTTCAGCTGGATTGTAGTTTGTTCCATTACCTAAATCAACCTCTGCCAAACCGTCCATATCAAGATATACACCATCTGGCACCATTCTTGAAAGAACTTGCTGTAGTTTTAAATGTGTAATTTGTATCATATCAGCAAAGCCAACACATTTACTAACAACAGATTCTATTCTACCTTTATAAATTCTAGGAGCGCAAATTGCATAATTCATAGCTACCTTAGTAGTGTCAGCGTAAGGTCTTGACATGTTTTCAGCTAACTCCCACTTAAGCATTGTGTCTGTTCCCAAAACAACCGCTCCATTGTAAAGAACCTCTATAGTTCTAGACACTCTTTCGAAATTATCGTTTTCTGGCGGATTGAATGTGTCTGGCTTTTCAATAGCCTTCATTAACCCCTGATCAGTTTGCTTTATTTTAAATACTTGATTATGATATGTTTTGTAATCAAAGTACATTACCTGAACAGTGTTTTCATCATAGTCACCCCAGCCAGTTATATATGATCTATTTCCAGGCATATTCTGAATACGCTTTAACTCTTCTTCAGATATATGTGGAAACTCTTTTTTAAGTTCTGGTATAGTTATAGCTTTTACTTCGCCGACATAATATATATCTTCAAAATTAGGGTCTTCCGTGTAAGAATAAACCATATAAGCAGGATCTACGTAATCAACCTTAATGCCTTCAGCTGTATTAAAACTAGTTTTAGCCGCAGCAATACCTAATACAGTTAAATCCATATTAAGCCTACGTCTAACTAAATCATATTTATTTTGAGCAAAAACCGTAGATATACTTTCTTCTTCAGCTATTTCAATTGACTGCTTATAGCTTAACTGCATTTTAAGCTCTAGCTCTTCTTTAGATTCTGGTATAGTTGTTGGATCAGGCGATTGGTATAAATTAATACCAAGAGTTTGATTAACGTTTTCTATATAATCTTTAGCCACCATATCTTCGTAAAGCTTAGAAGCATATTCTGTTCTTTTCTTTACAGACTGTGGATCTTGAGCGTAGGCTTTAATGTCATAAGACTTTTGAGATATACCATTAACAACAATATCTACAAATTTAGACAAAATAGGCACTGGCTTCCAGTCTAAATTAAGATAAGATAAATCACCGTTAATAGATAATTCATCTTTATATTTTTGTATAGATTGCTCGCCTCGAGCATATAGTCTTAAGTTATGGAAATTATTCCAGTTAGTTAAATATCTATTACCATTAGTTCTACCTTGTCTAAACCACTCATACTCTATAGCTTGAGCAACTTGCTTTCCATATTCAATAGTGCCTTTTTCTTCGTTACTTACAACTTGACTAGGAAAAGAACTGTTGTTATTAGTGTAAACGTTCATTTAACTTATTATTTTTGATGTATAACCTCTATTGTCATATCTTTTTATACCTAGATTGACAGGTTCTCTTTTTCTTATATTATTCGGTGTGTATCTGTGTTTATTACAAGCCATTAAAGCTAAACCAGAACTAATAGAGGCATCATGCGACGTTCTATTGTTTATATTAAATTTAGCCCAATCTTCTAATGTTCTTTGAAAATACATATCACCATACCCGGTTTCTTTCAAACCAACAAATGTTTCAATATATGATTCTATTGCTGCGGCATGTGCTTGCTTTATATCTTCGCTTGAGTTTGGTATTCCACCTATCTCTTTTTCTGTTACTGATAACTTATTTCTTGATCTATCAGGCCTATTCATTGCAAAACCTCTGTAACCACGTTTTTTAAAATAATACAATAAACGCGGTTTATTATTTTCAGCTAATATTGGCATTCCATAAAAAGCACAAGCCATAAGCACGTCTTCAAAAAATATTTCAGCTGTTTGAGGTCTTGCTATATACTCCAAGAAAAAATGATTCGGTGGAGCATCTTCCATTGAAAACTTTGTTAAACCATGCAGAGATCCATTAGAACCTCTTTTATCAACTGTACCCGATATATCGTATGGATCACATCCAAAAGCACCGATATGTTCGTTGCCTGGATAATATACACCATTTTTATTATACTTTCTATTTTGAAGGTGCATAGGTGGAACCCAAGAAACTAAAAATCTACCATTTTTGTTTGGATTAAAAATAACTCTAGTATCTTGCTCTCCATTTTCCCATTGAAATGATCCTTGCGTAACGTTTATAGAATTACGCATATCTTCATTAAAATCAATTTGTTCATATATTTTAGTGAGATTAAACAAGGATTGTTTTGTTTCGTCCCTAAAAGCATGCTTTTCTGTACGCGGAAATTGTCTGTAAAATTCATTTAAAGCGTCTTGATCCTGCTTTAATCCTTCCACTTCGTTATCCCAGTATTCTATTACACCTATTTTTATATTTTCACCTTGTGGCCCTTCGATTGGTTTTGATGGAGTATTAAATACAGGTAATCCATGAGAATCAATGTATCCCTCGTAATTCCACTCCATAGGTATGAACAAAGAATATAATCCCGAACGAGTCTGCCCGTTGGCGTTTCGTTGAGTGACGTCTGAGTCATCATAAAGTTTTTTAAAGTTTTTTCCTCCTTTGTCATGAGCATTAGACGTCGAGCCCATCATGCATTTACCAATTATTTTACTACCTAATCGTAAACATGTTCTTGTAACTCGCCAGTTGTTTAATATATTATTTGGTTTTTCCCACTTACCACTTTCATCGTGAACTAATAGTTTTAGTTTTTCACCGTCATAACTATTGTCTCCAGTGTTTTTCCAGTCGATGGTAGTATCAAGTCCCGATATATCTTGTAACTTTTCATTTGTTTCCAGCTTTCGTCGCGTATACTTTGTAGCGGGTACACGATATGCAAGCTCTGTTTTTGGCCTGTCCATACCGTCTTGAATTGGCTTAAAGAAAAAAGGGTAGTTGACGGATATTGGTACGACTTTGTCGGTAAACATTTTTTTAGCATCAGGCCCTGATTTTGACAATATACCGAATCTAGAATCTGTTGATATCGTCGCTTGGTTAACTGTTTCTCCAGAAGCCATAAATGAAAATCCACTACGTCTGTTTTTAAGATAACATATTCCGTAGCATCTATCGTCTGCTTTGCAAGCTTCCCAGAAAATGTAGAAAAGTCTATTTGACTCCCTAAAGTTTGGCTGCCCAACATCAATCTTTGACCACTGCAAGTACATATAGTGAGAACCAGTAATGTAAGTAGCCAGATTCTTATTATAGAACCAAAACCCTTGTTCTCGTCTATTAAATTCTTCATCTATGTAATCGTACCATTTTTCTTTAAAATCCAAAGGATATTCTTCCCAGTCAAATACAGACTTTATTTTAGAAAGTTCTTTTGGATATTCTATATGAGTCCATTTTTTGCTTTTAAACTTATAAACGTTTTTAGCTTTTGGTAATGCTATTTTTAGGTTTTGTATTTCATATATTTCACCTATCTCACCAGTTTTACTAATAACAATAACATCGTAATCTTCATTATAACCATACTCCCACTTTTTAGCTTTATTCATTTTAGCTATAGTATGTGGTTTTATGTAGTCATCTAGTATCTTGTATAAAGTCTGCTCGTACATTATTTAGACCTCCCTTCTGCAAATCCTTTAAAAGTTTTTTCTTTTTTAACTTCTTTAGGTTTGTCCTCTAGCATCTCTTGCTCGTTTTCTATTCTAGTTAATATTTCAAAAGCATCGAATATAGCAAGTTTCTTTGTAGCTGCAGCATTTTTAAGTCTGTCTGCTGAAATATCATCATCTGAGTCTACTATTGGTTCTTTAGCTACTTTAATTAGCTCTTCAACCGCTCTACGCCCAGCTTGGATTATATTTTTCTTCGTCTCCTTTACGTTCATACTTAATTACAATATCATTAGATTTCATACAATAAAGACGTTCATTGTCAACCAAAAACTCCCATTCGCTGTTAGGTGTAAAACCTACAACATCACCTGGGTTTATTTTTAACGCTTCTAACGAACTATTACCATATTTTAATATACCAATAAGGCTTTGCTCTTTATCAGCGCTTAAACTGTCTATATTTTTTATTGGTGATACAAAACACCTATCATTTATTGTTTGCCAAGTGTTTTTATTTTTATATAAATATATTTGATCTAAAGTGCAAAAATACAGATCGTCATTTAAAAACGACCTGCTTTTTTTCTTTTTGCCTCTCATATCGTAAAAAGTTCTAAATACATTTTGATGTATAACAACTTTATCACCAACTTTTATTTCAGAGTTAAAAGCTAGCGGAGTTTTTACAACCTCAGCTACTCTATTTACAAACTTCCAGTTTTCTATTTTAGTATTAACAATCAAGTCTTTGTCTCCAACTTTAACTGTATTATTGTATTTTTCGCCAACTGGTTTTACAATAAAATCGTATAATGAGTTCATTAATATTCTAAATCATACTCAACAGCTACAGCCATATTTTTATTAAACTTTTTCCAAGGTAAAACCTCGTTATTTTTTTTAATATAAATACTGTAAGATGTATCGTTTTCTTCAAATAAAATATAAGCTATTTCGTGACCACCGTAAACTTGCTGCCCAACAGAGTAGTGCATAGCGTCGTTTTTGTAATCAGAACCAATACTTATTTTTCTAATTACCGTCTCCATCTTTTTTTACTTCTGTGTACTCGCCGGTTTTAAGGTCTACAGAAATAGCTCCATACTCTTCCTCTAATTTAGCCTTAAACTCTTCTATTTTCTTATTAACTTCAGCAACGTCGTGTAACAAGCTATGTTTTTGAGTTTCTAAAACACCAATATTACTTATTACTTCATTTAGCTTGCCTTGTAATTTAACAATTTCTTCGAGTTGTTCTTTTTTGATTTTTTTCATTTTATTTAATTTAATTTGATTATTTATATTTATATAGTCACTTGTTTTTGTATATTTTACGGAGTATTACAAAATCTTTGATGACTCCATAGAGTTCCGCTAGGACCCGTCACTCTAATTGTTACAAAAACTCCATTTTGATAATCTGCAGCAGTATATACCCACCAAACTAACTGTTGATATGGAGGAACTAAAGGATTAGCTATACCTGTCTCAGTTGTATAAGCACCAGCTCTAGTTGGAACAGCACCTTTATTAGTTCCTATAAATTGATCTACAGAAAGTGTTTCAGCTGAAGTAGGTACTACATCACCAGTAGAGACAGTACCATAGACATTATCAAAAGGTCCAGCATTTGCCACAGTCATTCCAGAAGTTGCAACTTTAGTCCCTGTTGTCGGGTTACCGTGGTATATTTCTAATTTATCAGGAACACCTTGTGGATCAAACATCATAGTTATAACTCCACCAGCTGGATCCAATGCTATAGTATCATCTGTTATACCTGGTCCTCCAGCTACAGTTACCTCGTTACAGCCAACGCCTGAAGCGCCACCGCAACCGCACCAACCTACGCCTAATCCTATACCTAAACCCATATTATTTTACAGCTATAATATCAGCAGCTGTTGTATCAGTAGCTAATACGTAGTCAACTATCACAGGTAAAAAACACCCGTTTGATAGATTCTTAAAAGTAACCGCTTGACTTGAAGCTGGAAAACCACCAGAAGCTCCTACAATACCTGCCAGTATAACAGTTACATCTCCACCGCTTCCAATAAATAAAGCTGAAGAGTTTAGTTTTGTTGTTGAATCTATGGTGTCACTAGCTGTTATTTCTACAGCTGAGGTTCCAAAATCTGGTTGTCCTATGTATTGTCCCATTTTATTTTTTTATTTTTTTGTTATTGACTTTGCCTTTTCCCATGTTCTACCTACGAAGTAAGCTCCATATACTGTAACAAGAAGAGTTTGGAATATTGGGATATACTCTTCTGCTATCTTAAATTCACCAATGTTTCCATCGAAAAACGCACATACAGTAAATATAACTGTTAAGTATATAAGTACCATTGGGCGAATATTTTTAGACAAGAAAGAATCAGACTGCATATCTGCTTTCCATCTTGCTGTAACCTGCTCTTGAGCTTCTTTGTCGGCCTTTTCAAGAATTTCTGTAATAAGACGCTGTGCTTCTAGTTTTTCCTCTTTAGTAGTTGTAAGATTATCTAAAACCTCGCCAACTTCTTTTATGACGGAACCTGTAAGCCATTGCCAAATTTTTTTCATTATTATTTGTTAGCTAATCTTTGTTTCTTCTGCTCTGCCAACTTAGCTCTTCTTTCTAGTATTTTTTCTGCACCTGTTTTTTCTCCATAAATAAATTTACCGGAAAGTCCATATTTACTTTTATCTAAACCTTTAGAGAATATATCTTTTGTTTTACCACTTTTTCTTATACCTCTAACTACAGTTGTTTCTTTACGAGGCGCTTGTCTTACAGCTTGAGCAGCTACGTCTAAACCTCCTCCATCTACTCTTCTAACGGTTTGCCTTCCATAACCTTGGTAAGTTTGTGGACCTCCAGTTTGTTGTATAATTTCAATTTTTTCAATTGGATCAACGCGCTCTTTCTGTCTTTTTAACGATTCACTGATGTCAGCGGAAGGTCCAGATACTTTTGGTTTTGTTAAACCAGTTGTTTTAATTTCAAGAGTTTTAACGTCTTGCGATTTAAGAAACTTTTCGTCTTGTTCTTTTCTAGCTTTAGGACTTAATTTAGAATACGCCTCATCACCTTCTTTTGTTTTTATTACTCTTTTAGGGGTTGTTGTGGTAAATTTCGTTGTTGTACCCTTGAAAACATCCCCTGATTTTTCTACACTAGAGGTTGGTCTATCAACTATTTCTGTTACTTTTTCTTCAGTTGGATCTCCAGTAATATATAAAGGGTTTTTCATTTGAGTTGGAATATCTCTACCTGTTTTAGGCATATTCATTCTTCCCGGTGATTGTTTATAAGGCATATCTTTATTGTTAGTTATTTATTATTTTACTTTTTTATAAGCTTCAGCTTCCCAAGGCAGGTTTTTAGCACCCTCTTGCATTTGTGCTCTTGAATATTTTTTACCTTTCCAATATACGTATTTATCATCGTAATCAAGGTCTCCACGTTTCATTTGGTCTATATGAACTTTTTCGTGTGCAATTACTTTATCACACTGTGAAGGATCTAAATCTTTGTTTAGAATTATAGTACCATTTTTATTAGCTTTACCCATAACACCATCTTCCATATTTACATTGTAAATTGGAGTATTATCCATAGAGTAAGGTGGAGTTATTTTAAACGCCATATTTACTGGTAAAAAAGGTTATCATTATTTTTCTTGTCAAACTCAGAAATACTAATAGCTTCAAATTTAGGAACATCTAAACTGTAATCTTTGTTTTTAAACTTTTCAGTAGCTTTTTTAAACTTATTTTGTTTCTTTTCGGCTTTTTTCTCGGCTTTAGCTTCAGCAGCGGCTTTAGCTTTTCTATTAGCTAAATCAGCTTGTATACCTGCTGATATATCATCTTGAAGTCTTTGAAAAGCCCCAGCTGTAGAAACATAACGTGCACCACCCGCTCCAGAAGCATAAGCGCTATTAAAAGGAGATCCATAGTTTATACCACTATCATATCTTTTACCTTGCTCTTCTATTCTAGGATCAACATCATTGTAAGAAATAGTTTTAGCTTTATTTATTTTACCTAAAACCTTTTGCACTTTAGGTAGCTCATAGTCAATACCACCCATTGATTCTCCAGATTGTCTAGCAGATATTCTAGCAGCTTTACGCATTAGTTTTTCATTGCGTCGCTGCTGTTTTTTAATTCTGTTTTGAAATGGAGTGTTCATATTATTTAAATGCTTTAGCTCGTGAAGTAATTGGTGTTCCGTGCCCACACTCAAACGGTGCTTTAGATACTTCTAATCCATTTTTACCTGAACTAGAACCTTTACCCATTGGAAAACCCTCTTTACTTAATGGGCCGTCCCATATAGCGTTTTCACCTACTTGACCAGCGAGGTCTTGTTTCAATTGTTTAATATCTTTCATATTTTTGTTATTTTACTGGAAATGTTTTACCTCCAACATTAAAACTATCTTTGCCTTTTTCTTTAGCATCATTTAAAGCTGCATAAAAAGCATTACCTTCTAATGGGCTACCATCTTTATACATAGCTGGTGCACCAACTGCGTTTTGTTTCATTTGCTGATCACCAAAAACACCGCCAGCAACAGCTTGTGCTTGAGGGTTGAATGGGTTAACTAAACTTGATCCAGCTGGAGTAACATTGGTCATTGGTTGTACCATTTGCTGTGCGGCTTGTGCCATAGCGTTATTAGCCATGCCGAAACCAACTTGCTTTGCTGGTGATCCACAGTTTGAATGTAAAGGTGATCCGCAGCTTGGGCACTTAGCATCTTGATCGTGTCTAGCGTTTTCTAAATAATGTAATCTAGCTTTTGGTGTTAGATTTTTGTTATACGCTTCTTTGTAATCGTATTTTTTTCCGTCCATTTTATCTGTATTTGTCTTTATTGACGTTATATATTGCTTTTTTTAAAACTTTGTCAGTATATGTATTACCACGTATAATACTGTTAGCATCTGAAGTCGGTATGTCTTCTTTTCCAAGCATCATGCGATAAATTCTTTTTATCAATTGCTTGCATTTAATAGATGTTTTATATATATGGTATTTTTGCGTTGTTCTGTTTCTATGTCTCCAAACAACTATCCAACCTTGTTTTAGTAATCTATTCCAGCGACGATTATCCCAACTATATGAATAACTACCATCTTGAAAGTCTTTCTTTCTAAACATATCTAAACAGTCTAAATAAATTAATAACTCTAGATCTGCATCGTTTAGATCGTTATTTCTGCAAGCCCACTTTCTTATAATCCTGTAGTGTTTCATAAGGTTGAGGTCTTTTATATCGTCTGCCTCTAACCGTCTCATAATACAACTACAACGTCTTGAACTTTTATAACGTGATATGCTTCTTTTTCAACTTCAATCTTGTGTCCAGCATGTCTATCATAAAGTATAACACTACCTTCTTTTAAAGCTTGTATTTCATCACCAGCCGAGACAACTGTTGCCTCTACATATCTTATATCGTCTCTATGTGTTTCTGCTAAAAGAAGACCACCTTTTGTCTTAGTGGTACCTTCTTTAGCTTTTTTTATAATTATATTTCTACCTATTGCTTTCATCAATTCTTAAATTATTAATTACACAATCTGTAGATAATATCGTTGTTGCTACTGAAGCCGCGTTTTTAAGAGCACTTTTAGTTACCAATAGTGGATCAATAATCCCTGCTCGTACCATATTTACTTCCTTGCCTGTAACCACGTTTAGTCCTTTGTTTTTAACTTTAGGATAAACAACTTCAAGACCTGCGTTAGTAAGAATTGTTTCGTAAGGCGCTTTAATTGCTTGTAGCAATACTTGTTCACCTTCGCTCTTAGCTTTTATATTAGCAGAAGCATTTAACAAGGCTATTCCACCTCCTGGTACTATACCCTCTTTTATAGCGGCTTTTGTAGCGCAGATAGCATCTTCGACTCTATCTGTTTTTTCTTTTAATTCTATTTCAGAATTAGCACCCACTTTTACTATAGCCACTTTAGCTGATAGTAGCGCTAGTCTTTTTTCAAGCTTTACAAGCTTATTAGGGTTTTTTTCTTTTAAAAGCTGTTCTTTTAATTCTTTTATAACATCAGCAACTTCTTCTGATATACCATCAACTTGAAGTATTGTGTCTTCGTGCGATGTTACGCTTTTAATACATTGACCTAAATGCTCTGGCTGTATCATGTCCATATCATCGCCAAGGTCTTCGTTTATAATAGTAGCGCCAGTAAGTAGAGATAAGTCTTGAAGCATCTGTTGTTTGCTTATGCCGTAAGTTGGAGCATCAATAACATTTACTTTAATAGCTCCTTTCATGCGGTTCATAGCTAGAGCTGATAAAACACCTTGTTCTAAATCGCCTATAATAAGCAAAGGTTTGTTGTTTTTTATTACGTACTCTAGCACAGACTGAATCTGTCTTATTGTATCAACCGGTGATTCTAGTAAAAGCACCAATGGTTTATCTAGTTCAGCGGTTTTTGTTGACTGGTTAGTAATGAAATGAGAGTTTTTAAGTCCCTTGTCATACTGAACTCCGTCTACAGTTTCAACATACGTTGTACCATCTGACGATGTTTCCATCATAACCACACCTGTATTATCGACAGCTCTAAACGCGTCAGCGATTATACCACCTAATTCAGGATCATTGTTTGTAGAGATAGTTGCGATTTGATCAATCATATCGTCTTTAACCTCCACTGATAATTTCTTTAAATATGCTACAGTTTTTTCTACAGCGTTATTAATACCGTCTTTAAGCTCTCTTGAATTTGTTTTATTAGCAACTTTGTACGCTTCGCTTAATATAGCATGTGCTAGTACTGTGGCTGTAGTTGTACCGTCACCGGCTTCTTGTACTGTTTTACGCGCTGCTTCTTTTAAAAGCGTAGCACCCATATTTTCTACTGGATCTCTAAGTATTATAGAATCAGCAACTGTTACACCATCTTTTGTAATGATTGGTCTGCCAGTGTGATCTTCCAGCATTACACACTTACCGCTAGCCCCTAATGTGGAGCTAACGGCATTTGTGAGTTTTTCAATTCCTTTAAATACATTAACCCTGGCTTCTTCGCCAAAGTTAAGGTTTTTGACTATTGCGTCTGACATAATTTAATTTAATTTGATTTTATTTAAAAAGACTTATAATTCCTGATATTGCTAAACTATAAGCTATTATGGTTATTAATATTCCTACAACACCTAAAGCTATAGCAATACTTGGTCTTATTTTTTTCATTTAAAGGTTTTTACTACTTTAGGCCCGTTTATAAATTCAAGCTTTTTTTTGTAGTGTTCGATTGTTTTATCAATCGAGGTTTCAGCAGCTTCTAATGTTTCTCGCCGCGTAACATCCTTCCAGGTTTCTTCATCGCGAAGATCTTGGTATTCTGTTTGGTAATAACCGTTTGGTAGTTGAACTATTCTCCAGTTTGCTTTGTCGGCAATATGGTTCCAAAGTTTTAAACGGTTTTCATCTGGCTGTGATTGACTAGACCACGAATTAGTCGAGTAATAAAATGTCATTGGTTTTGGTTTTATGTTATTAATTGGTTTGCACTTTACCCGTGCCGGTTATGTTTTATATCATCACTTGTAAAAAGTGTTTTTTACTTATTCTCCTATTGTCATAGTTACAGAAGTTGGGTTTTCTAATTCAGCTATTTGCGAAGCAATACTGTCTTCAATAGCTTGAACTTGATCAGCACCCATCGCGTCTTTTGTCCAACCAACAATTATTTCATTAGTTAAATCTTCAAAAGGTATAAATCCACCTTCAGGGTCTAAAGCCACTACTTGAGTTCCAATATTATTTGCGGAATAGTGATTTAAGTTATAATCTAGTTTATCTGATACACCTGTTACAATCCAATGCACGTTATACACTACGTTTGTTTGGCCTTCTGCTTGAGGGTGTATATCTACTGTTTTACAATTCCAATCGTAAGTTATCATAATTTATTGTTTATTTTGCTGGGTTAAATCTAAAAGGGTCTTTGTATCCTTCTATTGTTATTTCTAATTGTCCTGATTTTTCATTAAAAGATATAGACTGAACATTTTTTAAATGGTCATTACCATTTGTTCCATTAGCTCCAGCTGGCCCTTGTGGTCCAGTTGCTCCTTGCGGTCCTTGTGCGCCTGTAGAGCCCGTGTCACCTTTTGGACCTGGAGTTAATGATATATCTTCAAGTTCTTTTTCGAGTTCAGCTACACGTTTAACTAATAGGTCAATATAGTTAATACCTTTAACACCGTCAGCTCCAGTGTGAACTAATTCTGGATAATCATTTTCTATATCTTCAGCTACAACACCATATCTTTTTCTTTCTGAACCATCAATAGAGCTTTTGTACTTATATTCTTTAAATGGTATTGCCCTAGCTTTTGTTTTGTCAATATCAGCTATGTCTTTCTTTTGGTCTCTTTGTGATGTTTGTATCAAACTTAAACATCTTAAATCACCTGTAAACCTGCCTTCTCCAGTAACGTCAAGAGTGTAACTTGCGCTAGTTTTTGCGATACCAACTCTACCGCCTACTGGTTGTAATAGAAGGTCGTATGATGTAGATATTCCGTCTGATCTACCTTGTTGTATTACACCTCTACCTGATGTTAAAGTGCTAAACAACGTTCCATAAGACGAACCACCTATTTGAGCTGCTGAAGCTGCTGCTCCTAGAGAGGGCATTGAAGAAGTAGTCCCTAAAACGTGTAGTTTAGTTGTAGGACTAGTCGTTCCAATACCAAAATTACCATTAGCTAATATAGCCGCTCTATTTTGATTTCCTGTTCTAAAATATAAAGGTATGCTACTTATAGATCCTAAAGTAGTACCAGAGCTAATAGTCCATAATCCACCTTCTATTCCATCTGTTCTTCCAAATCTAAAACCTCCTCCAGAAGATCCTTGAATATCTAATGTTGTTATATTAGTGCCAATAGGTGATGGGCTAGTCGTCCCGATACCGACGTTGCCGTTAGCTAAAATGCGCATACGCTCTGAAACAGTAGAAGCTTGTATTGTTTTAAATAACAATCCTCCGTTATTAGCGTCTTGATTATACGCTCCTATAACACCCATTGGGTTTGTAAATCCTGGTGATAAATTTGAAATACCTATTTCTCCTTGAGCAATATGCAACTTATAACTTGGACTAGTCGTTCCGATACCAACGTTGCCAGTAGAATCGATACGCATTCTCTCTGTGTAGCTGGTTGATAAAACTAAGTTGCTAGATATAGATCCAATCCTAACTTGATCAGCGGTTGATCCAGTATTTGCAAAGCAAATAAACGAACTAGTTCCAGATCCAGATCTAAATTGGCTAATCATGCTTGATGATCCATTGTAAACTTCTAGCTTCCTTGCTGGACTAGTTGTTCCAATACCAACGTTGCGGGAGCTGTCAATACGCAAGGCTTCAGCGTTGTTAACATTAATAGACATTTCATTAACATTGTGATAATATCTAAAACCACCTACATAATTATCAGATTCATCACCAAAAAATATATTACCAGATGTTGAACTAGGTGATAAAATTGAAATACCAGAATTTCCACTATTTTCTACAACCAAATCACTTGCTGTAGAGTTTGGTGATGTTTGTCCGCTTGAACCTGTTTGAATATGTAGCTTTGCGGACGGACTAGTCGTTCCAATTCCGACGTTGCCTCCACCCTCTATAACCATTTTAGTAGAGTTACCAGGGTCAAAGTATATATTATCTTGAGTTCTAGTTGTTGTTAGTGCTAGATGTGCATCTAAAGGAGTTATAATTGCACCAAATGGATCGTCCCATAGTTTTAGCTTTTGGTTATCTCCAACTCTAACTTCACCATCTACATCTAACTTATAACCTGGATTAGTAGTCCCGATACCAACGTTACCTGTTGACCTTTTTATCACCATTCTATACGAACTATTGGTGTCATCATAAACTATAAAACCTCCATTTACGTCTGAACCTATTGTAGTATTCCCTGTACTAGCATTCATAGCTATATATGAACCAGTTGATGTAGTTTGTACAGTTAACAATCTATTAGGACTAGTCGTTCCAATTCCAAGACCAGTTACATTTAGTCTTGTAACCATAGAGCCATTGTTTATTGACGTATCTACAAAATTAGCGCCTACTTCAAATTGACCCGTTGTGGTCAACCCAGAAGGAAAACCAACATAAGTTATTTTAGCTCCATTTTGAACTGGGGTTGACGCCCAAGTTAGTCCTCCTCTATACGTTGTGTTATTGTACGCGGTTATTGAACCAAAAGTAGGAAATCCTCCAGCCGTGTTATTAAATTTTATACCTGGTGTACCTGATTGCTCTATTTCAAGGTTAGTGTCAGGGCTATTTGTATTAATACCCATACGACCATTAGTCTCATCTAAGTGTACTGTTGATGACTCAATAGTGTTAGCAGCAGATCCAACCCATATCTTACCAGTTGTAAGGTTGGGCACGTCATTAGATCTTAATATAGCTGAAACAACAATGTTACCATCTGATGATGTACTAACTCTACCTACTTGACCTACGTTTTGAATTAGATTAGAAGACCCTGTTGGTTTTGTTAAAGTAAGCCCTCCCCCTGATTTTACATATATAGTATCATTTTCTGTAGGAGTAGCTCCATCTATAGGCGATGTTATTAGATTTTTAAGCTTACCTGTTACTGTAGCCGTACCTTCCCCATTTGGAGATAGATCTTGATCTAACAAAGCTACGCAAGGCATTTTACTGGAATCTCCAGCATCCGCTAAATCTACGTATAACCTTTCAGAGGCTCCAACACTTCCATATACATAAACAGGATCTCCTTTAGAAAGGTTAACACCTCCATCTGCTGAAGATATATTTTTAACAAGTATTGAAACAGTTCTAGAAGTACCTGAAGCTACAGTGCTTTGGTCTACAAAGCTAAGTTGCCCTGCGCCGTCTGTTGTTATTATCTGATCTGCGGTACCATCTGCACTAGGCAGTGTGTACTCGTCATTAATCGTTATGTTGTTTAAAAAACGATTAGCCATAAATTATATTTTATTTTATCCTATTTTTTGTACTAATACCCTAATGTCATTAGTTGGAGTAGAAGCAAATGTAATTGTTGCTTGAGTAGTTGATATACGATCTACATCAGCATAAACAGTTTCGTTAGTTACGGTATCAACAAGCTGTATGATTACATCATTCTGAGTAGCTGCAGTTAAAGTAAAAGGATATGTAATCGTAGCTGTATCAGATATAGTATAAGCTTTTGATGTAAATTCGTTTAAATCACCAGCCAAAGTATTTAAACCAACTTTAAGGTTAGCGCCGGCAAATTGGTCATAGAACGGTATAAAGGCTAATGCATTATTTGCTGGAGCCTGCGTGGTTAAACCAGATAGGTTTAAGCCGGCTGTCGCGGTTCCACTTGAATACGCTACTGATAAACCTTTTAATGGCGCAGAAGTAGAAGCTACGACATTACCAATACCAACTTGAGTGGCACTCGCAAGATCAACATTGTTTTGAACAGTTGTCCAATCATCTAAAGTAGTTGGGGCATCTACTTCCGCAATAAGTACATCACCAATTCTTACTTGTTCTGTAAAAAACAATCCATCATTAGTAACTGTGTATGTCCAACCTTGTTTAATATTGTTTGGACTAGGTGGGCCATCGAGATCAGGTGTATTAGTATCCGCGTCATATCCACCTTGATATATTAAACCTCCAGCAACTGAATCATCTATATACTGCTTCACAAGAGTTAACGCGTTAACAGGTATAGTTCCAAAAGTTGTTTTCTTAACTATATCAGTATCAAAAGCAGGGTTACCGTAGTCTTCAGTTTGGTTAAAAGGTATGCTATCGTCAGCAGCAGCTACAGCAGTATCTTGATTAACTATGTAGTTGTCAGCTACACCTAAACCACCATCTACTTTTAAACCTATAGTAAGTAATTTTTCTGTGGCTGACGGATTTGTTAGATTAGAGGTTAAATCTGCGCTTGCTGCTATTGTAAGAGTATCGTCTTCAGCTACGATAGCAGATACAGCTGGTGAGGCGTTGTCACTTATAGTAAATTTATAAGTTCCAGGTATTGCACTGATTGGTTCCCAAGAATTATCTCCTCTTAAATATGTTGTAGCGCTTGGGGTTCCGCCTGCGGATAGATCTGCTGTTAAAGTCCTTGCAGCGCCCGTACCGACTTCTGTTAGATTTATAAATGTACCGTTATTAAACGTGTGTTCAACTAAACTTATCCAAGCGGAGCCATCGTAGTATTTAGCTGTATCTATTACATCTGGCGTTTGAGTACTATCAAAGTATATTTGGCCTTTTTCAGCCGCTGGTGTTGATGACGTCACATGCAGCTTAGCGTTAAGCAACTGATTATCGTTAAGATCAATGTTATTTAAAAATGGTATTGCCATAGTTAGTTCATATATGCTTTACCAGATTCATCTCCAGTAAAAGTTATTGTTAAGTTATTTTCGTCTATATATGTTACATCAGCTTGACCAACTTGCCCAGAAGGCAAAGCTACGGTTACTGATGGAAATTTATTTAAGTTATGCTGTACGTTCCAAGGATTAGCTGGAGTTGCTTGATTAAACGTGAAATGTTTATCGCCTTGAGCGTCTGAAGCTAGTACGAAGTTAGCTACATCATAGTAAGTTTGATCAATTAAAACACCACTGCCTCCGATATACGACAAGTCTAATGTATAAAAATCATCTCCGTTGTCGGTATATGCGGTAATTTCATAGTGGCCAAACTCACTTATATTATTTTGCTCAGATATAAGTATTTCAGATCCTATTAAATATGTTAAGAAATCAACTACATTCTGACCGCTTAAATCCATGAAATGTATATTCAACGATGTTACTGCTGAAAAAGCAGTGCCGTCATTTATACCGTAGAAATTACCGGTTGTAGCTTCATTTGGATCAGCTTCAAACTTGTAAGACATTTGAGCTGATATTGATATCTTGCCCTTTATATTTAAATATTTAGCTACATCTACCGCTAGAAAGTTTTTAGTCTGCCTGTTTGGAAATGCTGTTCCTACCCAGGCGTCTTGATCCTGTATTGTTGTATCTTTAGGATACGAACTTATTCTAGCCATTTATTATTCGTATACTTTTATTTCTAAAAAAATTCCAATGCCGTCAGATAGATTGTTTCCAGATGTAAGGTTTAATGCATAGTTATATATAGATACTGTGTCAGCGTTGTTTGAGTTAATACTCTGCGCCATTGGCCAACTACCTGTTCCTCCAACTAAAGTAGACACTACATGATTCTGTCCTGATACAAAAGTCTTATTTTCAGTAAAAGCCCCAGCTAAAGTTCCAACATATGAGCCTACACCTGTACGAGTCCAAACTATATCTCCTATTGTGTTTTTTATAACTGTAGCCACAGGAGCTACCGCTCCAGCGCCTAAATTAGTTAGCTTTGCAATGTAAACTTTAGCACTACCATCAGCAACTAAATTAGATATACTACTAACTGGAAAGTTTACAGTTTTTGGATCGTCACTCGTGTTAGGATTTGGTACCGATGTACCTACTAGCAAGTCGGAGTTTTTTGGTGTTTTTATTGGATATGTGTTGATTATTGCCATGTTTTTATATTAATGTTGCTCTATTAGTAGTTGGATCGTATGTATAGTCACTAGCTGGGCGACCAGATTCTTTCGATGCTCTGTCAATTGCACGTTCTTCCGCTGTCATTTTGTTTCTCTGCATACCTTTTGCAGTAAGCTCACCAGACGGTGTTAAATCACCACGCTTTTTAAGCAAAGCTATAGCGAAACTCTTACTGCCAACCTGGGCGGAAAGTCTATCAATAAGGCTATTACGCCCCATATGTGCTTGTGTCTCCATTTATCTAGTGTTCTATAGTTCTATATACTCACATATAAAGGTAAAAACTTACAAATAGTGACAATAGCCCCTTACTTATTTAACTTATAAGGCTTATGTCACACTTAAAATTAAAAAATGTTACAAATAGAGGAGTATGGGGTTGCCACTATCCCACAATAACACAAAATTTTAACAAAATCAACTTAAAAAAACAGTCCCCGGCATCATTTTCATACATTTTTCATAAACTTTTAGCTTTTTTACTGAAATTTTTACAATGCATTTACATTTTTAGATCAATACCCTGATCATACCCCATAATTTTACAAAGAAAATAGTAATATACTTGGATAATATTAATGTAAATAACTAATTAAAACTATAATAACTATGCAATTCTATATTGACAATGAACAGTACTTAGATACATCAGATCTATTCAAGACTGAGTATAATGGACAGATCAGATACTACTCTAATATCCATGACATGAACGATCAAGAGCTAGAGTTCTACAAAAATTCCCTCTAAACTCTGGATCATACCCCAATACTATATATAAGTCTTAACTGATTAGACTTATATTAGTACAGCCTGATTTTGAAATAGGATCGGAAGAGTATACTCCGTTGTACAATAAACTTAAGCAATACCACAAAATAAAATTACAAACAAAATTACTTTTAATTTGGATAATATATACGAAAGCAAAATAAATAATAACTAAATAAAAATAATTACTATGCAATCTAATATTAATAATTCTGACTTAATAAATACTATCGATATTATAAACCAATATTTACTTGGCAACGAAAATATACAAAGTCTACAAGAAACTATTTCTAAATTAAATAATAAATTACAAACAAAATAAAATTGTAATTGGATAATATAAATGTAAACTAAATAAATAATAAATAACTTAATAATAATTACTATGCAAAATTTAAAATCAAAAAGATTTGTTGTACGCAAATCACTAATCGGAAAAAATCAAATCATTGAAGTAACTTTCAAAAGTGGCAAGACTTTCACTTACAATCATGATAAAGTCTATGAAATTATGAAAGACAAATTGTTATCAATGAATTGCTTTGAAAAGTACAAGTCTTACACTTCTTCAACAAGTGTGCCAGTAATACTAAGAGACAAAGAAGTTCTCTAGTATTACACACCTCAACGGGTGACTGTCCGAACCTGGCAGGCAACAGGCCGAACTGGGCAGGGTAAATACATGAGGTGGTGGCACTTGTCACTAATGAAAACTATGACAATAGCCTGTTACTTAGGTTATCTTAATAGGCTAATGTCACACTTTTTTTCAAATGAGAGAAAGAGATATGTAGAAAGAGAGTTCGCGCTATACTTCTACTATAAAATAAACTAATAAATAATATCACACCTATAAACTAAACTTATTATGAGAAGATTTGTTCACACTATTGTGTTAAAAATAAAGTCATTACCAATCACTATGGGAAGATTCAGTGACTTATAGAATTACAAATAAAATACAATTATCTTTGGATAATATAAATGTCTAACAAATAAAACTAATAACTATGCAACATAGAAATATACCTTACAGCTATCGTCAGTGGACTGCTTCAAACGGTCAAGAGTGTTCATCATACACTTGCAAGTACTTTAACTTTTATCCTTATCACATTATGTCATTTCCTGCAAATACAGAAGCAGAAATGCAAAGTAAAATCGATGATTTGTTAGACAATCGAGTGCAATACGAATACAAGCGTAAACTGTCTGATTCAGGCGCTGCAGCGTATTATGCAAGTAAGTCCACTGATGACAATTACACAGGCGATTAAAATAAATTATTAACTATTAAAACTAAATACTATGTACTATAACTCTAGATATAAAACTTGGAAACAAGCATTTAACGAAGTAAACGCCTTAGCGCGTAAACACGAAATAATCAGAGCAATCGCTTCTGAAATCGCTGGAAAGCCAGTGGAAAATATGTGTGGTTTCACCAACGAAGATAGAGATTTAGTATGGACTAACTATTATAATACAACAGAATTATGCGAAAACTTTTCATTATTGCAGTAATATCTGCAGTCGGTATCGCCTCATATAGTGCAGGCAAACAAACTAAGTATAACGAGATACGCGAGCGCGCTAACAAATCTAATCAGTTCGGTGAAGGTTACTTTACAGCACTTGAAGTAGAAGAAATTGTAGAAGGTTATGAAGAAGATGAAGAAGGTCTCTAAGCGTAAATTTTCGCACCATAAACTATTGCAAGTTCAAATCAGAATGATAGAACAAGAGCACTACGATCGCTTAAACGCAGAAATACCTCAATGGCAACAAGCGTTTTACAAATAAAATAATATATCCTTTGGATAATATATATGTAACAATTAAATAAATAACTATGCGAAAAATTAAATTCTTCAAAAAAGACAATCACCACTTCGCCCGTATAGGCGGTCAAGATTACAAAGGTTATACAGTAGGTAATATGCCCGCTAAATTCGCTTTCATCTACAATGAAGACGAAGACAAAGAAGGTATAACAGAGTGGTTCAACTACAAAGGTCTAACTTACGTTCCAAAATCAGATAATCCATGGGCGTAACTAATATGAAAGAGCTATGCAATTACTCTTTACAACAGAAAAAATTACGTGCTGCGGAGCATAGACGCAAGCACGCCCACGACGGTTTGTGTGGTGGACTTACTCAATCAGAGTATAATCGCATGACGGTGCGACAAAAATCTACGTTTTCAAAAGCTAGAAAGTTCACCCACAATCGTATGTGGCGAGATACACACAAGAAATTTGATGTACAACAACTAAACATTATTAAGAAATGTATATAACAATATTAGATTTTAGCGACGGTAAGATATATCAGTACAGCGCACACAACTTGCGCCATTCAGAAGAACTAGAAGATTTTATTTTAGCCGCAGGATTTAACTTAAAAGAAATAGAGTGGATGTATCACTCAGACAATAAAATATATTAATACTATGACAGAATACGGTAGAAAACTATTAGAACTCGAGAACGAGTTTGTAAAAGGCATGCTCGTTGAGTATGGAATCAGAGAGGTTACTACACCTCGGCAAGCTAAAAATGGTACTCGTGAGTTTGAGTTTCCTGTGCCTTGCTATTCAAAAGAACGACTTAAGTGGTTTAAGCGTAAGAAATATGACTTAAAAGATTTACCTCGACTTCGCATTGCTTCATTCAAATCAGGTTATGTACGAAAGCAAAACGGTGCGGACAGAGCATATCAAATAAATCCTGTTTACTTGCAAAACACTCAAGATGTATGGATGCGAGATAATGGTCAATTGTATACATCAAACGGTGTAACTCATGCGCGAGCACTTATACATTCACCAGTTGTAAGACTAAACTATATACTACAATTTTATCTAAGAAACTATGCAAATGAGTAAAATGTCAGAAATAGATCTTATAGCGCAAGGCGTTGCAGATCACTGTAAAGAAATAATGTATGACACTGTAGAGTGGCAGATAGCAGATCAACCTGTTAACGGCGATGACTATAATGATCTACACAGTTATGTAATGAGTAAAGCAATAGAATATCTTTACAAACAAAATACAAACGCTGTTGGATAATATATATGTAACAAATAAAAATAATAAACTATGTATTGTAGATGCGGAAAAAAAGTACACCCTGTGCGCTTAGAATTAGGTTATAAAACATGTGTTGATCACTCAACTACCAAAACATACTCGTATGTCCCTATTATCGAGCACAAAACAGGTAATACAATACAAATTGTCAGTCAAGAAGTAAGTGCATCAGTGCACAGAGCTTGGCGACGTAAATAGCCACATGATTAAAGGCGACTAAGTACAGCGAGAAGTTTAACGGCGAGGTACAGCGTGACGTCGGCTCGATAATTGTAGCTAAATACCCAGCGAATAAATAACAAAGACGCGCACCGGTCTAATGACAGTGGTGCACCGCGCTTAGGAAATGTCTGGGTATATGGGGGTGATTTGGTGTTGACGTAGTAGAAAGCCTGCAAAGGAACTACTTCGGAAGACAGTTCGAGTCTGTCCACCTCCACTAATTTTAAACTATATAATTATGCCAAATATGAGTTATTGCCGTTTTGAGAACACGGTAAACGACATGAGAGATTGTATTTATGCGATCGAAGATGGTGACACTAGCGAATTAAGTAGCAGTGAAATCAGAGCGCTTGAAGAGTTTTTAGATCTAGCGCGTGAAATTACTAATCTCGAATATGATATCGAGGAAATACTAGAGAATTATGAAGATTAAAGTAGAACAAATGACAAGCCCCAGATCAGGTAGACCTGTTGCCAACCAGTTTATTATCTATACAAGCGAAGGTAGATATTTTCAAAGCTACGATAGTATTATTGCTTTTAAAGATAATGAAGGCAATGTGACATTAGACCTTTATGATTGGAATTATTCACGTACAACAAGTAAATACCGTATTGAATTTCTAGGTGAATATACTGCAGATACGAGAGCTAAAATAGAATCAGGTGAGTATAAGCTAGAAAATTTAAATAGATCAAGTACTTATAAACAAATTTACATTTAATTATGAGTGAATACAATGGATGGAGTAACTACGCTACATGGCGTATAAACTTAGAAATACTCGGAGATATTCAGTTTGATGAGCACGTTTCTGCGGATTATTTACAAGAAATAGTATATGACTGCGTTTTTGGCGGTAGAGACTTCTCAGGTCTTAGCCTTGTAAAAGACTACGCACTTGCTTTTCTTAGAGATGTAAACTATTACGAGATCGCTAGATCTATCAACGAAGAAATAGATTTACAAACAAATTACGATAACTAATGGATAATATAATAAAATATAATTATGAATAGACTAACAATTTACGAAAGATTAAAACCAGAGGTTAAAGAAGCTTTACTATCTAACATGGCTGATTACGAATATACTATTTCAAGTATTATTGAAAAGCTAGGATCAACTACATTTTACAGGGATCTAAGTATTGGTGACATTAGCTCTATATACACATTTTCAGATATAGACCTTATTAAAGTTTCTGTATGGGATTTTAAATACGGTGACAATATTTTAATATCTAAAGATTATGAATAGTGAAATTAAACAAAGAGCACACAACAAAGCATTTAGCAAAATGTTAACACTTGAGCGTGACATTAGCAAATTAAAGCTAGACATTAGAACTGGCGGCGATGGGCGTTTAGGTGTTGACTTGCTAAAAACTTGTTTATCATCAACAGAAAAAGAATTACAAACCTGGCAATATATAGCCAAATTAATAGAAACAAATGAGTAAAAAAATCCTAACAGAAGAACTAATTCAAGAAAAACTAGCTGAAAAAGGCTATCCATTAACACACGACGAAGGTATTTCGTATGAGTTTATGCTTAAAAAAGTATGCGAATACTATGATGCAGAGATCAGTGAAGACTGGAACGATGATGCAGATTTCTTTATATATTCAGAGTCAACTGCTGATGGTTATGAAGTGTATATTGCTACAAACAGTCCAAGCACTCCTTCTATAAACGAAGACGTATACTATTATGATAGTGATCTAGCTAGCACACTAGAAGATGCCTTAATTGATGGTGCTAGAATTTACGTAGATTATTTGCAAGATGATTATGTGCGTGAAGCAGCTGAATCGGCTTATGACTATTTATACGAAAGACTAATTGAAGAAACAGAAAATGAATTAATAGACGAAGGTTATGAGTACGAAAACGAAGCAGAAGTTGCCTAAGTGGTTTAACGGTATGCTATACACAGACGGCGACACTGTTGCAAACCCATTTACAGGTGAAGAAATAGAACTTACAAATGTTGAGTTATCTTTATACGACTTTATAATGGGCTGCAATATGGTGTTTGCTAAAGCACCTAAACGAGTTAATGACGAAATGATTAAAGACTTTGATCGAGCTTTGACTTGGTTTAGAGTTAATAACCCACAGGCCTATATGGTGTTACTAGACTAAATGACAGAAGAAGAAATGAATAAATTAGCAGATATCATAGTTGATAAGCTAATAGAAAAACAAAAAGAGTATGATGAACAATTTCACATTGATATTCAAGAAACAATGATGAAAGACGGAGGGTACATACGCCAACTATCTACAGAAGAATTATTACTTGCTGAAATCGGTAGGCTTATGACCCTATTGTCATCATACGAAGACAAAGAGCAGTACGAAAAAGCTGCTATTATTAAAAATAAAATAGATAAATTAAAAAATAAATTAGACAAATTATGATAAAACCAATGCTCGCATACAAAGTAGGCAAAAAAGATGTCGACTGGTCCGAGAAAGTATTTGTACAACCTAAGCTTGACGGTGTACGTTGTATATTTACTAAAGACGGCGCGTTTTCACGTACTGGCAAACAATTTAAAAATGTTGCTCATCTTGAATATGATCTAAAAGACTTTTTCAGAAAAAACCCAAACACTGTACTAGACGGTGAGTTGTATAATCATGCTCTAAAGCACGATTTTGAAAAAATCATATCATTGGTCAGAAAAACTAAACCGACTGAAGACGACCGCCGAGACGCACAACATTTAGTACAATATCATGTGTATGATGTAATAGCAGAAAGCTTTACATATGAAGAACGATTTAACTGGCTAAGAAACAACTTACCAGTAGCTAGAACTATGACTTTAATTGCTAATACAAAAGTTGATAGTTATGATGAAGCTAAAATGCTTCACGATGTACACTTAGCTCAAGGCTATGAAGGCTCTATGCTACGCACAAATGGCTTTTATGAGCAAAAACGATCTTACAATTTACAAAAGTTCAAAGACTTCCACGATACTGAAGCTACTATTGTAGGTTATGAGGCGGGCAAAGGTAAACGCACAGGCACGCTTGGCAAGTTTTATATGCAAGATGACGAAGGAAACCAGTTTGGTTGCCCACCAGGCAAAGGTTATTCCTACAAGGATTTGGCATTTATGCTTGAAAATATACACGAGTATATTGGTCAACGTGCCACGTTTACTTATTTTCAACGAACACAAGCAGGTTCTTACAGGCACCCGCTATTTAAATGTATTAGAAATTATGAATAGAGATAAACACGTATGGGAAGGTTGGACAGTTGGTGATTTTATTGACGATCTAAATCCTATGTTTAGAATGATACAAAATCCTAACATACCAACAATAAATGAAGGTTTTAAAACTAGAAATGAATTAATGGACTGGTGTATGGATAATCAACCGTATTACAAAAAACATATTCCAGAAGTATTTAATTATTTCGCTAAACAGGCAGGATTATGAGTAAATTAATATGGAAATTATATCACGAGAATATGATATCAGACGAGGTTGTAGGAATTTTATTAGATAAACTATACGAATGAATATATTTTACTTACATAAAAACCCATACAAAGCTGCAACATACTTTTATGACAAGCATAAAGTTAAAATGATTTTAGAATCAGCGCAAATGCTTTGTACAGCTCATCACGTATACGGTAATGGTGATAATGTACCTTATAAAAAAGCACATGTTAACCATCCGTCTACGATCTGGGCTAGATCAAGTAAGTCAAATTATTATTGGCTATATGAGCATATGCTAGGTATCGGCAAAGTATATACTAAACGATACGGTAAGTATCATCTTAGTATTGAAAAATGCAGAGATGCTTTAGCATTTGCTCCTATAGGTATGCCTGATATTGGTTTTACAGAGCCACCGCAGTGCATGCCAGATGAATATAAAGTTGATGGCGATAGCATATCAGCTTATTGGAATTATTATGAACAAGATAAATTTAAAGTAGCAAATAAAAATGAGCAAAAAATTATACGACCATCTTATAAAGACGAATTACAATGGACTTAGAGATAAAATTAAACAACAATCAAAAACTAGAAAACCTAAAAAAACAAATTCATAATAATGAATTTTTAAGCAACCACATAATATTTTGTACCTTAAAACCAAACGAGACTGTGACAACAGCCTCTAATATAAAATAAGTAATAGGCTAATGTCATACGAAAGAAATTTAAATTATCTTACTAAGCATCGTATAATATATAGACGAGATCCGCTTACTGATAAACCAACTGAGTCATTTGACTGGGGTGATTATTACGAAGACGGCACTTATCAATGTTATACATTATTTCGCAGCAAAGCTAAGATAACTACATATAAGTCTCTTAAATGGCATTTGATTGTTCTATGGTACTTAAATCCACAACTAGATCAAGACGACTTTGAAAGACTAGCAAGAGCTATTTGTTTTAAGAAAAATGGTTTTGTGACTTTCAACGTGTCTGATCAGCTTCTACAGTCAATGATTTACGAAGTTAGCATGTACGATCTAGAAATACCTCCAAAAAATAAAATGCGTAAAATTATATTTAAGGAGTTTAGTGGTTTAACACCAGAACAAAAAATGAGTATAGTAGGTCAGCTAGTTGGTAAAACTAAAAAAGTGCACGAAGATGATATTTACGAGTGCATGTTAGATTTACACGATATGGGTAAGAAAATTACAATATCTAAAATAGCTGGTCTACTTAATTGCTCATCTAGAACTGTTTACAGAAACATGGGTAATGAGCTTAAGAAAGAAAAAGAGTTATTAAATAAAGAATTATGACAAAAGAATTTAATGAATGGATGGCGAAGATAGGTAACATATATTACGCTAATAACGAGCTAATGTCACAAGCGTATGATAAAATAGAAGAATATGAAAAAGTATAATGTACAAAATTATATAAGATATAAAGAAGATCTTAAAAAGTCTATGCCTCCTGAGAAGTTTTACGACTATTACACCAGAGACGAACTTATTATTAAGTTTTTACCTCTTGTAGAAAATCTAGCTCGCAAATTCTCAACAACACAACAAGCTTCAGGTGTCTTAAGTATTAATGATTTAATACAGATAGGATCTGAAGCTTTGATCCGTGCTGTAGATAAACTAGACTGGGAAAGATTAATTGATGCGGAAGACATCGAAAAAACATTAAAGTCTTTCTTTGCAAAACGAATAAAAGGACATCTTAGAAGACGTATAGACATGGCTAGAGGCGGCATACGCATACCAGAACATAAGTTAAATGAAATACGTAAAAACCCTAAAGACAAAAAGATGGTTGAAATGTTTTTCAACAGTATGTTTTTAAGTATTGATGCGCAGGTTACTGATGATGATGAAGAAAATATGATATATCAAATAGCTGATAAATCAGAGCCGTACAATATACATATACTTAATATTTATTTAAAAGGTTTAATGGAAAAATACCTTGACAAAAACGAATATGAAGTATTGCGTTTATCTTACGGTCTTGACTGTAACAAGCACTCAGCTAAAGAAATAGCAGATAAACTAAATATAAAAGGGGTTAGCTCCTATGTGCGTGTTTCAGAGCTTAAAAAGCAAGCTGTACAAAAATTAATTGACAGCGTTGATCACTCGCAAGTGCTTGACTTTCTGTAAGTTACGTCTGTAAAACTTAAAATTTATGTGTAATTATATTAATATAAAAACCTTATAACCATATGACCATAAACGAAAAACTGGCTACGATCCAGACAAAGTTTAAATCGAAAAAAAGTAGGTTTAACTCATTCGGCAAATATTACTTCAGATCAGCCGAAGACATTCTCGAAGCAACAAAAC
>BCSF01000189.1_pt1 | contig 28874 bp, 28 predicted proteins | sample 1016431 | NCBI WGS metagenome assembly BCSF01 (sample SAMD00045685;SAMD00045686;SAMD00045687;SAMD00045688;SAMD00045689;SAMD00045690;SAMD00045691;SAMD00045692;SAMD00045684;SAMD00045690;SAMD00045691;SAMD00045692;SAMD00045684;SAMD00045685;SAMD00045686;SAMD00045687;SAMD00045688;SAMD00045689, study... | reverse complement strand
TTACCTTTTTCGATGCTTCTATTGTAGTCTTTAACGAAGTTATAAACGTCTCTACCTGTGTTAAATTTAACTTTAACACCTAATGACTGCATTATTCTACGTATTTGATCACCTATTTTAGTAAATACGTTTTCGTTAAACTTTATATCGCCAGTAGCTAAAGCATCTGAAAACAAAGTAATAGCTTCTTCCATTTTAACACTTTCAGGAGCTTTTGAATATTGCTCTAAACGGCGCTTAAATTTACTGTCTTTTACTTGTGTTGCATCTATTTTATTTATTTCACTAAGTAAAGCTTTACCAAGATTAACAGCTGTTTCAGGACTATCTTTTACGGTTTTAAATAATATTGCATGACCAAATTCGTGACCAGCTATGTTCATGGCTTTTTCTTTGCCAGCAACTTCTTTATTTACAACTATAGTTTGCTCTCCCGTTGTAGGGTTTTGTATTATGAAACCTTGCTGTTCAGAAGCTTTTAAGTCTGCTTCTGGATCTTGTTGCTTTATAAAGTCTTTTACTTCTTGAGTAGTATCAAAGCTTTGAACCTCAACACCTTCAACTTTTTTAGCGGCTTTAGTAATTACCTCTATGTTTTCTTGTATCATAGACTCGCTTACTTGTCCAGCTATTTTACTTATTTCCTCAGAAAGTTTATTGTTGTTTTTAACTACAGCTGACTTAGCCCCACCGTATTGACTAGAAGTTATTTCTCCGTTTTCATAAGAAGCTTTTAAGTCTTCTATTGTTTTGTTATTTTTTTCTTTTTTATCAATTATAGATAATAATTCTTTTTCTTGTTCTTTATTAAAAGACTTAGAAGTGTAGTAATTATTAGTAAAGTGTTCTTTAAGTGCGGTTTCTGTTTCTTGTATTTCTAAATCTATAGCTTCTTTAACAGCTTTGTTACTTACTTGAGAACGCTGTAGCTGTAAAGATGCTAATTGTTCTAGATTTTTGTTTATAATTTTTAATGAATTAGGTTGACCATTTAAAGCTCTAGTTATCGTTGTTGGCGCGCTAATAACTCCTGAACCAACAAATCCTTGAGCATAGTTTTCTAAACCATCTAAAGAAGACATATATTTTAATCCGTCGACAAAAGATTCTTGAGCACTTTTACCTTGTGCCAAACTTTTATTTATAGTTTCAACACCGCCTTGACCTAACTCTGTCAAACCCTCTTTGTTTTGTGTCAACAAAAGAGTAGCAAATGGCGCAAGTTTACCGGTGTTTTTAGAAATAAGCTTAGTAATACCTTTTAAACCTACTCCTTCTAAGCCCATTGAAATACCACCTAAAACTAAAGGTACAGCTACTTCTGTTTCTTCATTTTCAATAAGACTTTGCAATGGATCATCACTGTCAGCGTACTTGTTTTCAGCTTTAGTTGTGTTGTAATCAGAATACATTGGCGCGACAACCTGAGGAAACAAAGTAGCTCCTCTAGTTAAAGCAGCTGGAACTAAAGTTGTTACTAAACTTGAAACAGCGTTTATAACACCTCCTACCGTTTCTTCTACATCGCCAGAAGATATACCTTTCGTTATACTACCAACTTCTTTAGTTTCTAAATTTAAAGATTTTATCTCTTTTAGCTTGTTAATTAAGTACTCGTCTGTAACTTCTCCAACTTCTTTTTTTGTTTTTTGATAAATTGTTTTTATAGGTTCTCCTTTCATAGATAAACCGTTTAACTCTTTAAATCTTTCTTTGTTTTCTTTATAAGATATTTCTTCGTTGGTTACAGGATCTAAAAAAACAACAGGACCCATATCTTTTTCTCCAAGTATAAAATCGGTAGCATCTCTTCCAGCGGCTCTAGACAACCAATCTATACTCATAGCTTTAGTACCTTCCCAAGCTGTCTCTAACTGGAGTGGTATGTTAGAAACCGCATTAGACAATCTTTCTTTTATACCTATTTTAGTAGGGTCTAAAGAAGCAAGTTCGTCTTTATAGCTTTGAAGAACCTCTGCGTCTCTATAATCTACAGTTCCACCAGCCTCAACGTAAGATTTTAGTTGTTTTTCTGTTTCAGCTATATTTGCTTTAAGCTCTTTTGATCTTTTTTTGTAATAATCTGTAGGCTCTTTTTCTTTGTTCATTGAGTCTACATGATCTATAACAACATCCAAAGCATTTTCTCTTACTTCACTTGCGTCTTTACGCTGTAACTCTTCTCGCCTTACTTGAGCTCTACCTTTTCTTATAGTTGGTTTAAAATCTTCTGACACCAAAGAAGTATCTACCGATTCTAATTCCATACTCTCGGACGCTGGTTCCGGCTCCGATGTTACAGTTGCATCCTTTACTACAACATCTTCTAACTTTCCCTCTTTCTCATCAATCAATACCGCATCAGAGTATTGCGTTAAAAAGTCTTCTACCTTTTCCTCAGGTAAATTATAAGTTCTACCGTTAACTTTGTATTTAGGCATAATTATTTTTTATTATTCGTTTACTATAAACTCAGAAAATGGATCAACTTGTTCAGTAGTATTTTCTTTTCCAGTCTCTAAAAATATCATTAAATTTTTAACCTCTTCAGGTTGCATATCATCATATATAGTTACAGATCTATCTGCTCCTTCTACTGATTTTGTAAGTGTTCTTGCTTTTCTTCCTCCAACTTCTTCAGCTTTAGTAACTCTAAAGCCGAATTTAGCTATAGATCTCTCTAAATCATCTAAGTTTATGAAAGCACCATCTTCTTCAGCTGGCCCTTTAGCTACAGGTATTTCTATGTCTTTTATATAAGATACGTCAACTTCTTTTTCTTCTTTAGTTGGTTTAACTTCTCTAGTAACTATTTCTCTTCCTTCTCTAAAAAAGTTTTTAGATATATAAGTAGCATAATCAACCGCAAATTCATTATTAAATTCATCTTCTTCTTCTTTTGTAAACTTTTTATCAAGAGGTAAAAAGCTATCAGTTTGTCCGAATTTTCTTTTGAAAAAATTAAATAAAGCTATTTTATTAGGCGAAACACCATCACCTAAACCATCTATTTTAGAAATAACAGCACTTTTTATATTTTGAATAAACAATTCTTCGTTAGGTTCTACATAATATTGTATCGTGCCGTCTTTTCTAACTCTAGACTTTTCTTGTTGATTAGTGTAGTATATATCTTTAATTTCATCGGTAGCTTTACCATCAACTATTGTTTTACCAAACTCATTAGCAATATTCTGCATATTGGTAGTTTCATCAGGTATAACTACCGCAACGTTTAGATCTGGATTATTAGCAATTCTATTTAGCATAGACCCTGTTACTGTGTAAACTCTACCAGTTTTTGGGTTTTTATAACTATATTTAGTTTCTGGGCCTCCAAAATTAGTAAGATCAACGTCGAAACTCATTTCCCCTTTAGATCCATCACCTAAAAAAGAATCTGCCCAGGCTAATTGATCTGTGTCGTTTTCAAGAGAGTAACCACCCATTTCTCCAGCTTTTGCTTGTTTAGCTCGATGTCCTTCTTGAAACACACCTCCATTTGACAAGTCTCTTTTTATATAGCTGTCTAGCGTTGAAGTATTTTGGTAAACAATTTTTTCTTGCTGGCTAAGCTGAGGCTTTGTGGACAGCTTTCCAGCGTAATTAATATATCCCTGAAGCTTAGGCGTAGCTTTAGCAAAAAGATAAGATCGCGGCCCAGTAGCGTTATTCCACGCTTGACCTACTTCGTTTTGATACTCTGTTTGAGCTCTTAATTCTTCTTCGTTTTCTTTTTGTATCTTAGCAACTCTTTTAGCTTCTTCTGCTCTTTTTAGTTTTTGCTCTCTTACATAATCTTCAGTAATACCCATCATAGTGTTTTGAAGATTTCTATAATGTTGAGCTGTCTGAGTGTCTACGAATTGTTTTGGATTTCTATAACTCATTTTAATTCTTATATTTTAAACTTAGAAAATGTATCTGTACCAGCTCCTCCAGCTTTAGCAAAGTCGAAAGTTCCTTTTGTTGTTTTAGGCGTAGCAAATTTACTTCCAAACGCACCAAGATCTGCTGCACCGCTTAAACCTTTAGCTATACCACCAATAGCTCCTGTTATAGCGCCTGCTCTATCAGCTTTAGCTTGCATTTCTCTTTGTTGAGCACCTTCTATTTGAGCTTGTACTCTATCTAACTGTCTTAATTCTCTTTCTTCTTTTTCTCCGTACACAAATTGTTTACCGGCTACATCAGCTTGTTGTAATCGTTGAGCTTCAGACATTTCAATACCTTGTATTCTTTGCTCTTCAGCTATTTGAGCTTGCTGTAGTCTAAACTCCCCTTGAGCTCTTAGTTGTTCGTTTTGAGCTTCTTGAGCTTCAATACTAGCCGAAACACCTTTTTTACTACGTAAAGCAGCTTGAGCCAAAGCAGTTGCTCCTCCAGCGCCAGCACCAGTAGCTCTAATAGTATCTAACGTGTTTGCTAAAGCAATATCAGCTTCTTCAGCTTGCATTTCAGCAGCTTGAGTAGCTACACCTAAGTTAGCCATTGGATTATACATTTGGCTACTTAAATTCTCTGCTAATCCAGCTACACTTTCTATTTCAGAATATGGATTAATAATAGGTTGTCTGTTTTGCTCTAAGCTAGCCAACTCTCTTTCTAGTCTTCTAGCTTCTCTAGCGGCTGCTCTTTGTTGTTTTTTAGCTGATGCAGCTCCGAGTATTCCTCCTATAGCAGAACCTACACCACCTATTAAAGCTCCAAGAAAGCCCTGAGCTGGCTCAACTACATCTGGGATATGCTGAATTAACATGTTTATCATTTTGTATGTTTTTATATATTAATAAGATGACTCTACATAATTACTAGACACGGCAAAAAGTTCTTTAGTGCTACCTAGATTTGTTGAATCATCTGTTTTCATTTCTACTATAGTGTAATAACCTCTTACTCCAGAGATACTAGCATCAAAAACAACCTCTCCAGACTGTGGAGAAGTGTCATTACTTATAATTGCATGATATTTGTTTTCTTTACGTGTAAATCCTGAATTATACAAAGGTTGAACAACCGCATTAACTCCAGTGTTAGGTGGGTTAGCAGAATCATAAGTACCTTCAAGTCTACTATATATAATAGCGCCAACGTCACTACTACTTTCTATATCTGTAACTTTCCAACCATCATCACCTTCGTAATTAATAGTTTTAAACACTTTCGCTAAAGAAGGCTTAGGATTAAACACGAATTTAACACTTGAATCAAAAGCCACACCGTAAAAAGTAGGTTTAGTAGTAGCAGAAGGATTATTGTAGTTATGCAAGTACAAACCTGTACTGTTCGTGGTGTAAAAGTTGTTTTTTAAGTTAAATGAGAAACTAGGTTTATAAGAGTAAAAACTAGTCCAACCATTAATAGAATCATCAAAAGATAAAGTTTTATATTCTATTTGACTGTTAGCCGATTGTAGAGATATAACATAGTTTTTATTGTGTATGTCAAAACCACCTATAGCTTTCCCTGCAGCTGTCGGAGTGTCTAGACTGATCAGGTTGTCTCTAAAAAAGTCTTTCATACCATACGCTGATATTTCTGTTATACCATCTCTAGATAGTCTTAAAACAGCGTTTCTGTTCTTATCTGTAAAGTATTTTCTATATCCGTAAACCGCAAAACTTTCTGGGTTTTTACTAATACCGTAATTACCAGCATAAGCAGAAACCTGTCCAATAACTTGGGCTCCAGAAGTAGTTATAGCGCTACCTTCTGCAGAGTATATAGCGTCTTTATCTATTAGTGCTCTACTTACTTTATTCTCTTGGAATATAATTAAGTTAGTATCTTCAGCATATAGCTTTTGAATGGTACCATTAGAAGGGTCTAAACTTCTTGTGATTTCTTCTCCTACCGGAAACTGATTAGTTTCATTAACATCTGTTCTAGAATTGTATACACCAGAGTATATCATACTATTACCAAGCAAAGATGCTTCATTAGTGTTCTCTGTTATATAAGCTTTAACACCGTAGTCCATAGAAACATTGTTGTAGCCTCCTCTAATTCTAGATTCTTCTACATACCAGTTTCTTTTAGGATTCGCTTGAGCGTTACTAGCGTACTTCCAAACAGGTTTTGCTGTTGTAGATGTTTCGCTAGTTTCATCTACTACTTTACTTAATATAAAAGAGTTAAAATATTTTACTTCTATTACTGCTCCCATATATTGCTTTATTATGATATTCCAGCTATTCTATATAGCTGTACGTGTTGCTCTTTAGGATCGTTGTCGTCTTCTAATTTTAAAATTATAGTATTAGTAGTACTAATATAACTAGACATTTCAAGTTGTTCTGCGTTACCAATAGTTATATCTTTAGGCGTAGCTGATACTATAGTATTATTTTCTTTGTGAGAAACGCCTAAACTAGTAGTCATAGTAAATGTAGAACCAGAACTATGTCTAATAGCTCCATTATAAGTTATAGTAAGATTTGTACCACCAACCGTCAAGCTTAAAGTATCGCCAACCACGTAGCCAGCGCCCTGCACTGATATAGACATATTTGTTATTAGGTTAGCAGAAACTGTTATACTCACAGCTAAGTCTTGACCGCTACCTCCAGTAGGAAAATAAGTGCTAGTTCCATTAGCAGCTCCAGGAACGCTAGTTGAACTCAACTGGTATATATTACTAGAACTTGTTGGAGATGTTTCATTTTGCGTTTCAAAATAATCTGGGTTGAAATAAAGCTCTTTCACATAATCACCAACGGTCCCAGAAGGAGCGTTTTTAATTATACCAGAATATATCATCACTGGAGAATACATAGATACAGTCATGTAATCTTTCAAAACACCTCTAACATCTGCAGCTGTAATAGCTTGGCTAGAGTTGTCAGCTAACTGACTATCTATTCTATTTTCAATTTCTTTTCTTGTGTATTGTGCCATTTTTATTTTATGTTTTTATTAAAGATCAAAGGCTGTTGTAAATTCTGATGGGTTAAATTCTCCTTGAGCAAAGTCAACAGTAACCGTAACTGTATCTGTAAGTCCTCCCGCGTCTGTTAAAACTATATCTAAATCAAAAGATTGATTTGGAGGATAGCTAGAGTTGTAAGAATATGTTAACTGTGCTGAATTATTGTAAAAAGGTTGCAAGTAAAAATTAACTTGATAACCTACTGTTATTTGGCTAAGCCCATTATCAAACGTCCAAGACAAATCTCTTGTGTCCTGTGCTATAGCACCGTTCTCACCAGTGAAAACAGTTATAGGGTTAGACATGTTTAAATATGTTTCAGGCATAGTAACTGGATCTATAGTCGGAGCTATGTTACTTAAACTACCAGTTAGTATAATATTTTTACTAACAGAAGGAGATACATCTGTGTTTGTTACTAGTAAATCAAAACTATAACTTTCTTTTGTAGCTGCGTCTGTTCCATAATAAAAATCTTGAACTGTTGTCTCTATATTATACCCATTAGCAGAATCACCTGTTAAAGTAAAGTCACTCGATCTATCCGCTCCTGTTCCGTCTGTAACACTAGCTAAAGTAACAGTAGAAGTAAAACTTTGTCCAGCGTTGTTTTTTGGTTGAAAATTAGACGCAGAAACTTCAGTACCTGTTGTACTATTTTCGAACAAGCTGAAACTCCAGTTTTCTATATAACTAGGCTCGTCTGGATTACTGTCTGCAATTAATTGATTTAATTCGCTTATCAAGCCTGTGGTAGATGTTTCCCAATAAATATCTAATTGAGATTCAACTGGCTCTGTTTCTAATACACCTAAAATTATATTAGTATTATTATGGTATGGTTTACCTATTACGTAAGGTGTTAGTACTTTACCAATTAAAGGATTTGATTCTGCTTGATAAACAGCTGTGTTCGCTGATTGGTCACTACCAGTTAAGTCGTCTATAGTAGCTATAGTACCAACGAAAGAGCCTTCGCTAGTAACGTCAAACATTTCATTATAGTCGTTAGTTGGAGGTGGAGGAGTATCTACTCTAGGATAAAGAACAATACTACTCCTAAAATTTTTTTGGTCCGGTCCAACCTCTTCTAAATCTCTTGGAACTTTATTTATATTATCGTTTATTAAAGATATAAAAGCAGTATTTTCTTCTTGCGAAGCAGCATTAGCTGTAGTGATATTACCACTTATAATATCTGGCACATATACATTATAGTACTCTTGCTCTGTTTGTTTTACAACAACTTTATAAGAATACCAGCCAAGTGGGTTATCTGAACCATATAGGCCTGGTTCTCCAGTTTCTCCAGCGTTATCTTGATCAGTCAAAGGTGATCGTGTACTTGTTATAGCTGAGTTGAACAATAATTTTAAGCTATTACCATCAAAAGTTTTAGGATCTAACTTCTCAAAAGGAGCATATATAGTAGAGCTACCATAATTTAAACCGCTAAAAGACTCAAGCGCTGCTGTATTTTTAGCTAATATAACACCTGATTGTCTACCATATCTATCACTTAAAACTATACCTACTTGATAGTTTCTATTCTGTTTTAAAGTTTGTTCTGGGTACTCTTCTAAAGCTCTACTTGTATATATATTGCTTGAAGGTAGTTTTTCAGAAACATTTACAGAGTAATCTAAAAAGCTTGGCGCTGTATGTTTGTTTATATAATTGCTATAAACTATTCTATTACTTATTATTTCTTGACCTAAAGCTCTAACTGGTACTTTATCATAAACTCTTAATACTTGATCTTCAGGTAATACTCTAGTTGGTTTAGTGGATTGGTAGTCATATTCATAAAAACTATTAGTGCTAACTTCGTTTGTCACATCTATAGTATCTATCAATTTAACAGCTGCAGAATCAGATTGTTTATATAAAACCTCTATTTCTTTGATTTTTAAACTGTCTTTTAGCTGGTTAACTTGATATTCTAAAGGTATTATAAGTTTTATATTGTCAACTTTATTTTCCATAAACTTAACAATAGTACTTTTATAAGCGTCTTGTTCATCAGACTCTATTAGGTTTCCGTTGTCATATTTGTCTATAAAGCTACCGTCCTGTTTTGGTATAAAAGCTGTTTGCGTGAAAGGAGCCATAATAGAATATTCTCCGTCATCAAATTTAAACCTGTAAGAAAAACGAACAAACTTGTCATGTAAAAAGTCAGGATCTCCAGCGTAGTTAGTATCTAGGTCTGGATTAGCTGTTCCGTCCGGTAAAGTAGCACTAGTAACGTCTTTCATCGTTGTTTCGTATACTCCAGGCGTTGCAGTTTCTTGATATAACTGAATAGCTTGATAAGGAGCATATTTAGCTACAGATATATGATCTTCTGTAGTATAATAAGAGTTGTTGTCCGTTGCTGTTTTTACGTTTATTTTTCTAGGTTGATTTCTATCATCAGTCCAAAATAATAAATCTTCTAATAAGTTTACTCCGTAAATAGGGTGAGTAGTAGAAAAGTTTAAAAAGAAACCTTGAACCAAAGTTGTTAAAGTTTCATTTAAAACATTGTAAGAATATATTTTACAAGTGGCAGATCCCGGAGCAAAATTATCTAATTTATTATTAGAGGTATCTTCATAGTCTGTAGTGAAAAAGTATATAGTATTGTTGGTTTGATCAACAAAGTTACCTATAATATTTTCACCTAAGTTAACTAATAAGTTGTTACCAAGAACAGTCTCTATAGCACCAACATCGTTTTGCTCAGAATTAGAAACAGAAATATTTACACCTTCTCTATATTGATTATTAGGTATAAGTCTATCGTCTAAGTCTTGATTCATTTTTGAACCAAGAAAACTATTTTTAACTTCTGCCATTTATTTTAGTGTTTTATCCATTTAGATTTACCTCTCATAACTTGTACAAACTCATCAAGCTTAATATTAGATAATCTTATTTTAGTATTTCTTAATTTAGCACTTTTTTCTCTACGTAGTCTTTGTACTAAATACTCAGGTTGATTTATTCTAGTAGATACTATAGCATGTAAAATATAAGCGTATACTGCTTCCTCTGCCATTTTAGGGATTCTAGTGTCTTTGTCGTACGCTAAACCATCAGATATATACTCTAAAATGATTATACGGTCAACTAGATCATTTGAAAAAGAGATTTTATTTTCTCTTTCGTTTATCGTGAACCAACCGTTAACTTGACTAACCTCAGGTTGTAAACCGTAGAAACCACTGTTCCAAGCAAATCCTTGCCCAAAACCTCCACCATATATATTAGACCATACCGGTGAACCATCTTGTATTTCGTTGTTTATATTACTTAATCCGTTAGTGTCCCATCTTTCTTCTGTTATAGATGTACCTTCAATATTTTTATTAAACGCATCTTGTGTAGGTATACCATTAGAATCCTGCACGGGAATCTCTGTTGGATTGCTAGTTAAAGTTGTTGGATATATAATGTGTTTAGCTCCTGAGTCATCAATCCAAGACATTTTAACATAATTAACATAATCTTGAGGGATTGGAACGCTTAAGCTAACTGGAACCGTTAGTTCTTGTGATTTAACACTTTTTAAAGTATCATAACTAAACTCTTGTAAAGCTCTTTTAGCATGAAATAATACATCGGTTCTTTTTACGCTTTGTATTAGTTTACCTGTACCAACATAAGCAACTAGAAAGTTATTTATAATATCATCTAGTTTTATGTAGCTATATGATCCGTAGTTTTCTTCAACAGTGTTTCCGTAAGCGTCTTGCGCTCCATAATTACCACCAGTCGTAGATTTCAATTGAACTACAATAGAAGTATTATCAGCTAAACTATCAGTTATTGTAATAGTGTTATTAGAAACAGTGTAAGCTGAAGTATATTCTGTATACGTAAGATCACCAGCGTTTGCTTTGTAAAGCTTAAAATTGTTTAAAGCGTAATCTGCTTCTGCAGGATTATAACTACCAAAGACCAAATTAGTATCAAACGTAGTTGTAAAAGTTTGACCAGCTCCAGCTGTAGACAAAAATTGTTGTGCACCAGCATAGTACTGTCTATTGTTTTCGTTTATTAATCCCATTTATTTTTAGCTTTTTTCATTAATGTTTGTTTGCTGCACTTGTGCCATAGCTGTTTGCACTATGCTAGGATCTCTAATTATAATACCAGCGTATGCTAATATTCTAAGAACTATTTCTGTTTGCTCGGAGCTATGAAGTTCAAAGTCTACAGAGTTGTTATCGTCGTATATAAATTGACCAACCGATCCAACGCTATAAGCCCATGTTGGAAAGCTTGGTTTCTTAACGTAATCAAAATCAACACTAGATACTTCTGCTGGAGAAATTTTTACAACTTTTCCTTCTAGTAAATATATAGGGTATGATAAAGTAGGTTTTGTTAGAGGTGATTTTATTATGTTGTAGTATTCGTTTCTTGAAACTCTTTGTAGTTCTATATCGTTTGCGGAAATAGCACCAAGCACGTGTAAGTCACTAGGTAAGTTAACTTGACCGTTACTAAAGTTTACAGTACTATTAGTTTTGAATACTGCTATTTTTTGATCCAAATAAGCAACTCTATCAGCATAGTCCATATCATTTTGAGGTACTCTAGTTAATTGATTAAGATCTTCGAAATACTTTTCAAAGATCTCTAACTGTACTTGATTACCTACTTTATTAAACTCATCAGGAGTCATATAACCTCTCTGTTCTTTGTTGAGTATTAATAAGACTGTTTTGTATACAGTATCTATACTTTTTGCCATTTGTTATTTTTTTATTATAATACACAGGAGACCACAAAAGTGATCTCCTATATATTAGTATTACATGTTATGAGAATTTTTTCTCTATAGATTTATAAACTTCTAAACCTTCATCGGTTTTAAAGAAAGCAGCCATAGCTGAGTAAGGGTGCTCGTCAAAAGGTACAGTCATAAGTTTCTTTCCATTAGAAGCCCAAACAAAAGTTCTCTGATCAGCAGATAACTTAATAATGTTTGCTTCAGTGGCTTTAATAGCAAAGTTTCTTAATTGTACATTTTCGTCATTAGCTAGATCAATAAATAAACCTGGATTGTTCTTAGCGAACATAAGAAGGTCTCTTTTTATTTCTCTACTAGTCATTTGGTTTACTTCAGATCCTAATTCTACTCTTAATATAGCCTCTGCCTGGTCAATGTCCATAGATTTAGCAGCGTTTAAAGCTTCTATTTCCATTTCTAAATCAACTAGATCATCAGTGGCTTTTTCAACTTTACTAAACTCATAGTACTTTTTATTTAGAGCTGGGTGATAAAGAGATAATAGTTTCTGTAAATTTTGTTTTTGTTTAGGTACAAATAAAGTACCGTTTTTAAATATAATATGCCCAAGTGTTGCTTCACCTTTTTGTTCTTCTACAAATGGCGAGTTTTGATTTGTAGCATATCTTAATTCTTTTTGTTGCCCTGTTTCTTCATCAAACCACAATAAAGGGAATCTAGCAGAATGTCTAGATGGTAGTGTTGATGTTAATGGAGTAAAAGAACTTTTTAAAATATAAGTTCTATCTTTTATTTCCCACGTTGGTTTTACAGGTTCTTGTTTTACTGACGCTTTCTTAGCGTTTGTTGATTGAGGTGCAACCTCAGATTTTGCTGCTGCTTGATTAGCTTTTGTAGCCATAATATAATATAATAAAAATGTTAATAAAAGTAAAAGTTACCCTCGTCGATAAAACGAGGGTAAAATTTACATAAGGTATTCTTAGTCAGTGAACAATACAAAGTTGTTAGCACCTTGTACACACAAACATCTTTCAGATAGGAAGTGTACTTCCATAGCGTCAAGATCAGAAGTGTAAGCTCCTCCAACAGATCCAGTCAACCAAGACTTCATACGACGGTCATCAGTTTGAGATGCTCTGTATCGTACGTGCAAGAATGGACGACGGATGTTAGTTCCTAAAATTTGATCGTAAACTGTAGAAGTTCCAGCTGGTACTAATACACCTTCGATACCTGCGTCAGCAACACCTCCACGAGTAGAAGCGTCGTTCAAGTATTTCCAGTCAGTTTTGTAGAAATCGTAAGAACCTCTTCTGAATCCAGAGAATCCAAGGTTAAGCGCCATGTCTTCTGAGTTTTCAAACAATCCGTAAGCAGTACCTCCGTTAGCTCCAGAAGATACACCACCTAGCATGTTATCAATAGTCAAAGAAAGTTGACGGTTAACAAAAAGCATGTTTTCTTCAATAGCTCCTTGAGTGTCTAAGTTCTTAAGGATAGCGTCGAAATCAGTAAAATCTCCAGCAGCAGGTGCGAATGCAGAGAAAGTGTTTCCTCTTGCTTTGATAGCAGCGAAAAGACCTTCAGTTCCTTTTTTACCAGCAGCAAGAGCTCCAGATCCAGCAGCGGCCAAAGTTCCTTCAACTACAGACATTTCTAAGTAATCCTCGAAACGTAGTCTAGTTTCAGATTCAGCTTTCAAGTACCACAAGTAACCTCCAGTACCATCTTCAGTAGCAACTTCTACCCATCCAATCTGAGCTGTATCAGATCCAGAGATAGCATACTTATCTTTAATGATAATAGGTGAGTTAGAGAACTGCGTGAAAGAAGGAGTGATTGATTTAATATCAGCATCTCCAGTTCCTTTAGCATACTCAGAACCATATACAAATATTTTAAGACCTGTATCAGCAACGTTGAAAGTAGCATCAAGATCAGCTCCAGTGTAAGTAACAACTGTAAGAGTAGCCAAAGTAGCAGATGTATCAACACTATCAGTTACCAAAGCAGTTACTTCGTTTCCAGTAGCTGGATCCATAACTACGATAGTATCGTTTTTAGAGATTACATTTCCTACGAAGTTTGCTCCATTAGCAGCGTTCAAAGCGAAAGTTAAAGTAGTAGCTGAAGCAACAGTTACATCGTTGTAAGCAACGTGCAATCTATTTTGCTCAGACCATACCACTTGGTCAGATGTCATTGGCATTTCAGCTCCTACCATACGCAAGAATCCAGAAAGAGTTCTGTTTCCGTAGCGCTCTACTTCTTGTTCGTAGATCTCAGGTAGATACTGTTGTGCAAAGTCATTTGTTCCGTCTGTAAAACTTAAGTAGTTATCAGACAATAATTGTTGTTTTTGACTCGGTTTAATTGAACCGAATGTTGGTGATAAAGCCATTTTTTAAATAATTTTAATTGTTAAATCCTAGTTTTTTAATTTTTAATTTTGATGTAGTTAAAGCGTTGTCGTTTAATACCTTTACTTTTATACCATTTTTAAACTCAGACTGTGATGTTTGTCTTGGAGCTGTGCTAGGGTTTTTAGAGTTACTGACTACTTCTTTTACAGCGTCAGCCTTGCCCTGCTCATAAAAATGATTAGCAATAGTATCGATATTTTCTGCGGCATACATTGCTTTGTGATAACCAACCGGATCTTTTACACTACCATCTTCAGCAAGGAACTTCCCTACAAGGTTGTTAATGTTTGATTGGTTTTCTGCAACTTTTGAAGGATCTTTCACACCGTATCTAAACTTCTTTTCACCTATTTTAAAATCAAAACCTTTGAAATCTTGGTTAAAAAGTTGTTTTGTTTGATTTTTGAAAGCTTCGTGCTGTTGCTCAGCTTTGCTTTGCTCTTCACTATATCTATTGAAAAAGTCCATAGCTTTTTGTTGCTCTTGAGTTACGCCCGGTCTCAACTTGATCTCGTCGTAGTATTTACTCTTTGTTTGCTCTAAAAAGTTTTTGGCTTTTGCAACTTCTTCTTTAAATGCAAGTTTTTTCTTGCGAATATCTCTTTCTTCGTCGATATCTTCATCGTATGAAAAATCTTCAAGTAAAAGATCTATATCATCACCTTCTAAATAAGGCTTAGTTTGTTTGTAATATTCTTTAAGTAGAGTTTTATTATCTACACTAGAGTAATCAGCGTTTAATCTAACGTAATCTTCTAGCGTTCCACCTGTTTCGTTCATAAACGTAACAAGCTTTTCAATGTTTTCAGGAAGAGGAGTTCCGGCTACTTTATTATCTCTAATAGCTTCTTTTACCTCTTGTTTAACCTGCTCAACTTCTTTTTCTACTTCTTCTTCTGTAATCTCTTGAATTACTGGTGTTTCATCTTGAACGGTGCTTTCCCCTTGTGGTACTTCTTCATCCACTTCTTGTACAACTCCGGCTTGTTGATCTTCAGCCACGTCTGTTGCTTCTTGCTTTGTATCGGCATCTTCCTGTGTTTTTTCTTCGGATGGAATTACTACTTTAGTAACTTCTTCTTCTGGTTGTTTTTCAGCAGGAGTAGACAAGTCAACTTTAATAGGTCCGTCCTGTGTTTTACCTAAATTTTTAGGTTTAAGGTTTTTCCCTTTTAGAGAGAATTCACCTTCTTGTTTTTCTTGTGACATAATATAATATAATTAAATAGTTAAAAATTTAAAATCAACGAGGTTCAAACTGTTCTAGTCCAAATCCTCCAAGCGTGTCAAATCCAGCAGACTCAAAGTTTTTTGGTAACTCATCATTTTGTCTTTGTGCTATTAACTCCGATTGCTGCGTCGCTTGTATTCTTGTTCTTTCGTCTTTGCGATCTTCTATTTCTTTTTCTTTATCTTTATCGGCTTGCGCTCTAACTTGAGCTAACTTCATTTGGTAGTTAAACTCTTCAGCCATTAACTGTCTTTTTATTTCAGCCTCTGTTTGTAGCCTTTGTATTTCAAACTGAGACTTAGCTTGTTCTAGATTTACTTTCTCTTGAGTAAGAGCTTGTTGCTTTTGAACCTCAGCCAAAGCAGCTGCTTCTGTAGCTTGAGCATTAGCTTGAGCTTGAGCTTGAATATTAGCTTGAGCAGCTTGTTGGTCTCTTTGTATTTTTTGTTGCTGTCTAAGCTTTAAGTATTTGTTTGCTAGTTTTATATTTTTAATCTCTCTAATATCTATAGCATCAGATAAAGAAATAGCCTGTGTTTGAAGCGCCATTTGAACATTTTGTTCTAATTTAGCAATATCTTCTTCTTCAGGCTCTAGCTCTAGGTAAATACCAAAATCATGTAATTGTAAATTAATTAGTTCCTCTAAGGTATTAGTATTGAAAGTGCTAATAGAGTTAGCTAAAGAGTTTCTCAATAACGGGTTTTGTAAAGCATCAGCAGCTTTTAAACTAATGTTTTCACAAACTCTAAGGCTAACATATAACAAAGAGTTTAATATATGCTTAGTAGCTGTATTGGATGCGTTAGCAGCTAGTTTCTGTAATCCTAGCAAAGAATCTTTATCAGGCATAGAACCATCTCTAGCTTCATTTAACCCAGTCACATCTCTAATCATTTTCAAGTAGTACTCATAAGTACCAATAAGGCTTTGTATTTTACCTTGACCAGAAGAAGATGCTAATTCTTGTACAGGTACTTTACCTCTGTTTAACTCACCATCTTGAGTAAGTGATCTACCAACTACACTACCTGTTTGGAAGTACATATTAAGAGCCTCTGCTGGGTTGTAGTTTGTACCATTGCCTAAGTCAACTTCAGCTAAACCGTCCATATCTAAGAATACACCATCAGGCACTATTCTAGACATAACTTGCTGTAGCTTTAAATGAGTTAATTGAATCATATCAGCAAAACCTGTGATTCTACTAACAATAGACTCAATTCTACCTTTGTACATTCTAGGAGCTGATATACAATAGTTCATTTCTACTTTTGTAGAATCAGCAGCTGGTCTAGTCATGTTCTCAGCCATTTTCCACTCTAGCATGTAGTTGTTACCAAGAACTTTAGCTCCTGTATATAAAACTTCTATAGTTCTACTAACTCTTTCAAAGTTATCGTTTGGTGGAGGATTAAAGCCATCATTTTTCTCAATAGCTTTTTCAAGACCGTTATCTGTTCTTTTTATTTTAAACACTTGATCTTTATAAGTCTTGTATTCGAAATACATAACTTGAACAGTGTTTTCATCGTAATTACCCCAGCCAGTTACGTATTGAGAGTTACCAGGCATTTCTTGAATCTTCTGTAGCTCGTCGTCTGGAATATCTGGGAACTGCTTTTTAAGCTCTGGTATAGTTATAGACTTTACTTCTCCTACATAGTATATATCTTCAAAATTTGGATCTTCTGTATAAGAGTAGACCATATAAGCAGGATCTACATACTCGATTTTTATACCTTCAGACTTATTGAAGTTTGTTTTAACAGCAGCTATACCCAAAACAGTAAGATCATAAGCTAATCTTCTTTTTGTTTCTTCATACCTGTTCAAAGCTAGCGTGTTGTCTATCAGCTCTTCTTCTGCAATTTCTACAGTCTGCTTATAGCTCATTTGCATATATAGGTCCAACTCTTCTTGAGTAGAAGGTAAATCATCTGGATTAGATGTATTATAAAGATCTAAACCTAAATCATTTTTAAACCCTTCAAGAGTTTGTTTCATGTTCACGTCTATAGATAAAGCTTCAGCGTAGTTAGATTTAGCTTTTACAGAAAAAGGATCTTGTGCTACAGTTTGTATTTCGTAAGCTTTATTAGACATACCGTTTACTACAATGTCTACAAATTTAGGTATAACTGGTACTGGTTTCCAGTCTAAGTTTAGATAAGACAAATCACCATTAATAGATAGCTCGTCTTTATATTTAGAAATAGACTGCTCACCTCTAGCGTATAATCTTAGTTGGTGGAAGTTGCTATAGCTTTGAGCGTATCTGTTTCCAGATCTACCCTCTTGAAACCACTCTCCTTCGATAGCTCTTGCGACTTGTAATCCATAATCTAAACTTGATTTTACTTCATCGCTAACGACTTGGTTAGGAAAAGAGCTATTACTGTTAGTGTATACTTTCATTTATCTTAAAATTTTTGACGACGTTCCAGTGTTATCGTATCGTTTTATACCTAAGTTTATTGGTTTATATTGTTTTTTAGCTACTGGCGTATATCTATTTTTGTTGCAAGCCATTATAGCTAAACCAGAACTAATAGAAGCATCGTGCTTTGTTCTGTTGTTTATGTTAAATTTAGCCCAGTCTTCTAGTGTTCTTTGAAAATACATATTACCATAACCGTTAGGTGTATTACCAATGTTTTCTTCTACGTATGTTTCAATAGCTGCCGCGTGAGCTTGTTTCATATCTTCACTAGAGTTTGGTATTCCACCAATTTCTTTTTCAGTTACAGATAATTTATTATATATTTTATCAGGCCTATTCATACTAAACCCTCTATACCCTCTTCTTTTGAAATGGTATAATAATCTAGGTTTGTTATTTTCTGCAAGTATTGGCATACCGTAAAAAACACAAGCCATTAACACATCTTCAAAAAATATCTCAGCGGTTTGAGGTCTACATATATATTCTAAAAAAAACAGGTTTGGCGGTACGTTTTCCATAGAAAACTTAGTAAGACCGTGTAAAGATCCATTAGACCCTCTTTTATCTACTGTACCAGATATATCATAACTATCACAACCAAAAGCGCCACAGTGCTCATTACCTGGGTATTTAACACCATTTTTTATTACTATCCTATTTTGTAAATTAGCAGGTGGAACCCACGTTATTTTGAATCTACCGTCTTTATTTGGATAGAATATTACTCTACTATCTTTTACACCGTTCTCCCATTGAAAACTACCTGTTGTTACCGTAGCTGTGTTTTGCAAATCAGCATTATAATCTATTTGCTCGTATATTTTAGTAAGGTTAAACAAAGACTTTTTTGCTTCATCTCTAAAAGCGTGCTCTTCCGTTCTTGGGAATTGACGATAATATTCGTTTAATCCGTCTTGATCATCTTTTAAACCTTCTACTTCATTTTGCCAATGCTCGATTACTCCTTGAGTTATTTCATCTCCGAATGGTCCGTATACTTTTTCTTCTGGTGTATCGAATACAGGTAATCCATAAGAATCAATGAATCCTTCGTAGTTCCATTCCATAGGAATGAACAAACTATATAATCCCGAACTAGTCTGTCCGTTGCGGTTTCTTTTTGTGACATCTGAGGCGTAATAAAGTTTCTTAAAATTTTCACCACCTTTATCCAACGCGTTTGATGTTGAGCCCATCATACATTTACCAATAATTCTAGAACCCAAGCGTAAACAAGTTTTTGTTACTCGCCAGTTATTTAGTATGTTATTTGGCTTTTCCCATTTACCACTTTCATCATGAACTAAAAGCTTTAGTTTTTCACCATCATACGAGTTATCTCCAGTGTTTTTCCAATCTATAGTAGTATCAAGACCTTGAAGCTCTTCTTCTCTATCTGTAGATGTTATATTTTTTCTAGTTAACTTAGAAGCTGGAACTCTATATGCAAGCTCTGTTTTCGGTCTATCCATACCGTCCTGAATCGGTTTGAAAAAGAACGGGTAATTAACTGATATTGGTACAACTTTGTCAGTGAACATTTTCTTCGCATCAGGACCTGATTTAGATAATATTCCAAATCGTGAGTCACTTGATATGGTTGCTTCATTAACAGTTTCTCCAGACGCCATAAATGAAAAACCGGATCGTCTGTTTTTGAGATAACACATACCAAAGGATCTTTTGTCCGCTTTGCAAGCCTCCCAGAATATAAAAAATAATCTGTTTGCTTCCCTGAAGTCTGGGTTACCAACATCGATCTTGCTCCACTGTAAGTACATATAATGAGTACCAGTGATGTAAGTGTCTTTTTTATTGTTTTTAAACCAAAACCCTTGATCTCTACGTTTGAACTCGTTGTCGATATAATCGTACCATCTTTCTTTAAAGTCTTCATCGTATGTTTTCCAATCAAATATTGTTTTTATTTTTTGTAATTCTTTTGGATATTCAAACGGTTTCCACTTATCTTCTTCAAACTGTTGTACGTTTTCAGCTTTTGGTAAAGCTATTTTTAGGTTTTGTATTTCGTATATTTCACCGATTTTACCAGTTTTACTGATCACAACCATATCAAACTCTTCGTTGTAACCATACTCCCACTTATTATACCTATTTTTTTTATTTATTATTTTAGGTTTAATGTGGTCGGGTAATACTTTGTATAGTGTTTGTTCGTACATTACTTGGATCTTCCTTCTGCAAACCCTCTAAAAGTTTTTTCTTTCTTTTCTACAGGTTTTTCATTAAGTATGTTTTCTTCGTCTTCAATACGTTTAAGTATTTCAAAAGCATCAAAAATAGCTAACTTCTTTGTAGCAGCAGCATTTTTTAAGCGGTCAGCAGAGATATCATCATCAGAATCAACAATAGCTTCTTTAGCTACTTTGATCAACTCTTCAACTGCTCTTTGCCCAGCTTGGATTATACTCTTTTTCGTCTCCTTTACGTTCATACTTAATTACAATATCATTTGATTTCATACAATACAATCGCTCATCGTCTATTATAAACTCAAACTCTCCAAAAGGTTTGTAACCTACAACATCTCCAGGAACGATTTTGATGGCTTCTAAGGAGCTATTACCATATTTTAATATTCCTATAAGCTTTCTTTCTTTATCAAGAGTTAGATCATTTGTATCAACCAATGGTTTTACAAAGCATCTATCTTGAAACGTTTTCCAGTCACCACTGTTTTTGTACAGGTATACTTGGTCAGGCGAACAAAAATAAAGATCATCTATAAATTTAGATCTACTATCTTTTCGTTTGCCCCTAATATCAAAGAAACTTCTAAACACATTGTGGTGAATAACTATAATATCACCTTTTTTTATTGGTGTAGCATAGGCAGAAGGAGTAGAAACTACTTCCGCCATATTGCTTACCGCTCTAAAGTTTTCTGTATTAGCATTAGTTATTAGGCTTTTGTCACCTATTTTGATCTCGTTATCGTATCGCTTATTAACTGGCTTTACGATAAAATCAAATAAACTTTTCATTAGTATTCTAAATCGTACTCAACAGATATAGCCATGTTAGAATTAAACTTCTTCCATGGCATAACCTCGTTGTTTTTCTTTATATAAATACTATAGGAGTTATCATCAGCGGCATATAGTATAGCTGATATAACGTGACCTCCATACACTTGTTGACCTACAGCATAGTGCATTGCATCATTCTTGTAATCAGAGCCTATGCTTATTTTTCTAACTACAGAGTCCATTAATTTTCAGATTTAACTACAGACAATTCACTATCATCAGTTTCTTCGATTTTAGTGTATGTTCCATCTGCCATGTTAATATTAACAGCTCCGTATTCTTCTTCTAGTTCTTTTTTGGTTTTTTCAACCTCCTGAGCAACAGCAGCTTGTGCGTGTAAAAGCTCATGTTTTCTTACTTCAACCAATCCGACTTCTGTTAAAATATTCTGAAGCTTAGCTTGTTGCTCCTGAATAGTTTTTAACTGCTCTTCTTTAATTTTTGCCATTTTAATTTAATTTGATTTAATTTATTTTACTTACTTATCTTTATTATCACTTGATTTTTTGTGCTTTTCCCAGGTACGACCAACAAAATAAGCACCATATACTGTTATAAGTAGAGACTGAAAAATAGGTACATAAGCAGTACTTACTTTAAAACCTCCTATGTTACCATCAGCAAATGCTAAAATAGTAAATATAGAAGTTAAATATATTAGTACTAGTGGTCGAATATTTTTAGATAAAAAAGAATCAGACTGCATATCCATTTTCCATCTCTCAGTGATCTGATCTTGAGCTTCTTTATCTGCTTTCTCTAAAAGCTCCTGTATTTTATGTTTTGCAGCTAGTCTTTCTTCGTCTGTAGTAGTTAGTTTATCTATAACGTTTCCTACGTCTTTAACTAGACCACCTGTTAAAAAGCTTAGTATTTTTTTCATTACTTATTTTTTGTTTTGTTATAAGCTTCTTTTTCCCAAGGAAGGTTTTTAGCACCTTCGTTCATTTTGCTTCTTGAATATGTCTTACCTTTCCAGTAAATGTTTTTATCGTCGTAATTCAAGTCACCACGCTTTATTTGGTCTATGTGTACCATCTCGTGTTTAATAACCTCCTTAGCTTTAGCTGGACTTAGATATTTGTTTATAAGTATAGTACCGTTATTGTTAGCCATACCTAAAACACCCTGCTCTAAATCAGCTTGGTATATAGGTGTGTTATCACAAGTAAAAGGTGGTTTTAATTTGAAAGCCATGTTAGTATTTTTTACAGCTTTTCTTTTTTAGTGGTGAAGCACAGTGTTTAGACATAAAAGATCCTTTCATTTTAGCTGGAGACTTTCCGTAACCCATTTTAGCTGGTGAATCAGCTTTTTTACCGTAGTTTTTCATAATTACTTATTTATTGATTTTTTAATGTAGTACGTGTCTTCTTTAGTAGATTTTGGAATTGCTACTTTTCTTTTAACACTAAAAGATTTTCCATCTTTAAACATAGAAAACTCATCTTTAGTGCCTTTTTTGTGAGTAGCTTTATAACCTGGATAATCTCTTTCTAGAGTTTTAGCTATCTCTTGTGGATCTCTACTTGGTTTTGGTTCTGGGTTTATTCCATTACCATTTTTGGGGTTGTAACCTTTATAAGCCATATTTTACCATTTTACTTTATCAGCCCACCAAGCAGCGGACATTTTACCTTTTTTAATATTTTTAGCGTGTCTAGCCTTAAAACTAGCGCGTCTAGCTTTTTGCTTAGCTGATTCTCCTTTTTTAGGTTTACCAGCCGTGGTTACACCTTGCTGTCCAAATCTAATAATTTTTTCTTTACCTCCTTCACAAGCCTTTACTACGTGAGACTTTGTTGGGTGACTTGGGGTTTTTTTAGGCTTATTGCAAGCCATTTTAGATTTATCTAACCTCGCCATATTATTTCTTGTTTAAGTAATACCATTTTTGCACAGTATAGCCTATAGAAACCGCTAATAAAGTTAGTTTCAAAGCAACATCTATACTAGACATCGATACAGCGAATACACCTGCGTTTAACGTATATAACTTAATGTCTCCTATTGATCCCATTTTATTATTTTGCTCTTTTAGTTATAGGAGCTTTTAAGGAATCACACCCGCAATCAGCTAACTTTAATTTCATACCTTTTGATCCGCTACTAGATCCTTTACCGTGAGGTCTACCTACTTGACTTAATGGTCCATCCCATATAGTGTTTTCACCAACTACACCGCTTGCTTTTGTTTGTTTTGCCATGATTTATATTTTTTTATTTTTTATATCCTTCGATTCTAGCCTTTATAACATCTGCTCTAGTAATTTTACCGTCACCAGTTTGATCTTTAAAATACAAAGGAGCTTGTACAATACCAGCTTGGTTTTGTAGTGATCTTTGTCTTTGTTCTACGTCACCAAACATTTGGTTACCAGCATTAGTAACCGATTGGTTAAACAATGGTTTAGCAGCACCCATTTGGTTTCCAGGTGTTGGAGTTGCGTACGTTAAGTTTTCTTCTGGAATATACTGCCCAGTTACAGGATCAATATATTTTGTAGGAGCATTACGTTGAGTAGCTTTTAAGTCTTGTTTGTAATTAGGCATGATTATCTGTTTTTATCTCTGTTAACATTGTATATGGCTGTAGTTAAAACTTTATCCGTATAACTATTACCACTTATTATTTTATTTCTTCTTGAGCTAGTTGGAATGTCTTCTTCACCTAGCATTATTCTGTATATTCTATTTATAAGTTGTTTACATTTAAAAGAAACCTCATATATGTTGTATTTTTGAGTTGTTCCGTTTCTATGTCTCCAAACTTTTATCCAACCTTCTTTCAGTAATCTATTCCAACGTCTATTATCCCAGCTGTAAGAATAAGTACCTACTTTAAAGTCTTGTTTAGAAAAATGTACCATGCAGTCGAAATGTATTAACAGCTCTAAATCAGCATCGTTTAAATCATTGTTTTTACAAGCCCATTTACGTATTATACGATAATGTTTTAGCAAGTTCATATCCTTAATATCTCTTGCGTCTAGCCTTTTCATAAAACAACGACTATATCTTCTAGCTTAATTACATGGTAGGTATTTCTATCTATTTCTATTTTATGACCAGCGTGCCTGTCAAAAAATATTCTATCATTTTCTTTTACACCGACTACGTCAGCTCCGATAGAAATTACATTAGCTTCTATATATCTAATATCGTCTCTGTGAGACTCTGCAAGGAGCAAACCACCTTTAGTTTTGGTGGTTCCCTCTTTGACTTTTTGTATAATTAAGTTTCTACCTATTGCTTTCATCTCCAACTCTTAAATTATTGATTACACAATCTGTAGATAATATCGTTGTAGCTACTGAAGCCGCGTTTCGTAAAGCGCTTTTAGTAACTAACAATGGATCGATAATGCCTGCTCGTACCATATTAACGTCTTTACCTGTAACCACATTTAAACCTCTGTTTTTAGTTTGAGGATAAACCAAATCAAGACCAGCGTTTGCTAGAATAGTTTCGTAAGGTGCTTTAATAGCTTTTATTAGTACTTCTTCACCTTCGTTTTTAGCTTTTATATAAGTAGACGCGTTTAGCAAAGCAATACCTCCTCCTGGAATTATACCTTCTTTTATCGCAGCTTTAGTTGCGCAGATAGCATCTTCTACTCTATCTGTCTTTTCTTTAAGTTCAATCTCTGAATTCGCTCCAACCTTAACAATTGCAACCTTAGCAGATAAGCGTGCAAGTCTAGTTTCAAGTCGTACAACTTGAGCAGGAGATTTTTCGGTTTCAAGATTTTCTTTAATTTGACCAATAATTTCATTTACCTGTTCTGGTGTTTCTTTTATTTGTATAATAGTTTCTTGGTCACTAGTAATACTTTTAACACATTCACCTAGTTTGTCTGGTGATATAAGGTCTAAATCATCTCCTAAGTCTTCGTTTATGACTGTAGCTCCAGTAAGCATTGATAGATCAGTCAAAGTATCTTTCTTGTTTATACCAAAAGTAGGTGCGTTAACAACGTTTACTTTTATGTTTCCTTTTACTTTATTCATAGCTAACGCAGCTAAAACTTGCTGCTCTACATCTGCTACAATTAAAAGTGGTTTGTCGTTTTTAATAACGTATTCCAACACAGACTGTATCTGTCTAATGCTTTCTATAGGTGAATCAACTAACAATACTAATGGATTTTCTAATTCTGCTGTTTTAGCAGCTTTGTTTGTTACAAAGTTTGAATTAGTTAATCCTTTATCGTACTGTATACCTTCTACTACATCTACATAAGTTTCTGAACCAGTTGTTGGTTCCATCATAACCACACCGGTTTCGCCAACTTCTCTAAAAGCATCAGCGATAACCTTACCTAGCTCTTTATCGTTATTTGTTGAAATAGTAGCTACAGAGTCGATCATATCACCTGTAACTTTAATAGAGATTTTTTCAAGATATTTAACAGCTTTCTCAACAGCATTGTTAATACCGTTTTTTAAATCTCTACTATTGTAATCATTACCAAGCTCATAAGCTTGTTTTAAGATTGAGTGCGCTAATACTGTAGCTGTTGTTGTTCCGTCTCCAGCTTCTTTAACAGTTTTTCTAGCAGCTTCTTTTAAAAGCGTAGCACCCATATTTTCTACCGGATCTAAAAGAATAATAGAATCAGCAACCGTTACACCATCTTTAGTTATAACTGGTTTACCGCTACCATCTTCAAGAATCACACACTTACCGCTAGCTCCTAGAGTAGAACTAACGGCTTTGGTGAGTTTTTCTATACCTTTAAATACCGTGTTCTTGGCATCTTCGCCAAAATTCAAGTTTTTGACAATTTTGTCTGACATAATTTAATTTAATTTGATTTTAATAATACCACTTATTTATAAACCGCTTTTTAAAGCGCGCATGTTTGTATTATTACTCGTTTTTTTGGTTTTTTACCTTTTTACTCTCCTATTGTAATAGTTACAGAAGTTGGTGTAATCAAAGAGTTTATAGTATTCTGTAAGCTTTCTTCTAGTCCAGCTACTTCTTCTTCTCCCATAGCTGCTTTAGTCCAGTTTGTGATTTCTTCGTTTGTCAAGTCTTCAACTGGTATAAAATCTGTAATTTCACTAGTGTCTAACACTTGAGTACCTATAGATGTAGCCGTGTAGGGATTTCCTTCACTGTCTACTTCCTCAGAAGTTCCTGTTACTATCCAGTGTACGTTATATACCACATCTGTGTAATCTCCTTCTGTTGGGTGTACATCTACTGTTTTACAATTCCATTCGTAAGTTGTTGCCATTTTTTAATTATTTTCTAATGTTTGTATTCTTGTTTCTAGTTGTTCTATCTTTTCTATTGCTTCTTTCAAAGCTGCCGTTAATAGCGGTACTATTTTACTTTGGTCAATGCCTTGATATATAGGTTCGTTATTTTCATTTATAGCATCTTTTTCACCTGTTACGGATTCAGGTACAACTTCAGCGGTCTCATGAGCTAAGAAACCATCTACCGTGTAATTATCACCTATAAAGTTAAATCTGCATGGGTTAAGTTCTTTTAACCTTTCTATACCGTTAGATATTGGTTCTACGTTTTCTTTTAACCTATAATCTGAAGATGTACTATATGTAACAGAGTATTGATTAACCGCTATGTAGCCTCTTTCTGTGTTTGTATTGTAGTGGAATGAAGCAACTTTTTCAGGAGCGTTTGGACTAGTTGAAGTACTTCTTAATCTCAGCAAGCTAGAGTTGCTAGTATTTGTAGCCCCAAGTACATCTAACTTAGAAGTAGGGGTGTCGCTTTTTGTAAGCAATAACCCTATATTTCTGTCCTCGTCCCAAACGTAAGGGTATTGAAGCTCCATACCATCACCTTGGTCACCGGCTCTGGCTGTCATCATTTTTATTGAAGAAAGCTTTATAACGTTCGTGTTGCTAGAAGTTTTTGATATGGTTATTCTTACGTAGTTATCTCCGCTCCAATTACCTACATAGCAAGATTTAGTACCCGTTACACCAGAGGCTGTAGAATCATGCCTAGAAGTCCATGTTGTTCCATCTGTGGAAGACTCTATTATTACTCTTGTCTGCGGGTGCGGGTTAGTATAAGTAAAAGCAAGGTTTATAAATTTAGCGTTATTCCATGCTGTTCCTTGTACAGTCCATCTAACTGCATATTCGCTACTACTTACTACTGTTATAGCTTGATCTTGTTTTTGGTTAAATAATCTTTTGTCAAGAGTTTCAGACGAAAAGTTTGTGCCATCCGTAGACACCTCTTGAGTAACAGTATAGTTGTAGTTAAATGCTAATAAATCGTGGTACAAATAACCAACTGGTGAACTAGCCATATTAGAAATAGTCGTTCCATAGTTTTCGTATGTATTAGTTGAGTTGTAAGTTGTATATTTGCTTACGCCACCCGCTCTGAAGCTTGTTGCGTCAACTGTTCCGTTTACATCTAACTCATAGCTAGGGCTGGTTACACCTATACCGACGTTACCGCTTGAATTTACCCTAAGTCTTTCAGATCCACTAGTTACAACCCTCCAAGTATCATCAGATGGAAAACCTATGTAAGCACTGTTACCATCATTATCATGGTAAATATTAGAGCCTAACCACACATTATTTGTAATTCTAGCTGTACCTGTTACATCTAAGTTATAACCAGGGCTAGTAGTCCCGATACCAACGTTGCCACTTGAGTTAATACGCATTCTTTCACTATTGTTAGTTGAGAACGTCATATTATTTGTGCCACCTGCTTTTATGCTAAAATCACTAGAGCCAAAATGCAAAAGATTTTCCTCCAAATAAACGTTACCCCTAGTTACCGAACTTCCACTTATATCTAATTTAAAACCGGACTGAATACTACCCCCGATACCTACAGATCCACTATTAGCATCGCTGAATTTTACAGTTCCGCCGTTTAAATTAAAATCAAATCCTCCAGTTCCGTCATAAGATATAGAAGCAGGCTGTGTTGAATCTGTTCTTGTATATTGTAAAAAATTTGTTGATGAGTTTGCTTGCCCGTCTACATCTAAACCAGATGATTTTACAGTTCCGTCAACTTGCAACTTAACGCTAGGGCTATCTGTTCCAATACCTACCTTGCCAGCTGTATCAATTTGAATCGCATCATTTGTTTGACCAGAAGTTTGACCTGTAGTGGTTTCAATAACAGTCCTAGGAATACCAGAGCTATTGCTTTTAATTTTAACCGCAGATTTCCAATGGCTACCTGCTTCATCTCCCATTTGTACCGCAATACCGCCATCTTGATTACCAGCATAGTTACCGCCACGAACAACTAACTTTTCGCTAGGGCCAGTCGTTCCGATACCGACGTCTCCTCCAAAAGGATTTATAGCAATATCTCTTCCGCTTGTAGCGGCACTATTTACAGCTTGTATAAGCTGCACGTTGCTTTGCCCAGAGCTAAAAGTAAGTTCGCTGTCGTAATTTCCAGACCCCTTTAAATATAAGCTAGAACGAGACCTAGCCTCGCTTAAGTTTACTGCGTAAGTAGTATCAGTTCTGTAAACACTTAATTTACCAACCGGCGAAGTAGTCCCGATACCTACGTTGCCTATAGTGTTAATACGCATTGATTCGCTTCCTTTGGTTTCAAACCTAATTATACCAGAGTTACCCGTAGACAAATACATGTCGTTTATTAAACCTGTGCCAGTTTGGCCTACCCTAATGTTACCTGAGTTGTCCATATATATCAGGTTTCTTAAATATCCTCCTGATGTTTCACAGTAAATTTGATTGTTTTGAGGCACTACAATAGCAGCATTTGTAGTTGAGTCGTTTGTAACGCTATAACTCCCACCTCTAGAAACAATAGCTCCGTTAACATCTAGTTTAGCCCCAGGACTAGTTGTTCCAATACCAACGTTGCCAGTGCTAGTAATACTCATTCTTGCACTGTTACCAGTGTAGAATCTCATATTAGAAGCCTCTTGCCCTTTTATTCTGAAATCCCCAGTTCCTCTATGTATAAGCTCTGTGTTAGAGTTGATACCAGAGTATCTTATTAAACGGAAGCCGTAATCTGTATACGTAGTATTATCGGTTGTCATGTCGA
>BCSF01000188.1_pt1 | contig 29016 bp, 34 predicted proteins | sample 1016431 | NCBI WGS metagenome assembly BCSF01 (sample SAMD00045685;SAMD00045686;SAMD00045687;SAMD00045688;SAMD00045689;SAMD00045690;SAMD00045691;SAMD00045692;SAMD00045684;SAMD00045690;SAMD00045691;SAMD00045692;SAMD00045684;SAMD00045685;SAMD00045686;SAMD00045687;SAMD00045688;SAMD00045689, study... | reverse complement strand
TTTTTTTACCTGGTCTTATCCAATGTTCTCTCATACTAACACTAGACGAACCAGTGTTTTCTGTATTAGAGGAAAAAGTTGAATCTTTCCAAATACCATTTTCTTTATAATGAACAATTAGATCATTACAAATAGTTTTGTCTAACTTAGACTCATATACTTTAATATAGTTTCCAAGAACCAATTTATCACCTATGCATCTTTTCTATTATACTGCTCATTCCAATTAAAAGCTTCTTTAACTAAATCTTTTGACAAACCTTTATACACTTGATGCAATTTTTTATTTTTTGCATTTACAAGTAGTCTTGCTTCTGATTCATGTAAACCTTCTAACAACTGTACAAACATAAGTTCTTTTTTGTACTGAGGTGTATCTGAATCGCCACCTTTAACGAAACGATATAGTTTTCTAGCTTCAGAATGAAGTCTTGTATGTTCAGTTCCAGCTGGAGCATCATTTGCCTTAAATGGTACTTCACCTTCTGGTAATATCCATTCGATTTTTGGGTCAAATGAAGATTTAATTACCATTCTTAATGGTGCAGAATCATTTGATCTCAAAACTTTTAGTTTATCTGCTTTTGTTTTTGCTTTAGTTCTAATTAGATTACCCATAGCAGGATTTAGTTGGAGCACCTGACCGTTAATTGTTTGGTCATTCTTTAGTATTTCTGCTTTAGCCTGAGAAAATAGTCCTAAACTATCTATAACTCCAGCAACAAAATTAGGTGCATTATACATTGCTGCCGCTGATCTAAGTATTCCATCAATTGTTGTATGACGATTAAATTCTTTTTGGGATTTAAATACTTTAGCAATTAAAAACTCTGAGTATACAGATAGTGCGCGTCGTACATTCATCTTGCGTGGTCTAAACACAGCAGTTCTTCAACTGGATGTTAATGGCACACAAATTACTATTGAGAGTGATACTCTCAATTTTATTACTGGACATATTATGGGAGTCAATAGTTCAGGCACTGTCTACTCAGCAAAAATTGAGTCTACATTGTTCTGTGATGCTGCTGGTGCTACTACTGTTTTGTCTAGTATGAGAACGGTTATCAAAGATGACATCCCCGATGGACAGACGTGGGACATTCAACCATTGGGATCCTCAAACAGATTTAGTTACAATACAACTAGAGCAGGTACAACAAACAATATTAAGTGGGTTGCAGTTACTGAGGTTATCAGTATCGAGTGGCAGTGATGCTAAATATAAACTAGGATAAACGGGTCAGGAGATAGTTGACACCATGAGTTTTAACATTAATTCCGATAAAGAGTTTATTAGAGGTTCAAAACCACAACTCATCGGTGATAATGAACTAACCATTAGGGGAGGTACTGGTGCTCTTGAAAGAGAGATCGTCAGAACCGAACTTGATGCTGCGACTGGATTACCTCGTGTTGGTATTAACAGAACGGGAGAACGAGTAAATAACATTAACGTTATTTCTGGTGGTACTGGATATACCGTAGTTCCGACTATCACTATTGATCCACCAACTACTCCTGGTGGTGTACAAGCACAAGCTTCCGCGTTTATTTTTAACGGACGTGTTATCAACGTTGCTGTTAACAATCCTGGTTCTGGTTATACCGCTGCTCCTACAGTCACAGTTACTGGTGGAAATGGACAAGGTGCTTCTCTTGAAGCAGAACTGGATACTGTTGACTTTGAACTTGACATCAACGGTGCTATTAGAACGTCAACGTCGATCATTTCAGACACGGCGAGAGTTCTAAACCTTGATATTGACAACTTCGTTACCCCTGACCTAGAACTCAGAGGTCCAAACTTCAAGACCTATGTTAACAGCAGTGGTACTATCTGGTCTCCAAACGTTATTATTCAGGAGAACTCTTACAGATACTTTGGCAACAATGTTTATCAAGCACTGAATGCTGGCGAGACTGGTTCACTAGCACCAGAACACACTGATGGTATTGTTGCTAACGGTGAAGTTCAGTTCAAGCATATTGGTTTCCGTGTAGACGATCCAAATGCATTTAAATATCAAGAGACTGGAGAGGCTGGTGTTTATCCACGTTCTATCACTCCGCTACTTGGTGATAGATCTGACAAGATTGCTACTACAGAATATGTCCTCAACCTAGCAACGAATGACGTTGGTGGTCGTATTTATGTTTCACAACAGATTGGTTCTGACCTGAACGATGGTCGATCTGCTGTAAACCCTGTTCGCACAATTAAAAAGGCAGCACAACTAGCATGGGCAACGCCTGGTGTCAAAGAAACCATTATCGTTTCTGGTGGTGACTACGTAGAAGACAACCCAATCTCTCTACCACCTGATGCGTCGGTTGTTGGTGATAACCTCCGTCTTGTTATTATTAGACCAGGAAACCCTGGTAAGCACATTTTCAAGTTTGGTGATAAGAACTACGTTATTGGTGTTACATATAGAGACCAAGTTGACTCTGTTGGCGATGCTGTCGCGACATGGGACTTCGCAATGGTCTTTGACGATAAGCAAAGACTCATTGTTGATAATGAAGTCAATGGAGACTTTGGTATAGAATTCCCAATTGGTCACCAGATTTTTGGACCAGATCAATTCCGTGTTGATTTCCAAGAAAATACAGGTCTTTCAAATCTACAAACAGGTTTAGAAATTGTAGGTTTAAACACTGGTGCTAGAGCAAAAATTATTGGCGTTACATTTGATACAACAACTGGCGCTAACGCATATACAACTGGTGAACTAGACTTTACTCTTACCAGTGGTTCTTTCCTAGAAGGTGAAAGTTTTAGATATCTAATTACTGGTTCAGCGGGTAGTTCAATTGCTCTAACAATTACTCAAACTGCTGGACAAAATACTTTTAGAACAACCGACGATCCAGATGCTTTAGTTCCTCCTGGATCATACATTTTCTTGGATGATACTGATGACAGTAGTTTCACTCAAGGTTTCTATGAAGTAAAAGAAATCAATGATGATAACTCTCCTGCTTATTGGGACGTTACCGTTGTACCTATTCTAAACTCTCCAACTTGGGATACAACAGTATCAGAAACTATTAACATTTCACAAGCAAATATTGTTACTGAACAAGTTGATACAACATCCCTCAAATCGATTAGAGCTGAAGGTGAAGTTGTATCAGTAGATGAGGATATTACTTCTACTCTACCTATTCAAAGACTTGACTTCTCTTTACAAGGAGATCCTAGTATTGCTACTGGCGGTTTCCAGAGTGATCAGTTTGGCAACGCAGAAGATCTTGGTGGTGTTATTTTCTACACTAACGAACTAGTTGGTAGAAGTAATATTCATGACTTCAAAGAAGGTCAAGAAATTTTAATTGAAGGACTTCCAACTTCATCTCCTGATCTCTCTGCTCTAAACGGTAAGCAAAGAATTTATAAAGTTCTAGAAGATGCTGATGGTCGCTCTAGAAGATTTGTTATTCCTAAGAAGTTCCCAACTATTACAGATAACAACTTTGATCCTGGTCAGGTAGCAGTTGTAAAGTCTTATAGTAAGTCTATTACATTATCACTACTAAACTCACCAAACTCTTTCCCAATCTCTACTCCAGTAGAGAGAAGGTTCCAAGATGCTTGCGTGTTCCTTCGCAACAATAGAGAATTTATTGCCGATGAAGTTGTTGGAAAGATCAATGATCAATTCAAGAGAGAATACTATTCAGTATATAATATCTCTGGCAACTCTTTTGACATTTACCTAGGAACTCTAGATCACGCAAATACTTGGGTTAGTGGCGGTACAGTAACATTCGGTGCGACTACTGTCAATGTAACTGGATTTACATATGATCATTCTATCACAGGTGTTGCGACAGTAACAACAGATAATCCACTACCAGGACTGTCAGAGGATGATACTGTCCAACTTGCTAATCTACTGATTGAATGTGATGCTGGGCAAAAGATTTATCCTTCTTATAGTTCTCCAACCTCTGGTGGAAATTCCACATTGACAAATGGAGATGAACAGTGTCGTCAGGATGTTATTCACTTCATTAATGCTCTAGTAAGAGACCTCGAATTTGGCACCAATCATAACGTCATTGACTCAGCTAAGAAGTATATTGTCAATGGCAAGATTGATTATATTGAAGATGAGATCATTCAAATTACTCGCGCAATTGAGTATGCTAGAGAACTAGCAATTTTTGCGATGAGAAACTGGAGAACTGGACAGGGTACTACAGGAGATCCTGTTTATGTTCCACAATATTCATCTATCACCAGATATTTTGATGACACTGTAATCACATCTACGGCAGGCACCCCTGCTTGTGATGATGTAAGAGCTGCTATTGATACTTTAGCATATCTTTGGACAGATGTCATTACTAATGATGCTTCTGGAACATATCTAGATGCTGCTTATCTGATTGCTAGAAACAGAGATCTTATCGCTGATCAAGCACTGATCAACACAGAGACTGCTTTCTCTGCTCTCAATCTATCTGACATTCACCAGAGAAAGTGCCGTAGAGATATTAATTATATTCTCACTGGTGTCATTAGAGACCTTGTTTTGGGTGGAAATGATGGTATCTTAGAGAACGCAGAATTTTACTTCAGTGGAACTGCTTTAACTGGTATTGACTCATCTCAATTAGAAGAGACCAGATATGCTTACACTCAAGTAAGAGATCTTTCTATCGCAGCAATGCGTAACTGGAAAGATTCTGCTGGTAATGCTTTCGCAACAACTTCTCCAATTCCACAGTTTACAGATGGTACTATCTTAGCAGACCCACTAGGTAATCCACTTTGTGCTAATGTAGAATCAACTCTAACAACTATCTTCGGAACTCTAGATGGTATTCTAGAATATGCTGATGATCCAACTAGCGGAACTGCTATTGAACCTGGAGTAACTGTTAGAACATACGGAACTCTATTTGATAGCAGTGATATTATCACATACCCAGACAATTATATCTACGATGCCAACAATGTAAGGATGGCAATCCGTGGTGACTATGATGATTACCCAATCATCGAAGCATCACCATATACACAGAATGCTTCTGTTATCTCCTTCTTGGGTGGTAGCGGTGCTCTGGTTGATGGTTCTAAGGTCAAGCAACCTAACTGTCCTTTCCCTGGTCTAGAACTAGACGGAACAGCATCCTTCCCCAACCAGGGTAAGTCGATGGTTGCTTCGGCATTCACCATCGTTTCCTTTGGTGGTACAGGATACAAGGTTATCGAAGATGGTTACACTCAGTTAGTTTCGGTCTTCGTTATCTTCTGTGCTGACGGTGTACTTGCTGAGTCTGGTGGTTACTGCTCTATCACCAACTCCGCTACTAACTTTGGTGTTTATGCTCTCCGTGGTAGAGGATTCAGAAGAGAAGCATATACATTTGACGTTGGTACTGTTGGTAATGTTTCTTCTACACCTACTGGAAGAACTATCCTAACAGTAAATGGTCTTGGAAGAGAACCACTGGAGCACTATGTTCTCAAATTTGATGGATATTCAAATACTAATGAAGACATTGAATACTTTGTTGATAGTGTTGATGGAGTTACCGTTGGTCCTCCTTTCTCTGCTCAGTTAACTATCGATAATGGAACTGGTGATGCTCTAGATCTAACTAGAGATTCCGACAATGCTGTTATTGGTCTTCCACCACTTGGAGCAGTTGTCAGATTACACAGACCTTCTATTGTTAACTCTTCTTCCCACACTTGGGAATTTGCTGGTTCTGGTACTAACTACTCTAACTGACCTGAGAACGGTGGTACTAAGGTTGAGGCAAACGAGCAAGTATCTGAACTTTATGGTCGTGTTTATGTCTCTGGTACTGACGAACTAGGTGACTTCAAGGTTGGTACATTCGCTAAGATTGAGAACAGAACTGGTGCTATTACCTTCACAGGTACGGTTACCATCTCTGAAGTTGAATTCTTGAAACTGAAAGGTGGAGACACTGTTGTTACTGGATTCGACGCATCCAACACACTTGGTGGTGCTAACGCTAGTGACTCTAAACTACCAACTCAAAAGGCAGTTAGAGATTATATCACTAACAACCTCGGTCCATACATCAACAAACCATATTCAACTAATGCTGTTCCTAGAGCATTGGTTGAACTTACCGACTCTGGTAAGATTTCTGTTGATCAGATTCCAGCACTCAGACCATTTAGTGTATTCACTGTTGCTAATGAATCAGAAAGATTAGCACTAGAGGGAGCACTTGCTGGTGATATTGCCATCCAACAGGATATTACAACATCATTCATTCTAAACAATGACCTAGACAGTCAGTTCCTAGGTTTCAATGTAGATACTTCACTACAATTTACTATTGGTGATATCTTTACTGGTAGTGTAAGTGGTGGTCGTCTCCAAGCAACCGAATATAGAACTGGTGTTGTATACACCATCAATGTTACAGACGGTGGTTCTGGATATTCATCCCCACCAACTGTTACTTTGTCTGGAGGAACACCTCAGTCTGGATCTGTTGAAGCAAAAGCAGAATCAATTATTGCTAACGGTGAGGTTGTTGCTATTGATATTATCATCTTTAATGGTTATAAGGGTGGTAAAGGATATACAACTCCACCAGTTGTTACAGTTGCTGCTCCAGCAGGTTCTGGAGTTCAAGCAACCGCAACAGCAGTAATTGAAAGCAGACTATATGGCGACATTGTAAACAGAATTAAGTTAGAAGATACTGATAGTATTGATAGTAGTGATATCCCTGCTGTTACTGTTGCTATCAATAGAGTTGTAAATACTTCCTCATCCAATTCACTCAACTGGGTATCTCTATCTTCCAACCAAATTTCTGTTGGAGATCTCACTGGTCCTGGAGTAATGTCCACCACCTTGCTGGGTGCTGGTGCTGCTAACTCGTTTACATTCTTACGTGGTGATCAAAGTTATGCTCTTGCTGTTCAGTCTATCAAGGGTGCTGAAACAAGATATTTCGCGAAACTACAAACACAGGCAAATAGTGGTACTCAATCACTAGTATTCCCTGTTGTTTCTGACGCTTTAGTTGGTCATGAATTATTAGATAACGTTACTGGTATTCAACCAGACACAAACATCACTGGTGTCTTAACTGATGGTGCGGCGGGAACTACAACAATTTCAATTGATAACCCACTAACAGCAACAATCGCTGCTGGAACAATTCTAGAATTCCTCCGCGATCCATCTCCAATTATCTTCGAGTCTTCTTACACTCAAGGTAATTACGTAGATAAAGTAATCATCGCAAATGGCGGTACTGGATTTACCAACGGTCAATACTTTGACGTTGATCTGACAGGTGGAACTGGAACTGGTCTGAAGGCTAACATTACTGTTTCTGGTGGATCAGTTACATCTGTAGTTGTAACAAATGGTGGTTCTGGATTCAATGCTGACTTTGATATTTCAACACCACCAACAGAAATTGGTGGAGGATCCAGTTTCTTCCTACTAGGAAAGATTAGCACAATTAACAAGCAATATGCTAATGTTTCTATCGATGTTCAAAGAGTTTCTGACGCAACTACCAATGATCCATTTGGTACAGCGGGTGTTGCTAGATTCAAGAAGAATCAGTTCATCATTGGAGCATCTGGAAACGGTTCTATCGAACTAGATGTTGGTGCTGACTCTGGACTAGATGCTGACTTGCTCGACGGTCAGCAAGGTGAATACTATACCAACGCTACCAATCTATTCACAGGTACTGTTCCTAGTGATAGACTTGCTGGAACCTACAATATCAGTATTTCTGGTTCTTCTGGTAATACACTAAGATTATCCACTGGTACAAACAACCCAGCATCTAACCCATCGCCTGACAACTTCGTTGGTGGTGTAGTTTCCAACACTGTAAACAATACAGCAAACTCACTTAATGATGGTGGAACCAAGAACATGGTTCTTACATTCAGAGCAGGTGGAACTAGTTTCGATACATCATTCGGTGGTGTAAGACAACTAGCATTCACCGATAATGACAACATGTATCTCCGTGGATCTGGAACTGGTGTTACCTCGTTCGGTTCATGGGCAAAAGTTTGGACTTCTCTAAATGACGGTATTGGTTCTGGACTAGATGCTGACAGACTAGACAATAGACAGGGTACGTGGTATCAGAATGCTCTGAATATCAACTACGGAACCTTATCTGAAAATAGACTTCCAGACTTTATCAGTGCGAAGATATTCCAAGACGATATCACAATTAAGTCATTTAATGGTGATCAGAAGTATAGAATCTATATCTCTGGTCAGATTCTAAACACCACACCATTTACTCCAGGTAATACAGTAAACTTATATAATGCTAACGGTCAGGGAACTGGTGTTATCGCAATTGATAACATTCTAGTCAATGACGAGTCTGATAACTTCAATGATTATACCATCATCATTGGTAGATTGACTACTGGTAACTTTGTTGGTGCTCTGACAATTGGTGATGCTGGAAATAGAAAAGAGTTCCAAGACTTTACTATTGAAGATGGCAACACTATTCAGGTAGCAAAACTAGAAAGTGATGGTGGAACCGCTAACCTAAGATTGGGTAGAAAGGATGGTATTGCTTCTTCTCCTGGTGTTTACTTTAACAGTGCTGTTTTAGCAGCGAACTACAACGCAGCAATTGTTGCTACTGGTGGTAATGCTACAGATGGATCTGGTGTTCTAAACGTTCTTGTAGAAAATGCCGATGGTCTAAACGTTAACGGTAATGTTGTTTGGAACGCAGGTAACATTGAATTCCAATCCGCAAATGTTGCTGATACAGCAGTAAAACGTGATGCTAACGGCGACTTTGCTGCTGGCACAATTACCGCTAATGTAACTGGTGCTGCTTCACTGAACGTCCTCAAGGCAGGCGACACTATGACTGGTGGTCTAACCATTGGTTCTGGCGGAACTGCTCCTACAACAGGTCTTCGTGTTGAGGGTCAAGCAGTATTCCAGAATACGATGACCATTGTTGATGATTTGGCAGTAGATACTGACACACTATTTGTTGATGTATCACAAGATGGTGTTGGTATCAATGTTGGTACAACACTAACTGCTGGTATTAGTCTTGACGTTAAGGGTGGATCTGTTGCTGCTCTCAGACTTCAGGGTGTCAGAGGATCACATCACCTATACTTAGATTCTAGAAATGATTATTTTGATGATGCAACCCATACTTGGATTTGGGTAAGCGATGGTGATAGCGGTGGTGCTTTCCCTGGTGAAGGTGGACACTTGGTTCTTAACGGTAGAGCAAATGATAGAGATATTGTTATGAGAACTAATTCCTCTAACAAACTAACTGTTAGAGGAACAGGTGGTCTTCTAATTCAAAACAGTGGTACTGAATATGCTATTGATGCCGATAAGAGAGTTCTCTTTAGAGAGGGTGTTGTTCTTGATACTGGTAATGATAACTCTGGCACATTCGTTGAATTCTTTGGTGCTCAAAACTATAGAAACTTTAGACTAAGTGCTCAGACAACAGGCAATGATATCTTCGCTATTCAAGCATCTAACAGTGATGGAAACAATGACTGGAATACAACTCCAGCATTCCAGATTCAAGGTGATACAAATAGAGTTGCTATCAATACCACTGCTCATTCTGGAACTGATCCAGAAGACGGAACAACGGTAAGAAACTATCAACTCAACGTTCAGGGTGATGTTAACTTCAATGGTCAACTCTTCCAGAACAACTCTGAGTTCGTAACTTCTCGCTGGACCGAAGCTCCAAACGAGACTGACATCTACAGACCTTCTAGAGTTGGTATTGGTTTCTCTTCTGCTAAGAACCCAGATCAAGCACTGGAAGTTCAGGGTAGCATTGAGGTTACTGAGTTCATATACGTTAATGATGATAAGCAATACCTAGATACCTACGGCGTTATTAAGAGAAACCGAAACACAATTGCTGAAAACATCACAATTGGTGGATCTGATAATGCATCCTCTGTTGGACCTATTACAATTCAATCTGGATCTACCGTCACCATTTCTTCGGGTGGTGTCTGGAATATCCTATAAATAAGACTATAGGATATACCTACTATGCCGTTCATTCCCGCTAAATTAACAGTTGGAACTTGTAACCCAAGTGTTTCAGTAGATCTCCCAATTCATAAATCTGGCGCAATGCCAAGAGCAGAAGAGGGATCTATCTGCTGGGAACCAGAAGCGAAGAAACTATATGTATACGCCCCAAACTCTGATGGAGATTTGGTTTGGCAAGAAACACAGAGACAATAAAAAACTATGTCTACATTAAATGCTGGAACCCTTAATATTACAGGGACATTAAGACTACCATCATATACTAACGCTCAGAGGAATTCATTAAGTGCCTCTGCTGGTACAATGATTTACAACTCTGAAGAGGGTGGAGTTGAAGTTTGGGATGGATCTGAATGGAAATCTGCTGTTGGAGCAGGTGGTGGATTCATCACAGCATCTGGAGGAGCAATCCAAAATGATGGTGATTTCCGTGTTCATACTTTCAATAGCGCATCTGCTTTTGTTGTAACTGAAGTTGGAGATTCTACTCAACCATTTGGTAACACCGTTGATTATCTCATCGTCGCAGGTGGCGGTGGTGGAGGTGGATTTGGTTCTGGTGACTTCAACAACTTCGGTTCTGGCGGAGGCGGCGGAGCTGGTGGTGTTCTAAGAACTGACGGTTATAACTACGCTGTATCTGCTGGTTCGTATTCTATTTCCATTGGTGGTGGTGGAACTGGAGGAACTGGCAACTCTGCTGGATCTCCTGGTGGTAACAGTTCTTTCGGAACGCAGACTGCTATTGGAGGCGGCGGTGGCGGTCAGCAAGACAAGCCTGGAGCAGGTGGCGGTTCTGGTGGCGGAAACGGTACTGACGGGGATGGAGAGGGTCCTGGTGGATCTGGTACAGCAGGTCAGGGTTTCCCTGGTGGAACTGGCGCTACATCCCAGAATGGTACTTCTGGTGGCGGTGGCGGCGCTTCTGAAGCAGGTCAAGGTGGATATAACAGACCAAACTCTGGTCCAGCAAGAGGTGGAAACGGATATACATCTGCCATCTCTGGTTCTCCACAAACTTATGGTGGCGGCGGTGGTGGCGCTAACTACCCTGGTGGTCCACACTCTCCAAACGGAGGAAATGGTGGCGGCGGCATTGGAGCTCTCTCACCCACTGCTGATGGAAACCCAGGTACAGGTGGTCTTGGTGGTGGTGGCGGTGGTGCTGCTGACCAAGATCCTCGCAACTATCCAGAGCCCAAAGGTGGCAACGGTGGCGGCGGTATCGTAATTGTCAAATATAAATTCCAGTAAAAACAATGGCACATTTCGCAAAAATCGATAGAACAGGAACTGTCGTTGATGTCGTTGTCGTTGACGATGCAGTTCTCCAAGATGAAGAAGGTAACGAAGTAGAACAGAAAGGAATTGATTTCCTCACTGAACTATTTGGTGGATTACCTCAATGGGATTGGAAACAGACTTCATACAATTCTGTAAAAGGTCAACATAGAATTCAACTTCCACCTGATGAGAATGGTAATTATCAAGAACCTCTTTTTGATACAAAACCATGCTTGAGAAAAAACTATGCTGCTGTTGGTGGTAAGTATGATTACACTAGAGATGCTTTTATTCCACCAAGACATAATTCAACGCATGTCATTCTAGATGAAGAGGCATGTCATTGGGAGTGTCCATATCAGTCAAATCAATCTACAGATAATCATGGCAATCCTCTTGCGTTTGTAGATAGTTCAGAGTACACTGTAAATTCTAAAAGAAATCCAAAAGGATGGGTTTGGGACGAAAACTCTAAAACATACAAACAAGTCCCTGCTTTTGAACAACAATCTGTAAATTATGTGTATGACAATCAGCAGCATATGTGGGTACAACAACATTTTTGATTAAAAATTATGATTTCATTATGGTTTCCCAAAGCGATTTACTTCCAACCAAATATCTTAAATGAAAGATTAGGCACCTACGAGAGAGAAATCAAGGGTGCCTTTTCTAGTGTTGGATCTTATCGTGATAATTTAAAGAATGTAGATTCTACACACAGATCCCACAACAATATTCTAGAGGTAGCAGAGTTAAGTGGTCTTGTAGAGCAATTTTACAGTCACGCAAACAAATTTTTAAATGCTCTTGGTTACAAGAGAAGAGAAACACTTCATATCCAAAACTGTTGGACAAATATTAGTTATCCTGGAGACTATATTTTTCCACACAATCATAATGGTTCTTTGATTTCTGGTGTGTATTATGTCAAGTGTGGTCTAGAAGAAAAAATAAAATTCTTTAATACACCAACAATGCTTCCAGACCCAGATGAATGGAATGAAAGCAATCACCAGTATTGTGAATACTCATGTGTCCCTGGTTCACTTTTGTTGTTCCCAAGTGATATAATGCATGGTGTAGAAAAACAAGTCTGTCAAGAGAAAATTGCTATTTCTTTTAATATGTCACTATGATTGAATTCAGTGTCCCTCAACAATCACCAAACTTCATTGCTGGTTGGTACATCGATGAAGAAGTTTGTGATGGATTAATTTCATTCTTTGAACAATCTCCAGATCAAAAACCTGGAGCTATCGGAAGTGGTGTTAATGAAGATTTTAAAATATCAACTGATGTTACTGTAATCCCGAGAAATCAAGATGAGAGAATACAAAACTATCTCAAGGCACTAGGTGATGTCTGTGATGAGTATATTAAAAAGTATCCTTGGTGTTCTACAAATCAAGACACTTGGGGATTGAATACCAATTTCAATATTCAAAAATACAATCCAAGTGAAGCATTCTTTGGATGGCATACTGAAAGATCAACTATGCATGACTTAGTTGCGACTAGACATCTAGTATTCATGACTTATTTGAATACCGTAGATGACGGTGGAGAAACTGAGTGGTTTCACCAGCAAGTAAAAATACAACCACGCAAAGGGTTGACAGTTATGTGGCCAGTAGACTGGACACATGTTCATCGTGGAGTGCCTTCAAAGACCCAAACTAAATATATTACAACAGGGTGGTACACTTATAAAATCCCTAACTTTGATTATACTCAATATAATGGAGCCTAATGAACCTTAATTATAATTATTGGTACTTCCAAAATGCGTTCACTCCTGAACAATGTGATCGTATTATTAAGATGGGAATGCAAAAAGATTTTGAATATGGAGAAGTAAACAGAAATAAAACTGAAGGTATTAAAGACTATTCAGAAGAAGAAAAAGAAAATCTTTTTGAAACTAGAAATTCTCATATTGCTTGGTTAAATGAACCCTGGATTTATAATATCCTAAAGAAATATATTGACCATGCTAACGCAGCAGCTGGTTGGAATTTTGAATGGGACTTCACAGAAACTCTACAATTTACCAAGTATGACATTGGACAGTTTTATGATTGGCATCCCGATCAACATCACTATGTGTATCCAGAAGACGACACTAACGTAAAAATGAGAGGAAAGTATAGAAAACTTTCTACTACTCTTTTGCTAAACGATCCAAGTGAATTTGAAGGAGGAGAATTAGAGTTTCACTTCAATAGAAAAGAAACAAAAGTTGCTGACGAATTATCAAGCAGAGGAACACTGGTAGTTTTTCCTGCATTTGTATATCATAGAGTTCGCAAAGTTACTGCTGGTACTAGGTATTCTCTTGTTAGTTGGAGTATTGGAGCACCATTCAGATGATATATGTTTCACATATCGATATCAGTGATCAGTTTACTCAGAATATAATCCAGTTCTTCAAGGACAATATCTTAAAAACATATACTTGGGACGAGACAAGAGTTCTTAGTATGGATAAAGGAGGAATTGGTGATAGTGATCTACCAAAAATTTATTATGACATCTTAGATCTTGCTAAAGAAGTAAAAAGCAAAGTGATTGATGATAAGTTTTCTGTTTTACAGAATGTAGAAATTGTAAAGTATCCATGTGGTGCTAGCAAAACTTTTCACAAAGACAGAACTAGAACAACAACTACTGGAGCTTCAATAACATATCTAAATGATAATTACATTGGTGGTCACACAGTAATTGAAGGTGTTGATGTTCAACCCCTATCTGGCAGAACGGTTTACTTCGATGGTATGGAATTCCGTCATGGAGTTTCAAACGTAATTAAAAGAGATAGATATACTCTATCAATGTGGTATGGACTTGATACTTCTATGCCATTGAACAAAGATTTTTTGGAGATTTAAAATGGAAATCATTGATAATTATTTGGCACCTGATCTATTCAATATTATTCAGGACACCATTCTTACATCACAGAACACACCTTGGTTTTTGAATAAGGATGCATCTGGTCAAGGAGTAGAAAAGTATCCATACTTTACACACTTACTACATGCAGATCATAAGATCAATAGCAATCACTTCAATTCGTGTATTGTTCCCATCTTGTTTATGTTTGGAGCAAATGCGGTAATCCGTGTAAAGGCAAATATGTATCCACGTACAGATACACTATATCACTATCATGATCACAGTGACTATGATTATCCACACAAAGCAGCAATTTTATATTTGAATACAAATGATGGTTACACTGTCATTGGAGATACAAAAGTAGAATCGATTGCTAACAGGTTACTGAAGTTTGATGCAACAGAAATGCATCATAGTACAACATGTACCGATCAACAATTCAGAGCTAATATCAACTTCAACTATTTCTAATGTCCAGTCAATTGATTAATCTCAGGAATAGTTATAAATTTCCTCAATATATTGACATTAAAAGTATTCCTAATAAAAATGCTCTAGAGGCAGGGATTAGATCTGTGATGCTTAAAGAGTTTAGTTTGACTGGTGAGATTGATAGCATTGAAGAAGTATCAAATTCAATAGTTTCGTCTGATGGAAAGTTTACTTCTGCTGTCTGTTTAGACACTGGAGACTTGCATCTGTTTGCTATAGATGTAGAAACTAAAGAACATGGGTTCATTTTAATTCCAAAAGAAATGTATTTTTCGAATGCTATTGTGTATAGGTGGAAAACTATAGAAGAAATTGATAATGTCAAATTTGAGTTTTACTAAAGTAGCAGATCTACCTGTCGTTCATATTGAAAATTTTTACTCAGAAAATGAGTTGAAAAAGATAATGGACGAACTTGAGTTCCTCAATAGTATTGAAAGGTATAAAGGTGCGGAAGAACCTGGAGGACCAGGAACAGCATATGAGGATGGCGTCGCACTTAAAGTGGGAAAAGGTCTTCATCTAAATGCTGTGTATGATGATGTCAATCAATCTGACATTTTACATATCAACAGAAAATTATTTGATAGACAGTTGATGGATACACTAATGTCTAAGCATCCATTTTTTAGATATGTGTGGAGGTCAAATCGAGATGAAACTAAAATTCATTACTTTGTAGATGGTGATCATTATAAACCACATACAGATGACTGTGTTATCACCGCTATCACTTGGTTCTATAAACAACCCAAATCTTTCACTGGTGGCAATTTGATCATAGAAAAGTCGCTTGAATTGCCCTGTCTAAATAATTCTACGGTTATCTTTCCTTCGATTTTATATCATGAAGTAACGAAAGTCGTAATGGAAGATCTTCCTGGGATAGGGAGATATTCAATGAGTCAATTTTTGTACATGTGATTATGAGTCAAGTAATTCAGTTTGAAAACGAAGAACCAAAAACTATTTTTGCTCCAGTATACAAGTTTTACGTATATGAAGGAGAGGTAGAAGTAAAGGATATTAAAGAAACAATCCTTTCAAAAGAAGAAGAAGTTATTAAGTCAAATCCATATACAAATGATTGGAACACTGGTCTAGGGTCAGGTAGTATGACCTCTAGATCTAACTGTTATAATTTACTGGATTGGGAAGAAGCAGATCACATTAAAGACATTATTAGAAATTCTCACGACAATCTAATCACGACATTAGATCCAAACATGTGGGAAGATAAGATCTATGTGCAATGTTGGGCAAACGTTCTTAGGAAAGGGCAGAAAATTAAACAACACCAACACTGGAATACTAAGTACACATATCTTGGTGGTCATATTTGTTTGGATGATTATGAAACTCATACCCACTACGTAAATCCTTTTAATAGAAAAACATTTGACACACAAAATAAAAAAGGAAAGGTATATCTGTTTCCAAATTGGTTAGAACATTATACTGACACCTACGAAGGTGATGATGCTCGTGTTACTATTGCTTTCGATATTATTACGCAAACTGTGTATGATGAAGACATTTTTGACAACATGAAAGATCATTGGGTACAGATATGAATACCGAACAGATTGTAGAAGCTATCAACTGGGTGACTAGAGACACTCCTATCATGTTTGATGTTACTGTTACTACACCACCCAAAGATATCATTCGTCAGAGAGCACAAGACAATTTCAATAGAGGAAAACCAAACTCATTGGATAAAGATTACTACCTCTCTGATGAGTGTAAGTCTGTGATCGTATGGAACGTCTTTAGTGATGTTGCATACGATTATTATTATAAGAATAATTTCTTACCTCAAATTATCACATATCTGAATATGAGGTATGAATATAATTTTGGATATGATGGATACAATCTAAACAGAAAACAATTTGCCATCAGGTCTGGAGCGGCAACTTTAGCAAAACCATCATTGGCATTTCATAAAAAGTTTGGGATGAATTATAAGATCGATCTTATTTTTACCAACGCAGAATTTGAAGATGCTGTTGTTGTAGAAGGACAACCACGATATGAAAACTGTGAAGGATGTGATGCTCCATGCGAGAGCAAATGTCCAATGGGTTGTAAGATGGACTTTGATTTAGTTGACTGGGAAAAGTGTGCTAACTTTGTAGACGTTCCAGAAGCATTTAAAAACTTAGATACTATCTGTAGAACATGTCAAGAGGAGTGTCCATACTCAGAAGATCTTAGACAAAAGATCTTGGAAAAAGATATAAATTATGGAGGTAGGATTAATGGGTGAATGGCGTTCTTGGAGATCTAATCCAGCAAATAATCACTTCGCTCCAAGGTTTTCTGTTGACATCTGGTTTGATGAAATCAATTTAAATCTCATCGATGATATTTTAGATGTAGTTAAAGACAACGAAGATCTCTACAAAAATCATCAATGGGAACATTACAATGTTTTCCAGTGGGATGATAAATGCATTCATGAATTAAAAGATATAATCAAAGTATCTTATACAGATTTTTGTAGAAAAATTGGTGTTAGTCGAGAAAATACTTGGATTCGTGGTTGGGTATATCCACAAAAACAAGGTATGACATTAAAGAGACACTCTCATGCTTTACATGAGAACTCTTATATTAGTGGTAACATTTGCCTTACAGAAAATAATACTACCACAGACTATGATATTCCATACATTGGTTGGATAACTACAGAAAATTCCAAAGGTAGAATGACTTTGTTTCCATCCAGTCTTCCACATGCTGTAGATAAATTAGAAGAAGGTGAGAGATATTCACTGGCATTTGATCTGATTACAGAGCAAGGTATGGACTATTTTTGGTGTAACAATTCAGATGAATGTGATCCTTTATTACTAGCAGTAGAACTATGAAACTAAATGAATTTTTTTGGCACAATGGATATTGTGTTATTCGCAATTTTATTTCTGAACCAGAGTATCTCAGTATTCTGCCAGAAGATATGTATCAAGAGAAGCATCTTGAATGGTTGTATGATGGCACAGTAGAAGGTGAATATGATACAGAGTTACAGGTAAAAGGATCTTATTCAAGAACTTGTTTCCCACCTCTAAGAAATTTTCATCAACAGATGAGAAATCAAATTCAGAAAATTATTCTTCCACCACACCAACTACACCCAACATACTATTTTGATAGGATCTATTATGCTGGAACAGAATTAGAACCACATACTGATTGGGAACCATGTGAGATTAGTGTAACTCTACAATTAAGAACCACTCTATCTAAACCATGGAAGTTTTTTGTTGAAAGAAAAAATGGTGGTGTCTCAGAAATTGAGTTGGAAAATGGTGATGCTGTAATCTATATGGGAAACAAAGTGAAGCATTGGAGAGAACCGATGCCAGGTGGACCCAAGGATTATCATCATCAATTGTTCTTACATTATGTTGTGTATGATGGTCCTGCTTTCAAAGAATTGAAAGAGTGTGGATACTTACAAGGAGTATAAATAAATTTAAGGAACTAAAAGTCATTTGATACGATGTCTCAGTTAAATGTTGGAAAACTAGTTGCTAGTAGCGAAGTTGTATTTCCAAGTTATACAAACTCAAACAGACCTACTACAGCTGCTCAAGGATCTCTAATTTTTAACACTGAAGAATCTCTTCTTCAATTGTGGACTGGAACTGAATGGGTATCACTTCAACTTGCTAACCCACAAGATTTCAGCAACGTTCAGATTTTCGCATATACGGGATCAGACCAGACATTCAATGTCCCTGCTTCTGGTGGAACTATCAACCAACTCCAAGTTGTTATGTGGGGTGCTGGCGGTGGATCTGACGAAGGTGGAACTGCTGCTGCTGGATCTGGTGGTTTCTCTAGTGGAACCATTGAAAGATTTGATGGCAATAGTTTAAATGGAGATAGTTTCACTATTGTTGTTGGACAGGGTGGTGTAAGAGGATCTGGAAGTTCACCAATGCCTGCTATGTATGGCGGTGGCGGAAGAGGATCTGCTGATAGTGGCGGTGGTCACGTTTCTGGTTCTGGTGGTGGACTATCTGGTATCTTCCAAGGTGGTGCTACCGTATTCTCTGGAGCTAATCCACAATCAGGAGCACAAGATAGAGCATTGATCATCGCTGGTGGTGGCGGTGGTGCTAACGACCAGACAACTGACCAAGCATATGGCGGTGCTGGTGGTGGTACAGAAGGTGGACGTGGTGGATCCGAACCAGCAAACAACAACAAAGGTGGTTGGGGCGGTCGCCAAGTCTCTGGTTATGCTGGATCCAACTCATCTAGCAACTATGCCAATGGTAGCGCACTAAGAGGCGGTGATGGTCCTAGTAGTAATGATGACCCAGGTGGTGGCGGTGGTTACTACGGTGGTCAGTCTGGTGGTGATGACAACTCTGGTGCTGGTGGTGGATCAGGATACATTGGAGGAAACTCTACATACAAAGTTCTCTCTGGTGTCACTACAACTGGTTCTCAGGGTGCTCCCAATACACACAACCCACCACAAACAGGTAATGAATACTATGTCTCTGGTGTTGGTACAGGATATCAAGGAAGTCCCGATGGTGGCAACGGAAGGGTAGTCATTCTATACTAAATACCTCGTACATCATTTTAATTTGATTACTATGGATCCCGCACAACTTAAAAAGAATTTTGAAGAGCAAATTGCTACAACTGTAAAGCAAATTGCCGAACTTGAAGAGAACCTTCAAAAAGCAAAAGAGTATAAGATCAAACTTCAAGGTGGTCTTGAGACTCTAGGACTTCTAGAAGGTGAATCAGACCCAGACGTTCCAGCAGAAGCACCTGCTGAATAAATAGTAAATCCCTTCTTCCTAAATAGGTAAGAAGGGATTTTTTGTGTGTAATGGCATCTCCAAGTTCAAGAGCTGATCTTATCACATACTGTAAGAGGCAGCTTGGTGAGCCTGTCCTCCAAGTTAATATTGACGACGAGCAGGTCAATAACGTTATTGACGATACCATTCAGTTCTTCCAAGAGAACTGCTACAACGGTATGGAGAGATGTTATCTGAGACACGAGATCACTGCTGATGATAAGACACGTTTCGATGGAGAAACTACCACAACATCAGGAACAACCAATTGGGAAGAAGCAACAAACTATATTCCCGTTCCAGATCATGTTGTTGGTGTCACCAAAGTATTTGGACTAGTCAGTAATTCAATCCGTTCTAATCTCTTTGGCGTTGAGTATCAGTTGTTCCTAAACGATTTGTATGCGTTTGGATCACTTGATATCCTCAACTATTATATGACTAAGCAATATCTAGAAACTCTAGATATGGTTCTGAACAATGGATCTTTCCAGCAGTTCAGATACACTATGCGTCGCGATCGTTTGTATCTTGATATCAATAAGGCATTCCTCAAAGAAGGAACATACTTATTAGTTGAGGCACATCGTATGGTTGATCCTAACGATGCTACTGAAATGTATAATGATATGTTTGTCAAGAAGTATGCTACTGCTCTCATGAAGAAACAGTGGGGTATGAATTTGATTAAGTATAACAACGTCCAACTCCCTGGCGGTGTTACTCTTAATGGTAGAGAAATCTACACAGACGCACTAGCAGAAATTGAGAAAATCGAATCAGAAGTTCTCAGCAAGTATGCTATTCCACCAATGGATATGATCGGATAAAATGCCTACCAGTCCTTACTTTCCAACTTACTACGCAGGTCACAGTGGCGAACAGGGTCTCGTTCAGGATCTTGTGGATGAGCAAATCAAACTGTTTGGTTCAGACATATACTATATCCCTAGAGTAGTTCTACAAGACAGCACTTTGGATGAAGTTAGATTCTCCAAGTATCAGGAGCAGTTTCAAATCGAAATGCTTCTTCAGAACGTCATGGGGTTTGGTGACAACTCAGAATTTGTCAGTAAATTTGGTCTCCGCATCACAGATGAAATTATCTTCCGTGTCTCTACAAGACGTTGGGATGAAGAAGTAGCAGAACATAATCCCAACCTTACACTAGACAATAGACCTAATGAGGGAGACTTATTGTACTTCCCACTAACAAAAGATATCTACGAAATTAAGTTTGTTGGTAAGGAAGAACCATTCTTCCAGTTTGGCAAAATCCAATTCTATGCCATCACTGCTGAGATCTATGAGGTCGGTCAGGACGACTTTGATACAGGAGTTGCTGAGATTGATAACATCGAACAACTCTTCGATCCCGCTATCAAACTCTTTATGGATCCTGGTGGATCTGGAGACTTCCAAGTTGGCGAAGAAGTCGTAGGTGATGAATTCCTAGCAAAAGCAACATCTACTATTACAGGAGATGCTGTTACCAGCATAACTATTAGTGATGGTGGATCACACTATAAACAAGGTACACCACCATCAGTCACTATTACAGGAGGTGGAGGAAATGGAGCAACCGCTACTGCTACGGTTAGTAGCACGGGCATCGTTAATGGTATTACTATCACTAGCGGTGGGTCAGGTTATACTACTAACCCTACTGTCACAATTGACTACTCGCCTAAAGATAACAGAGCAGAAGTCAAGTCCTGGGATAGCACAACTAGATCTCTCGAAGTCATCAACAGAACAGGAACCTTCACTACTGATGAAGTAATTACTGGTCTAACTTCAGGTGCTAAGTGGAGTCCTGAGACATTTGACACTCTAAATAATACGTCTAGCACCTACGATCAAAATAGACAGATCGAAGACACTGCTGACGATATTATTGACTGGACTGAGGGTAACCCATTCGGTGAATATGGCAATCAAACAGGTAGCTTCTGATGTTAGGATCACATTTTTATAATCAAATTGTTCGCAAAAATATTATTGCGTTTGGTACGCTCTTCAATAACATCACGATGAAGAGCACTGATCCTGACACAGGAGAAGTATTGGAAACTCAAAAAGTTCCTCTTGCTTATGGACCAAAACAAAAATTCTTGGTTCGTCTTACAGATCAAACATCATCCAAAGTTGCAATCACTCTTCCTCGAATCTACTTCGAGATGACCTCTATTGATTACGATTCTACCCGTAAGACATCACCAGTTCAAAAATACAAAACGATCATTGATGGTAATGGTGATGAGGTCAGAGTTCAATATGTTCCTGTTCCTTATAATATAGGATTTGAACTAGGTGTTATTGCTAAGTCACAAGACGATGCTCTACAAATTGTAGAACAGATCTTACCATACTTTCAACCATCTTTTAGCATCACTCTCAACATGATCCCTGACATGAATGAGAAGAGAGATGTTGCCATTGTTTTAAATGGAATTAGTAGCGAAGATGAGTGGGACGATAGTTTTATGAATAGAAGGTATATTGCTTATACTTTAAACTTCACTATGAAGTCATATCTCTACGGTCCTTACAACACTGCAGATGTTATTAAGAAAGCAATTATCCATGAGACTCTTGGTGATCTTTCCGTTAACCGCAGAACTATCACACGAACATATACACCCAAAGCAAAAACAGATATCAATACTGATGGCGTCATTGATGTAAATGATGATGCACTTCTAGATGCTGGTGATGACTTTGGATTTAATGAAGGAATTGAATTCTTATGAGTTTAGAAGAGAACATGGAGGAGATCCTCAACATCAGTGCTGAACCTGTCAGCGAACCAATCAAACCAAAACCACCAGAGGTCGATAGGGACGACCGTGAGAAGGATTACCAATATACCAGGGGTGAGTTATACTCACTCATAGACAAGGGTCAGGAGGCGGTCAACGGTGCCTTAGAGGTCGCTCAGGAGTCTGGGCACCCAAGAGCGTATGAAGTCGCTGTAGCGGCGATGAAGCACGTCGCAGACATGACTGAGAAACTACAGGATCTCCATAAGAAGATGAAAGATCTTGACGAGGAAAAGAAAGGTCCAACCAAGGTCACGAACAACGCTATGTTTGTCGGTAGCACTGCTGAGCTACAGAAGATGCTGAAGCAGATGAACGGCAACAAACGATAAATATAAAAAAAGTGTCGGAAAAATGGCAATCAAACCACTATCAGCTGCTGTTGATTTAGCAGTAGCATCAGATGTCGATGCCGCGAGTATCGTATCTGTAATCAACACAAACAATACCGCTATCAGACTTCTGATCGCAGAGGCATCTGCGGTTACTGTTTGGGTTGCTGCTGGGGAGAGAGTTTCCATTGAGAAGACACCTGCTGTTGCTATTTCTGCCGATGATGGAGCTACCCCAACTCCATCAGCAGTTACAGCGGCAACTGTATTCGCAAGCAAAATCGCATACGGAAACTAATGGCACAGTGGAATAAAGACGCACAGGCATATAGGGTTCAGGATACAACAAACTTTGAGGTAGTAATGATTGCCGATGAAGACGGCAACCCTCTCAATAGTTATGGATCTGCTGCTAACATTCCCATTGCTGCTGGACAATTAGCAGGTTATTCCTCTATTGAAAAGTTTGGTAGAAATCCCAATGTAACTACCACTATTACAACTATCTGGGAGCATGGTGGTATCTATGAATATCTAACGACTGCTTCTCAAATTTTTGTTTACTCTGCTTCATCTGATGATGGTGTAGGAGGAGTTGGTGCTATCAAAGTAACAGTTCAAGGTCTGGATGAAAATTGGAATATTATTTCAGAAGAACTAACAGTCAATGGTGCTGGATCTGCTCTCACTTTCTTAAGAGTATACCGAGCATTTATTACCGATGCTGGATCTGATGGGTATAATAACGGAAATCTTATCATCAGCACTCTAGCTAGTGGTGCTGGAACAGTATTAGCAGACATTGGTGGTGATGGAACTGGTAATAATTTTATTGGTTATGGTCAAACAATGTTAGCATTGTATACAGTTCCTGCTGGTAAAACTGCTTATGTGACACAATGGACCATTGGTAACGGTGATGTAAATACTTCATGCTCTGCTTTCTTGAGAACTAGATTACCTGTCAATGGATTTGTTATGACTACCGCTGATACTATGGCAGTATCAGGTGGTTTTCATGTAAAGAACTATTCTATTCCATTAAAATTTGCTGAAAAAACTGACATTGAAGTCCAAGCATTTAATGGTGGTGGAACAATTATGAGTTCAACCTTCAATGTAATTCTTGTAGATAACTAAATAATCTTGTAAACCCTCGTCGGTTATCATGAGAGATTATAAAGAATTCAAAGAACTCTGTGAAGCTAAGCGTGGTCTCTACGCAAATATCCACGCTAAACGAAAGAGAGGAGAAGCACCTGCGCGTCCTGGTAGTAAGGACTACCCCGCGAAGGATGCTTTCAAAAAGGCGGCGAGGACTGCCAAAGAAAATTTTGAACTCACAACAGAAGCAGCCTGGACCCGAAAGGAAGGGCAGAAAAAGTCTGGAGGTCTTAACGAGAAAGGAAGGAAATCTTACGAGAGAGAAAATCCTGGAAGCGACCTTAAGGCACCATCAAAGAAGGTTGGAAATCCCCGTAGGGCATCCTTTTGCGCGAGAATGAAAGGGATGAAAAAGAAGTTGACATCAAAGAAAACTGCTAACGATAAAGACAGCAGAATCAATAAATCACTAAGAGCTTGGAATTGCTGACATAACATGTGAAAACATTGTTAAGATATTGAATTTATACCTACTGAACCTATAATTAGTAATGAGTTTCGAGATGAACATGCGTCTTAATGACACTGATATCGCACGTCTAATCTCTGCTTGTCTACTCTATCAAGAGAGGACAGGTAGCGAATACATGTGGGAACAATATGATGACTTGATTAATAAGCTCAACGCTTATCAAGATAACTATTCAGCGGACAATGAAAATTCTATTCGCGTTTCTGGCAACACTATTCCTAGCAGCACCAGCCTGGGCGGTTGATGTAATGATGGGTGCCGATGGCAACCTCGTTTTTCAACCAGCAGAGGTTACAATTGCTGCAGGAGAATCAGTCCATTTTGTAAACAACATGCTTCCTCCACATAATGTAATTGTTGAGGATCACCCTGAACTTGGACACGAAGGTCTCGCAATGATGCCTGGTGAAGAGTTTGATGTTTCATTCCCTGAAGCAGGAGATTACACTTACTGGTGTGGTCCTCATAAGGGTGCAGGCATGATCGGTACGGTACATGTAGAATGAAACACTTCAACACTGTTGTTTTAGACATCACTGTTGCAATACTAGACTTCCTTTATCAAGGAAGAGACTATCCACGTTTTTGGGTGCTTGAGGAAATCGCTCGGGCACCCTATTTTGCTTTCTTGAGTGTATTACATTTCAGAGAAAGTATGGGACTACGTGGACCAGAGCATCTATATTTGATGAAACAGCACTTTGAGCAGTCAGTCAATGAAACAGAACATCTGGAATATATGGAAAGTCGGGGCGGTAATCTTTATTTTATCGATCGCTTTGTTGCCAAGCACCTCGTTCTTATCTACTATTGGAGCAACGTGGTTTATTATTGGGTGGCTCCTCGCGCTGCTTACCATCTGTCCTATGAAGTAGAGATTCATGCTGCTACAACGTATGCTAAGTATCTTGCTTTTAACGGACATGATGACAAGATCCTTGAGATTTTGAATGATGAACTACATCACTCAAAAGAACTACACGATGCTATGGAGATGATCTGATGTTTAAGAACTGGGGCAAAGGTGTAGAACCACCTGAATGGACAACTAAAGAAGAAGTACAGGAGATGATTGATGATGCCATACGAAAACACAATCGTAATGCTTCGATTATTTCAATGTGTGTTGGTTGGGTTGTTCTTGCACTTTTTGCTGAGGGTCTCCTTCGACTCATTGGAGTAATACCACCGTTAGCGCCATGGCTCAACATACACTTATAATTGAATGGATAGGTATTATCCTTGCCCTGGTATTTGGTGTGACCATGTTTTGTCAAGGTCATGCCATCTTCCATGGTAAATATGGGTACAAACACTCAGAGCGTGAGAAACAAAAAATGACTGACGCTCGTAAACAAGTAGAGGATTTATTTAAAAAATGAAAGTAGGAATGATTGGACTGGGTAGGATGGGCGAGGGCATGTCTCGCCGTCTTATCGCAGCAGGACACGAAGTACACGGATTCAGAAACAACTATGAAAAAGCTTGTGAACAATATGAAGCGGGTTATATCAGTGGATGTGCCACTTCTTTGGAAAGCCTTGTTCAAATAGTACATTCAAATAAAACCACTGGAGAAACTCCTGGTGTCTTCATGATGGTTGTACCAGCAGAAACCGTAGAGGATACCCTTAATGAGTTACTACAATTTTGTGTGGAAGGCGATATTATTATTGATCATGGCAATTCCAATTTTAAGGACTCTAGACGCAGGGCGGAAAGGTTGTCTAAATTGGGCATCCAATATCTTGACTGTGGCACTAGTGGTGGTGTTTACGGTTTGGAGCGTGGATATTGTCTTATGGTTGGTGGTGCAGATCATGCAGTATCCGTCTGCCGTCCTATCTTTGACGCACTCGCACCAGGCATTAACGCTGCCCCACGAACAGGTGACAGAGACTTTACTTGGTATCCAGAGGAGTTTGGATGGATGTTCTGTGGTGGACCTGGAGCAGGTCACTTTGTAAAGATGGTTCACAACGGCATTGAGTATGGTATCATGCAAGCATATGCTGAAGGTTTCAACATTCTCCATGAAGCAAACGCAGGTGCTAAGTATGTCAAGGAAGGAGACGCAGAAGTTGCCCCTATGGATTGTCCAGAGGACTACTGCTATGACATTAATGTCGCTAAGGTGGCTGAGTTATGGCGTCGCGGTAGCGTGGTTGGTAGTTGGTTACTTGACCTTACCGCTGATGTTCTACGGAGCGATAGAGAGCTTAGCAAGTTCGATGGTGGAGTATCAGACAGTGGTGAGGGTCGTTGGACGGTTCACGCTGCTGTGGATCTTGGCGTACCCTCTCCTGTCATCTCTAGTGCGTTGTGGGCACGTTTTGAGTCGCGCCGTCTTGGTGCTTTCACAGCCAAGGTTCTGAATGGAATGAGAGCTATGTTTGGTGGTCATGACGTTCGCTGATGTCCTACTTTGGGGAGCACTACCTTTTGTATGTGCCACCATCTATTTCGGGAACCGAAAGGGTGAAAATAATTACTACGAATCAGACAAATACGATGGCAACGGAACAGCTCACTAAAGGAATTGTTATTTTTGGAGCAACGGGAGACCTTTGTAAGAAGAAATTAATTCCAGCATTATACAAACTCTGGGAGAAAAATCTTCTCCCAGATAATTTTTTGATTACTGGTTGTGCTAGAAGACAACCAACAGCAGCGCAATGGAAAGAATCTCTTGGTGATTATCCTGATGAATTCTTACATCATCTAGACTACGTTTCTGCGGATCTCGATAATGTTGATACTCTTTCTCATCTCCCCGATTATCTTCACGACAATACTTACTTTCTTTCTGTTCCACCAGAAAGGTATGCTAACGCGATTGTCAATCTTAAAGAGGCAGGTAAACTCGATGACCCCGACCGTTCCCGCGTGGTTATCGAGAAACCCTTTGGGTACGATTATAAATCTGCTGATAATTTATCAGCTGTGGTTGCTAGACATCTACGCGAAAAACAAGTCTATCGCATTGACCATTATCTTGGCAAAGATACTGTTAATAACATACTTGCTACTAGGTTTAGTAATATTCTGTTGGAACCACTTTGGAATCGCCAATATGTAGAAGAGATTCAAATCTTTGCCTCTGAAACTATTGGATGCGAAGGTCGTAGTCAATACTACGAAACTGCTGGTGCAGTTAGAGATATGTTACAGAACCATATCTTACAGGTGCTAGCACTTATAGCTATGGAACCACCTAGCAAAATGAATGCCAGGGAAATCAGACGTGAGAAGACAAAAGTTCTAGCAGCAACTAGACTATCAGAGAACATTATTCTTGGACAATACCATGGCTACCGTGACGAAGAGGGCGTTGATCCTAACAGTGGCACTCCTACCTATTTTGCTGGCACTTTATTCGTTGATAACTGGCGTTGGGAAGGAGTTCCTTTTAACGTCATGACAGGTAAGAAACTACCATACCAATGTGTAGAGGTAGTTATCAAACTTAAAGCACCACCGCTAAAATTATATGAAGGGGAAGTTAACGATCGTATCGTCATGCGTTTACAGCCTAATCCTCATCTTGATATTAGGATGGATATTAAATCTCCTGGGCTCAATGATAGTCTTGAACTGGCTACACTCACTCACGACTACCCCCAAGACAGAGCAATTGACGGATACGAGAAGCTTCTTTACGACGCTATAAATGGTGATCAATCACACTTCGTTCATGCCGATGAAGTAATGGAATCCTGGAGGATTGTCGATGACCTTTTGTGTACTGGTGATAGTTGCCCAATTCGCACTGTCCCTTACATCTACACTGGCGGGTGGGGTCCGCACTACAAAGTAGATCGTATTACTGATTGGGATTATCCAGCATGAGAGTTACCATACATGAGTATTTACTAGCATTCTGTATAGGATTCGCATGTATGTTTGTCCTTGCAGTGGATGAGATTGATAGATTTAAAGGTTGTCCTATACCAGAGTATTTTAGAGATGCACCAAGTTCAACTGTTCGTTAGATCTGTTATGAATACCCCATGGTGTCTAGGAGTCATGGGGTTCTTGCTTGTATTCGTTCCAATCCTAGGTATGTGGGCGGTCCATAAATATGGATGGGAGCATTGGGAGCCTTTCGGGAAAAAACATGTATCGGGAGGAACACCTGCAGAAGAAGAGTGACGAGTGTGCCAAACTTTGGAGGGAGTGGTTCCACTTAGCGCAAAAAAAGCATTAGGAGCACCAGATGCTCGAAGGGACTGGTGCAAGTGTTGTGATGAATTCAGTATAATGATAACAGAAGAAGTCAAGAATAACCCTAGATACAGGGATGGACCGCGAATGTTTTGGAATAATGAACCTCCTCCTCCGCCCACTGAATGATATTAATGACCCCGTTTGGAGCGTGATATTCAGTATCGTGCTGCTCCTAGCGGGGGTTTTTTATGTTGTGGCATATATACTAGGAATTGATGAGAGAGAATCCCATGGGAGCGATGACACCCCCAAGTCGTAAGAGTTGTTACAACTTTCGCGTGGTATCGATAGATAAAGTGTTGGACGGAGATACCATCGATGTCACAATTGATCTCGGTTTTGACCTTTATAAAAAAGAGAGAGTTTGAATTGCTTGTGTGGACACGCCATGGAAGCGCACCCGAGAGCTCGAAGTAGAAGAAT
>BCSF01000187.1_pt1 | contig 29035 bp, 22 predicted proteins | sample 1016431 | NCBI WGS metagenome assembly BCSF01 (sample SAMD00045685;SAMD00045686;SAMD00045687;SAMD00045688;SAMD00045689;SAMD00045690;SAMD00045691;SAMD00045692;SAMD00045684;SAMD00045690;SAMD00045691;SAMD00045692;SAMD00045684;SAMD00045685;SAMD00045686;SAMD00045687;SAMD00045688;SAMD00045689, study... | reverse complement strand
CTATTAGCACTTGATTTTTCACCTTCAGCAGCGGCACCACCACCACCTCCGCCTCCTCCACCACCACCGTGGTTTCCAGGATTTCCGTTACCCTTACTGCCAGCATTTCCAGCATTACCAGGATTGCCTGGATTACCTGGTCCACCCTTTCCAGATAAACTAGCAACTTTTAATCTTGGTGGAGCACTAAAAGTACCAGGGGCATTAAAAGTAACTGATCCTGCTAACAGAGATCCTGATTGTATGATTCTGCGGGTGTAATGTGTCATCTTAGATGTAATAAAACCAACCAGTTATAATATATTTAGATTTAGTTCCATGAACAACATTACCTCTATGGACATGAGTAAAACCCGCAGGCCAAATAACACACTTATTTCTTTCTGGTTTAACTCTTCGTTTCAAATAAAGGAACTCAGTTTCACCTGCATCTTCAATATCATTGAGATAGATTGAGAACGCTAAACATCTATGTCTGTCTTCATATCCATCATTTTCGTGGTGCCAAATATGATAACCTTGACCAGGATCAGTTCTTTGCATTTTTAGTGCATGTCCTGATATGTTACTACCTAAAAGATGATCATATTGATTAACGTATTGATCGAAACAAACTTGGAGACCTTTCCACACCATATGAATTGGATTCTTATCTCTCCATGCAGGAAATGTAAGTATATTCAGGTCTAAAAAGACAAAATTATCGTCTTTTTCAGTTTTAGTGCAACCTTCTTCTTCTTGTTGTCTATTTTTAAGAACACAATTAGTCCCACTCTCAATATGTTCAAAAGCGTTAATCATATGTTCACAAAAATCGTCGGGATATACATTTCTGTAAGTCCCGACGAAATCTTTATACTCACATGACACTTCTGTTGTAGTCATATACTAAATCACGAGATAATTTATTTATTACTACTTCATATCGGGTAGAGCGAGGTTTCCGTACCAGTTGGAACCACCATCATATGAAATAAAGACCCAAATATCTTCAGCACCATTAGCAGTAGTTCTGGAAGGTGTAGAACCACCTGGCCACTTTATATTACCGTTCCACGTCAAAGTAGCACCACCAGTTCCATTTTTGATAATGATTTGTGTGGAATAAATGTCAGCACTAGAATTGTTGCCGTCAACAGGAATATTGGTAAAGTTAACAGTGGTATTACCTGTGAGTCTGATTCGGAAGTTGTTAGCTGTAGAAGTATCGAGATTAACAGTTCCACTCTTATTACCTAGATCGTTGAAAGTTTCTAGGTACTTACCCATTCTGAATTGATCGATCAATGGATAATTTGAATTACCATTGATACTACCAGTGATATTCAGAGTAGCAATATTTGCGGTAGTGGCATTAAACGTATCAGTCTCAATGTCTCCACTGTTATCAATTTCTGCGGATGTTAGTTTATTGATCGCAGTGTTTGCACTACTATTACGAGACATAATAGTGTCAGCAGTCGCAGTAGAAGTTGCAGTCTTACCATCAAGCAAATCAACGTTCAGGTTAGTAACCTTAGTTGTAGATACAACCGTAAATGGTGCAGCACCTTGAGCGATTGTCGATCTAAATTGAGATGCCTGAACAATACCATCAGAACCTGCATTGATGTGCATGTTATTGCCATTACTATCCAGATCACCCAATACATTCTTGGCATTATGTCCGAAGTAAGTGATAATACCAACATTTGCTCTCAGACCCTCACCTGCAGCAGTTCCACTCAACCAGAGTTTAGAACCAACTTGTGCATTTTGAACATAAAGAACACCAGCACCAGCAGGATTTGAACCTGTCTGACCAGCAATATATGGAGAGTAAACGTTGTTTGCATTTACATTGGTATAAGTTAGATCAGTACCAGATATTGTGGTGACAATACCCGAATTAACGTATGCATTTGGAGCACCTATCCAACCACCAGAAGGAACAATTAGAGTGGTTACAATACCTACACCAATATATGCGGTACTAATACCTGCCCAGGAGTCGCCCGTATTTACATTATAAGGTGGAACAATCAGAGTGGTTATGACACCAACATTAATTCTTGCATTTGGAGATGCAAAGTTAGTAGCACGTAATCCAGTTGCTTGAACTGTTGTACCAGTAATCTCATCATATGTTAGATCACTACCTTCGATACTAGTAACAACACCACTGTTTACATATGCATTTGATTGAACAACCAAGTCATCATAAACATAGAAGTCGGTAGCAAATCCTAACTTGATACTTGCAGCAGTACCAACTTGTAGGAATTCACATTCCACAGAGGTAAAGATTCCAGTTGCAGCACTAGCAAGTCCTACGACTTCCAGTTGACCCATTGCAACTGTTCCCTTAAATGTAGAGACTCCAGTGTAATTAGACTCGAAAGAGTTCTCTACAGTTACTTGGGTATTATTACTGAAGGTAAATGCTGCACCAGTGATTTCTACGTTAGAGAACTGTGCAATCTTAGTTGCATCAGTAACTTTGAAGACGTAGTTATCAGTTCCCGCAGTACCAGTTAAAGTAATTTCATCTTTAACTGTGACAGTTTCATAGGTAACACCAGAGAATGTCTGGTTTTGTGAGAAGGTAACTGCACCACCAACAAATAGGTGATCAATTCTAGTAACACCATTTACTTGGAAAGCATCTGCGGTTGAGTCATGAACAAATCCAGAACTACCGCCAGTCTCACCAATAGCAACTCTATCTAGAGTGAGGAAAGTTTCATCTTTGTCAATAGAAATTACACCCCATCTTCTCCAATCATTATCAGCAAATACGTGTCCAATGTATCCACCAGGTTCAGGTATTGCCTTGAACGAGATGTCACCAGGTCTCTTTCCGACAATGGGTGTTTGAATACCCACAGTCATTTCTTTAGCCTGTGCTGCCTCACCTTTCAGGAAGAAGACGTTAGTTTCTAATCCTTCTTCAGAAGAAACAGTTACCTTGTTAGTATAAGATACGGGACCGTAGAACTGAGACGTTCTATTCTGGTTTACACCACCTTCAACAGTAATTGCGTTCTTAACAATCAGATCGTCAAAGATACCGTTGTTTGCACTAATAACCTCACTCTTACTTTCATCACCGAAGTAAGTAATCTTAGGAGCACCGATTGTAATTTCTTCACCAGTAGTTCCGTTGACCTTAGTTGCACCAGTGAAGAATTCACCACGGTCATTCATACCAGTATAAACAACTGCACCACCATCTTGTTCTCTTGACTGTGCAAGTAGAACCTCATCATCGGTTAGGATTCTATCTTGAACCTGAGGCATACCAGTTGAATAGTTACCAGGACCGAAACCTAGGTATTCAAAGGTATGTGCGGATGCACGAAGAATGGAGTGTCTGCGTAACTCCATTGGTAGGATTCTGATCTTCTGAACAACCTGACCAACTTCACCAGCGTTTGCAGGAGTAGCAAATTGACCTCTAGCTACTTGTAAAGTATTGGTGGTTGGATTTGACTTAACTCTCAGGATTTCATCACCCAATGTGATGTAATCACCTAGACCAAAACCATCCGAATTAGTTAAAGTAATAGTGATATCGGTTTTAGCAGCAGGACTTGCTAAAGTCGTTTGGATACCAACATACATTGGAGTAGATCTACCACCCAAGTTCTCCTCACCAGCACCAACTGGTTTACCCTGTGAGGAAAGACCATATCTCTGAATTGTAGTTCCTGTTGCCATTGTTTGTGCAACAGTAGAGACACCCGCAGTAAATGTGAATGTGTTGATGCCTACATTTTCAAGAACTTGATACTTTTCAAGTCCAAAGAAAGTATTACCACTACCAACAATTCTAAAAGTATTACCAGGTAAGAAGTTGTGAGCACTTCCAACTGTTACTGTAGCAATACCTGCGTCGGGATTGAAATCTAAACTATCAAAGACTAGACCTTTACCAGCATAAGTAACAACTGGTTTTCTATCATCATTTCTAGTTTTATAAGAACTACTCTCAAGATTAAGATCATTCTCTACAACAACAGTGTTTGCATCGGGAACGTCAATAATCTTAAAGACACCATTCAGTTTAGGAGTGGGGAAACCAGAGAGTTCTAGTGAGTCACCGATGTTATTATAGATGTCATCAACTGTTAGAACTGCAAATGCTGATGGAGCACCAGCAGGATCAGCAGATACGGTCATCGTATCACCAATACCATATGCACCACCTGGTTCTACAATTCTAAACGAAGCGATAGTATTTCCAGTTGAAACATTCGCTCTAATTACACCACCTTCACCAGTTCCTCCAGTGGAAGTAACAAGATCTGCAGCATAGATTGTTGTAGTAACACCAGCAGCATTATTATATCCAGCACCACCATTTGTAATAGACAGGGACTTGATCTTATTAAGTCCGTGATTTCTGGTTAAATTAAGAGTAACAGTAGTGTTACCTGTGCCAGTAATAGTAGCACTGTCTACTACAAATGCAACGTTGTTATTTTCCAGGAAGATTTCTTCACCTTCTCTAGTAACAGAGTTTCTCTTGTCATTGGTGAGAACTTTACCTAGTGGAGATTTGCGAGCATGTGAAATTGCAGGACCAGGATCAGAATTATAGTTGTCTCTATCACCCTGAGGATACAGATCGACTACATTCTGAGAGAACTTCTTCTCACTTACACCAAAACCGATGTTTTGATCGGGTTGAATAGAACCACAGAGAAGAGTAATTGCATATACACCGTCTTGACCATCAGCACCAGGAATGTGTTCTCTGATTTGTCTAGAGTTGTAAATGTAGAGAGAATCCTTATATTTACTTCTTTGTACGGTTGGTAGAGCTTCAACCTGTTGTTGTGTGCTTCTTTGGTTGACCTGGTTAAGGAATACTCCAGGATCTCCAGTAGTTACACTGACTTGGAATGTTCTTGGGTTGTCTACTTGGAAGACTTCAAAAGTTCCATTATATGCAGAAGTTGCAGTAGCAACAGTATTGTTTGCACTACTTACGCCTTTAATAATAACCTGGTCACCAGCAACAAAGTTGTGTTCCTTTTCAGTCTTGATTGTAGCACGTTGGGTTAAACTGTTATAAGATGCAAGTGTGATGATACGTGGGTTTCTCAGTTGAGTTGGATCACTAACACTAACATCTAAGAAGGATGCGGATCCAACACCAACACTCTTGGATTCTTGGAGAATGAAACCTTCAGATGGTTGACGACCGTTATTGAACTCTTTGGGAACAACATAACGAACCTTATAGATTCTTTCTTCAATACCTCTGGCATCAATTTGTCTTTGGATGAATGTACCACCAGTTACTTCACCAACAATATCAGTTCCAATACCAGTAATACCAGTATAAATCTCGTTAAAGAAAGTTGATGGTGAAGAGTTTACATACCACTGACCTTCTGTTTCATCGAATTGAATTGGGTGTCCTGGTTCACCAGTTACTTTATCAGCAACTGTACTAAGAACGGTGATTTCACCACCACCATTAGTAATACCTGTGATGTTATTACCTGCTTCAGCATCATTGACACTGGTAGAAATTTTAATCTGATTGGGGTTTAGACCAGTTGTTAGTGCATAGTAAATCTTATTTGCCTCAAGGTTCGCAGGCATTTCACCAGTATCAGCATAAATTCTGATTTTTTCACCGTTGAATAGTTGGTGATTCTTGGTAAAGGTAAGAATGTTAGTGGAAATACTGTTAATACCAGCAGCTCTACCAACAACATTTGTCTTAAATGCCTCTGTACTGAGACCAGTTCCCGCAGGAACATCCATCAGAATTGGAGAACTGAAGGTACTTACCGCAGTTCCAGTAATTGTTTGTAGGAATAGTTTATCTTGTCTCTTACCACCGATTCTATATGCGTCCAGTTCACCTGGGGGTGGAACGTCAGCGGACTTAAAGTTTGCTAACCACAGTTTATTGGTTGTAGCAGCAGCGACGATCTTAGTTGCATCCAGTGGCAACCAAGTGATGTTGGAGATTCTTCTCTCTGGTTCTCTTGGTGGAATGATGTGTGTAATATAACCTACGTCATCTCTATCAAAGGAGTTTGCTTGGAAACCAGCAGATTCCAGAGAGATTGCACCAAAGTTGGAGTTTGAGTTGGTGATAGATTGGTCACCACCAGACTCAGCAACGAAGTGTTTTGCGAAACCGATAGCGAAGATAGAAACACACTGAATGATAGAATCATTCGAGCACTTCATATGGAAGTTCTCGAAATTTGGTTTGTAGATTGCTCTAGAATTAGTGTGTAAAGGTTTCTGATCGTCGCTTACAGTTTCATTATCATTATAGATGTTAGTTGCTTCATCAAATAACATGAAGGCATTGTCATCCTTCTGGAGAGAGATACCCGTAAACTGTGCAGTAAGCATGGATTTGAATCCAGTTGCTTTACTACCATCAGCGTGTAGACCATTAACACCGAAAACAGATCTTAGTGAGCAAGAGAATACATATGGAGATGCAGATGATGTACTATCAGACTCTACAATGATCTGTGAGTTGTTGAATTTGTCTTGAGTAGGTAAGACATCTGTTGGAGTTGATGTGGTCTCATAGGTGAATTTCGTGTCACTCAGAACATCTTTGACAACGAAAGAACCGTTATAAGCATTTACGTTTGTACTAATACCAGAAATTAGAACTGGAGTATCCTTGAATAGACCATGCTTATTATTAGTAATTACAGTAATCTCTTGGGTTGGGATTACACCATCACCAGATCTCAAACTGGTAATACCCAGTGGGTTTGCTGTTAAATCACCAACAATTCTAAATTCATCAACAGATGGCTCAAAGTCAAGAGCAGTTGTTGAAGGATAATCAGCAAGTCCTCTACCACCAGAGTCACCATAAGCATAAGTGACCTTGAAATAATACATCTCAAGATCAGTTAGATCTGTTACATCGTTACCTAATACAACATTATTGACACCATCAGCATACTCAAAACAAGTGAGTTTATGGTGAGAGAATCTAGGATTTACCTTTCTTGCAGTAGAATCTCTATATGCCTGTCTTGCTGGATCTGCATCAAAGAATGAAAATGCAGTAAAGTAACAAGTACCAGTAACACGGAAGATCGAAGTACTTGGTACTGCATCATTCAGAGGATCAGGTACATATAGTGGTCTAATCTTGGTTTTTCTAAGGTCAAGACCTACAATAGATGTACCTCTAGGTAGGATAACACCACCATTAACACTATTATATTTGTGTAATTCGTTCTCTTCGTCAAAAATATCAAAGTTAGTATTCTCGTCAAATTCAGTTAGTTCTGCCCCACCTTCTTGCCATGAACCATCTCTAAATCTTTTGAAAGTTGCAGTACTTCCATTGGATTGAATAGAGTGTCCAGGTCTGTTGTCAATGTAGTGTGTGCCTGGATATACTAGAATCGTAGTACTATCAATCTTATCATTATTTCTTCCTGCTCTATATGAGAATCTAGCAGATTCAATCAGAGCTCTCTGGATAGTTCTGAAAGGTCTTGTTAGAGAATTACCTCTATTTTCATAACTATCGGTTGCGTCAAAGTCAGAAGGGTTTACATACAGGATATTACCTTCAGCATTCTTTAGGAAATTCTCTAATCTACTTAGGGGCATCTCGTTTTCCTACAGTGACAAATCTATTCTTTTTATATTTAGACACCAAAAAACCTCCCTCGTTAAAGGGAGGTTTCTATAGTCACACGGAAGGGATTACTGGTGAGTACCACCATAATCTATCTTATCTAAATCTATCTTTTCTGGCAAGTATCCAGACTTGTCTAACATGTGTTCCACCGTATTTGCTACATCATTCAAAGCATCACGGAGCATAGGTTGTTGCCCTGCTTCCATATTTAAGTCTTTATCTGTCATAGTCCAACGCCATTGTCCCATTGCACTATTGTACCAGAGTTTTATATTCATCTTTGATTTACCATATTCCTTAGAATTGACGGGACACAAATTGTGAGATGCAGAATCTTCCATATTTTTGTCCTATGTATTTCTCTTCCATTATAACGGGTTTAGCCGCATGATTAATAACTGAAGGAAAAATTAATGTCCTATTATTTAATCACTCTATTTCCAGATCAAAATCTTCAAAGTATAGATTGCCACCAGAAAATTTCTTTGGTTTTCTGTAGAACCAATTTAGTACAGTAAATTGAGCACAGTCTCTATGACTTTTATACTCGTCATTATTTTCATAATAAACAAGTTGAGTATAGTGTTGATTAGTATTAGAGGCTGTTCCAGGAAAAAACCAGTGAGGGTGATTCATGAAAAAAGTACTATCCTCCATAAAAATCTTTTCAGTTATCTGTAAAATAGCTGAATGATTTCTATTTTTGTATACATCTTCAAGATACTGGCAATGGGTGAATTTTAGAAGTTTTCCATTAGGATCAGTTGCAGAACCATTATTTGTATCAGCAACCATTAGTCTTCTTGGACTACAAAGGTAATCCATTTCTTCCCACAATTCTTCCAATTCCCACTCATTATAGAGTTCATCTATAAGAACATATGGGAAGGGTTCAGTTACATATTTTACTCTCATAAGCCCCCGATCCGATTTGAACGGACGACCTGCTGTTTACAAGACAGCTGCTCTACCACTGAGCTACAAGGGCAATTATTTTTTATCAAACTCAAAGTGACCATGACGCGATCCCCAAAGTTGTTCATCATTCTCAGGGTCAAATCCCTGATCAATTACATGATAATATCCATCACCTAATTTGGCAGAAGATTGCATATATGTGTTCTTGATTCCACGTTGAACAAAACATTCTTTGCCAGTGATGTCACCATGAAATTCATTATCGACTTTTTGGAATACACAGTCACATCCAGGGATGTGTTCATCATCCTTATAAGTTTTTAGAATTACTTGATCGTTATCTGAATCGTCGATAACTTCAATCACTACAGATCGATAAGGTTCGCCGTCCATCACATATCCTTGAGTGACAGTAAATTTGTTAGTTCCTTCAATGCGACGATGATTAAGTTCAATCATCGCAAACTCTCTAGGATAGTTAAAAGCTTGTGCTTGATTATTGAAGTATCCTTCAAAATAATTGCAAAATTCTTCAAACATGATCAAAATTTTCTTTTATTTATTAGGATGCGAGTAGGGAGACTTGAACTCCCACGAGATTAATTCTCAACAGATTTTAAGTCTGGTGCGTCTACCGATTCCGCCATACTCGCAAGGTAGGACTGTCGGGAATTGAACCCGATTCACACCGTTATAAGCAGTGGGCCTTAACCAATAGGCGACAGTCCCTCATCCTCATAAGTTGGTGGGTGAAATGCACAATACTCATTGAAAGTGATTTTCATCTCTTTGTTGGTGAGATTTGCGTGTTGTGCTGCTTTGGGTAGGTTCCACTTAGCAGTGAACAACATTTCCATCGACTTCCGTGTTTCTGGTCTCATTGATTAGTAAGGAGTTGCATCTCTTCCGACCCATATAATATACCACCTGCATCGCAGTTGCGGCAATAGTTGTTAAGAGATCGGTCTTTGGAACAGTTGGTTCTGAATGGGTTGAACTTATCCAACCATACAGTTTCTAGGTCATAATCAAAGATATTGGCAAGGTATTCAATCTCTTGCCAGTTATTGTCACATGGTAAAATACCACCAGTAGTATCCACAACCATTTTATATGATGGTAGATAACATGGTTTCTTGATACCTTCAGAATAACTTCTTTGATTGAAGTTTACATTCTCACCTTCTTCATAGTAATTGATAACATCCATATCAATATCTGGAAGATCCATAGGTTCATATAGACTTACTCTAGGGCGAATATGTCCTAAATGATCTACCACATCATGAAGTTTGTATCCATTGGTGACTAGGATTATTTTGTTATTAAGTTTTTGAAATTTATCCAGAATCTCTTTAATATGTGGGTGCATTGTAGGTTCACCCATACCACAAAGAGTAATCTGATTATTGTATCCTGATAGGAATTCTACAAATCTATCTACAGTCTCTAGACTTACAAACTTTTCTCTAGTATCTTCAGTTTTGAATCCCCAATCATGAGGGCAAAACGAACAAGAACGATTACATGCGGTTGTGATGCACAACTCGATGCTTCGTAATGTTGAATTAACTAGGTTGGCGTTCTCGACTTTCGTGAACGTCTGATAACGATTCATAAGATTTGAATGTGTCTAGATCCATCAAAGACATACGATGGAGTCCATTGATTGTTCGATATTGAAATCTATCCAAGAAAGATTCTTTGTTCTTCAACAATACAAAGTTGGCATTTGAAGGAGAACACTCGTATTTAGATTCAATGTAGTCCCTGGTATCAACCATGCGGATTACATGTTCATCAATCATGGAGAGAAGTTCAGGACCAATCCTCTCTACAATAGTATTTACTACACCCGAAGGACGTAGTTGCTGAAGTCTCCAAATAACATGATGATTACCAAAACAATAACCGAAGCGAAGACCAGGTAGAGCAAGAGACTTGCTAAAAGTTTTGCATACGAGAACGTTGTTTCTGGTAATAGCCAGGTCGAGAGCTGAACAGGTGGGAACGCAGAAGTCTGCGTAGGCTTCATCGATGATGACATACTCAAAAGCATCACATAGTGACTCTAGTATATCTCGATCTATTACTTGTCCATCTTGACCGTTAGGATTTGCAACATAAAGAACATCTGCACGAAGATCAAGACCTTGATAGTATTTGATGCAGTTGACTTCACAAAATCCTGTTGCCATCATCCATGTGGGTGTGACAATGGAGAACGTTTTGTCCCTAAAAATGTTAAAGATCCGAGGAATAAGTTCTCCCAGACCCATACCAATGGCAATGTTTGTTTTAGGAACACCATAGAACTCACTCAGATCTTCATAGATCTTTGGTTCATTGGCGTATTGACTGAAACCATTACCATTCTCTCGGATCAACTCACTTACCTTAAGGGCGTGAATCGGATCGTAACAAATGTTGTTTGATAGATTGATCTTGGTGTTTTTGTCTTTGTGGATGTACCAGGGAACTCTTTCAAACATCTGTGAAAATGGGGACCAGTTCTACGTTTTTACAGTTGGTTTCGTTCCTGATGTGCCTTTCCCACATCATTGCGTCACGAATATCGAAGAAAGTCGCACGTTGAGTTGCAGTTCCTTTCTTCTTGGGTTTGTCATACTGAACGACGTACTTCATGCGATGTCAGGAAGAACTTCACCTTCGAGTTCTGCAAGTTTTGCAGTAGCGAAACATTCTACCATTGTCCAGAATAGTTCACCACTCATTACGTTCTCGTCGCAGAAATACTCTGCGGTGTCTTCCAGAAGACCTTGGAAGTGACGGAGGGTGTCGCGTTCGACGTACATAGGTTTGATTGCGTTACCCACGTACTATAACGCGACCAGGGTCAGTCGTCAAGCTCGTCCCAGTTGAAATCCGCTATTTCATCGGCATTCAGACTGTTTTCTTTGGTTTTGGCATTCTGATACCCGATTCCCTGTAGGTAAGACCATGCCTCAGTTTGATCCTCAGCTCTAAGATTCCTTAGAGTCGTAGATCCTTTCAACAAATAATCAACTTTAGGTACATTTGTATTGATTGTTGAATTCATATCACTCTCCGCAGCAGTAATTGCTGAAGTTAAGTTATTACACTCACTATTACTTGGATTTGGTGTTGGTGGTGCTATTGATGTCATACTTGGAAGTCCAGGAGTTTCAGTTCCACCACTACTAACCACTACAGTAAATCCTTCATCAACATATACAGCAGGCCCTCTAGTTTGTCCATCACTTGGTTGCCACTGAGGCCATGATTCTGCGCCAACCCAATACTCTTCAAAACTGGATCCTACATCTGGTTCTGGTTCCTGTTGAACTTCTCTCCAGGTCTTAACTCCTTCAGGATCACCGTTGTTTTGTCTTTGTAATACATGTCCTTTACCATAATCACTAGTACCTTGAATAGTACCAATCTTCACTGGATCAATCGGGTTTGCAGCAGAATCAAATTCAATATCTCCTCCTTCGTTTCTGATAAAGGTGAAAGAACTATTAACACCTGCTACCTGTGGAGTTGTGCTAAGAAATGCAGCTTGATATGTAGAAACAATACCCACGGTAAAGGTTACATCAGTAGCAGTACCATTCACAGTTCCATCAATTGTTGCAACTTTTGATGTTACCTCACTATTGGTATTGCCATCAAGATTCAATGGAACATCAACGGTTCCAATGCCAAGGATCTTTACACCATTTGCAGGCAATAATCCATTACCAGAGAAGTCATAGATAAAATCTCCAACTTGAGCATAATCAAGAACACTTCCCAGAACACCATCGGAGTAGATTTTATTATCAACTGAAGTACAGAACCCAGTAAACTCCGACCTAATTCCAGGATATGAAGTGGTTCCTAGACCAACAACAGTTGGTAAGTTTCCTGTTATGAAAATTTGAGGATCATCTAAACTATCAGTTACAAAGTCTCCATTTTTAACACCCTTGAGTAGAGTCGAAGTGCCATCTAGTTCATATTGAGTATCTGAATCAAAGATTACAAGAACTGTAGTAAATTGATCAATATTTGCATTTTCAATTTCTGCCGTAACATTTGAACCATAGTCTCTATCTTTGGGATATCTGTAATACTTAAGTCCATATCTATTGATTTGAACTCTCTGTGATGGATCTTTTTCTACCTTCCAAGTTTGAGTAGTTCTTGAACCCATATAGGCTTTAGAATACTTTGTACTGGATGATTTAAGAACCCAAGTAAGATCACTCAGACAACCTGCAGAAATTCTTGCTTTATATGCATCTGCAACTGCTTTAATCTTTGTATTGATATCCGCAATCATAGGATAATTTTTCTTATCGATTTTTTCGATAAGTTCATCATACTCATCAAGGATTGCGTCCTTAATTGCAAGTAATTCTTCTAATTGATCTACCTGACCTTTAATCTGAGTAGATTGGTCACGAAGTCTTTTTTCGATAGCATTAGGATCTGCAGCCATTATACTTCTTCCTTACTATCAAGTGCATCTAAAATAGAATCTGTGGATTTCATAGTCTCAATCCTTGAAATAAGTTCCGCAATAACACTACAAACCATGGGACGTTCTTGTCTTGCAGCAAATGCTAATGCATTGCGAAGGGATTGTTCTGCTTCTTTAAGTGAATCTTCAACTGATTGTGATAATGCCATTATCCGTTTACTCCTTGTCTGTAATCGTAATGATAACCAACGATAGAACGTTGATCCCGTCCAGGATAGTCTTCAATCTTTCCTTCATACTCAACCACGATCTTATCAACATCTTTTCTTTCACCAAAGACCACATAACTACAGTTTACTGCGCCACCTTGATTATTTAGAACCTTGATTCTAGTCCCCCAGTCAGTAATTTCATAAGACAACTCTTGATATACACCGATAGGAGTTAATTGAACTGTAATACTTTCTGAGTCAACTAAACCTTTCCAATATTCGGGGAGTTCAATATAGTTACCACCCTTAAGTTTACCACGATAATATACCGCAGCTTCTGGTCCTTCTATACAAATATGTGTTAGTCTCCAACCTTTCTTGGTTGGGTGATGCATATCAAACCCTTTTGGTGGAGATGCAGCTGCAGCAGCAATTTGACCAGTTAACCATGCACAGTTAATAACACCAGCAACGTTTAACACTCCGTTGACGTTATCTACACCATTCTGTACCTTAACCGTGTTACCAATCTTTAGAGCATTGGCAATATCAATGCCATTCTTAAGACTCAGTGCGTTCTTAATTGTAGTTCCAAGTTTTGTAGTCAGACCAGTGAATGTACTGATTGAGAATACATTCAAGATACCAAAGATGTTAGTGATACCTAGAACTTCCAAGGATGCAGGACTACCTAACGATAATATTGGTGGTCCAATCATGCAGTTTGCACGAGCAATACCAACAGAAAATGGCATACCGATGTAAACTGGTCCGTTTAAAACAGATGTTCCTGGTAAGAGTCTAGATGATGCATCTAAAAAAGAAGTGTCAACAGCCCCGCATACAAATTTATCACCAGCGTGTAGAATAGGAGTAGCCATAATTTAACCTGCCGCACATTCTAAGAGTTGTTTGAATTTTTTAATTGCTTGCATGATCTGTCCTAAGAAAGATGCTTGCTTTTCGTCAGTTGCTTGAGACTGTGTATTCTGAAGTTTTCCGTGACTATTAACTGTAGATCCACTAATACCAACGTCTTGGGTTCCATTTATATTTACTTTGGTTCCAGAAACAGATGTGACTGCAGATTTTGTAGCAATCTGTTTACCCGCAGTTATAGTACATTCTCCTGATGGATCTGAAGCTTGAATTCTAATGTTCATTCCTTTCAGAACAATATCTCCAGCCATTGCATCAATATGGATATCTCCATTTTTTGCACGAATAATCTTTGCAGGTTCATCTTTTCCTACATCTTGGCCGCAAAGTTCATAACTAGTTCCATAACATAGTTGAAAATGAGATCCATCAGTGCAGAATCTAATGCCCTGAAGACTATCAGTAATTACTTGCCAGTCGATAGTACGGCCAGCACCATCGTCTACTCCAGACTTGAATTCAAATCCTTGGTATTTACAGTAAAATTCTTTGGGTTGAGACACTAAACGTCAGTCAATTTTTTACTATTTAGTAACCATACCCACCGCCCCCAGAGCCGCCTCCTCCAGATGGTGGTGGTGATGGTGGTGGACTAGATGGTGGTGGAGTTGAATCTGGTGGAGGAGTTGGTGCAGGTGCAGGTGTTGGTGCAGGTGCGGGACTTACAGTTGGTGTGGAACTCTGTGTGGTTGGAGTAGTTGTAGATCCTGCCAATGGCGTCAGAGTTGATGTAACATCACCACTTGCAGCTTGCGTGGGTGTTACATTCATAGCAAACAGACTCTGTTCCTTGGTGTCGTAAATTGTTAGATGTTTCCTATTGGTGTGTACTGGACCCACCATTCTCTTACCCTCATGTTCATGATATGGACCATAGTATGGGAATCCATTGACCCAACCAACAAAGACTAGATCTCTTATACCAACACAATCAACAATAGTTCTGATACTTCCGATACCAACATCTTGGTTATCAAAGATGTATTGAGGTTGATATTCTGTAACAGGGAATGCATTAGCACCACTTCCTGTACTTGTAATGATTGTAATTTCAGGAGTGGTTGTAAATTGAGTATCACATGGAGATATGTCCTTAACACCAATAATTGAACCATTTGCAGTTAAAATTGGTTCGTAATAACAATCATCTCCAATCAGAATATAATCACCATCAGTATATCCAGCACCAGGATTTTTAATAACAATATCAGTAACAATACCAACGGGAATAGTACTGATGCCTGGGTTATCAGGAAGTTGAATTATTATATCGTCATCACCACCGCCACTACCACCATCATCTGGATCTCTTACACATTGACCATCGATGCAAACATATCCTTTCGGGCAATCCTTATCAGTAGAACATGTTTGAACACATGCACCATCTACGCAAGTATATCCTGCAGGGCAATCTTTTGTATCATCGCATCCAGGAACACAATATCCATCAACACAAACATATCCACTTGGGCAATCTGTACTATCTCCACATATTGGTGGTAGATCTGGATCTACGGGAGGTTGAGGTAGTGTTATTGATAGATCTGTTGGGCAATATCCAGAACCAGCATTTGTGACGTAAATGTCACTCACGCTTCCATTTGTAACTCTTGCTTCTGCAGTTGCACCTTTTCCGTAATTTGTATTGTCTATAATCTTAATTTTAGGTGCTTCATTGTATCCTGATCCAGGACTGGTTACAACAACCGAAAGAACTTTTCCTGTGTTTGGATCAATAACTGGTACGGCTGAAGCACCCGAACCTTCACCGTAAATGATAATTTCTGGAGCGATACACTTATAAAACGTATGACCAGGTGGTACTCTGGGTGCATCAGATTGAGTTGTTGGATTTACATTACTATCTCTACAATCAGTAAATGGTGTATCTCCACCGTACAGGGATAATAATCCAGCGACATCATTTATCTCATCACCAAATCCACCAAGAATATCGATATTTGCAAGAGTCTGTGCCCAATCATCTGTAGATGGGAATTCAATCTTACCGAATGGATCCCACGTTCCAGGTGTGTTGCAGAGTAGACCATCACAATTCAAGAAACTTAGCAACTGTTGGATCATACCAACACCCTCGCGGATGTATCCACTAATATCACCAATTCCTCCAGCTAACCAATCAAGACCACTCATGATGTCCCCAAGAGCGTCTTGCATCATCTCTTCAAGTTTACCAATAGTTGCAGCAAGAAACTCTTCAACTGCACAAGCAGCAGCGTTGAAAGAATCACCAATCATCTCATTGATAAGTCCTTGGAGAAATTCTTCCATTGGACCAAAGAGTTTTTCAAACAAACAGAAGATGAGGTCTAGAATCTGTTTTGCTGCCTCAGATATTTGCAACCACTGAGGTAGAGGTATGGTGATTGCAAATACTTCAAATAAACATCCAACTAATTTAACAATATTTTCTCTAATACCATTAACAACGAATCTAACGAGACCCATTGTTAATCTAGCAACTGATGCTACAGATGAACTAACATCTACAATTAAGTTTCTTACTGGATCAATGTAACCTAATGCGGTTGATTCTAAACCGTTAATGAATCCAAGGAAACTATTAAGTCCTGATTGTATTTGTGCAAGAATATCAGTTAAACATCCATTGGGTTTAGTAACGGGTCCTGCATCATAAAATGCTTTGGCAAGTGCAAGATCTGCATTAGTTTCACCAAATAATTCATCTTGTTTATCATCTGGCGCACTATACGCTGCACCAGGAATTTTAGAACCATCAAATGCTAATGAAACATTAAAAGGAGAATCTACGTTACCCTGTGTATCAAGTGCATTGCCTCCTTCAAAGTTAAATGCTGGACCAGATTCTACCCTCTGTGTAGGAATTTCGTTTGTTGTAGCACTGGGGCGTTTCTTTCTTGTAGAAGTTTGTGAAAGAGTACCCTCCATACCTGTAAAAGGTTTGAAGGGTGATTTTTGTTTTAAGTTTTGTACTGCTTTAGTTCTATAGAAACAAGAGACAACAACTGGTTGTTGCCCCTCCTCTCCATCCAGGAAGAATCCTAAAACAGATTCTCCACCGACGAGTCCATGTGTCTTACCAAAACCACCCTGTCCAGGAGCACCAGAATCGGCACTGGTTAGGATATGTGCCCAAGGTAAGTCTTCATTGGGTAATACTTCATCATCAAAACTATGATACCCAATGATTCTAACTTTACATCTGTAAGCCCAGCCTTCACCAACTTCGGTATCGACTCTAGACTCAGAAGTTCTCCACACATCAGCAGGAGCGACTTGACCGATCCACCAGATGAATCCGTCTTTGCCTATAAAATTAGATTTTAATATGGACTCGTCAATCATTTAATTAATTGTCGTGGGTTTTACACTCTGGAGCGCCTGGTTCCATTTCGCAGAATAGTTCTAGTGGAGATGGATCGTGATGATCTCCTGCAGCAATTTCTTCTTTGTGGTTCTCTGCGTAAACTTCTAGTTCGTGAAGTTCACCTTCGATGTGACGACGTTGTTGAGGTGAGGTTGTTGGATCTTGAAGGATCTTCTTATCTGCCTCAATGTGGGCTTCGATGTTTTCCATGGGTTTTTTTTGTTAGTTATCTGTGAGACCGTATGAGTCACGAATTAAACTTAAGTAAGTTACGTTCGCGTTTGCTTCAAAGTGATGTCTTAGACTTTTTATTAAGTAGTTGCCACTTTGTTGATTGTCTTTTTCCGCTTTTTCGGAAGAACTAACTTTTGGAAACGTAGCGGAAATTACATCACCTACCTTCAATCCTATGTTACATGGTACTACCATATTTAGTGACTGAGTGAAGAGCAAATTGTATCTAGCGAAAGATTTTGCCATATCGGCAGTATCTCTACCAGAGTCGGCAGCAATATCGCCGGTATCTAGGATACCTCGATCAGCTGTTCTGACTAGAATTCTTGATGGAGCACTTTCAAATCCTCCAGGGACATCTATGTCATCCTGCTCCCCTAGTTTATCAAGGATTTCGTCTTTTAGGTTATATTGGTAGTAATCTGTTCGGTTTTCATAAAGATCGAAGAAAAATGTAATATTTGAATACATTCCTGTCCTTAATGAACTCACAAGATCAATGTTTCTGGACATTTTATAGTCTAGAATTTGATATTCGACTGATATTTTATTGTGCTCAATCACATTGGAATATGTATATTCAGCAGCTGGTTGATTTGTATTATCTACACCTCCGACAAGTTTTTCAATACTCTTAAAGTTAAAACCCTCAGAATTTTCATAAAAGAAAAATCCTGCAACACCTACAGCTCGTGTTCCATCTGTTCCAGATTGACCAGAAACTGGAAGACCTTTAGGTAATAACCAATTCAAAATATAAAAAGGTTTCTTCTGATTTCCAATAAAACTATAGGTGTTTGCTGTTTTTTCTATATTACTCGATTCATAATTATTTGTTTTTAGAACATCATCTAAGATAGATTTTACGTGTTGATCAATAGTAAGTTTTTGATATTTTCTTTCGCATCTAGTTGTCTCATTGGTGAGACCTTCTCTACTTATAAGTTGCAATGTAAATGTTTCTTTCTGTCCATCAGAAGCATAATTCTGTACTTTTTTAACGTAAAAAGCTTTATCTCCATCTCTTTCAAAATCACCAGTAGATGTTCTTAATTTTATAACTACTTTTTCTCCACCACGAATTGGTAAGGAATTGACTATTCTACTTCCAAGATCAACAGTGATGGACATTGTGCAACATGGAGATAAAATATCTTCAAAGTAATTGATATCTCTGATACCATTAGAAAAATCCACACGGTTTCCATTCGCAGAAATTATCTCTGCTCCTATTACTTCTAATCCGGCTAGTGCTACTGACATCTTAAGTAGTTTGTAAGTTGTTTAAGAAGATAACTGTATTCAAATTTGTTACAATATCAATCTCTGATGGACCTGGTGGCATCGCTGGAGGTGGAGCAGATGCCATCATCTGTGGTGGTGGACTCTGCGGTGGCATTTGACCTCCACCCTGTTGCATAATAATAGTGGTATTATTTGGTGCATTGTAAGTTGTATATTGATTTATACTAGAAAGGTTCTGACCTTCCAAGGGATTGGTAGTCTTGGGGGTAAATCTCTTTTCTATTTTTCTTAAATTTTTTAGATATTCGGCTTGCTCAGCAGCCTGTTCTGCAGCATCCTGAGCAGTCTTGTCTGATCTTGCCTTATCACGAAGTTTATCAGCATCAAGTTGATTTCTCTCCATAACTTTAGTTGCACTATCTGTCTGCGTCTCTGACGATGTTTTTGATGGTTTTAATTTCTGTCGTCTAGATGCGGCTGATCGACCCATGGGTCTACGGAAAAAGACAACAGAACCATCTTCAAGTGTAGTTTGACCTTCAACCAGATTTTGTTGAGGTTTTACTGTAGGTTCAGTTTTTCTAAGACCTCCTTCTGCCATATCTCTTGCAGCATCTAGTTCTGCTTGAGATCTCATTTGTTTTTCGTCAATTTCTTTAACGGTTCTCTTTAAACGACCTCTTCTATTTCGATTCAATACATCTTGCACTGTCTGAGCTGGTTGTCGAACCAAAGGTTCTTTCGGTTTAACTTCTGGTCGCGGAAGTGTATCCGCACTTCTTACCACTCTAGGTTGTGAAATAGGTTGTTTAACTTGTACTGGAACTTTTGGTGCTTGTACTGGAACTTTTGGTCCTTGTACTGGAGGAAGTTCTGGACCCTGTAGTCCTGTTGGTTTTGTTAAAGGACGTGTTCTAACTGTGGGAACTTTATATGGCATTCCACGTTTCATCATACCCCCAGACAATAGGGTTGAAACTATCATTTCAACAGAAGGTTGGGCTGCCTCAGGAACACCCATATCTGTTAATAGTTTTGTAGTAGCATCTGGTTCTTTTGCTTCAGGTTGAAGTTGAAAAAATACTTGCTTCATCAGACCATGATATGCTTCTTCACCTAAGACATTCTGAAGTATGCCAAATCCCGCTTTTTCTGCCTCTTTTAAAGTTTCTTTTTTTGCCTTTGCTTCTATTCCGCCCCTCAGTTGTGCTTGCAGAAGAGCGATAACTGTTTCTAATCCGTACTTTTCAATAGCCGCTTCTAGAGTGTCATCATCTGGAAGCATTGTAGTACCAAGATTAAGATTCACTATAGCTTTAGAGAATCTTTCAACTACCTGATCGAACTTATCTAGAGTTAATTCAAGTGGATTAATCTTAGATTCCTTCTCTAGTTTTTCTTCTGATTCTTCTCTATCCTTATCCTTACCAACAACACCAGTGAGTCTATCCGCTGCACCACCAGCCAACATGGATCCGCCGATTCCACCAGTAATTCCACCCAGAAATCCGCCGATAGCAGCACCAGGAATAGCACCCACACCACCAAATAGGGCACCAATTCCAGCACCTAATAAAGCACCACCTTTTGCGCCTGCATATGCACCAGCGATACCACCCGCAGTGGATGCAGCAGTTCCTGTTATTGCTTGTGTCTGCGTTTGCCCTTCAGATAATCTCCCCCCATACTCAAGTCCTGCCATTGCAACACCGAGTACTCCACCTGCTCCACGAATACCTCTACCAGGAACTCTGAATCTTCTATTTGCGGCTCTATTTCCGAATCTTCTTCTATATCTTTGTTGTACTCTTCTGGATGGTGGACCACCACGGCGACCACCTCGTCCACCTCCTCCACCACCAAGACCACCTAGAAGATCAGCAATCAATCCCAGAGGACCACCACCCCCTTTATTGGGATTTAGATTTTGGCTTCCAATGTTGTAAAAGTCAGTGTTTATAAGTTTCTTTAATTTTCTTTTATCAATTACAGGTTCACTTATTCTCTTAGATTCTCTTTTGATGAACGTCGAAGTACGAGCAAAGTTCATCTCGTTAAGTTTCATCGATCTCTTGGATTTGACCGCAAGATTCAATACTTTTTTGGCTTTAGTTCTTACTTGTGGGGGTAGATTTTTTGTATCCATTATCCTACGATGTTAAGAATTTGTTTAGCCGAAAGTGGCAAGAAATTATCGGGATTTTCTGGAGATAAATTCTTGTTAATATTTTGAACACTCGAAGCTACAAGTGGAGCTGGTTGTTGTGTTTGTGTTTGTGGTGGAGACCCTCCACCAGTTGGAACGACTGTAACATTATTTGACCCAGGTATCTGTGAGATTACATTCGTTGACTTTGAATCAGCAAAACTTACTTCTTGTGCTTTGGGATCTGGTTTTACTTTGACATCAGGATCAACCTGTAGAGTTGTTGGTCTTTTTCCAGTCTCCATTTCTTGCAACATGGGCATTATATTGCCATATGCTTTATTCATACCATCATTATCATATACACCACCCCCAGTAGATTTTTGAATTGAAGCAAATTGACCTGCAAGTCTATCATTAAACTGTGCTGCCGTTATTTTTCCTTTTTTAAAATCTTGATATCCAGATATATTAAAGTAATACTCAGCCATTTTATCCTGGGTTTCCTGATCAAACACTGTAGTATTTGGATCAAAACCCATCTCTTTGGCAACTTTTTTTACCTCCAACATTTGATAAGCACCCATTGCAGCGCTTCGTTGTTTTTCACCATACCCTAAAGATGCCTGGTGATTCAGATAATCTGTTTGAAGATCATGAACCTGTTGAATAGTCATCTTTGTGATGTCTTCTTTTCCACGAGCAAAAGTACCACGATTCCTCCTATACATTGAAGAGTAATCATTACCAGACTCCAACTGTCTGACTTTGGTTTTCAGATCATCATTAACTGGACCCTTTGTAGTTGAGAATTTTCCCCCTCCCGTTCTATCCTTATCTTCATCCTCACTTTTGGGTTTTGGAACTTTCGACTTTTTAGTTCCAGCAACACTCCTAGCAGATAAATCTTCTAAAGTAGAAATAGCCTCGTCAAATCTTTGTAAAATACCATCAAATTTTGTAATAATTTCTTGACTTATTCCATCCGCACTTTGTTGTCTCTCTTCATTACCGCCGATAAATTTACTACCAGCAGCTAATCCACCACCAAGTAATCCTAGACCTAATAATCCCAGACCTAATTTACCACCTCTACCCCTAGGCATCCTAGTTCTAGGTCTGCGTGGTTGTCTTCTGGGTTGGCGTGGTCCTCTTCCTGGAAAAGGTAATTGTGGTAATCTAAAACCACCACCACCTCCTAAATTAGCAAGTTCATTCTTTAACTTCAGGAAGTCTTTGATCATCTTCTTGATGAACTTCCTGATAGTAACTACAGTATCCCCTGTAGATTTTAAACTATCTTGATATAATTCAATCGCTCTATCAAATCCTTTGAGTTGTTTAGGATCTGCAAAGAATCTAATGTAATCTAATGCCTTTTGGTAGAGTCCTAAGAACTCTGACATTATTCTATTTGGATCTTCCTCGGCTTCTTTTCTAGCAAATACGTTTGTTACATTAGAAATTCCACCTTTAATTACATTTGTAACACCACCAGTGATATTTTCTACCTGACTGATAATATTGGTAGAAATATCCTGTAAAAGAGCAGCAATATTAGGAATTTTTGGTGATACAGCAGATGTTCCTGCTCTCTTAAATCCTGCAATATTATTAGCGGCACTTTGAACTACACCAGAACCTAAGGTCTGACCTCCAGATATACTCTGTGGAGATATTTTCCTAGTAGAAGTAGGAGCTGCTACACTTAGATTTGGTAAGTTACTAACCGCCATTAGCTTGTTGTGCCTTTAGGTTTTCTTCTTCAATGTGAGCTCTCAACAGGGCAAGATAAATGTCTCTTTCCCAAGGCATCATATTTTCAATCTCAGTCAAGCTGTATTTATGGAACTGCATCAAAGCGAAATTAATTCTATAGTATGCCTCAAGATTGATATGAGACATTATCAACCGAAAAAACTCGTTAACCCCTCCAACGTTACGGTGTTTTCTTTCTTGGTCTTAGGATTCTTAACCGTAAAAGTGTGACTCAGTTTTGGCATAGTTTCAAAGAACTTTTCAACCATCTTAAACTGTGAAGAATTCATTCCTTCGATAAACTCCAACAACTCTTTCTTGGTGCAATCTTTAGCAGACCAAGCATCTTCTTCAGTAAAGATAGTATCGATGCAATCTGCAATGATATCAAATGACTTTTCAATAGTACTGACCGACTCTTGATCATTAAAATCAAAATTATTTTTAATAAATTGATCCAATGATGGATATCTCATTTTTAGTACGATAGAGTCATCCAACTTAATTTCGGGGGAATGATCTTCTTCAAACTGAACATCCACTTGGTCAACATAAATTTTGACAGGTACTTCTGTCTCACCATCATCTTCACAGGTAACAATCAATTCGATTGCTTCTCCAACTGATTTACCACGAACATTCAAGAAGAGATATTCGATATCAAAAGAAGGTAGTTCTTCTACTTTGATACCTCTAGTTTGAATACACTCAGACAATACTTGTTTGATTGCCATGGTAATTTGTTTCACATCTTGACTTTCTAAAGCAAGAATCAAGATTTTTTCTTCTTTGACCAAAAAAGGTCTATACTTAACTTTTTTTCCTGTAGAGGGTAGTGTCAACTCATAGGTTGGCGCAGCAATCTTAGGTAATGGCATAGAATTTCAACTCAGTAATTTTATTTATTAGGCAAATCCTTGGGTGATACTTGATGGGAGATCGTTTGCTCCAAGTAATGATTGAGTTAAATCACCAAGTAGATTGAAACTTTCTGCGGTCAAGTTGGTTGGTACTGCAACTTGTTCACCAGGATCATGTTTCATGGTAGTGTATCTATCATAGTTAAAGACAACATCAACTTTTGCAATTTCACTTCCACCATAATTCAAATTAACGGCAGCAATTTGAATGGGGAATGCATTAACAAACTGATAAGTCAATAGTCTACTTTCTTGTTCATATGGGTATATACTATTCCTACCTAAATGAAATCCCGCATTTCTTTCAAATTTGGTAATAGTGATATTTTTCTTGTAAGTATCTGGATATCTCATTCTAAAAAAGGCTGAGTGTTCTTGAGCCTCTTGGAAAAACAAACTTCCCGCAGAACTACCATTCCGCACTTTTCCTCTAGTTGTGTGAAGTGGATTAATAAAATTCATCCACTCTTCAAATAATCTAATAATGTTATAATCACTATCAATATAGAATGAAACTGCAAATTGAGTAAACTGTCTAGCTCTTGCGAATGTTTCGGTAACTCCTTGCAGACCACCTCTTTCTGTTGCTAGATCAAACTGAGTTCCTGGTAACTGAGCTTGATGACACAGTAGGTCATACTTCAGTTGTTGATCGTTAGCATCAGCTCCAAATATTCCACATTCTCTTAACCAAGTATTTAAGTCTTTATCAGCATCATCTGTTCCAGTACCACTCAAAAATAAATTTAGTTTGAACTGACTGGACATGGCAATCTCGCCCAGGTAATCCATGGCACCGCCGATGTTACCTTGAGCTGCAGACGATTTACCCTCCGTCATTTTAATATGAAGAGGATCAACCCTATATCTGTTGATATTTTCCGCCACTATAAATATTTTTTAAGGATCTATACTATGTATATGAGTTATAAGGGAAAATATCGACCAGAGAATCCCCGAAAGTATAAAGGTGACCCATCAAATATCGTTTATCGTTCACTCTGGGAACGAAAATTCATGAGATACTGTGATCTCAATGAGAATGTAAACCAGTGGCAGTCCGAGGAGTTCTGTATTCCATACATCTCTCCTATTGATAATAAAGTTCATCGGTATTATCCAGACTTCTTTGTTCGATACACTGATAAGTTTGGTAAAAAAAGATCGATGGTGATTGAAGTTAAACCACAAAGAGAAGTGGAAATGCCCGAACAAAATCCTAAAAGGAGGACGAAACAGTGGGCATACAAAGTCAAAACCTGGGCAGTTAATCAAGCAAAGTGGAAAGCGGCACAGGAGTTCTGTGATGATAGAAACTATGAATTCAAGATCATGACAGAAAAAGATCTAGGTATCAAGTAATGCCAAGAAAGACTCTAAAACAAAGAAAAGCAGAACAAGATCTTGCAGATCTAATTGGAAAAGGTGATGATCCTATTGTAAGTAATGATAGAATTAGTCCGATTAAAGATAAAATCAATGCAGAACAAGATGTAGAAGATCGCATGATGTTGATCATGGATGCACTGCAATATACAGTAACACCTGTACCCGATCAGGGAAAATATTACACGTTTTTATATAAGGCAAAGACAAAAGATCTCAAGTATGATCAACACCCATTAATTGAATGTCTAGAAGTATTTCGATGGGGATTCCGAGGATACAATATACACTTCAAAGATCCTAGAAACTACACCTGGGCAGAAATGCAGAGTAATTTATATGAAGTCACTTCAACAGAGTTGCCCGTATTAACTTCTATATCTTATGCAAAATACATACGTTCCCCAAAGTAGTCTAAATAATAAACAAGAACCTCATTGCTTGATATAAGTGGCAGTACAAACAATAAAAAGTGGTTTAACACTAAAAAATGATAAAGGTGGAACAATTACTTATAATATCACTCTAGATGATCAAACTTCTGAGTGGAAAATTAGTGCTACTGATTATGTCCTTGCCGATGGCACTCAACTAGCCATACCAGCAAATTCTGATATTTTCCGAAAAGATAAATTTGCTAATCAATCTGTTCAGGAATTCTTTGAGATCGATAACGATGAACTTGTAGAATTAGAACAAGCATTAATGACAGAAGTCACAGAGGCTTATAATAGTGGCAATTCTGCAGCACTTCCCAACTACCAATCACCCAGCTGGGCGACACCACAATCCATAAATCCAGATGGGACATCTGCATTATATCAAACACCTTTTACTAATCCCCAGGCGTCAACAAATACACCAGCGACTCCACAAACTAGTAATCATTCAATGCCTGGAAATCTTCTCCAAGCTATCCAGGGATTTCTACCTGATGAGTTAAAAGACTTTGCATCGGGAGTCACTCAAGCATTTAATGCTAAAGCAAATCTAGGTACAATAGGAGCAAATGGTAATTATGCATCAGGGGTATCAACCAATGAAACTTTGATATATCCTCTTGCTTTAGGTGAATTGCAAAGTCAAATCGATACTTGTGTAATTCAACAATTTAGTTACATATCTCCAAATCAAGAAGAATTCATTATTCAGGGAAAAAACAGTGTCCTTGAAAATGGAATGCTTCTAGATGGTGAAAGAGAAGGCAGATATAAAAGTCCTGAAGGAATGGTGATATTACCAATGCCTCAATCATTTGAAGAAGAGAGGGCGGTTCAATTTGGTGAAGATACCATGAACACTCTTGCTGCAGGATTAACACAAAACGTTATTCAAGATCAAGCTGGATACCTTGGTTTTGCAGCAGGAGGCGGCATCGGCGGCGCGGCGTTAGGTATGGGAGGAGGTATTGGGTTAGGGGGAATATCAGGTGGAGCGAGAACAGGCATTGCAGTAAAAGCTCTTACTGATGTTGCGGGTGCTCTCGTTGGTAAGGACAATACGTCTGGAGAAGCACTTTTAAGTACTGTGATGTCAAGTAATATATTAAAAGCAGCGGGAGTAAATGTTTCAGCAGAAACTATTCTTGCTAGAGGTGCTGGTATTGTTCCAAATCCCAACATGGAATTATTATTCAGATCTCCTCTCCTCAGAAACTTTGGACTTGTATACAGAATGACTGCAAGGAGTGAAGCTGAAGCAACAATGATAAGAAGAATTATTAGATTCTTTAAACAGGGAATGTCTCCTAGAACTCAAAAATCAAGTCAGAATTACTTTTTAAAGACACCAAATGTTTTTGGAGTAACATTTAAAACATCAATGCAGGATAATAAATCAATGCCTAGATTTAAAACTTGTGCGTTGAGAAAATTTAGGACAGATTATGCACCAGACAAAATGTGGTCAGCGTATGATGATGGTCAACCAGTATCCGTGACGATTGTTTTGGAATTTGGTGAACTAACTCCCATATATAGTAGTGATTATAAAGGTTTTGCTGACGACGTTATCGGTTACTAAGAACTCATGGCATATTTTAGAAATTTACCAAATATAGAGTATGTTAACAGATTCAAAGGATCGAAAACCAACGATGAAGTTACTGTAGCAAAAAATTTATTCAGAAGAAGTAAACTCAGAGAAGATTTACAATCAATCTTCACTACTTTTGATTTTTATAAAATAGAAGAAAATGAAAGGCCAGATCAAATTGCTAAAAAAGTTTACAATGATTCTTCATTAGATTGGGTTGTAAGACTCGTAAATAATGTTCAGGATTATTATAGTGACTGGCCTCTGAATAATTCAGAACTTCACAATTATTTGATAGAAAAATATGGTGATGAAGATAAACTTTTAGAAGTCCACCACTATGAAACTACACAAACCACTGATAGTTTTGGTAGATTATTGATTCCTGGTGGTTTACAAGTAGATAAGGCTTATTACGATGCACCTCAATATGAAGGAATTACTACAAATCCACCAGGAGTAACCTTTCCAGTAATCACTCTACCTGGTATAGGTGCCACTATCTTGACATCTGTTCAAGACTTTGTTGTAAATGCTGCATCAATTTCTAGCGGAGGTAGAGGTTACCCCAGAAATCCTAAGATTGGTTTTTCAGCACCACCAGAGACTATCGCAGCAACTGCAACCGCAGAAATAGAAAAGTTCCATCTTAGTGGTTTTAGTACAACAGTTGGATTTAATACTGGTGCGGGATATAGAAGCCCTCCTCTTGTGACAATTAGTCAACCATATCCATCCAGAAATGCAACTGGAATCGCAACTCTAAATGCCACGGGCAGACTTGATTCTGTTTCCGTAGTTGATCCAGGTATCGGATACGGTTTGACTGCACCTGCAGTAACGATTAGTTTACCGCCAAATTATGTTGTTGGTGCAAGATATAGAAAAAAATCTCCTATTGGTGTGGGAAGTGACGTTGAGGGTATGGCAATCAAACCCGATGGTTATAAGATTTACACCGCCAGTATGACTGGTTCAAATCAAATCAAGGAGTTTTATCTTTCTACTCCATGGGATATTGATACTATCGCAGCAGGACCAACTTTAGATACTAGTAGTCAATTCTCTTATTGTACTGGTGTTGACGTTACAAATAATGGAGCTGCTTTGTTTGTAACTGGTGGTCTTAGTGGAACTCAGAAGGTTGCATATTATCAGTTAGTTGTTCCCTGGGATCTATCAACCGCAATTTATTCAACTTCATTTACACTAGATGCCCCTGGTGGAGTTAGATTCAGTGGAGATGGACTGAAAATGTTTATTCTGGATGGTAACAATCCAGATAGTATCAAAACATATAATTTAACTGCTGCATACAATCTTTCTAGTCCAACATTAGGTTCTACCACAAATATAGGTAGTCTCGTACAGGACTTCGATCTGGTTGGATTTACTTTCGGGGATGATGGTAAAAAACTCTATGTTGTGGGTCAAGACTCTGGATCTATTCATGGATTTGATTTAGACGTTGCATATGATCTAAGTAATATCACTAATTCAGAAACTTTCTTTGTTGCTAACAGAGCAGATCAACCTACCGATGCATTTGTGCAAGAAGACACCAAAGAAACACTATGGGTTGTTGGTGAAGGTGATGATAAGGTTGCTCAGTTTGAAAATAGATCAAAAGGAAAAGCGACTTGCACGGTAGATTCTTTGGGTAGAGTTAATGGATTTAGTATTACCCAAACTGGATTTGGTTATACTGCAACTCCTTCAGTAGCTATTGGTACACCTTTTACTGCGGTTGCTGCAGCGGCTACTGCAATACTTACACAGGGCGATAA
>BCSF01000186.1_pt1 | contig 29180 bp, 40 predicted proteins | sample 1016431 | NCBI WGS metagenome assembly BCSF01 (sample SAMD00045685;SAMD00045686;SAMD00045687;SAMD00045688;SAMD00045689;SAMD00045690;SAMD00045691;SAMD00045692;SAMD00045684;SAMD00045690;SAMD00045691;SAMD00045692;SAMD00045684;SAMD00045685;SAMD00045686;SAMD00045687;SAMD00045688;SAMD00045689, study... | reverse complement strand
CCATAGATGGAGTAAATCTTTCTGCAAACGACAGAGTTCTTCTCAAGGACCAGTCCACGGGATCCGAATGCGGAATTTATGTATTCGCGAGTGCCGGATCTGCAATGAGTCGAGCAGACGATGCTGATACAGCACAAAAATTGGAGGGAGCAGCAGTATTTGTACGACAAGGCAGTACGCAAAGTGATGCCGGATATATAGTGACGACTGATGATATCGTACTCGGAACGACTGCGATCGTAATTACCCAGTTCACTGGATTAGCGAGCATAACAGCTGGAGATGGTTTGTCTAAGAGCGGATCGACTTTAGCGGTCGATCTTTCCTCAAATGCAGGTCTCCAAATTACATCTGGTGAGCTTGAAGTCAATGCTGGAAATGGTGTCGAGCTCTCCGGAGGCGCACTTCAAGTAAAGCTTAATGGATCTACTCTCTCTCTTAGCGCGAGCGGATTGAGCGTCGGTACAATCACATCCTCTCAACTCGGTGCAGACTCCGTTACATCAAATGCTATTGCAGATGGAGCGATTAACGATTCAGCTATGTTCGCTGCATCCGTTGTTGATAGTGCTGCCATCGGTTCAAATGCCGTTACCTCCAGCAAAATCAACTCAGGAGCAGTGACCCTTGCAAAACTTGCATCAAACTCCGTTGATGAAAACAAGATCGCCTCAAGCGTTGCTGGAGATGGTCTTGCTGGTGGAGCAGGATCCGCTCTCTCCGTAAATGTTGATGATTCAACCATTGAGATCAATGCCGACTCTCTCCGATTGAAAGACGCAGGGATCACAAATGCTAAGTTGGGTAGCTCAATTATTGCAACTTCAAATGTTCAAGACGATGCAATTACGGCTGCCAAAATTGGCGCAGCATTTTATCAAGAGGCATTCCAGATTAGCGGTTCATCCACTAATACCTTGGATCTTTCTCGCTCTCTTGACTCCGGATTTTTTAATGGAGTAACAGTATTCCGTAATGGTCTAGCGATCCTCAATATGACCGCTCTCTCTGATACAGCAGCAAATAGCGATGAATATACCATCGCGAATAATGGAGCTGACTCGGTGGGCAGAGTAAGTTTTGGTGGTAATCTGGAAAATGGCGACTCTATCGTCTGCCTTTACTTCACATAGAATATCTGCAAAACAAAAAACTCCTCATTTTTGTGCCGGCATCCTCTGCCGGCTTTTTTTATGCAAAATAAAATGGGGCTTTATGAAGCCCCATGTTTAAGCATTTACCCATCGTAACTCGACGCGAGCTACAGATTTATTTTACAGCTTTTTCGAACTCTTGCTTAACTTTTTCTTTGATCCTGATTTCTTGGATCTGCTCTTTCAAAGGCTCCAAAATAGCAAAGAGCTTTTTTTGACCTCTTTCAAGACTATCGATTCGACTGGAAAAGCCATCAACGAGATGGTCTCGATCTTGATTAAGGTCCCTAATAACTTTCTCGAATCGCTGCCGGACAGCCTCTTCATTTGCTTTTGCCTCGGTGCGTATTTCGCGCATCTCATCTCTTTGCTCTTTGTTGGTTTTGCGTTGATCCCAGTATTGATATAAAAGAAATCCAACAAATGGAGCATTGGTAGCTAGATCCATCCAGAGTTGAGTGATTGTAGTTGAATCCATGATTACTCCTCAATCAACGTGTAAGTGAATCCATCTCCCCATTTTGCAGCCTGCATTTTACATAAAGCGATGAGGCGAGCGAAATCAGCAGGATGCCTCAAAATTTGGCATCCAGCACTATAATATTTTGTTGAATCAACAAGTCTCGTCTCATGAGCTCGGTGCCCATTGATCCCAAAATAACCGCTCTCTTCATTTACATGATCCGAGACTGCATCTCCATTATTATCTCGATATACAACAACAGCTGCTCCTCTTTGACAAAGAGCCATGTACTTTCCTCGATGGAGATCAAGATGCCAGACTCCTCGATATTGACCTGCCTTCAAAATCGCCACGCCTTTTTCATTACTCGGATCGCGATGCTGCTCGGCACTTGCATCGCATGATGCTTGATAAGTTTCTTGTACCCAAAGTCCCTCTTCTCGATAGACACAAATAAATCGATCATCGAAAGAGCCTGCTATTCTTGATGCGCTCCGGATGCCGATCAGATTTAAATCGTGATCCTCTCCATCAAATGTTTTGTATCCCATCGATTCGAGTCGACTGAGGATGGGAGGTTTATCGCTGAATAATTCATATTTCATATTTATACCTCTGGAGGGAATGCCATCACTATTATACATGATCTTGAAGATATATTGTAGCTGACCTCAAGGACCATCCCGTTTCTCGCATTGAATGTATCTCCAACTTGAGTACTCAGGTCTTGAATATATGCGCTCGTCAATTGAACAATATCTCCAGCGCAGAGCGTTGCAAATCTTAACTTTAATTGAAGAGAGACTCTCGTCCAATGGAACAGATCCCAGATCCGCATCCTCGCCAGATCCCCACTCGCCATCGCTGCTGTATTATTGCCTCCAATAGAATATCTTGTTCCAAATTGCCTCTCGATCTCTGTGGCCATTGGCAAATAATCTCCATCAGGATTGGCGACGACGACCTTGGTGGTATTTGTTACATTATGATAAATTGAAGTCTGCAAATAGGGAGCACTCAACGTCGGATCAAAGAATTGTATGCTATTAATCGAAATAATATCATCATCATAAATATGAGCACTTGTTGGAGGCTTATTGCCATATCGACCCGTCGGATCGCTGCAGCCTCTCCAAGAGAAAGAATTTTGTCTCATAACTGGCCATTGACCTGTATTCGCAGCGATATCCATTATCGCTCTCATGCCTCCAGATAAACTTTCATTGAAAACAAAGTCCCATTGATAAAAGGTCCCTGTTGATGGAACAATATAATTCGATGTATCTTGGGCATCGGCTACATCAAAAAACGAATGGTGCAATGGAGCACCATTTCCATAACTCTCTGGGAGACTATCGTTTGGACCATTCGTGCCTGTTCCGGTTGAAGTAATCAGTTGTGCAAATATCGAGAAAGGCGCACCAAGGATTCGAGCTGCATTGTATATTTCATCTCCAACATGTAATTGAACTGCAGTCGATGTAGATGGATGATCCTCTCGCCCAGATACTGTAAAAATATCCGTCGCATCATCTTTTGCACTCCAGTGCATGTAAAACGGACTCCCACTTGATGGCACACAATATAGGATGCCATCATAGCCAGATGGTTTTGTAAAATCATCTGTGCTTACGACTTCAAGCGAGGTTTGAAACGGACTCCAAGTATGATCGACCGTTGTTTTGGTGCTCGTATCATAAAACCACTCAGAGAGATACTGCGTTCCAATCTTGCGAGTATCGAATCGAGATTGAGATGCCGATAGATAATCTTTAAAAGTTACTCTATAAACTCCACGAGATCCTTGGATTTGATCAAGCTGACCAATTCCAATCCGCTCATCTGAGAGTCCAGCAATCGAAACTCGCAAGACACAAAGTGCTCCTCTTATTAAGCTATTTCGATATGGGCGAATATCTCCAACCATCTCAAGAGTAAATCCTCCAAAAGAAACCGACCATCTTTGAGGAATCACACTCGTGCCTTGGATATCTACTCCGCCTCTGCCAATCTGCAAATCGCCTCGATCTGAATAAATAAAAGTCGGTGTCCCGACTCCTTGAGGAACGCGAACGACCTCCAAAATATAAATCGGAGTAATCGATGGAGCACTCAATGCAGCGACAAAATCACTCGACCATGCCATTAGTTTCTACCTCTTCTGATCGAGTTTAATACGCTCGTATTAAGATTAACCTCTTTGGCTTGAGGTCTCGGATCAAATGCGCGATATCCAGTGTCCAATGTAAAGGACCCATCTGTATTTGCCAAGTCTCCAGATGATGGAGATGGCTCTGTCAAAGCGACCGTCTCTCCCTCGCCATTGTAAAAAGCGAACATTGCTTCATAATCAACAACGAGTCGAACGGATAAAGAGAAGAGCCTGCCTCCTTCATTGGTGATCATTGGCGTTCCGATATCCTCCTGAGGTCTTTTCAATATCGGCCAGAAACGATACCATCTTGCAAAAGCCATCCTGCCAGAGTAATCAAAAGCGACTCTGTTCTGGAAAGTAATGCTGCCTCCGGTCCCCATCGTTAATGATGCGCTCGATACCTCTCCAACTTCATGAACCAATGGGGGACTATCTGTTTCTATAGCTACATAATCTCCAGCCACAGGAACAAGCGAAGATCCATTAACCGTCGTTCCGGTAATAGATGAAAAAACCGCATCGCCAACATTGATTGTAAAGTCTCCTGCTGTTGGAGATGGAATACAAGATGCTGCCCATGCCTTTGAATGATCAGCTGTAAACATGCATGAGAAACCTCGATCGAGATGATTTTGCAAGGCTCGAAATCGAATAGCTAAATCCTCTCCGAGTTGCATTCGATCTCTTTGAATCGTAACAAACTCTGCTCCTCTGGAGACCGATCTATAAATACCTCCTGCCTGCGTAATCGCATCAACAGCATCATGGGCAAAGTTGCTCTGCAATTCTCCAAGAGCCTCGCCCATATCAATCTCTACAAGATGCCTCCCATCTGGCTGCGGATAATAATAAAATTTTGCGTTACCCATCATCGACCTCCGAATAGAGGAGACGTTGATTGTCCAAAGCTCTGAAACCGCTCCTCGATTTTACGTACAAGAGCATCGACTGCCGATCTCTCTGTGATTGCACTATTGATTACAACCGTAACTCCTCCGCCTCCGGTTTGACTTTGGATCGCTTGTTGTGCATCGCGAGCTACACTCGAAGAAATCTGCCCAGATCTCGGTACGACCATCTCTCCCTCATGGAGCATAGCTAATCCTCGATTGGCACCAGTGAATCTGATGCCTCCCTGAGCAGATGGCATGCGACCGCCTCCCATAAAAGAGAATACATTCGCAAATGCTCCGACGATAAGATCGACTAAGTTTTGGAACATCTGTCCGATGGCCTTTCCTATATTGCCAATCGGATCTTTAAAGAAATCAACGATCGACTTTAATATCTGACCGATCGCCTTTGCAATATGCGATGCAATTAAAACAGGCAATTGGATCAGCGCATTGATAATCATTTTTGCAGCATCAAATAATATCGGAGGCAGCATTTCGAATATCAGAGGAACAATGACCTGTAATCCCTTAGCTATACCTTGGAACGTCGCTCTAAACTCTTCTTTGATCTCTTCAGGATCTTTTTTTCCAAGATCTGCGAGTGTAGTTACGACTCCAGCAATCGCGCCTCCAATCGGTCCGAATGCAGATCCAATTGCTCCAATCAAAGCACTCGGATCAAAAGATGCTCGAACTATCGTCTCTGCGACGGATATTGCTCCAGCAGTCTCTCTTTCTCTAACCGCTCGCCTTTCTCTCTCCGCTCTCGCTTTTACTGCTGCCTCTGCCTCGCTCGTATTAATCTTTTGTTGCTCTCCAATTTGACGAAGAGTATTAAGACGTTCCTGCTCAGCAAGATTTATTTTATCGATTGCAGTGAGCTGATCATTATTAGCCTGCTCTGTAACTGCGTTAACGGTTTTTTGTGCTTGCAGCTGCTTACTGATGGTTGATGAAAACGCCTTTCCAATATTTGCGAGTCCCTTCAATCTCGTTTTTATATTCTTTTGATAAATCTTAGATAACTGACTCGCTCTCTTTTCCTCGGCATCTCCTCTCGCTGCTTCAACTTGAGCAAGAGCCTCTGTCTTTGCTTTTTGAATCTCTACAAGTAAGACCTGATCATTTTTGGATCTAGCAACTCTCTCTGCCTCAGCAAATTGAGCGTTTATACTTTCCTCGATCGATCTAAGATTATCTATCTCTTTCTTGTATTCCGCATTGATCCTTTGCAGAGGCTCCATCCTCGATATCTGACTATCGAGCACTTTTGCAGATAAAGTTTGACTTTGGATTTGAAGATTATTCAGCAATCTTTGGAGTTGGGTTTGACGCTCTTTGGCTCGCTTAATAGCCTCTTCTCTTTTCTTTTGTCGATCTGTTTCGTCAGCTATTCCCTTAAGAGTGTCCTGATATTGTTTTGCCTGTGCATTGATGCGCTCCTGTCCCTCGGTTCGCAGTTTTTGCGATCTCTCTGTAAGAGCCTCGATCTCTCTATTCGTATCAAATATTTTTTGTGATACCTTTGAAAACTCCTCAAGTTTGTTTCCATTGCTATCAAATACTTTTCCCTGTTGAGTCAAAAGCTCAAGACGATCTCGATTTGCATCTAGTATGCGCTCCAGACTTCTTTTTTGCTCAAATAATGCTCTTCTTTGAATATCGATCTGTTTTGCAGCCTCATCTCTAAACTTTGCTGTTTTCTGCTCTCTTTGTAGCTCGGCTGCCTCACTTGCACTTATTTGACCTGTTAGTTTTTGATACTCAAAAGTGAGTTTATTTACTCGCTCCGCACTCGACAAAAGCGCATCCTCTGCTCGATTAAAAGTATCTATACTTTTTTCAATTTCTTGATTGGCCTCAGATGTTGCTTTTTGTAATGCTTTTTGGCTCTCTTCATTTTTGCGAACGCTTGAAGTGTATGCAGTGTAAACTCCAATCGCTGCAATAAGAGCAACGGTTACTCCAATGATAATCGGATTGCCAGATGCAAGCGTTCTCCCCAAGGCTCGAAATGCTCCGGCTGCTCCCATTGCAACTTCAGTCAATCCAGCCAATTGAGGATTCACCATCCCTGCGACTTCACCAACAGCCTGAAAAGATCCGGAGAGGCCTCTTGCCTGCTTTCTCAGATCTTTTACAGCAGAGGATGTTTTTTTGGTTTCATTCGCAGTCTTTTTAAGTCCAGCCTGCGCTTTTTGGGTTTCAACATCTAGTATGTATTCGACAGTCGTGCTCATAGTATATCCGCAAGATCAATAATGGATATGTTCGGGAATATCATATCCTTTTTTCGTTTGCCTTTCTTTAGTATTCTTTTGATGCGATCTCCGCGAGCACGAATACACTGAACGCATATCAGCAAATCTCTCCAAGAGAGCTTAGCTACATCGCTCGGCAGCATCCCATAAGTCCGACCGATGATATCATACATGTGTACTAATTCTTCATCTTGAGCGAAAGGATTTGAGCTTATCGCTCGCCTCCTTATGCCCACTCATGGCACGATCTAATATAGCCTTTCGATCTTCAGCTCGAATCATGCCGACCCAGAGTCGATTTTGCTTTGCGTTTTGCTGGTCGACGACGCTCACCAAATGGAGAGGCTCCCAAGTCTTTCCTCCATCTTTTGAGCATCGCCTCACGCATTTCATAATCAATCGATCCTCTCTCTCAGCAATTCGCTCCATTTGCTCTGGAGAGATTGAAGAGGTAATCTTCAAAAGTTCGTCGATGTTATCCATCTCGCCTCTTTCGATTTTCTCTGCAATGCGCTGCGTTTCTTCAATCTGCGATTGATTTTTGCCTTTGAATATTGCTCCAGCAATAAGAGCACTCGCGAGGCCAGCTGCCTCGACTTCAGATGGAGATAGTATCCGTCCCTCGATTTTGATTAGCCCATCAAAAGCATCAATCTCAAAAGATGCGGATGCAACGATCTCCTCAAGGATATTTTTATCCATCGTTACCTCCTTTTTGGTTTTTTATTAATTGCCTGTTCCAGTCGAGTCGCCATTTACAAGAGTAACTCTAAACGCTGTATTGGATCCTGCGATACCCATAAAACTCACTGTGCGTTCAACTCTTCCGAATGAAGTTACATCATCGGAGTAATCGACGATCTTTGCATTACGGAGCAAAAATGTGATCGAGTCAGTTCCACTTGTAAAAGCTAACTCTACATCCGAAGAGTCTCCATCCAATTGAGAATTGTACAGATTGTTATCTTCGAGATCGAGCGTACAAGTAATCATTACCTCTCGAACATCGCTGATTTGAGGCTGCCCAGTTAATTTAGATCCGAGATTGTTTACTCGCTCAAGTTTGTTGTCGAGAGAGAATTCAAAGGACCTTACTGTATATGTATTAGAGTTGTAGCTAAGCGTTCCTGCATGATGATGGAATATCTGGGCTCCTGTTCCAAAAGATGGAGTTATGGATGAAGTCCGAGATGCAGCAGTCTCTGCGATAAACTCTACAGATGCACTTGCCTCTGCTCCAGCCTCGCAAGAAATGCTCATTGTAGAAACCATGCATCCTTCAAACTTTTCACTTGATCCAGTGCCTCTTTGGAATTCGATGGTAAGAGATTTTAAATCGGTGGTCGGTTCAAATACATGTGTATAAGGACCAGATCCAGTCGTTACAATCGTCGCTCCGGTCGCTGCCTTAATCAAAAGACCGAGTCCCTGATAAAAGACTGGCATTTCGACTGATCCTCCTGCCTGCTCAAATGCATCAAAAGTCGCGACTGCAAATGCTGCTGCGCTTTGAGAGAGATGCGTCGTTCGCTCTCGCTCTTGAGATCGACTCAAAGAAACCGATGTAACTCGATTCGAGATTGTTGTTGTAACGGGAGTGCCATAACTCGACTCCTCGGCATATTTGATAAAGGCACTGCGTCCAAATTGTAAGGCCATGATTTCTCCTGTTAGCTAGATGGCAATTGATCTCTTACTTGTATAAGACATCTTATATCAATTTGCTGTTGCTCCGTCGTAACAATCCTACAAACTAATGCATAATCTGTATCGGCACTGCCGCCTTTGGATCTTACACGAACATAGCTGCCAACAAATCGAGTGCGTCCCTCGTCATATCTTGCGGTCGAATTTGTACCACTTGAATCGAGCGACAGAACATTTACATAGTCGATCCCTTCATAAAGCAATCGACCATTGTATTTTGCAGCTCTCCCTCCCAAAATATTATCGACTGCAAAATATATATCGATCTCATCTGTCGATGCTTTTACAAATGCAGTTTGAGGAACAGTCGTCGGAGGTCTTAATAATGGTTGAGATACAGTTAATGCGGTCGGCCTTGATAATTCTATAAAGGCATTAAGCGGACTTGCGATGGTGGTTGATACAGCAAGATCGCTCGTCTGGTCCGGATTTTGAAAATATACAAAAACCTTAACGACGCTCTGGCCTTTTGTATTGTAGCCATCGACCTCTAAAGTTAAGACTCGATTTGCATAATCTGCTCCGCTCTTGCGAGAGAAATTGAGCAAGTTTCCCTCAGGATCGACTGCAATTACATCAAAGAAATCCGAGCGGATATTATCCCAAAATAAATCCCAGTCGTCTGGAATTGGTATCTCGAAATCTTGTGGAGCCTTTACATCACCAACAGTAGAAACGGCATCGACTGCCACTGCCTGCCTCTGTTTCCAATTGCTATCATACCAAGTCATAATTAAATCCCTGTGTCGCTTTGCGAGTAAACTTGAACTTCAATATATCCGATGCCGACTCCCTCGATGCCATATCGATCTCCATCCTCAGCAACGAAAGCGCATTTAATATCATCCACTATCGAATTAAGTCCGATTTGTCGATTCGCCACTAAAGCCTCGACCATATCCTCGACTAAGTCCATCGCATTTACTGTTCGCTCTTCTACATCCGATCCTCCGACGAATGCATAAACTTCAAAGGTATTTGTGATCCGATATCTTCCAAGACTCTGTCCAAAGTCACTTGTCGCTTGCACAAAAGAGACGCATCCGAATGGGATATATGGAGGATCTATAATCGCTCCGATTTGGACTTTGCTCTGCATATCGAGACCGCTCTCTCCTGCAGAGAAATCGACCGCGATCAGCTCTTTAATCTTTTCAGCAATCTGCCTCGATCTCGATGCCATCAATTCTCCACAAGAGCAAGATTGAGTAAATCCCTAAGCTCTTTTACAACTTCATTTCTTTCTATCTTTTGCATCGCACGTCCCATAAACAATCGAGGCCTCATATATTTAGTCCCGAATTCGACGTATTGAGCATAGTTCACAGGAGCTCCCTTGGTATTACCTCCAGCACGGAGTAATATCCGAGGCTTTGCATCCTTGGTATCAACTAATCCTGTAATTGAAGATCGGAGTCTACCAGTGCGGACTCTTGGATAATCGGTCGCATTTCTTTTTGCCTCCGCCTCTCCCTTGAGACTAAGCTCTCTCAATTTCAAAAAAAGAGTCTTGATCAATCTTCGATCAGCTCTCCGCATTCGATTTTGAAACTGTGCGAGCGAGATTTGCTTTGCCATCAGATTACCTCAAAATATGCGTCGAGGCTCACGAAATGGAGCAAGGATTTCTTTGACCTCTAAAGGCATGTTTTTGGGGGAGATAGAAATCGTTGCAGCTCGCTGCGTAATACTATCTTTTCCCTGAGTCGCTTTATTTCGATGCAGCTGAGATGCCCATACACAAATCCCATGTTCAAGATCGGATGGGAGATTGCTATTTACAAATCCTGCACTGCATACAACTTTGATCGCTCGATATCCTCGATCGAAATAGTCCGTTGCATTTACCGGATCGAGAATAACCTGTCCCAGATATTGATCTAAAGAATAAGTTGATGCATCGATTAAGGTATCCGACCCATATTGACGATCTACATCACTATGAATCGATGTGATGCTCTGCACTGGCCTCATCGGTAATTGCAAAACATCCGGATGCTCCAAAGTCGGTCCATCCAAGTAAAAGGTATAGGTCGTCTGGAGCATCCTTGGGGATGGCAAAGAGTCAGGCTTTTGCCATCCCATATAACGAGCGGTCGCAGTTTCTACTCTATCCAATAATGATTCGAGATCTGTATTGGCAGAGTCGCCAGTGATCTCTGGCAAATATTGCTTAAGAGTAGAAACCGTAACCATCGCCATATCTAGACATCTCGTCTGGGCTCGAATACAAAGAGAATTACAAAATCAGTTACCGGAGTCGGTGTTCCATTTTTTGCAAGATCAATCGTTACTTCATCAAGATCTGAGAAATCAAGATCCTCTCCTCCGCTAAGAGTGAGTGCCTCAGATACCCCAGCAGTAAGAGCATCAGTGTTAGTCGCGCGAGTTGCGAGAGTCGCTGATCCTTTTTTGATTGAGAGAGTAACGTAATTTGAACCATCAGCTGCGAAAGTTACATTGGCGACGAGACGGACCTCCTTAAGAGTCATCTTACGATAGACAGGGAGATACTCTGTGCCGACTGCTGCTGCAGCGAGCTCCAAGTGATAAGGAATAGCTATTTGCATTTTTTACTCCGTTATGAGATGGCCATATTATAACCGAACGCAACGTTCTTGGTTGCATCCAAGTCGAGTGTGTCGAAAGTTGCTCTCATTGTAGCGACGATTTCGGTGGCACCGACATCAATCTTGCGATCTGTTTCTACAAGAATGCCTCGACGCTCGAAGATATACCAAGATGGAGCATGCGCCATCAAGATACCAGTCTTGTTTGTAGTAACATTGTCGTACAATCCAGATCCATTGAGATCCGCAGAGAGGAATCGAGTCATTATAATCGGCATGCCCAAGATATTCGCAATCTGTCCGGAGACGACTGTAGCTTGAGGTCCAAATTTGTCAATAGTTGTTACTTCTTGAAGCTCAAGGAGATTTGCCAAAACTGCCTCTGGAGATGCAAAGAGCACAACATTTTGAAGAGCCAACTCTCCCATCTGCGCTTTGAGTCCAAGAAGAGCAGCAAAATCAAAAGAGCCAAGATCCGCAGTCGAAGAGCGAGCGAATGCTTGCTTTCGCATACCCTTGAAGGCACGTCTATGATCGGCACTCCCACCGAGAGAGGGTGTTGTCGACCAGCGACTTCTAATATTCCAATTCGCGATATCATCTTGGTGAGTAGCACTGGAGTCACCATTGATAAGAGCATCCTCCATCGCATCAACAAGGTCCATAGAGATTTGTCTTTGGAGCGCAGGGATAACTGCAATGGCAGAGTCCTCTTGAGCAGCATCATCAATAAGGTATCGTCCAGCAAGACCGGATACAGTAATCGACTTTTGTGAAGTCGCGACGGTTGATGCCTGATACTGAGATGGGTTATCTGAAGTAACTTTTCCTTTCAGATAGGGACGACCGCCTCTTTCGAGTCTGGGGATGAGTATAGTCGATCTCTCCACATTTTGCTTTTGAAGATTATCAGCGACGACTCTTGGGAGTTGGCTTTGCTCTTCAATATTAAAATAAAGCTGGGATGCAAATTGATCGGGGATCCACTCAGCTCCGGATCCTGCGGAGTCAGAGAAAGCTTTGCTTATTGCTGGGCGCATAAAAGATGGAGCTTTCTGGAGATGTTTCCAAAGTTTGAGATCGCTCTTTGGAGTATTTGGAGTGCTCATAATCAAGCGAGAGAGAGAGCGTTCCTTATTGATGCGAATAAGATCTGCATGCCATTGGTTCACTGGCTCATCGCTGTCCAAGAGACCTTTTTCTTCAATTGCTACTGTTCCTCGACCTGCGATTTGTACATTTCGACGTTCAGTAGACCATCGGATCCCTTTTTCATTTACAAAACTCTTAAGCATGTAATCGGGAGCATTGAGATGCTCGTCCTTGATCTGTGGCTGTACGCTCGCCTCTTGAAGCAAACGCTGCGCTCGCTTAAGGTCGGTTAGCTGTTTCTCAAATTGAGAAAGTTTCTCACTGGAGGTTTTTTGATGCGTCTTGATTCCCTCAAGGATCGCCTTTGCCTCGTTGACGAGTTTTTTATCACTCATTGATTGCTCCTATTTGGATAAAAGCGCACTTAAGAAATCACGCTCTTGTGGGGTTAGAAATTTATCTTCTTTCTCTTTTTCATCCTCGTCGTCCATCGCACGCTCTTCCTCGGATTCATCATCGTAATGGGAGCCTCGCTCCTCCTCCTCGATTTCTTCTGAATCCATCGCAGCCTCTTCCTCAGGCTCCGGCATATCATGTCTAGCGTAAGTGACGATTACTACATCATCGCGCATTTCAACATCGAGTATATGTTTGAGATTTGAAATTTTGAAAGACCTGTCTTGCATATTAAATCCTTTTGCAGCAACCGCCTCTCCATTCGCAGGAATGGTTACGATTGAGATTTCGAGTAACTCTGCTCGGTCGAAATACTGACCGCTTTTGCCATGTGCAGGATGCGATTTCTCTAGCATCGATCGAGGAGTCGCATCGATTGGATTGAACCCGACGCTAACGGCATTAAGAAATCCAGCTTTTGTTTTTCTTGCTACCTCAGCTCCCTGCGGATCATCCATATCAAACTCTACATCAACCATTAACTTGCCATCAACGACCTCGACCTCTCCCTTTCCAATCGGGAGAGCATTCGCATTATGGTTCAACAATATGACGGGATTTTGTCGATATTTAGAAAGATCCCATCCTCGCTGATTTATTACATCCCCATAACGATCCGCATTTGCTGTTGAAGCAATAAAGCTAACGATTGGACCATCTTTATTGGAGTCTCGCAAGATCTCACATTGTAGATTTTTTATATACATGCATACCTCTTATTTCTATATACACGAAAGTTAGAGACTTTGCAACGTATCGTAATATCCAAATAAAAAAGTGCCTCGCATAAAAATACGAGGCAGCCAGAATACGTGTCCGATATTTTTTAACTAATGCCGAGATCTTCGAAAGTCAAACCTTTATGCTTAAGTATTTCTTTGACCTTAGCTCTCCCGAATATTCTAATCATTTTGCGGACTTGTCTTGTGTCTATTTTTGGCATGGGCTTTGCTCCTTTGTTGGGTTTTGCAATGATAAGTGTAGCTATAAAAATCGATGCAATCATTAGGATGAAAAGCGCAGGCTTTATAAGTTGCGTTGCAATGAAAATAAGTGCGCTCATTGCTTTGCCTCCTCTTTATAGGTAACCATCTCTGAATGCTCGACCTCTTCGATATCTTCAAACTCATACACGATGATATCGAAAGTTTTTTGATTTTTTTCAAAGACCTGCTTTATTCCGCTTTTCCATGTGATGATGATTACATCTTTTGTTTCTTGCTGCATTGTTTTGCTCCTTGTTGAATAGCTGGCGCAGAGGCCAGCTGGGTTTGTTGTTACAGATTTTTGTGATGCTTGATAATGAATCGAAGAGCACTCTCGTACCATCCGAATCGTCTCGTGATATTTGTACCGCAGATGCGAACTGCTGCACCATCATCCCAAAAGTTGATGAGGTATGCTTGATCTTTATTGCTGATCCAGACCTGAGTCCAATTTGGCTCGCTCTCGATCTCGATATCAAAGCCCATCGCCTCGATCTGTTGCTCCAGTTTTTCTTCGTTTGTCATTGTTTTGCTCCTTGTTGAATAGCTGGCGCAGAGGCCAGCTGGGTTTGTTGTTACTTGCTATTCTCGATCTTTCCAATGATAACATCGAGAGTGGCATAAAGTGCTACAAGCTCTTTTTCATGCTTGTTGTATACTCCTGCCTGATCGCAAAGTTGATCGATCTTTCCGAGGATTTTATATAGTTCTTCTATTAGATGCTCTGTATATGTCATGTTTTGCTCCTTGTTGTTTTGTTGGGTTTGTTGTTATTTGATTGCGATGTATACGCTTTTGTGATTTGCGATTTGGATTTCGATATCTCCCTCAGCTGCCATCTTTTCAAGCTTATCCATTACGCTCGGCATATTTCGAAAGTTTGATCTGAGGCTGATTACGTATACGTTTCTTGCGTACATGTGGCATTTGCCTCCGTTCATTCTAGCTATGCGCTCAATCTTGCTTTTCATTTTGTGCTCCGTTGTTGTTGTCTATACACATAATTTACTATTCATTCGCGTATAATGCAATTCTTATGGGCAAAATAGCCATAATTTCTTCGATTTTTGGCAATTTTTACGAGAAATCGGATCATTTTGAATCATATCCGATCATATCTTGGGCAAAATCCGCTCAAAATGAGCCCGACCTGAGCGCATATTTTACGATTTGCAGCCGGACAGGAGGCGTTTCTTGGCCTTTTCCCAAGAAATCTGTATAAGGACCTGTAAATTCGATTGAGATAGCAGCTGGCAAATCGATTTTGACCTTTATGGTTTAAAAAAATGATGCTTTTTCATATAAAGCAAGAGAAAAACCGGGAAAATCGCAAAAATCTCGATATTTTTTGGAAAAATTCAACAAAAATGGTCAAAATCGCCCATTCATGAGATGATCGCGAGGATTTTTCAAAATATCTTCTAGATTGACTTGCATTATACGCGAATGAATAGTAAATTATGTGTATAGACAACAACAACGGAGCACAAAATGTCAGAACTTACCAAGCGAATCGAATCCCTTTATAGCAAGGTCGAGCGACTTGAAACCAAGCGCATCCAAGCCATCAAATGGGGAGATCAACCATCTGCAAGATCTATCGCAAAAGCCATCAAAGCATTGAACAGCCAAATCAATAGACTTGAAGCCCAACAATAACAACAAACCCAACAAACCAACAAGGAGCAAAACAATGAAAGTATATATTACATGGATTTTTGCAGATCATGATTACATGATGACGCTTGAATACAATAACCCACATGCAGTTAACTCTTTCACCAAATGGGTCAAAGCTAACAAGAGCAGGATTGAGGCATGGCATGTATGTAGCGAATCAACAGGCTGTAGTGATGAAGTAGGAATGGCGATCAAGAGAATTATCAAGTAACAACAAACCCAGCTGGCCTCTGCGCCAGCTACTCAACAAGGAGCAAAACAATGAAAAAGCAAAACGTAACGATGCAAAGCAAAGGAATCCTCAACAATGCAGATGCCCAGATCCTTATCGATTGGATCAACAAAAGCAGACTCAATCTTCAAGATTACGATGGCAAGAAAGTCGTTTCTTTTTGGGATGATGATGGCGAGTGCTATTTTGTACTCCGCATCCCTTATACAAGTAAGACGCTCGATTACTTTGATATCGATATGCTCGACCTCACAGATCGCTTTGGGGATATGTATGGGGTAAGCAATTGCAAATACGATGGAGAGTTTTTGCAGTAATAGCTATCACTTTCTTTTGAAAAAGAGCTCGATACATCCATCGAGCTCTTCGCCTTTCAGATCTTGGCATGCATCTTGGATCGACTTTGTATTTGCTATGTTTGCGATCTCCGAGCAGTCGCTTTGCGAGGTTTGAGCATCGATTCCTCTTTGCTGCATTCGACAAAACATCTCTCTGCATAGTAAGTCGGTTTGCTTTTGATCGACAATAAAAGATGGAGCGCATATCTCTTTGACGAGGTCCAGATCGGTTAATTGCTTTTGCACATCTACTTGGCCTCTGGCTACTTCATCTCCTCCAACAGCAACTATTACTGGCTCTTCTTTTTTGTCTCTCTTTGCGAAGAGTGTGCCTCCGATCCCGATGCCGAGTCCGATTACAGCTGCGATTATTATTTCAATCATCTCTTTATCTCCAGTTATGAAGCTCACGTTAATTTACTATTGGCAGCACAGTGCATCTGCAATTTATATCTTCACTTGGGATGCCAAAGTTGGATGGGCTCGATCCTCTATTGCCATTTGATGGAACAACGAACATTTCATTCACGCCAACAGTCTGGCCATCAAGCTCCATGTGAGTATCTCGTACCAAATCGTCTCGCGAAGATAGCCATTGCTTTTGAATATTAATCCCATCTGCCTGAGCTGTATTGTACGCTTGATCGCTCGCGAGATTGATTGCTTTTGTGGATTCGGTCCTTGCAATTATTCGAGATCTTTTGATGCCAAAAGTCGAACTCTGCTCGATGGATCTTGCTATTTCATCAACGCTGTCTCCATCGAGTAATCCTTTCTCAATTAAGCCTTTCATTTTATTCGCGCTCGTTTGAGCAATTCCAATCGAGGAGTAATCGGACATTTCAACAGCAGCATCGCGAGATCCAAAGACAAGATCGAGAGGCATCGTCTTGCCTGCACTCTCATATACATCAAGCAGAGCATCGTTCCCAGCTAAGCTCCATACACTGAGCCATTGGCGACCGAGCGTTTTTTGTAGAATTCTCATTTCATCTACCATGCCGAGCAGAGCTCCCCAGTCGATAACCGCCTTTCTCTGCTCTGGAGTATATCCCTTTTGTGGTTGAATATAATCTCTGGCTCTTTGTATGTATCTCTTCTTGGCCTCTCGAAGATATGAATAGACTGCTCTTTGAATCGATCGCTCTGCCGGAGCCTGCGTTTTTTCAACCCAAGATCTCCATCGCATCGACCTTTCTTTCCTGCCTTCAATCTTTCGTTTCTCTTCCTCGATAAGATCTTTCATATACGTTTGACCACGCTCTCCAACTACAAACCATTTGATCTGAGCGACCGTTCCTGCCAATCTGAAGTCTTGAAGATGCCTCGCTGCCCATGCCTCTCTTTTACGGATCGCCATTTCCTCGGTGTCCGTCTTTGGCTTTCGATCTTGTCTAGCTAGAATTGGAGCAAGTCTGCGATATTGATTGTTCCCTTCAATATTGCCTCCTCGTCTCCATATAGATGGCCAGTTATCTTTGAGGTCCTTTGCGTAATCGGGATCAAAGATTCGATATTCGGTATTATCCAAAGATACCTCTTTGTCGTCTCCTCGCTTTGGAAAGTTGGTGACCTCTTCCGCTTTCTCTTTTGGCTCCTCCCAAGGAGCCATCGGAGCAGTCTCTCCAAATCGATCATACAAAACCTTGATCTCTTCGTACAAACGCTCTTTATCTTTTTGTGTGGCTCCGCTCAGATTGTAAAATCCTGCACCAAACTTTGGCTCGCCTCTTACCGAAGACCCTGCTGCAACGACTCCTCTAAACACGATCTTCAATTCGCCATCGACCATTTTTGCGATGGGCAAACGATATGCATCTGGATCTTGAGAGCCTCCTCGATTGACGAATAAAAATGCCTGTGCATATCTTTCCATATCCGGATCGTCACCAAGGATCTTTTTTGCCTCTCTCTTTGTAAATCCCCAGCCGATATCTTTTGGAGCTAGATCGAGATCTTTGTATCCGAAGATAAGATGCTTTTGCTCTTTATCCTCCTCAGCATTTGAGAGCGGATGCTCCTCTGGGAGTAAATCGGTGTCGAATGGCCTCCTTCGAAACTTTCCTGTTCGCAAAGCATAAAGCAATCCATTTACTCTAGCCATCGCCCATTGTGCACCACTGCTTACCGATGGTCTCACCGACTCAGGGTTACCTTCATAAGCTGCCAGACCTCGATGATAAGAAACTGCGAGATAATTACTATTCGTTAATCGTTTCTTTGGATCGTCCCCATAGTCTTCGTTATGATCCTGAGCCTTTTTTTTTAAGGCTTTTTGGGTTGATTCACTTAGAGCCTCCATCGCCTCTTTTGCATTGCTCTTCATGCCAAGATCCGCTTGTTTCTCTTCCTGCTCTTTATTGATGGTCCGGAGGATCATTTCCATCGCGCGAACGTTCTGTCCCTCTTCATCTCCAATATCCTCTGCCTCGCTCTCCCGTTCATCTGCAGGAACGATCGGTGCATCTTGCATGCCTTCATATGCATATGCATCTCCGGCATCCATTCCATTTAAAACGTGTTTTGTAATGCGATCGAGCTGAGCATTTCGAATATCCTGCAGTGCCTCAACACCAGAATAGTCTATCTCGACACGAAGAGAGTCGTCAAAGCGTCTGGCTATCTGCGTTAATAGAAATCCGAGTCTCTTTCCTCTTTTGGTTTGTACCTCCCAATAGTTCTGTGCCTGCTGTCGGCTGACCGCAAAATTAGCGGAATTATCACCGAGCACACTCGGTGGGACTCCAAAAACTGCTGAAATTGCCTGCCTTGTATAATCTCTCACAGCTTGAAATTCGAGATCCCTTGGGGATATTTGCAGAGGCTCGATCTTGACCTGACCGGACAGGACCATTGCTCCTCCCTCTGAGCTCATACCTCGATATGCATCTAGTATCGCTCTGCGCTGTTCATAATCCCAGATATCTGCCTCATCAGCTGGAGAGATCAAAATATCCGGACGACCTTTCTTGGAAGAGTCTGCAGCGAGTTTTTGAGCACTAATATCTGCGCTGATTTCTCTTTGCAATGGTTGAACGCCTCCAAGACCATAAAGCGAATCGACTCCTGTCCCCCAAGATGCACTTTGAGCATATACAACTCTCTCGATCGGATATTCGACTGCAGTTCCGGAGTCTGTAAACTCAAACCCTTTTATTCCAATAACTGGATCAGTTATAATTTTGGTTTGCTCTGGATGGAGTCGAAATAGAGATGTCGGTGTATCGGTTGAACCAGCGAGTAATACATAGCAGCCTCCGCTCAGCATCAAATCAACGATCAATTGCTCTCGAAAGCTAAAGCCATCTTTATAAGTGCTCGGCTGTTCCATGAGATCAAGAAATGGATGCTCTTCTACAATCTCGCTGGCCTCGCCTTTTCCTCGGATCAACTTGATGGGGAGAGCTGCCAAATCTTGAGATGCTCTCGAAACTGCTGCATACACATATCCATGCGATGCAAATGCAGACATCGAAAGTTTGACTGGATATGGATTCGCTGCTCCCTGCGCTCTTTCCCAGTCTGCTCCATGCGCTGGACGCTCTGGCTTAGGCACTGGCTTTGCGAATGCTTTTGTTATTGGGGAAAATAATCGTCCCCAAAAAGATAATGGCTTAGCTGGAAGATCGTTACTCATGTTTACCTCTCATCGCTAATATAGCACGATGGATTAGTTTTTGCTTTATTGCTATTTTGTAAGATTTTCTCTCTCTTGTAGCCTCTCCAATGCTGCGAGATAAGATGCATCTGAATGGTCAAAGGCACTCTTGATCTCTTCCTCTGGCAAAGCCTGATCTCGAATAATCGCTCTTATCAAATCATCACATCCCTCTTGGCCATGCTTAGACTCATAAGCCATTATGAGATTTCGTAACTTGGAGCGATGACCAATAATATCCAGCTGCAGCTCGATCAAAATATCAATGCCTCGCGAGAGCTTTCGAATCGCAAAAAGAATTTTATCTTCGAGTCCTTTTGTATCCATTTCTGTCTTTCTCATAGTTATCCTCTATGCTTGCGATATCTATACAAAAAAGCACATTCGTACCTTAGAGCATCCATCCCATGATCCCATAATTTTTCAGGTTTGTCTCTGCCTTTTGTTTTGGACCATTTATATTTACGAAACTCTTTTATTAGCTCCTTGCAAGAATTAAATACAACGAGAGACGGTCTTCCCTCTGCATTTAGCTTCAATCGATCCTTCACCAGATTTATTGTTTCCGAAACTCCATAATGCTTTGGAGCTGGTTTTGTTTGAAGCCCAAGTTCTCTCGCCAGCAATAACCTGCCATCTTTTGACTCCGGATCCGCGACGATCCATCTTAGATCCGGATCCTTTGCTCCAAGAGCAATTATCATGCGCCCATTTTCCAAGGTCGTCTTTTCCGTTTTAAAGTACTCTCGATACACGTAAAGTACATCGTTATCTTCGTCGTGAGCAATCCAAAGAGAAACAAATGGATTTCTAACTCCAAAGTCGATCGCGATATCTCTTGGCCAGTGCTCTGGAATAGAGAAAGGTTTGCAAGTATGAATCTGCCGATCAAATTCGGGATAGACTAATCCGCTCTGTGAAGTGAACATCCCAAATAGACGAGCATTTTGGCTCGCCTCACTTAGATGCGCGACTGCTCTTCGGAGTTTATTGCTGGATATGTATGGGTTATCCAATCCTGATATCGCATATCTTTCGAATCCAGATGGCGGATTATCGACGAAGAAATCATACATAAAAGATAAGCCTTTGAGAGGCGTTGCTGTAATTAAGCACTTTCCTCTTGTGTCGACCGTTCTAAGCATGCACTCCTCAAATACCTCTTGAGATGGCTCTTCATCACACCAGACGAATTTTACCGATGATCCTTGGAACGCCTCTCTTCCTGCGGAGTCACTAAGAGATACAATCCTGCCTCCGTTCGGGAGACGCATTGACGCTCGATCTTGTGCTCCCCATCGAGAATATTTCGTGCCTTGAGGAGCATATTGCTCTAACTTTGGACGACCATATTCGAGTGCATCACCATAGCTAAGAGCGACATACCATACAGTCTGAGGCTTTCGCTGAACGAGATCTTTTGGTAGATCATTATTTTTTATCCATTCTCTAACCCACCATTCGTCACTGCCAGCTGCAATCGCGACAGCGAGCTGAGCTCCAAATTGAGTCTTTCCTGCTCTGTTACCTCCAGTGCAAAGATATGCCTCTTGGGAAGATTCAAATCGAATCGCTGCCTCCCTCTGAGATGTGCGTTTCTCTTCTACATCGCATTTATCGCATTTGTAAACTCCAAGACCGATCATCCTCATCTCAGATCCGCATCCTCGCACTCGATTGCTTTTTGATCCAAAGCCATCCCATCGATGGCAATAAGGAGTCCATAATTTGGAAAGAGCCAATGGATAACTCTTCATGATATCAATTAGCTGTCTCCTCGCTCTTTGCAGACTCATCTCAAACGCCATTTGCTTAGAATTGATCGTATCTTTTGAAATACATCATCAATCAAAAGACCTGCTCTTGGAGCGATATATTTTGCTATGCGATAAAGAAGATCTTCACTTGGCGCATATCCATTTATCCATTTCTTAAGAGTAACTACCTTAACGAAACAAAAAGATGCCCAGTCATCAAAATCGATCTGCATCTCTCCAGCCAGAGCGATTAATCGATGCATATACAAACCAAACTCTCTGCATCTCCTCGATTGACTTTTTTTCACTTGGATCATGATCCCTCTCTCCAATCGCTTAGAGTCTTGCATATTTCGAGATGAATATCAATCTTTGATCTTTGCAACTTTGGAGAGAGATATCGAGCGATTTTGTAAATCAGGTCATCTTGTGGAGGATATCCGTAAATCCATCGATCGAGAGTCTTTTTATGTACATCGCAAACCTCTGCCCATTCGTCTCTGTTTATATTTTGCGATCCTGCCTCTGATATATACCTCCTCATAAGCAAACGAAGAGCGTCACATTTTTTATTTGGATTTTTCCTCTTTCTTGGTTTTGCCTTTGGCTTTGGAGGAGGAGTCGTAATCAGGAGATCTTGTCGAAACTGCCTCCTCATTCACTCGCTCCATTTCGCTTATAAGCTTTTTGAATCATCGAAATGGCTGGAGCACCATGTATCGTTAGATGCGACAAAGTCATAGTTTGAGCGATTGCATTTCCATCTTTCATTGCAAATGTAATCTGTATTGGCATCGCATTTGTTTCGGTAAGAGTAAGAAAGGCGCATCGCTCATCGGCATGCACCAATGCGACTGGATCTGCGACTCCGATCTCGGTAAGAACATCTTTGATTGGAGATGTAAGATGCTCAAGCGATCCTCGATATCTTTCATCTAGTAGACGCTCAAACCGAATCTTTTGTGCTCTCTCGATTAGATTGAGCAGCTCCGCATCGCTTAGAGATTTTATGTTATCTCCAAAGAGACTCGGCTGAGTCGTTTTGCTCTGATAGGATGCCCATTGAGGTCGAACTGCGATGCCGTTGATTTTGTGATCTTTATGCCAGACGACGCATCGAATCTTAGATGCATATCCATTTAGATCGCTCGATCCCCAGACGTGATATTTGCGATCAGAAAAACCGATCTTTCCTTTGGCTGCGAGATAATATGCTGCTGCCCAGAACGAGCCACTATGAGATCCTCCTCGATTGCATAGCTCTCGAAGAGTAAAAACCTCATCTGGTGATGCTTCAAGTGCTCCAAGAATTCTTCTCGTTGTAGCTAGTGAAAACTTGCCTCGCTCTTCGAGATCAGCTCGTATTTTATCGTTGATCATTATTTTGCTCCTTGTTTTTTAAGTTTGATTATTGGTTTGCGAATATCGCTCTGAGGTCCAGCGATTTGAAATATGCTGTAAAGATAGTGAATCGCATGGATGTAGTATTTGAGAGGATCTCCCTTATCGATCTCTTTTGCCATCGAATGTACAAGTCGAGCATAGCAATAGACTGGATCCGATCCCTCTCTCATAAATATGCATCGATCAAAAATATCTCTTGGATAGATATGGCGATCAACGATTTGCATGCGATCAAAATTATTCATGTCACTCTTCATCCAAATCGATATCTGGTCCCTCGATTATAGGACGGATCTCTTTTTGATATTCTCCAATGAGAGATCTTACATCCATATTCTCTGCATCGATTGTTATCTGGACCGGAGGAGGTCCATCTTTATGGTATCCAAATCTGCGCTCCAAAAGAAATGCAGCTGCCTGCCATGTTCCCTCTTGAGCTGCCTTTTGAATGATCGCCAGTGAACCGACGCAGCAGCGAGCTTCAGCTTTTTTAAAGTCGTTCAAAAACGTCCGATAAGCTCCACTCTTTTGCTCTTCGCCTTTTTGCAGCCAGAGCCATAAAGTCCCTCTCGTTATTCCTGCATATTGAGCAGCGAGATCATAAGTGCAGCCAGTTTGTATCGCTTGAATAATTCGTCTGCGAGCCTCATCATTGAATTTGGATCTCCTAGCCATCGATGCCGTCTCCGATTTCGAGATTATTTGCGATTGCATATTTTGCCCATCTTCGTCGAATCACATCACAATACTTTGGATCAAGCTCCATCAATCGAGCGACTCTCTGGCTTTGAGCAGATGCGATTAGTGTAGTGCCTGATCCTCCAAATGAATCAAAAACAACATCATCTCGATGCGTACTATTGGTTATCTGGTATTCAAAGAGATCGACAGGTTTCATAGTAGGATGCTCTCGATTGGCACTTGGCTTTGCAAACTCCAAAAGAGTCGTCTGCTTTCGGTCCGAATTCCAAAGATGCGCAGCTCCATCTTTCCATCCGTAAAGGCATGGCTCATGTTTCCATTGGTAATCTTGCCTGCCCATTACCATCACACTCTTTGCCCAGATCAGGCATTGGCGAACTTTCCATCCGGCATTATTGCATCCCATTCGAAACCAAAGAGCCTCCGAATCTGCATGCCAAATATAAAAAACGCCTCCCTCTTTCAAGACGGCATTCGCTGCAGAGAAAGAGTCCGTTAGAAACTGCAGGAATTGCTCATCGCCCATCTCGTCGTTTTGGATTGTAAGCGCATCTTTTGTTTTGCCTGTGTATGCTACATTGTATGGGGGATCAGTAATATAAAGATCAACTACATCGTCTCCAATAAGAGTTTTTACATCAAACTCTGAAGTCGCGTCTCCGCACATCAATCGATGTGGACCAAGATTGTAGACCTCTCCGGCTTTGCTTATTGTTTCGATATCACCAAAAAGATCATCATCGATCTCGGCTTCATCCTCTCGAACGCCATCAAAGCCAATAATATTATCTAGCTCATCTTGATCCCATCCGAGACCTTGTACATCATATCCATCCGAATGCAGGTCTTGAAGGACCTTATTCAAAGTCTCTGTATCCCAGTCTGCAATCTCACCAACTTTGTTATCTGCCAAAGCGAGCATCTTTGCATCTGCCGGATCAAGATCAAGATATCGAACAGGCACTCGATCAAGCTTCAAAAGCTTAGCAGCTGCCAGTCTTGTATGACCAGCGATTACCATTTTATCTTGGAGACGAGCTACAATGGGAGCTCCAAATCCAAATCGCTTAATTGACTCCGCGACGCTCTCTATTGCATTTTTGTTTTGCCTTGGGTTTTCATCCCAAGGTACAAGAACTGATACATCTTCCCATACAGCTGCTGATTCCTTTTCCATCACTTAAGCTCCTTTATAAGAATTTTGCGGACAGCCTCCGCTCTTGAGATTTTGTTTTCCTTTGCATATTTGGATAATGCATCGATCATCCATTGAGGCATAACAATCGATATCCGAGGAGAATTGCCTCCTTTATCAGGACGACCTCCTGCCTTAAGGATTTCATTATTTTCCATCGATATTCTGTCCAGTGCCATTGCTCTGCTCCTTTCTTTGTCTCGCCCATCTTTCAAGTGCATCGAGATGGTAGCATTTCCTCTTGTAGTAAAATCCGTTGCAATCACACATCTTACCAATGCCTCCTCGATTGAGTCGAAGATACAGGGTTGTTTTGTAGTCCGCATCCGACCATCCACAAGTAATCCTTTTGATAAAACACCATCCGCATTTATTGGAGATAAGCAAAGTATACACCATTTCTCTTCTATCTCTCGCCATTATTCTGGTACCTCCATCTCAAGCTCTTTTGCCCATGCATCAAGCTCGTAATCGGTAAGATCATCTGACTTAAGAGCGTCCCATTCCTCACTTGAAGTAATCGCAATGATCTCTGCTCCATTTTGTAGATGCTTATTGATTTGCTCTGCCAGCTGTAGAGCGGAGTCTGCTCTCACACTATCAGTCATGGTCATCCCATCAATCTCAACGACAATATGTACCCAAGAATTCTTATTCATCTTTTGTCTCCTTTGTTGTTTGTACAGATAATGTATCATGCATTCGCATATAATGCAATATCATATAATGAAAGAGCAAATAAAAAAGAGCAGCACAAAAAGCACTGCTCCCTAACAAACAACAAGGATGGCAAGAGATGCCATCCAGATATTATCATGGATGAGATTGATCTGCAATACAGCGTAATACGTATCTCTGAATTACATCGTCAATCGTCATATTATGGCGTTTTGCAATTCGCTCTGCCTGATCATATTGCTCCTTGCTGAGAGTAATCCGGATCCGAGTATCTCCCTGTGGTGTCGTTTTGGAGATCATTCGATTTTTACCTCCGCCATATGATTTCTTTGTCATTTTTCATAGCCTCCTTCAATTGCTTAGCTAGTTTATCAATTTCTACTCGTACATTCGATCCAGCCATTGTCGGCTTTTTATCGGACTCCCATCTTTGAACTACATCGTTATGGGGATCGAGCTGGTCTAATCTTACTTTTATCGTATGAGGTATCAAAGATCGATTTCGATGATATCCGCACATTTTCAATCGGCACATATTGCCATCAATCTCTACAATCTCTCCAAGTAATGGAACGCTGCAAACATCTGTCTTGGCGAATCCTTTGTCGCCAATCTTCCAAGTTCCTCTCATACATTACCTCTCTTTTCATAAAGCGGAATATCGCAAAGTGCATCAAATTCGAAGAGATCCGGATCTCTTGCTATCTCTTCTCGCAGCTCTTGAGTCAAATGCCCATCGCGTCTCCATTGGAAAATAGCCTCCGCTCGATGCTCGTAATTCTCAAATCGATCTATGAAGGATGCCCATATTGATCTCGCTCCTCCATCTGACCTCATACTTTTTACGGACGCTCTTTTGATTTGCTCTTGGTGACTCGCTGCCTCCTCGCAAACCCGATCAGCATCTTGCGTAATCTCTATTGTTGAATGCTGCATTTTTTTACGATCCCAGTCGGTTACGCTTACCGCCTCCTTATCGCACCATCTATCTTTGATCTTTTTTGCCCATCCAGTGCCTTGATAGAAACCGACTCTATTCTCTCTCACAATATAGGAATCGATCTTTCTCACAATCTTGGCGACTTGTATCTCCACAAGTCCCTCTTTGATCATTGCAAAATCTTTAGCTAGATCCGAAGATCTCCAACCCTGACCCACATGATGCTTACTCCAAAGCTCCGATAACCAAAGGTCCCTCTTATCTGAACCATCTATTGCTCCAATAACCGTCGACCTCTGGTCGACCCTCTCATCAGCAAAAACATAATCTTCCCTTAAGCTAGCATTATTATTTTCTATATTGTTTTCTCTATTACTTTCTCTATTATGTTGATCATTTCTGATTACTCCGGTTGATCGTTTCTGATTAGATCGACTAATCATTTCTGATTGCTCCGGCTGATCATTTTTGCTCTTCGACTGATCAGATTTGACCATGTACTGATTATTTTTGATCGTATTATGTGCCTGCGTCTTTTTGATAAGACCTCTCTTTTCCAAGTCTCGAAATGCTCGATTGATCGATGGCAAAGAGAGTCCAAGCTCCTCAGCCATCTTCGACCTTGTTGGAAAGGCTCTCCCACTTGCTCCAGAATATATTCTGAGCTTCATCCAGACTAATATCGATGCCTTGGAGAGCTCACTTGCTACCTCGATATCTTTATGGCTCATTTGTGTAAATTGATCCATATTGTTGCTCCTTTGTTGTAAGTCCCTTACATTATATGCGAATGTAAGAGCAAAAGCAAGTTGTTATCAATCTTGATCTGCTATTATAATACCAAATGAGGAGGTTTTATGTTTGTTGTTTTGGATACAGAGACGACGGGTTTGTACCCATATCGAGGCCATGAAATGATCAGTTTTGCTGGGATCAAGCTGGATCAAGATCTCAAAGAGATCGAGCGTTTGCATATTCATATCTGGCCTCAAAATATAAAGAGTGCCGATCCAAATTCTCTAAGAATTAACGGATACACGTCAGAGCAATGGGGGAGATGCAATGCGATGGATCCAAAGAGAGCAGCTCTTCGAATCGCAGACTTTATGGGATCCAATATTCCAGTCGCTCATAATTGGAGCTTTGATCGAGGATTTATTTTAAAGCTCATACAAGAGCATGCTCCTCAAAGAAAAATACTCCGAAGAGGCATCGATACTATTTCTCTCGTCAGCTCCGCTCTTATTCCATTCGGATACAAAAGTATGAGCATGGCCAGCATCTGTAAAATACTCGGATGGCCAGAGCAAACCCATGATGCTCTCGATGATGTACTGATGTGCGCTCAGCTATTTCGTATTTGTTATCCAATGAATATCCGAAATGCTATAAAAATGCGCGCACTTATATATCGTGCTAAACTTGGACTATACTTCAATCCATTAAGCGGTAAATAATATGGCTGGATTAAATCTTAACCAAATGTTGAATGAAACTGGATCGACTGGTATCACTACAAATTATGATACCTCCAAAGCAGTCGCTCTCCAATATACAAAATTCGGAACCGCTCAAATAAATGTTGTCGCATCAATGCTTGAGGTCCAGCTAAGCAATATTTCGAGTGCCAATAAACTTTATGCGACTCTATCTCGTGATCCTGCCGGAGACAATATCCTTATGACCGAGACTCGATCCGATATTCAAACCGGAATAACTACAAACACAAAAGGAGCAGCTCTTTATCGATTGGATGTAATCATCAGGGACATCCAAGATAAGACTTTGTATCTCCATGTGCGTACAAACACTGGAACATGCGATGTAGCTAATGCCTCTCTTACTTACCAATACTAAGAGGTTGACATGCCTATAGCTAATGTGTACAATGACGAGGGAGGCACTGGAGTCGAGGTCGGAGCGCAAACTGCTCAAGTAACCCAGATTGATGATTTTACTAGCCTCTGCGATGGATCAAAAGTGAGATTTACAACTAGCAAAGAAATGACGAGCGGATCTCTAAATGTATATCTGAATGGATTGAAGCAAAGAGTCTCTCAAATCAGTCTCATCGATGATCGCAACTTTGAGTTTTCAACCCCACCGATCTCTGGCGATGCGTTAGAGGCGGTTTATACCACAACATCACAGGAGTAACAACCACATGGCTGTTCAAATTAGATCCGGTCAGATTCAAGATAATGCAATTGTCTCTGCCAAAATTGCTGATGGAGCAATTGATTCAAGTGCTTATTTTGGATCATCCGTCGTAACCTCAACCGTTCTCGCGAACGACTCAATTGTCTCTGCCAAAATTGCTGATGGAGCTATTGATACAACTGCATACCTTGCAAATAGCGTCGTGACTGCTGCAAAAATCGACCTTACTGGATCATTCGATTTTTCAAGCGGGACTCTCTCTGTAGCCACACCGACTGCAGATGCACACGCAACCACAAAAGCTTACGTCGACTCTTTGAACCAAGGCGTTCATTGGAAGGAATCCTGCATCGCTGCTAGTACCGCAAATGTTGATATTACAAGTGCCCCATCCTCCATAGATGGAGTAAATCTCTCTGCAAACGACAGAGTTCTTCTCAAGGACCAGTCCACGGGATCCGAATGCGGAATTTATGTATTCGCGAGTGCCGGATCTGCAATGAGTCGAGCAGACGATGCTGATACAGCGCAAAAATTGGAGGGAGCAGCAGTATTTGTACGACAAGGCAGTACGCAAAGTGATGCCGGATATATAGTGACGACTGATGATATCGTACTCGGAACGACTGCGATCGGAATTACCCAATTCACTGGATTAGCGAGCATAACAGCTGGAGACGGTTTGCACAAGAGGGG
>BCSF01000185.1_pt1 | contig 29211 bp, 40 predicted proteins | sample 1016431 | NCBI WGS metagenome assembly BCSF01 (sample SAMD00045685;SAMD00045686;SAMD00045687;SAMD00045688;SAMD00045689;SAMD00045690;SAMD00045691;SAMD00045692;SAMD00045684;SAMD00045690;SAMD00045691;SAMD00045692;SAMD00045684;SAMD00045685;SAMD00045686;SAMD00045687;SAMD00045688;SAMD00045689, study... | reverse complement strand
ATTGTAGGCAGCTTTGTTTTCGTTAGATGCTTGTCTAATAGCTAAAGTAGAAATATCATTAACAATTTTATTATCGTCAAATTCTGTAATATTTAATCGATTATTATCAATCGTGCCGCTAACAATTTTACTTGCATCCAGGTTAGGAATTTCTGCAGCGTCTAAAGCTATAGCTTGATTTCCAATACGAGTTAAAGCCATTATATTGATACCTCCACATCTCCGTTAGCATTAACTGAAAATGTTAATCCTTTTTTTGTAAAAAAACTTTCATCAAAATTTTCTGCATTAGCAGCATCTAACACATCTACATTGTCAGCTCCGTTAGTGTACTCTAAAACAATATCAGTTTTTAATTCTATAACCTGGATAGAACCACCCATGTTTGAGTGTGAAGAGCAATAGTAATATAACTGAGCTGGAGCATCGTTTGGAACAACAAATGTCAAAGCATTGCTAGCTGTTGATGTGCCATTAGTGTACTCAGATCCTCCTCCATGGGTCCCATTAGCAGTAGTAGAAATTTTAAATGGATGTGAAGACGCTCCAGAATAATCAAAGATATATGTATCTCCTTTAATTAAAACTAAGCTATCTTGCTCAACTCCATCTACACTATATTTTCCGCCAGATGCAGTAATTGTTTTTGTTAAAGTTTTACCGCCAGCTTGTTTTTTAAATCCATAAAAATCAACTTTGCCTAACGCATCTTGCGCAGCTGATGATAGATCTACTAAACCTATAGACGCATCTTGTATGTCTGCTCCAGTTAATACTTGATTAGCGGGAGCTGCTCCGATGTATGCCATGTGTTATTTCTCCTATGTACTTATTGCATCAATGAAACTTACTACAGCTTTTAAGCTGCTTGCTGTGTCAGATAATGCTTGAATTTTATCGCCAGATTTTAAAATAATTTTAGAACCACCATCAATAAGCTCTAAAGATGAACCAGCTGGAATTGGAACATTTTTAATTAGCTCAGTAGTGTTTCCAGAATTAACTATCTGGCAAGTAGCATTAATAGCTGAACCAGCAACATTAACTAATCTGATCCCGACAACAGTATCGAAAGTATCAGCTTGAGCTAATATGTCTGTAGCAGAAGTTCCAATCGCAGTATGTGTTAATTGATTTCGAAAATTCTGAGCCATTATTTCCTCCTTATAAAGCTACACTCATAGCTATACTAAAACCAGCTTGAGCAAATGCAGTTGTGTCAACAGCAGCGTTTCTCCATTGACCACCGCTGAAAACTTTTAGTGTTGTTGTATTTGAATTATAATAAAGATCTCCCTCTGTCAGAGCATCGCCATCGTTATCAACACTAGGCTCAGATGATTTAGATCCTAAATATAAATCGTCAAAATTATCTGCTGCAAGTTCCGCTGCAGCTTGAGCTGCTTGAGCAGCTGTTAAAGAATTTGCTGCCTGGGTAGCAGATGATGCTGCCGCAGTTGCAGAGTTAGCTGCATTCGTAGCATTGGTACTGGCATTTTGAATTGCAGTAATATTTGCAACAGCTGTATTAATATTATTTTGATTTGCAGTAGATGGTTTTAAAGTATCCCAAGCAGATCCCGTATAAACACGCATCTCTAAGGCAGAAGAATTATAGTATAATGCTCCAGTTAATAACGCATTGCCATCATTATCTAAAGATGGATCGGATGTTTTAGTTCCTAAAAATCTGTCATCAAAATTATCAAAAGCAGTTTCAGCTGCAGTTTGTGCTGCCTCCGCTGCTGTCTTAGCAGTTTGAGCATCGTTCTTGTGAGTTTGAGCTGTAGCCGCAGATGCTGCTGCATTAGTTTCTGATGTTGCCGCAGCTGTAGCTGATGCCGCTGCTTGAGATGCTGATGTTGCAGCTGCCGCTGCATCTACTAATAGATCCCATTTTCCGCTGTCAGTATTTGTAGTTAATGGTTGCGAACCAGAAGATGTGTGAGCAGTTTTGCAAAAGAAAATATTATTTGTACTGGTGTCTTTTACTATATCTCTAACAGCGTAAGAAGTTGATGCAGACCAGTTTCCTTTAAATGTCCCCAGCTCTTGCGTCACTTGGATTTCTCCAGAGCTATCAAATGCTAAAATTTTTCCAGCTCTATCTGTAGCTCCAACAATAAACTCAGTTGAGTTCATTGTATTAGTTCTTGATAATTTAATAGATCTATCTACTTCTTCTTGCAGCTCTTGCTGCTGTAGAGTTAATTTATCGAGAGCTGCCTCATGTGTTTCAGCTGGGAATGGATCATTTGATATGTAGTCTGTTTCTTGAGTTAAGTTAGTATTTCTTAATAAGACTACAGTTATTCCATTTCCAGGAGCTGTCACAAAATTTACTTGTCCACCAGACGCTCCGTTATCTACAATAGAATAATGCGTTGTTAAAGTTTGTACTGTTTCAGTTCCGTCAGCAGCTCTTAATATAACTTGCAGCTCTGCTGAGCTATGGATTGGAAAAGTAAAAGCAAAACTTGTTGTGCTATTATCTCCATTATATGAATTTTTTACCGATAAACTCGATACTGTCATAATTTACCTTTTCTTGTTTTGGGAAAAATTTTTGTAGGCGTTATAATCCTACTATATTTTTCGTATTAGATTAATTTGTCAATTCTGTCTATTGTTATTTTATGGCGACCACCAGTATTCTTGACCAGTTTGTCTCTTCAATCTATTAACATTTCTCCTAGTATCTCTTGCATAATTAGGATTTAAGAGCTTTTCTAGCGTGTCAAATATCATTCTTTCCACAACTAACCTAGTGTACCAGAGATTAGATCCAGGCGTATATCTTTGAATAAATGCTGCAAGCTCCTTACCAGCGTTAGTTTTTTCTCCACTTGCAAGCTCTAAAGTGTTGCCAATTGTTAATCTTACTAAATCATCTAAAAAACTAATTACTGGTCCAGCCATAGTTTTAGCCATAGATCCGCCATATCTATTTTGATCTGCAAATAAGAAGTCTCCAAAGATACCTAATCCACCACCATAAATAGCAGCATTAATCCAATACCTAACTCCCATATCTGAAATCTTAGTAGGCTTTTTACCAGCTGCAACTTGCTTTATCTCATAAGCAAAAGCTCCCATAATAGTTCCACCAATAATCATTGGTACTAAATATTTAGCTTTACCCATAAAACCAATTTGCTGAAAACCTCTGGCTAAATGTGTCATGCCTAAAGTAATTGCAAAGTTTTTATACATCAAACCAGAATTAACAATTTCGCCTTTTAATGTTCCTGGCTTAGAGTTTCCAGACAAAGTTATTCTACCTTTTGCAGATGCAGTAGGTACAGCAAAGTTTGTTTCATTTGCTAACCAAGTCGCTAATCTTGTTGTTAAATATTCTCTTGTCGCCTCATCTAAATCAGCTCTTGCATGAATATCGTCTGGTCTTAAATAAGTCATGCCTTTACCAGCAAAAGATGGATCATCTATACCAGCATCATATAATTTTGTTTCTCTAATTATATCCCACTCTTTTTGATTTATTCCATATTTACTTAATTGTTTTTGTAAATCTGGATGTAATTTTTTAAATGGATTTTTAACTTCTTCCGCAAGTTCTCCTAAAGCCATCATTCCAAACGCCCATTTATTAGATTGTGTAGAATGCGATAATCCAGATCCTCTTAAAATTGCATCTGAAATTCTTTTAGTAAGCATTGGAGCATCTATATCCATTAAATATCTTTGTTGTACTGCAGAGACAGCACTCCACATTTCTGCACCTAAACCAAGTTTAATAGCTAATCTTGATAATTTTTTATCTTTCTTCATACCCTCTGATAAAAATTTTAGAGAGTTCATGTTAGCTCTATGAGATTTTAAACCATTAAATTTAGCTGTGTGTCTCATCCAATGCTGATCGGTAAGTGTCATAATAGCAGCTCCTCCTAACTGTGCGGAAGTTAGGATCTGTCTTAGACCAGCAAAAGTATTACCAAAGAAACCATCTACGGGTCTATTAAGATGTCCCTTATGATAAGCTAATAAATTATCTGTATTTTCTAAAATTGCATTAGCTCTGTCTTGTTCAGTTCTAAAAACTTTTGGCTTTCCTTTGAATGAGCTATCTTTAACAATAGTTTTTTTTCTTTTAAATAATCCTTTAGCCTCATTAGCTGCATCAATTGCAGCTTGTTTTCTAATCATACTTTTAGCCCAGGTATGAATAGCATCTGGATTTGGTCCAAGTATTTTGATTGTAGCAATATCCCTAGACATAGAGTTTATATGATCTAGCATTGTTTTATATGGATCTGCATCTCCAAATCTTGTTTGATATGCCATCCAATCATCTGCACTTTTAAAAGCTAAAAATCTATGATCTAATCTTCTGTTGTGTAGAGCTTTACCCATTCTATTAACGCCAGGCTTAAAAGTTGCCATTCCCTCTGTAGCAATATTATCGTACACTTGCTCTAACGCTTTTCTCAAACTTTTATCTGTAAATGGAAGACCCGTACTTTCATCAACCATTTTATCTACATCTAATTTTGGTAATATAAAATCTATCCAGGTATCTTTTGGTGTAGATCTAACAGCCAAAGTATCGTGCATTTGTGGTAATCCCCAATCTTGTCTTGATTTAATTTTCATACCATAAGAGTTTGCTCTTACTCTTAAATGCTCAGCTACTTTTTTCCATGTCTCTGCTAATTCTTTAGCATTAACATTTCCAGTTCTTTCCCCCATCAACTCTCTAACCATTAATGTTTTGTTAGCTTTTTGTTTCCTGGATTGTAATCCTCCCCAACCATATCTCAATTGATCCATCATTTTTTCCATCATGCTATGAGCTTTGTTAGCCTCTATTCTTGTTTGGTTTTCAATGTTGGGTTTATAAGACCAGTTGTCTTGAGCTAGATAAGCTCTGTAAGCATTAGCATAATCTACTTCGCCATTTTCATTTCTAAAATTTTTGAAATCAAATTCTATTTCATTCATCTTAGCTCTCATCTGCAAAGTGTATCTTAACTTCTCTGCCTCTTCTATTTTCATAGCATCGTACACTTCTCTTGCAGATCTTTTTTCAGCGTCTGGTTTTGTCAAACCTTTTTTGTATTGATAAAAATCTCTAACTTCAGAAAAATTGTCATATAGTCTTCTACCTTGATCTTCAGAGATAAGACCCTCTTTAATACCATTAATGATACATTTAGAAAAACCACTCATACGCAATTCTCCAATCTTTTTAACATTGTTGCAGCTTTGGCATCTTGTTCAAATGCCTCCCTGGCTGTTGTCATTATTGGCACTATTTCGCCATTCTCATCTAACCTGGTCCCCATAACATAAGGAATATCTACATCGTTAGTAGGATTAGCTCTGTCAAATTCTTTATCTTTAATTCTAAAATATTCTGTTTCAATTTTATTATTAATTTCTTTTTGCTCTTTTAATAATTTGTTAATACCTTTTTGATCTATAGCTCCAGGTTTAGCCCAGAAATTATCAAACTCATAATTAATCTTAGTATAAAGATCATGCGATCTATCTAATATTGGATCTAAATCTTTTAAAGAAACTTGTATTTCAAATGAAAAACCATCTTTAGTTAATGCTTGTAAATGTATTCTTCTATATTGAGTTTTATGAGTAAGAGTTCTTCCAACATCATCTAAAAAATCATCTCTACCGATTAATTTGAATTTTTTATTTAAGTCAGAAAACAATAGCTTTGCAGCTGTTATGGTATCTACGCTTATTCTAGCACCTAAAAAGTCAGAAATATTTTGTGCTGAAATATCTTTAACTTTCATTTTTACAGCAATTTTGTCTTTATCCTTAATTCTTGCCTTTAATTCGCCATCATATTTTGTTGCAAATGGAAGTAGATCTGCCTTAACTTCCTCGATTTTGCTAGATAAAGTATTATATATCTCGTTGAAATCGTCAGTTTTATGGTATATTGGTTTTCCCATGGAATTAAAATCGCCAACAACTTTATTCGTTTCTCCCCGTGTAAGCGGTGGAGGTGTACTCTGTGCAGTTGCTAAAACTTTAGATGACGGAGCAGTATCAGTTGTTTGGGATTTTGAAACTAAATCCTGGAAATCAGAAGAAAATTTGCCAGTAGGTACAGTTTTTGCTGCAGCTCCAGCACCAGCCTCACTTCTTATAGCTAACGAAGTTCCCTCATCAAACATGGATCCCTCGTCTAACGAGGCTTGATTTCTATAAGTTGCCTCAGTAGGTACATCAAAATCTTTAGCAGCCTCTATATCTTGAGCTACAGAAGTTTCATCTCTATTAAAATTAGCTTTGTTTGATGCAGATTGATTAGCAGCTGGAACCTCATCTAATTTTTCTGGAAAGAATATTCTGTAATTAACACCCTCCTCAGCTCCTAAATCATCAAACTTAACACCATCATAACCTTTAGCTATTAACTGATCGTCTGTTAATTTATCAGCCTCAGCTCTTGTTGCTAAATTTAATTTAGTTTCATCAATAGATCTCTCAACAATAATACCTTTTCCACTAGCTCCAGTAATACCTTTTTTAATTGCATTAACATTATCTGTGAACCAGGTAGAGAAATCAGCAGATTTGCTTACATCAAAATCTCTAAAAACTTTATCTGTGCTGTGATAAATAATTTTATTTTTTGGTGGCGGTAAATCTAATTCTGTTGCCTCATTTACAGATTTAACAGCTAGATCTAATCTTTCTCTGTGTTCAGTTCTTCCCGCAGCATTGTTTGGAAAAGGATTGTCGTTTTCTTGTAATTTAAAATTATCTAATTCTTTTCTTTTATATTTAGGATTTAACTCTCCTAATTCTTTGCCGACTTGTTGCAGCTCTTCATCTGATAATTTAAAAAGATGTTTTTTACCAATATCGTATCCTTTGCCAAATGCTTTGAATACGCCCATTAAAACTGGAGATAATGTTGCAGATGCACCAGCAACCATAAATATATTTTTTAAACCAGTTTCTAAACCAGCATCATCGAAACCTAATTGTTTTCTATATGGCTGAGATTTTAATTGTATTAATGCCTCTGATACTCCACCTATAACAGCCTCATATCTTGCAACTTTCCATGCTGCTTTTCCAAATGTAGCTGGTATTGAATAACCAAATGATGCAACTAAACCAGCTTGCATAAATGGATCTTTAAATGATGTAAGAGCCATACCACCAAAACCACCAAAAATTTTAGCAGCTGTAGTAGCTCTTGAGCTTATCTCAGCATATTCTTTCCAGGCATCGTGAGCTTTTGTTGCAATTTTCTTTTGCATATTCTCATAAGTATTAAGACCAGCCTCATTAAGTTTTAAAGTTAATTCTTCATTGTTTTTACTAGCCTCATCAACTCTACGCCAAAAATCTTTTTCTAAATCTTCTCTTGATCTTGTTTCAACAAAACCCGTTTTATTATCAAATCCAGTTCCCGTCTGCCAATTAAAAACTTCATCTAAAGGAGATACAAAATTTGTGTTGCCGCTTTCATGTAATATTTGAACAGCGTTGCCATATTCTTCTGCTAAATTATTATATTCAGATGTTGATAATTCAGATAAGCTAAAGGCTTTACTTACTGCTGAGAAATTTTCAGAGATGCTTGTTCTTGGTCCCCTAGACCAGCTCTCATTTGCTTTTGGAGTAAGAGCTTTATCTTCATCAAAGAATATACTCATTAATTCATTCCCGTTAAGATTTCGTTTTTAATATTGTTAATATTGATAATGAAATATTTACCCTCACTACTCATTAAAAATTCTGGATCAGCTCCAGCTTTAGTAGGATCTTCTCCCATAGCTATTTTATATTTACCATTGCCAACGCTTACAAAATAAGGATCATCATTAGCAAAAATTTCTTTCATGGTAATTTCTTCTCCTTTTAATGCACCATCTCCAACAATAGCGTTCTTGCCATCCATAGATGCTTTTAACCATAAATTTTCATCTTCTTTCATTCTGTCAATTACATTGTCAAAAGATCCAGTTTCAATCCATGGTGGGATATGAACCATGTTGCCTCTGGTATCTGTGTCATAACCACCTTTACCCGTTAAAGAAAAATTATTACCTAAAATATTATAATCAGACAGCATTCCACCCGATGCCATAATAAATGCTTTTTCCCAATCGTCTCCATCAAAATCATCTGTTGTTTTGCCAGAGTTTTTTAATTGAGCCATATAAATATAATCAGCTGCCTGAATTATATTATTAAAAGTATCTGTATTATCTGGAAAAACATTTTGATATTTAGATATTTTTTCTAAATACTTAGCGTCTGTCTTTTTAATTTTATAAACACTTTTCAATTGTTCATTTTTAGAAAGTAAAAAACCTTGAGCTAACAACTCTACATTTTCGCTTGGCTCATAATTATTCATTATGGTTAGTCCGCCAATAGTAGATAAAACAGTATTATCTTTTGTAAGCTGCTTAAATGCTAGATCACTATCAACACCAAATGCTTTAACCAATGTTGTAGATAGTTGAGTTATTTCGTCTGCAGTATCTGCTGCATTAAAAGCTGCTTTAATTTGTTTCTCTTCATTAGCAGTAAAAAATTTAACTTCTCTTGTATAAAAACTTCCAACTGTTTTAGCTTGTGCAATTCTTTGATTAATATTATTTACAAAATTCTCTATCTTGCCGCCTGGAGCTAACATTTTTTCAAAACCAATTTCATCAAGAACAATTAATCCTTTTTCGTGAGCTGTCACTAATTGATCTTTGTCTAAATCTGTTTTTAGTTTAGCAAGATATTTTTTTGTAATTTCTAAATTTTTAGCATATTTAATTTCAGTTCCCTTACCCTCTCTAATATTTTTGTTTGCAAATTCTTGCAAAATATTTTTTCTATTTTCAATATCAGAAACAGACATTGTAGATAATTGAAGATAAGTCTCTGCATCTTCTGCCATATTGTTTAATTTAAGAATAGTTGCTTTATCATCTCCAGCTACTGCAGCTGCCATTGCAGCATTCCATTCCCCTTGATCGAAGATAATGCCACTCTCTAAAGCACTCTCCATTTTTTTCACATTATCTTTATTAAGATTATTGTTATTGCTTTTCTTTGTTTTGAAAGCAGCTTTTAGTTTTTCAACAGAATACTCTCCATCATTTGGTATTCTTTTATCTTTTATCGCAGCTGCTAGAGCTTCTTCTTGTTTATCAATTGATACATTTTTATAACCATAGAAAGCTATTTCTTTTTGTATTAACTTTTTAACATCTTCAATTTTATCGCCAAAAATATCTTTTGATTTACTGTCTAATCTTACAGCTAATTCATTTTGTGCGTTTGTTCTTTCAAGATCTGATTGAGCAAAGATTATTTTTTTCTTTAAAACTTCTAAATAATCAAGCTCATTTGTTCTAGTTCTTTCAATAAATAATTTTGTACTGTTAGCTTTAATTGTGCTTAGATCTTCAGCAGCTTGTTTATTAATCCAATTGTTAAAATATTTTTTGGCAAATAAACCAGTAAAGTTATGCTCTGTATCTTTAACTTTTTGTATTTCTTTTGCATAATAAGCTGTGGCTTTATCTGGATCGCTCATGTTATTAGCTTTTAATTTGTGAGAAGAAAGTCCCTCAAACTGATTATTGCCAGCCATCACTTCTTTTTTCTTTTCTAAAACTTCGTTTTCAGATTTTATTTGTTGATGTTTTATGTAAAAATTTTCTCCAGATTTAAGCATTCCTTTCATAGCATTACCAATAGATGATGCCTCAGATAAACTTATCTGTCTTCTATCATAAACATTTGAAGTTTCTGATGTAGGTTCTAATTGTGATTTATATAGTTTTATTGCCATATTAAGCTCCTTTAAATGCTATTGCTGTATCTAAGAGACTTGCTCCAGCTGCATAGTAAGATGCTTTTTTAGCAACTTTACCTCTCCATCTTTGAAGATCTGCATCTGCTCTTTTTTGGATTGCCTCGTTGTATAATGCGTCTCTAGCATTTTCAGCATTATAATTCATAATATCTCTGTCTCTATCAAACTCTAATTGCTGATCGTATAATGCCTCAAGAACAGTTCCAGACATATCAGCTCCACCAGATAAATAAGCTACAGTAGTTTTGCCTTGAACCATCTCTACTGTTTTGTCAAATTTTGGTAAAGAGTATTCATTATGAACAGACATTAACTGTTCAGCTCTTTGCTCGTCTATTTTTGCATTTCTATTTATAATATCAGCATTAAAATTAGATGCTGCTTGTGCTGATTTACCCGCAAATATATCTCCAAAAAAACTCATCTTTCTATCCTCGCAAATCTAATAAAGTCTTCTCCATCTGGTCCATAGTTTTTCATAAGACCCTCTGAATTAAGACCTAGCCATTTAGCAAATCGGATTGCCATTTCACAATCTGCTTTGACACTTGTTTGTAATCTTTTAATATTATTATTTTTTATAAGCATCTCAGTTCTTTTCTTTATATGCTTTGCGCAAAAAATTGGATACTTATAAATATCTTTTGTAGCCAAGACCCACCCCTCGGCAACGCCATCCCAAAGTGTAAATACACCTCCAGCCGCTATGGGTTTGTTATTGACTAAACCCGTGAACGACATACCAACTTCTTTTAAGTAGTAAGCATATTTTTTATGTTCTGGTTTCAGCTCTAATAATTTGCTGTTTAAACCAATCTCTAATATTTGTTCAGCGTGTTTATTTTCAAAAGGTACAATTACAACTTTAGACACTCTCTGTCTCCAATCGTGGATATATACCTAGAATAGTCATTGGTAGAGCTTGAGGTTGTTTTACATAAATCAATCCCTCTACTCCGTGTCCAGCATCAAACTCAACTTGTTTATCGCCAGTAAATAATGGAACGGGTAAATCCATACTTGCGCCACTATCTCTAAAATCTATTGCAGTTAAATTATCTGAGCTTGGTCCAACACTAGCTCCAACTGTGTTTTGAAATCTTACAGATAGATCAAAAACTCTAACAGTTTTAGTTTGTGTTGTTTCTGTATAACCCTCATCTAATCTCATAGTTCTTAAATCAGATGAATATAATAATCCTACAGCTGCCTCTTCAATTGCTGTGTCCAGGTTAATTGAACCCGATGAAACTGTTTTTGAATTTTGTACAGATCCCTCTCCGATTATATCTACTACTTCTCCCTCTAAATGAGTTAAACCAGATAAGGTAGAAGTTTCTCCACCAGTATAATTTAAACCACTATCTAAATAATGAAACGCAGTAAGATCTTCGTTAAATTCAAAAGGTGTAAAATATTCAACATATCTTTTTGTAGCTCCATTTATATATCTTTGAACAATGACCCAAACTTGATCCTCTTCTCCATCGCCATCAATACAAGCTACACTTTCAACTTTAGCATGAGTTAAAATTTTATCAGTTTGCTCTGAGCTATGTGCAGAAGTTAAATTGACTACAGTTTCTCTAGCCTCATCTGTGTAAAGTTGAATTTGATTATCATCTATTTTTTCTACAAAGTATTTTGTATTTTCAGATAAACCAGAAATACTTGTGCCAGAATTTTTGTAAAAAATATGATTACCGCTTTTAAAACCATGAGATGATACAAATAAAATATTATTATTTATATTTACACCTTGATAAATAAATTGTGTTGTGTCAGATCCAGGAGCGGAAGTTAAACTAATAGCTGTTCCAGCAATAGCATTAGAAGAAGATTTTGCTAATTTAATATTATTAGCATCAACACTAATAACATAATAAACTTTAGAATTTGATAATCCACCTATCTTATTAGATGCAGCGTAATAATAAACTTGATCTCCCGTAGCTAAACCATGACCCGTAATTGTAATTTGATTTGATGTGGTATTTACATTTGTTGAATTTGCTGTGAATGAAATCTTTTGTTGCTTAACAGTTTTACCAGTATCAGATTTTCCTCCGAAGATGTGTCTGTGCCAGGCTACAACATTCTCTAATCTATTATAAGTTAATCCAGCCATTTGACCATCAGCTCTTACCGCCCACACAACAGAGTATGGTTCTTGTTGATATGACATATCTGTTAAACCACTTTCTGAAATATGATCTGCTAAGATAGTAAGATCTGGAGCTGTATAGCCATCTGTATCAAAATTATAAGCTAACTCTCTAATTTTTCTTCTTGCTCTTTGTAAAAATATTGTTGCGTTTCCAATTGATAAAGCATCAACACCAGAAGATCCGTAATTAGATTGTTTTCTAATATTAATGTTAGTTGGTGTGATTGCATCTTGAGCAGCTCCAGAAGATACAGCATACTCTCCACCCGTTGTCATTACAATTAAAGTTCTTGTAGCTTTTAATGCCTGGATTGCGTTGACCTGGTTAGATGCAATAGTATAGATCATAGCATCATCATCATTAGTTCCAGATGTCATATTTTCATAATCTCCAGACTTAGAAAAAAACATAGTCTGTGGTTGATTAGAAGTTCCAGCAAAAACTAATCTTTGTTCAAAGAAAGATACACATCTAGGATGACCAGTTGTTGTAGAGAAAGCTCCTAACTTCCAATCTGTGACAGCAGTAGTATTATCAAAATCATCTTCAACAGTTGCACTAACAACTGTAGCAGAAGTAAATGCAGTTATCTTAGCATAGCCATTTGAAAAATTTATAAATCTATTTACATCGGTTGAAACAAAAGCAGAGCTGCTAGCAGTAATAGTTATAGATCCAGTAGTTCCGCTAGGGGTCATCGTTGTAGATGAGGTGTTGCTATCTAGGTATGGTCCATCAGTAAATTCAACATCTGCCAAAGTCCAAGATGTATGACCAGTACGAGATAATTTTTTTACGGGATGGTTTTCATTGCAAATATACATGACATCTGCAGATTGTGCGAATTTAAGATCAAACAATTGTGCTGTTGTATATGGAGATGAGATTTCATAAGCAGATCCACCAGATGTTATTTGACCATCATCTTTATAAAATCTTATATATTGATTGCCAAATTCTAAAACATAAGTTTGTTCAGTTGAAAAACTAAATGGAATTAATCTAGTTTTAGCTGAGCTTGTTTTAACTTCTGATACAAAATAAGTTCCTGGTCTTCTAGTTATTGGTCCATGGGGTAATACAACAAAGTTCTCAATACGAGATGCAGCCGAAAAGTATTTCGCAAAATCTGTTCTGCCTTGCATACTGTCGCTCATCTCCCCCGCTGTAAAGCTAGGGATTGATAGTAATTGTTTTCCCATATTAGTATCTACTTGTTATAAAATCTTCTGTTAAGATTTGATCCACTTGACCATTTGCTGGATCTACATTGTATCCCTCGCTAGCGTCTGTATGTTTAGCAAGTGATAATTTGTATTCGTATTTTTCTTGCATCAATTTTGCTACCTGGAGATTAGCTGTAATTGCATAAGCTATATCTGCAGCTAGACCAGCTGATATTGTTTCTCTTAATAACACATCCATTTCGTTTGGATCTGTGACTTGAGATATAAAACTAATTTTAATTGCACTTTCGTTGCAAAGAATTTTTCTTCCCTCTACTTTATGATCTGAATTGTAAGCGTCTAAATTTAAAAGTCTCAGGCAATCACTCGGTAAAGTAAATTGATAAGAAAAACCATAAGCTGGAGTTGCAGTATCTTGAGCCAATTGTTGTCTCTTGATTAATGAGTTCCAGGGATGACTTCGAAATACCGCATCTCTAACAGTAGCATATCGCTCATTGCAAAGTCTTGCGTTTTTAGAATTATCAGTAAGTGAAGTAATGCTCGCAGCTCCTAGCTGATTGAGCGCAGAATTACAAATTTGAACGACACTAGCCATTTGTTATGCTCTCCTCTTTTTTTTTGGAAATCCAGCTTTCATATTCGCGTATGCTTTTTTAGTGATTGTACTTTTAGATTTTGGTCTTGAAGTACCAGCTCTTTTTCTAGCATTTATATTTGCGTATAAACCTCTTTTAGCCATTATCTTTTCCTTGGTTTCATTTTTGGTTTTTTTGGTGGTCTTCCTTTTTTAGACCCGTATGTTCCTTTGCCTCTTGGCATAAGTTTCTCCTATTGGTTAGTTTAACATTCTAGGCGGGTTCCACTCTCGCTTTCCCCGCCTAAAATTCTAGTGACTATTACTCATCACAAGGTACTTGGAAAACTTTACTTTCTTCCATTCTAGTAGCTCCAAGAGCCATAGAGTAGTACACTTGAGTTGCGTAAGATTTGTCATCTCTCTCTGTGATTTTTGCTTTTACATCAGCACCAATCGCTAACTTGACGGCATCTTCAGTAAAACCAAAACATAATCTATCGTCTGTGTTAGTTCCGTCAAAAGCAAGTCTAGTTGACATGATAAATTCGAAACCTAAGAACGAATTGATTGATCCTTGAGCTAGAGCTTTAACTGTGTTGAAATCAGAAGATTTCACTTCAGTTGTCGCTAATAGATCTTGGATCTGTTTTGGACCACAAACAAAGTATCTTTTTAAAGATGGATCTACATCGCCATTGTCGAAGAAATATTTAGTTTCTAACAACTTAGCAATTGTTAATCCGTCTGTTTGTTGTGCAGTTGAGAATTTAGATCCAGCTGGTAATGCTACCGCTGTTCCACCCGCAACGCCAGTATCAGCTGAGCCGCCTAGAGCTGCGATGATAATATCATCGATAGATCTATTCATAGCTGCTGCTGCTGCTTTAGCGTAGTTAGAAGTTGGATCAACAAGCATTCTTACCTTGTCAAGATCATCTATTAGATCAGCCCATTCATAGTCGGCTAAGCTAACTCGTCTTCTGCTATGCGGAGTGTTCACTTGAGGAGTTGCTCCGTGTCTAGTTGTTCTAGCTACAGCTGCAGTTGCTCCGATTTGATCGAAGAACGCATTTTTTCCTCTTACAGTTTCAACATCCACCGCACCTCTTAACTTGCTACCCATTTGTTGTGATAGCATACTTACATTCGAAGAGTATTGTTCTACGAATGCTGTAGTTATTTGAGTTGACATAATTGTCTCCCTCTTTGGTTAGTGTTATTGTTTATGTTAAAACGGATGATTATCCTTGCGGGTCGCTCCTCGGTTTTAGATCTCATGGATCCCAGGCTATTCCTGGTGTCAATTGGGGTCGAATGATTATCCCAATATTTCAGCTATACAGATGATTTTTGTTCCCGTAAAGCTAAAACTTCTTCAACAGCTGTTTGATGGTTCGGATGGTTTTTATCCCAATAAGCTGAACCTGGAGCTGTTAAATTATTTATTTCTTTGTCTATCTGTTTAGGAGTTTGCATCATTGGTCCATCAGATTGAACAATTTTATCTTCTCCCATTCTTTCAGCTAGCATTGCAAACGCTTTTATGACAGCTGGATTATCTCCAATCTTAGTTCCATCTTCCATATTCATACTCATAAACCCTGGAGGGAATACAGATGCAACTACATTGTTAGCAGCTGTTAATTTTTGATCGTATGCTTGACCCCACTCTGTTTTTAATTCAGTAGTAGCTTTATTTCTAGCTGCCTCTGCAATACTATTTGCATTAGACAATTCTTGACCAATCATATCATTATAAAATTTTACAACGCCATCTGCTTGACCAGGTAATAAACCTAGTTTGTGAGCTTGCTCTGCAAAAGTTTTTAATGCTGCCTCATCGACAGTTTTATCTTCTGGTAAATTAAATTTATATTCATCAGCAGATTTTGGTCTTCCAAGTTTTTCATAAACCTTGTTCCAATCTTCTTCTGTTGCAAATTTATTAGGTACTGGAATTTTATCTGCACCTACTAATCTTTGCGCATGAACATATCCTTTAGCTAAACTTTCTATATCAGAAATATTCTCTAAAGATTTTTCGTTTCTTATCTCATCAGAAAGACTAGCTTTCCAATCAGTATTTTGTGTTGGAGTATTTGTATCTCCAGACAGCGTAGGAGCTTGCTCCGTTGCTGCTACCTCTTGATTTTCACTCGACATTGTTATTTCTCCTTTTTGTTGAGCATATTATTTATAAAAAGAACAACAGCTCGTTGTCCCTCTCTAAATGCAGTATCGTGACTATCTCCTTGAACAAAAGTAGTTGAATTAAAACTGCATCTCTTTTTAAGATCTTCAAGCACTAATTGACCGCTCTCCGATCCAAAAGTCGTTTTGTAGTTGATAGATAATTGTTTTATATCTTTCTCATTCACTTAATAACCCCGCTTTCAAAGCTGGAGCTATTTTGCCAGCACTCTCAGCTACTTGTTGAGCTTGCTGTAATTCAGCTTGCTCGATTTGTTGTTGCTGCTTTTGTTGCTGGATTTCTTGTACTTGTGCCTTAGATCTCATCACTTTAGCTGGCAAGCCTAGTACATCTTTAATATGATCTACTAAACCATCAACATCCAAGTAATCAAATACTGGAGCTACATTTTGCAATGAGCCAAATATTTCTATACCTCTCATCACAGATGAAAGCTCTTGTGTTTTTTGAGCTTTAGCTAATGGAGACACATATTCAATTTCTACATCTTCATCTCCTAAAGTATCTGGTGGAGGTGGAAACTTACCATTTTTATTAAGCAAGTTAAAAGATCTAGTAATTAATGGCTGCAATAATTCAGATTGTAATCTGACTAATACTGGACCAAGTACTCTCATCTTTTCTTCAGTACGCTGCATAACTTCTGTAGCTGTCATATTCACACCCTGGATCATCATTAGTTGGTCAACAAAAAAGTTTTCTCTAATAGCTTTTCTTCTTTGTTCTTCCATTTGTAATCCTATTGGATTGTTTGCTCCAATGTTTAATGGTTCTATTCTTTCTCTAGTACCAGATCTGTAGAAGTTTAATCCTCCAGGTACAGTTCTTACTGGTAAAACAAAACCATCATCTGGAACCATTAATGGTGGGTCGATTTGTTTTTGTGCAGCTTTGATTGTAGTTTTGCACATTGTATTTAACATCTTAACATCTGGCAGCGCATTCATTGCTGGAGATCTTCCATATATTTCATTGCTGCTAGATTTTAAATATCTAGGCACAACATAAGGAAACTCTCTAAATCCACTCTCTCTTAAAATTATTCCGCTTTCTTCGTGGACATGACAAGATACAAAATCCATATTCTTATTGCTTTCATATCCCATCGGCATATCTGATTGAGATACAGAATGAATAATAGTTGTTTCATCGTATGGATTGTCTTGAATTTTTTTAACTACAGATTGTGGTAGCTGTGCATCTGGATACATAGCTGGTATATTTTTATTTTTAATTTGAAATTTTCTAACCAGGCAATCCACCATGCCTTTTTCATTTTCAGTTATATATATTTCTGAGATATGAATAGTTTTAAATCTTAAATCATCTTTAACATCATCTGTAATAAACATTGCAGATGTACCAAATGCTAACAGCTCATGATATAATTCAAAAATTTCTTGTTGAAAGTTAGATCTTTGAAATACTTGCTGCATAATTTTTGCGCAGCTCTCTAACCATTCTTTTGCCTCGTCATCCTGGTTCATCATCTCAGATCTGTATTTTAAAACAAACCATGGAGATATAGTATTTGTTAGCATTCCATTTAAAGATGCAGATAATAACTCGAGAGCATGAGTTGCAGTTCCATCATAAATCTGGTCATGCCTTTTGTCTCCTCTGGTTCTCTTTAATGTAATGTTAGATTTTCTTGGTAAAAAATAATTAGCAACATCTTGCCAATGGTCTTCCCATGTAGATCTTTGCGCTCTTAGCGTTTGATACTTATCCAGTATCGCTTTGGCTTTTTTGTCTATTGCCATTTATCCTCCTAATAAAGTTCTTTTGGATGTTGTTAATTGATTGTCGCCTAAACCTTTAGCTCCAGTTAATATTGTACTGGATCTACCTTTACCTCTAGCCATATCTGTTTTAGCTACAGCTCCTTGATCTATTTCTGGTTTCGTTGGAGCCACAACTACGGGAGCTGCTGGTGGTGGTGTTGGTATAGATGGTTTAACTATTTTTCTTGCTACGCCTCCCATATTATCCTCCTAATAAAGTTTTCTTTGTTATCTTACTATCGTCATCCTCTAAGCCATCAGCTCCAGTAAGAATAGTTGATGATCTTCCAGTTCTTTGATTTCTTAATCTTGCTCTCTTCCTTGCAGCGTCTTCTTCCCTTTGCGCATCATCATACTTTGGCGGCTCGGGTAAAGGTTTAACTTCTGGAATAGGTGGCATTGCTGGTATCTTTGGTTTTAAAAATCCCATGTCATTCTCCGTGTATTGAATATTCGTTTAAAGTTAAAGTTTGTTTTGGTCTATTTTTTTCTGGTAAATCATTTAAAGATATTGCCATATACCTCACGCTATCTACTGCATGACTAGACCAATCCTTAACTGGTTTATTCGAAAACATTTTAATTTTTTCATTATACTTTCGATGATATTGTCTCAGCGCATCTATCAATGGTTTTGTATTCTCGATGTCAAACCAACATCTAGGTAAAACCATTTTTGTACTGTGGATCCCATCCTCTAAAGATAACTTAGGTAAAATTCTAAACCTAACTCCCAACTGATAAGCTACATCTAATCTGGTCTTACCCGTTGAAAATTCTGTGACTTCTATATCGTGTGGAGCGTAATGCTCTCCATAAATATAATCTTTATCTTTTATAACCTGGACATAGTGAGGAAGACCCTCTCTCCTATTCTCATAGTAATCAATTACTAAAATAGAGTTTCCTAACTTTTGAAAAAAAACAATTGCTGTACTATCATCCACTCCTAGATCCCATGCGGTATGAACCTCCAGGCTAGGATCATAAGCTATTCTAGTTAATTGTTTTCTCTCTTCTAAATTTTTTATTATATCTCCAAATATAGATCCCTCGATATTTGCAATCCAATCGCACTCAAATTCTTGCCGATACTTTGTATCTCCCATTTGAGCTTTGGCTGCATCTAACTCTTCCTGGTCTATAATATTAGTTTCACTTGCCTTAGCTGTATAAGTCATCCACTTATCATCGCTCAAAGCATATTGATATAATTCGTAAAATAAATTTCCCATCCCAGCTGGAGTACCTATGAAATAACAAAAACCCTTACGATCACTTAGAGCTGGTCTAATTATTTCATTCCACAACTTAGGTTCAATCTGCGCTGTCTCATCTATGCAAACTCCGTCAAGAAATAATCCTCTTAAACTATCCCCCGCCTCACTAGATAATAAAGTTATTCTAGCTCCGTTAGGTAAATCGCATCTAAGCTCTGTCTCATTAAAAGTTGTTCCTGGTATTGGTCCAGCAAACATTTTTAAATAATCAAATGCAATAGCTTTCGCTTGCTTATAAGTAGGAGCTATATAAGCATACCTAGGATTTTTTAGCGGGTTCTGTAATGCAGCTCTTATTAGGTGGTTGAGCATACAGACAGTTTTGCCAAATCTTCTATGACAACTTAACACCGCAAATCTATATTGAGATAGCTGGTTGTGCAGCTCCGCTTGTAAGGGTCGTGGTGTATAAGGTATTTGTACTTTCATTATAAAATCGCTAATACAACAATGACTACTGCAATTACTGCACAGATTGTTTTATGTTCTTTAACAATATGTGGAATATGATCTTTCAGTTTCATTAATCCTCCTAATGTATTGTTGGTAAATCAAAAATGTCTCGAATTGATTTATATTCGATGCCGCTGTTCTTCATTAATTTTTTTACAAACTTGTGAGCGTGCTGCTCATCCTCAAATCCGTTTAGGTGTATTACCAATCCGTTAGTGTCTTCGTTGGTAAAAACCATAGCTGTTATTAAACTGTCTGTATATTTATTCATGCTGTCTTCTTATTATTTTTTACAAAATTTCTAGCTGCGGCTACCGAGCTAAATCCCCACTTCTTGAGAGCCAGAGCTTTTCTAGTAGGCTTACCTTTGTCATCTTTCATGGGACCAGCCATCCCCGCAAACCTCGCTGCGAATGAGACACGCCTCGGGTTCTTGCCAGAGCTAACTGGTCGTTTTAAATTAGATCCATCTCTGTTCTTAAAGAATTGTCTCCCCCGCTCTGTTAATCCTCCAGTTTTACTTTTATGTTCTTTCTTCATGTGTGTATGTGTTTGTGTCTTAAAGTCCCAAGTTATATATTCTTAAAAAATGCGGCTGGATTTTCGGGTGTACCCCATGTTTGTTCCTCTGTTTCATCGCATTTTATATGCAAGGATCTCGATTAATCCTCTCGTTATCCTCTCATAGATTAATTAATCTTTATTTTATTGATGTTGTCGCCAGGTATCATACCTACCACCCACCTCTGAACTCCATGCCGCGTGTGCGAGGAGCGTGGATGACGCTGCTGAAATAGAACTATCTTAGGTTTGAACCAGGTAAAAGAAAAGCCAGGAGAGTATTACCCACCTGGCTCTGTAAAATTTTCTTAGCTTGCTAACTTTTTGTAAGGATCTTTATCAAAGACAAAGTCATTGTCTTTTTTAACTTCCTTAACAAAGTCAGCTTTTTTATAAACTCTTTGCTCTTTAAAATTACCAGCTGGCAATCCATACTTCTCAATATGTTCTCTGCCAATGATATTAAAGTTTTTATCTACCCAATAAACTCCGTTGTCGTAATTATCGCAATCTAATTTTTTAACAACATCAACTCCAACTGATATTGTTCCTGGAAAGCAATTACAAATTATTTGAGTTAATCTTGCAACGCCATAAGATCCAGATCTTAATCCATAATCTTTAGCAGCTTGTAAGAAACCCTCAACGCTGTCTCTACCTCCATTCCAATGTAGGTAAATTCCAACGCCATTTACATCGTATTCGTTTTTGTCATTACAAAAAGCGATAACAGCTCTATTTCCCATTGCAGCTCCTATTAGTTAATCAAGCGTTGCCATGATACCGCAATATGCGATAGCAAGACTAAAGCCTAATGTCATTATTAATATTATTTCTAACATTCTTAACTAATAAACTAGCATTGACATAGTGTCAAGATAATATTGCAGATCTGTCAATTATTTTTTTTTATCCTTTTTCCGAATTATTCCCGACAGCTCCAGGTAGCTCTTGAATAGATTTACTTGCCAACGGATCCATAACATTTTTAATTTCTTTAATATCATTTTTAGGTTCTCCCCAACTTATTATTAAATGATTATCAATTTTTTGTTGCACTTGTGATTTGTCTCCAAATGTTGTGCTTGCTAATTTAGTTGCTAGCCATCTGATATGGCTCCACTTCTCTCTCAAGAAATGAGTTTCTTGTGGTGTCTTTGGTATTTGCATATCTTCAGCAATCTTATCCAACAAAGTCCAAACACCAGTTTGTCTAGCTGCCATTACTTTCTCTCTTAACTTCTCATCGTTCCTACAATGTTTATAAACTGTAGAGACATCTGGCATATCCTTATCTTTACAAATAGTTGAGAGCGGTTCTCCAAGCTCTAATCTTTTGCATATTGTTTCGATCTTATCCATTCTATAATTTGTTCGTCTGTTTTATTTTTAAAACTTTTTAAATTCTTTATTGCTTTTAATCTTCCCTCAATTGATCTGGGTCCAGTAGATGCTCCACCATGAAACTTGCAGCGATACTTACCAGATGTTTTCTGGAAATATCCTTTGCATCTACATTGCTTTTGATAATTAGAGCCTCGTGTAAAGCTCTCGCATTGGATCTTATGAAGAGGTTTTCCAACCATAAAAACACACTACTTTGACCCTACTTTCACTACTAAATTAAATTGTCTATTCTGTCTATAGTTGATTTAGGTAATTTAAACTCAAGATCCAAAATAATGCTTTTATACTTTCTTTGTATTGTCACTCGATGACAGCCAAACTGTCTGCCTAATTGGGACCAGTTAAACCTACAAGCTCTAGCCCAGACAAGTCGTCTGTCATCTAATTTTTCGATTTTTAGCAGCAGATCTATAGCAAATTCCCAGCATTCTATCTGTTTGCTGTTAGCTCTGAGCTTTAATCCCTTTTTATCATAGAAACCTAGATCCTTTTTGTCGTAGCTCATTTGTATAATATCAAACATTTTTGGCTGTCCAGGTTTAGAAATAGTAGGCATAAGCCTTTCCGCTCTACCCGCAATTTCGAAAATTTCAACGATCTTATGAGCAATTATCTTCAAGCTACCGCCTTTTTGGCAGCAGCCTCAAACTTTTTTCTCGAGGTTTCTACCTCCTCAATAGTATTCTTAAAACTATGCTTACGGATCTTTAACCCTTTTTTAGAACAATAATATTCGTTCCAATGACCCTCTTTTCCACACTCTTCATAAATATTACCTTTATATTCTATAGATTGTTTTTCAAGCTGGGGGGAGGATATTAACCTATTATAGTTATTAACATTCCTATTATATTTATTGGTTATATAAGATGGTTTTATTAATACACCTCTCTGTGAGTTATCTCTGGTGTCAAATTGAGACTTCACTCTTTTTTTAATAGTTTCTTGTAATATTTTCTGTGTTCCTAGGTAATAAAGATTAGTAGAGGCAAGCCTCTTAATTGTGATTAGTTTGTGTTTGGCAAGGTTTTGAATAGATCTTTGAACTGAGGCTCTACTAACACCAGTACGCTCTTTTATCGTGGCATATCTCGGATAGCATTTGCCATCGGCAGCATTCATAAACCCGACCAGGCAATAATAAACCAGCTTATCTGTGGGAGATAGTTTTTTATTATACATGACATTGAAGTCGCCTACGAAATATAAGCTCATTTTTTACACACCTGGTTATGTCTATCTTGCAGCAGCTCCATTGCTTGAACCCAAGCTCGCGGCTCCAGGAGAACTTCTTTTTTATGTTTTTCTGGCGTGAGCTGCTTAACTCTAAAACTCACAACAGCATTATTCTCAACTTTATAAAAAATTAAAAAACTCGGAAGATTAGCCAGGCGCGCAAGAGCCTCGGTGGTAGTCGTAGCTTTCCAGGCTTGTCCAACATCAAATGTAGTCTCCGCCAGGTATAAAGGAGCTTTACATTTTAAACAGATCCCAACACTATCAATATCAATATAACCAAGATCATTTTTTAAGGCTCTGTGCCATTCTGAATAAGCATCGCCTTTGTTGTAATAGTTATTTCTTGCCATCAATCTTTATGTAATTTTCTTCAAAATCTTTTATTTTGTTTTGTGCCTTTGTTAATTTTACTTGTAGCTCTCCATTAATTCTTTTGTGATCTGAGCTTATAGTTAAGATGTTTGTATTCTCCTCAGCTAGTCGATCTCTGTCGCTTTCCAAGGTTTTTATTTTTTGTTTCAGCTCAGCTATAAGTTTTTCCGTCACAAATTAATAAGCTCTCTCCTTTCCATCCCTCTTTCATTATGTCATTTGATGGATGATCTATTTCGCAGCATCCAGCATTTAATCCTTTGTACTTATTTACATATTTCATATATACTGCGCAAAATTCTTTGAACTCTGGTGTCCAGTTTTCATCAGCTGCAGCATTCAAACCAAAAGAAATTAAAACTAAAAATAAAAAGATAATTAAATATTTCATAATTTTTTTACCTCCAGCACCCAGGATCCAGGCATAGTTTCTATTGTTCCAACTTCAATTGTTCCGTCTTCATCGTAGGAATAGGAACCAAAGATTTGAACTTTAGATCTTGTTTGTGTGAGGAGATGACCCACCGAATGACACTCAGCGGGTTTAAGTTTCCTTGCTTTGTCGATGTGCATCCACTCAGAATGAGAAACCCAATCAAGAGTAGTGACATTGACCAACGGATAATCATCTATAGTACCAGTTAATTTTTTACGAATAGAAACTTTGTGGCTTGACTTTCCCATTAGTCTTCTCCGTAATTAGTTTTATATTTTTAGGTTTTGGCATTCTGTTTTTTAAACACCATCTGCAAACTGTACTCTCTGGAGATACTCCAGTTATGCCTAAGAACTCGGCTAGCTTTCTGTATGAATATCCTTTTGATTTTCTAAATTCTTCTAAACTCATGTAGTGATTTGCGTATAAACTAACGATTGACAAAAACGCAAGTGAACATTGCTAATTATAAAAGATTATCCACACAACTGACAATTTATATTGCTTTAGTTGTATTTAATTAACCAATTAAGAAATAAATACTTGCAATGAACTGATCTGCACATATATTGACAATATGGTAATGAAAAAATCTGATATAAAAATCATAACAAATAACCATTTAGAAAATACTGATTTGCTATTAAATAAATTATTAAAAGATAATGACATGAGCCAGGCACAGCTGGCAAAAGCTGTTGGAAAAGATGCAACCACAATTAATAGATGGGTTAAAAATTCCAGAGCTATTGCCTGGGAAAATGCAGTAGAATTAGCTAGAATTTTAAAATGTCATCCAGTAGATATTTATCAACCTAAATCAGAGATAGTTTTAAGATGGTTTGTAAATTCTAATTTTACAGTTAAACAAATAGAAAAAGAAAACCAAAAAAAAATTCAAATTCCTTTTGAGTATTATAATCCAGAAGTTAGAGCTATTTTAGTTAATATACCTGGATCCCATATTGACGGAGAAATTTATTTATTTGATATACCAAAAATTAAAAAATTTAGCAGCGAAGCATTAGGTAAATATTGTTTTTGTACTCCATCAAAATCATATAAGCAAAAAAATAAAAACTGTGTAGATGTTATAGGTATTTTAAAACCAAATGATGATTACACTTATTCAATATTAAATCCTTTAACAAAAAAACCAATAAATCGAGGTTGTGATAGTTTTCAAATTGAGGATTTGGAAATAGCTACACCAGTTAAAATTAGATATAATCCAAATTTTCTCCACAAGAAGATTGACTATTAATTAAGTAAATAAGTCATTTAATTGCGCAACTGTCAATTGTATGTGCATAATTGTCAAGTTATGTTTGCAAATATTTCAATTTTGTTTATGAATTGTTCTATTGATTTAGAACATGACAAAAGAAGAAAAAGCAGAAAAAGATCTTAACGATTGGATCTCAAGCATTAAGAAATTACCAGATTGGGTTAAACTTTATAAACTAAACCATCATAGTCCCAGCCAAATAAATACAGAAGAAGACCAATGGGGATATAAATATTTATATCTTACCCAGGAAGAGCGAAGACATCTTCCAGTTAATTCAAATATGAAATGCGGAAACTGGATTGGAGAGCTGGGTCAAAAACAATTCGGAAAATTTATTTGGGAATATGAAAAAGGATCTGGCTTAGTTAAAAAACAAATTAAAGAAGAGAAAAAAATTTTTGATAAAGCAATAGATTTATTTAATGCTTACTTGCCTACAGATGAAAAAGATAAAAGACAGCACGCAGAAAACAAATTAGGATTTGCAAGAACCTGGAAGAGTACCCAGGATGCAATTAAGTTTGTAGGATTAAAAGGAGATATTGAATGCGAGAGATCTGTAAGTTTAGATCTACCAGATTGTGAGCTGCCAGTTATAGGTAGAGTTGACTTTGAAGATCAAAATAAATTTATAGAATTAAAAACAAAATATAAATCTAAGAACAGACCAAAGAAAGATGGATCTTATAGTTTTACAATGCGAAAGATTGCTGGTCCATTAGATGAGAAGACAGAAAAATATTTAGGATGGTTCTCTCATTTATTACAAGTAGCTTTTTATTATCTAGCTACAAGAAAGAAACCTCATTTAGTTGTAGCCTGGGAGGATGGCTTTCATGTTTATACTCCAGAAAATTGCGATCAATTAAAACCAAAAAACTTAGAAAAATTTTTAATTAAGATGAACCAGATCTGTTCAAACAGAGAAAAAATTATGGCTCGTCATGCTGGTAAAACTACCTGGACACAAGACATCATAGCTAACTTCGATCATAATTTTTGGAATGGTATGGGAGATCATAAAGTTAAAGCAGCTAGATTGTGGGGTCATGTATGAGAAAAAAAACTGATCGAGGAATAATCTGGCATATCTATCATACGATCCTAGCTTTGTTATTAGCGGGAGTTTTAATTGTGGAGGTTATTGAATTATGGATAAAATAAATATGATTAATTATCAGCAGCTCGTACTGCAAACAAAATTTGGAAAGAGAAACGAAAAAAAACAAAGTAGGTTTTTAATCATCATTTCCCTACTGGGTATCTTTTTCTCCCTACTCTTTCTGAATACAGATGCCCAGGCGTTAATTAACCATTGCTGCTCTTTGGATTGCCTGGGTATCGCTAATATAGGAGAACCTCTCTCATGGGTAAAATCCTAAAATTTCCCTCGCTGGATAAATACCTTGCTGGAATAAAATCCAGCGGGGGGATTATAAATAATAAAATTATCAGGCATTATGAAGTAGAAAAGATGGCAGCTAACTTTGATGTCTTCACTACTATTGAGCTTGTTAATTGTGATCTGCCTAAGAGCTGCGCTGTAGTTAAAGCAAAAGCAAAACATGAGGGATGTGTTTATGAAAGTTTTGGAGAAGTCTCTCCACTTAATAATGATTTTGAATATCCAGTAGCTGTAGCAGAAAAGAGAGCTGTTGATCGAGCTATACTAAAAGCTCTCGGGATCCATGGTAAATATTATTCAGATGTTGAGATGCCACCAGAGCCAAGAACAGAGAACCAAGGTGTAGATTTAGATCATACACAAATACTTTTAGATAGAATTAATGCAGCTAGTCATCAAGCTAACTTAACTGAAATAATGAGTGACAATAAAGAATTTGTAGCTGAGTTAAGTAAAAGCAAAGAAAATTCTGAAAAAGCACAAGCGATCAAAGATGCTTTTGAGAATAAAATGGAGCAATTAAAAGGAGGATAATTATATGGCTCAATATGATAAGTCGAAAGCAAATCCAGATCTGATTGGAAACTTTGTACTTGTAAGAAACAAACAAAAGACAGAGGCTAAGCATCCAGATTTGGTACATCCAGACAGCACCGATGAGAATGGTAATGTTAAGATGAACAAAGCTGGAAAACCATTTAAGAAAAATTTTACTGTAAATGGGATCTGGTGTGAGGCTAGCGGATATATCCAGGAAGATAAGTCTATTAAAATTAGAATTTTAAAGACATCTACTGGAGATAATAAAGCAGCTCCACCTAAAGCTGCAGCACCAATGGCTGATGCCTGGGATAACCAATTTTAAGGGTCAGTATGAAGTATGGTTTAAGTCCAAAACAAAATAAAGTTTTAGATTTTATTAAATCATATATGAAAGATAAACCAGTAGCTCCCAACTATACAGAAATAATGGCAGCTACTGGGTTCAAATCAAAGAACAGCGTACATAGAATTTTAAAAGATTTAGAGGAAAAGAAATGGATAGCAAGACTACCAGGAAAAAGCAGATCGATAAAAGTATTATAGATCTTAGTCCAGATCCTAATACCAATGAGCTTGTAGCACGGATCTTAGATCGGGACCAACAAGGCTTAGATAATTTCAAAATTACAATGCGAGAAAAGATGTTGAAAAACCCTCGAGATTGTGTATTTTGGCTTAACAACGCATTAGAAGAAAGTATAGATTTTTCCAGATATATCATCGAGGCTATTCAATCCTATCATTATTTACAAAACGAAAACGAAAAACTTAAAAAAGAAATTAAGGATTTAAAAGAACATAATAAACTTTTAATGGAGCATCCATAGTGATTAAAAAATTTGAAAAATTCTGGTCGGGATCCGTGAGCTTTACAGCACATGAAAACTTTAACGACCTGGATAGCGCAATAGGATCTAACTCTCCTAGTGACGCTGCTAAAATAGTTATAGATGAAAGTACAATCAGCTATGACTTCAATCGCATAAAGGAGGTAAAAACCGATGGCGATAACTCAATACCAAGATCTGGAAAATCAGATCGAGGAAAAAGAGAAAGAGAGAAAAAGTCTTAATGCAAAGATTGCAAGACTTAAAAAGAAAAATGGAGGGATGTATCCTCCAGGTATTGCAGCTCTCTCTAAGACAGCTCACAATAGACTTGTGGATGTCATTCAGCTGCAAGACAAGCTAGCTCATTTACAAGGTTAAGCTGGCTTTTTTAGATCTACTTGTAAAAGCTGCGTTTGCAGAGAGCCTCCCCTACGCCTTATAAAACTTACCTATTTGTCAATTAACTTGACATCCTAAATACTAAACTTGACACTCTGTCAATAATAACTATATTAATAATATCAATGAAGAAATTTAAAAAGTTTAAATTCAAGACTTTCAAAGCTCTTGAGACTTTCTTCGAAACTAAAATACTTCCTTACAAAATATACAGATCCAAAGTTATTGGCAAAACTATTTATGTTTGGAAGAGAACCAAGGAGACAGCGTGATAGTTCAATACAATAAAATAGATAGAAGAATGAATACCTATCCTATTTACTGGAATAGAAAAGCATTGTTCTACAAAGTACCTAAGCTCACAAACAAAACTGATAAAGGCAAATGGTTAAATGCTTTTGCTCAAAAGTTTTTTAGCGGAGCATGGAAGTTTGATAACCAATTTAAAAAATTAGGTTTTAAAATAAAGACTACAACTTTCAGATTAAATAATAGCTCTGGAGTTCTTGTTCAGTTTTTTAAAAATTTAAAAAAACTTAATAAAGAAAATTTTGCTGGAGAAGTTTTTAATGTTGAGATCTTAACAACTAAATTAACTGGCATGGCTAAAGATGCTAACTACCATGAGGAGGCTGCTTAATGTTAGAGATAACTAGAATTGCTACAGACAATTTAAAAAAAACTTATTATGTGCAAGGCATGGGTAAGTATCTTGTTTGTAAATTTCACGATGACAATCATTATGTTATCTACAAAGGTACAGACAAAAATCTTCTTTCTAAAGAAAAATTTAAAACTTTAGATGATGCTTTACAAGATTTACACGAAATGTATTGGGATATGATGCCTATATTAAAACATAACCAACAACATTTAATTAATATGGATTTTAAGTATTAATGAAATTAGATTTACAGGGCGTAAGTAACCACGACGTTGATTTAAAGGTAGAAAATTTTATACTTATGAATCAATCTCAAATACCCTTAACAATTATTTGTGGTAATAGCCAACATATGATAGATTTAGTTTTTGATGTTATAAATAGAATAGGTTGTGAAACAGTTGTAATGGATCGTTATGGCATCATAGTTATTAGAAATGTTTAGAATTATAAAAAACATATTTCATCAATTAACACTTCGATATTATCTATATCGAGCAAAACGTGTCTGCAGGAAAGCAGATATTCTCTTAACAAAGCATATAAAAAACTCTTGACAATTACAGTATTTTTG